>JGI24021J15306_10003165_pt1 | contig 18391 bp, 11 predicted proteins | sample Ectturendosymbi1_FD_15306 | JGI IMG/M metagenome (IMG submission 15306)
TCTGTTTTTATCAACCTGCGTTCTGCAGAGTGTGTGTGTTCATACTATGGACTTCGTGTCTGCTCACAAACAAATAAATTAAATTAAATTAAATGGAAGTAGGTTTATGCATATTTGAATGACGTCATGAGGTCCTGGGCCCCAACCTAACGAGCCATTTTTTGACTCGAGTTTTTACTGGAAACTAGGCTATAATACGAGTCTTTGGAGGGTTTGATTGACTTTTTAACGTTTCTGGTTCAAACGTTATGGCCAAAAAACGCGAATGAATTAGGGAAATCCCCGCTAATCCTCTTGCTGGGGAATAATTTATTAATCTGCGTTTTTTGGCCACACTTTTAGCACCAAAAACGCTAGAAAGTCAATCAAGTCTCTAAAGACTCGTATTACAGCCTAGTTTTCAATAAAACGTTGAGCCACAAAATCGGCTCATTGGATCGACCGATGACGTCATCCAAAAAATGTAAAACCTACACAATTATGACGCCATCGACAAAAATCCGACATGCAAAACTTTAAAATGTTTTTTTTTATTTTTTAACTACAAGACTCTCCGAGTCTAGAGGGTTTGAACAGCTCTCTAGCTCAATCTGCTGCTGAGTTATGGCTGACCAAAATTTGCCTTGATAGGGCAAATCATACCTTTTGCGTAACTTTTTCATTTTTGCAAAATTTTTGGTTTTTGAGCTATAATTTTGACTCCAGAAACGCTAGAAAGCCAATCAAACTCTCTACAGACTCGGATTATAGCCTAGTTTCCAAAAAAAACTTGAGCCAAAAAATGGCTCGTTATGGTGGCGCCCCAGGGCCAGGTAAACTTGGCCAAAAAGAGAAAACCTACCCCAATTCTGACGTCATACACAAAGGAAACGAAATCCGAAACTTAATATTTTTTTGAAATCTAAACTAGAATACTTCCCGAATCCATAGAGGGTTTGAACAGCTCTTCAGCTCAATTGGCTAACGAGTTATGGTGCTGCAAATTTCAGCAAAAAGTGGCGCACGCGGGACTTAAAGTAGCGGAAAGTCTTGTATTTTTGATTTTTTTTAATTGGAAAATTTTGGATTTTTTTTTGGGTGACGTCATAATGAGGGTAGGTTTACGCATTTTTGGCCGAGGTTACCGGGCTCTTGGCGCCAATCCAACGAACCAGTTTTGTGACTCTTTCTGGTGCCAAAATTATGGCCCAAAAACATTTTTGGTAAAAAAACAAAATTTGATTTTTTAAAAAAATTTTGGTCTATTGGCCATAACTGTTATCATACCACCACATAATGAAAGCAGATATGCGACAGCGGCATTAATAACTGGAACTCACCACCAGTTTTTTAAGGTGTTTTGAGGGACCGAAATGGTCTCTAATTTTTCCAACGGTGTCTCAAAACACAGTGGAACTTCGCTTTGCAACCACTACCAAAATGCCCTAATGCCCCGCTTCACGAACATCTTGGTATTTAGATAAAATAGTTGCGGTATCTCAAAATGTCTTAACAGTCACCAAGTGTAAACCTTGGAAAAACCCTGCTCGCCACCACAATTTGGTCTCACGGAGCTTGGTTCACAACACATATTATTTAATAAGAAGTAGATCTTTTTGTGTTGTAATGAGAGAACTGCCATCATCTTTACGGAGTTGTATTTTTACATTGTTTATCCACAAATATTTTTAGTGTGTTTTTCAGATTTTTTTACTATTCTGTTATGTTTCTTCACGTTAAACTTGTTATCGTGAGTTTACTTGAATATAATTGAAATCAAGAAATCTCACTGTTCAATTTTCGTTCTTTTAACTCTACACGAAAAGTTAACGTTAACGAAAGCTTTGATATGATATGATTTTATTTGCCAGCAAACACAAAGTCCATAGTACAAACACACGCTCTCTGCATAATGCAGGTCGATAAGAAAAGACAAAATAGAACACTTTGTTTCATATACGTTTAAATCTGACACAGCCCTACCAAACGTCAGGTAGTTAGGCTTTTTCATCCATGCAATTTCGTTGAAATTTTATTTGCCTCCATGTGTTTAAGCAAAATTACATGTTGCCATTTTATGTGCAAGTGGCCATCGCCTGGGCTAAACAAGCAAAGTTGGCGTTGAAAAATTTTCTTTGATTAACATTCTTATCTGACACAACCATGCCAAATATCATTCTCACCTGACACAGTCATACCAACTTGATTTCTTTTATCATCACGATCTTGCTAAGATTTTATTAACCTCCATGTGCTAAGCCGCAAATCACATGATGTCAATTTTTGCATGTGATCTTTGCCTAAATGTAACACCAAACTTTGGATGCTACAACCTCGCATAGAAAAGGAACTGTTTTCTTACCGCTTGACTTTGATTTTTCCTCAGTTGTTAAATAAATTATGTGTGGTTGTTAGTGTTTTTTGCATATTTTCATGCAAACGTCTTTCAGATATTGCGATAAAGTGCACATGGGCATTGAATTTACAGATAGGGAAACTTAATTTCATAATGGAATAAAAGAAATTGCGTAGTGGTAGGTGAAATCGATGTCCTATAATAATAATTAGCTTGATTGATTCGCTTGCTTGTCACCTTTGTGGGGACCCGTAACTTGAATAGGCCTACAGATATGTGCAAGTTTAAATCATCGCAAAAAGAAAAAAGCACACCCTTCGGCAGATTCCTCGAAAGCTTTTACAGTGAATCGAGAGCTTTCGATTGTTGATGTTAGGAGGGTTACTATTTTAGATCTGATACCGGCTGCTTAATGGGCATTCAGGGCCGGCCTTAAGCCAATGCACCGATGCGGCTGCATTGGACCCCCGCCTCTGGGTGCCCCGCGCCATGTGTTTGGATAGTTTTTTTACCTATTTGCATCGCTTTTTTTTACTTATTCAGTAAAGCGAAAAGCGGCCTTCGGGCCACGGTGCTAGCCTTAAGCGCGGCCGGCTTCGGTCGGCGTGCGATCCACTCTGCAGACCGTGTCAGGCGGGGAGTTTGACTGGGACGGTAGGTACATCTGTCAAAGAGTAACGCAGGTGTACTAAGGCGAGCTCAGTATGAATACAGACTGCGAAAGCGTGGCCTGTCGATCCTTTTGAACTTGGGAGTTTCAAGCAAGAGATGTCAGAAAAGCTACCACAGGGATAACTGGCTTGTGGCAGCCAAGCATTCATTGCGACGTTGCTTTTTGATCCTTCGATGTCGGCTCTTCCTATCACTGTGAAGCAGAATTCACCAAGCGTTGGATTGTTCACCCACTAATAGGGGATGTGAGCTGGGATTAGACCGTCGTGAGACAGGTTAGTTTTACCCTACTGATGAAGTGTTGTTGCGACAATAATTCTGCTCAGTACGAGAGGAACCGCAGATTCAGACATTTGATTCATGTGCTTGTCTGATAAGCCAATGGTGCGAAGCTACCGTCTGACGGATTATGACTGAACGCCTCTAAGTCAGAATCACCCCTGGAAGGCGATGATGCACTTGTGCCCCGCCGGTGACAGGCACAGTTAGACGGCCGTTGGGTTGTTGCTAGAGCTGATATCCGACCTTACGCGAGCGCGGCAAGGGACGCTCCCTAGTTGGTGCATCCTCCTGTTCGAAAGGCGGGGTGCTAAATCATTCGCAAACAACCTAGTTGAAGGTCGGGGTGTCGTAATCACTAGAGCAGTCTTTTCACTGCGATTTGTTGAGATTAAGCCTCAAGATCTATCGATTTGTCTGCCTGGAGCGCGGGCGCAGAATACAACTGTGGGATCCTGCGTCTTGATCCAAACCTCTTTCAACAGCTAAGCGAGATTTTCCAAGCGTGAAAAGTCCAGATAAGTTAGATTTGAATAATGAATTTATCAAAGACGTAGCAGGCAAGACGTTTTCAAATTGTTGTTTACAACGTAAATTATCCAATGGGGAAGTGATGCGACTGAAATGGCTGGTGTACTCAGCTGGAAAAATTGGATATTTTGCTTTTTTGTAACGTTTTTTCAAGGTTTATGTCGCGCTATCCATTCAGTTGTGTAGAGCTGAGGGAGCAAGTGCACCCCCAAAAGTTTTTATTTGTCGAAAATTCGGGCGAAATTCCTGAAAATTCGGGTACGGAGGTTTCGACACCTTTGTTTACTATTGAGTTATCTGACTTTTTTCTCCAAAAAAAAAAAAATTTTTGGTCCAGTGCTAGTGTGCGCTTAGCTAAGCATAAAAAGGCCAGTTGTCACTTGCAGGCAGGTGTTCAGTGGTTTGAGGTTGAGAAAAGATTAACGAAGGGTTTCTTGTTGGATTCAAGTCATCGCATTTATAATTTGCCGCGTCACCAAACTTTCATTGCCATTGTAAATAGGTAAAAAACACTACTTCAAGTCCAGGTACATCAACGTTAAGGACACTCCAGCTCCTGTACCACTGAATGAAAGCTGCAGTGCGGCTTAACTTGGCCAGGCAAAAATTGTGAATGTCATCCAGCACACTCGTTCCTGCTTATCATATTGGGTGGCTATATGCTTCTATTTCATCAATCAACCAACCGCATTATATATTGGGTTTGGTACGTTTTTCCTACTTTCTGTGACGTGATAGTTGGGAAATATTTCTAATTCATGAACAATTTGCGTTGGTATCAAGCACATGCATTAAGAATGACTATAAAATTGGGCTTTTGGGGAACTTTGGGCGGATGTATGGTTTGCTCTCTTGTGAAGTCTGTTTTTTTCGTGTATTGCGTCATACAGAGTACAGTTGATCGCGCGCCCAGATCTTATCTTTACACAAGAGTGCGTCTGCGCTTGTGGTTATCGAAAGTGAGAAAGGTTAATCAGTTTATGTTAGCAACTTTCTCCGAGTCGGTCATTCTTCGCAGGCACGTAGTCAGGTTTTAAGGTTTGGGGGGAAAATACATTTTAGAAGACAATATTTTTGTTTTTATTATATGTTTAAGACAATTTTTTCAGGACACAACAAAATTAGGGATGGGCAGAAAAAAACTTGGGGGCCCTGCCCCCGAATCCCCCGCCCCGTGGCTAGTAGGGGTCTGGTCCTTTTTCACTTTTACAAGAGTGAAGTATATTGCATTGTAGGTTCAATTCGCTTGTTCGGTTTGATTGAGGTGACTACGCAGCTTTCCCCTTGCGCTCGCCGCTCAGATCTCCATTGCAGAGCTTCCTTTAGAATTTTCAGCTTAATTACAAGTGGTAGCAGCACACTGTCTAATATCCACCACAGCAGCATATTAGTCTAGTCATAAACATGGACGTATTTAAGGGACACATTAGCTATGCCCATACCGCTCCAAATGTAAAGAATAGTTTGTGATATCATCTACATACAGATCATTTGCAATAATTCGCCGTGTTTTTTGATATTCATATACGCCATTTTCTCAAAAAGGTCGTGGCACGGTTGACTGAGGACGATGACGTCATGAAGGACTGCTCAGAGGGCCCCGCGCCGAAGTCTTGCATTGGGCCCCGCACTTGCTAGGGCCGGCTGTGTTGACACTTCTGTGTGTTGATTGTCATCTGTGTGTTGGTTGTTTATATCTGCAAGTGCAGATCCAAACAATCAACACACTGATGACAACATTAAGCTTCAGGAAAGCGAGATTAAAAAGCATACCTTCAGCAAAACAGATCTTCATGCGTTGTGGTGCCAGACTAAATGGAAGGGTATCCGTGTATCACTAAATTTACCCTCGTTGTTCTTTCGTCGTTCGTAACAGCATATTTATGTGAGCATATGCGTTTTCTATACGGGTGGATGTTAACACATGGAACGGAGGAGAATTCCTTGCAAAGAGGACATGGGGATTGCTCTTTCTGAAACAAAGTCACGAATCTCCCAGATTGTCGCCAGAAAAAAAACATTGACAAAATTATGTATGTTAAGTTTGAACTCTTGGTTGATTTTGTTTCGTTTTTGCTCGCGTTTTTTCGGACCCGTTCCGGAGTCAAAAATATGTGAAAAAACGGATCCGGAGTCAATATTTATTTTCAGCAGTAGCAGGATTGTGCTGCTATTTGTAAATCGTTGCTCAATTTCAGTTGCACCGATGGTAGCTGGAGTTTGAACAAGAGTCAGATTCTCAGATTTGAAAAAACTCCGGGCCGGTTTCAAAAATTTTGCAACAGGAGCGGAGTGGGAGTCCGGAAATATGACTCCGGCCACCTCTGCTCGGTGGGAATACAATCAAGTATTCGCCCTGGGCAATTATGCAAGTAGCTTGTTGAAGATCGCAACAAAATAATTTATTATTTTTTTTTATTTCTTGAAGTACGAAACAATATGTGTAGCGAAGGCCAGTATCATATATTTGTTTTTTATTTCTATTGCAAAGTGTAAAAGTATTGTAAAATGTTACTGTGGTAGCATGTAGTATCACTTTTACAAGTCGTTCCAAAAAGAATTATGATGTCACCGTAGCGTAGATTACAAATAAATTCGTGTTTTAAATATTTGTATTGCGGCTCTTTGTGACTTGGCTTTTACGATATGCGGCTCATAAATAGAGCAGGTTTGGCCACTCCTGCACAGCAGGTGTGGGCAATTAATTTGGTTCGGAGGTCACTTTGAGAAGGCCGCGCATAGCCATGGGCCGCATGTTCTAATGGAAATAGAAGCAAGCCTCGGTTCAAGTTAACCTCAGCACTAACACTTATTGCGATCAGTCGGAGGATATTTAAGGTTTGAAGATTTTCCTGAATGCTTCCGCTGGCTGTTATTGCCCAACCCTGGTATATAGCGTTCATTGACAGGCTGCAGTGGACAAAACCAGGCCCTTCAAGAACAACCCATGTTGAAGCTCTGTGGACAACAGGAAATGACGTTGCCATTTTAAATGTTTGCGACATCGCGGATCCACGTCATTGGCTTTCAACGGGTGACGTAGATCCGTGAAGTAAATACTAGCATGCCGCATTGAAAGAGGTAAACTTTTCAAACATTTCTGGCCTAATCAACCCTTCAAACTTCGCTGTAGGGCCTGACCCTCTGGTTCCGATTGAACCCTGGCCCCTGTTCTGTCAAGTCTCTGAACGCAGTGATTCCACGAAACGGGAAAGCGTTGCGCGATTTGATTGGCAGTAAAAAAATCATGATACGAAACAAAGGTTTTTGTGTGAAGTTTTTGGCACCAAACAACAACAATCCCAAGAAGTGCAAGAACGCCAAGATGTTGTGCATAAAGATGTGTGAACACGTCATTGAAGCAGGCTTGGACAAGAAGATACATGGGTTCGTTATGAGACCTTACTGCTTCAGCATCAGTGAGCTGCAGTTTCTACAAAATTAACCTGGATTTTCGGCAATTAAAATAACGAAATACAGCGTCTGTTCAGTTTGACAAGTAATTGCGAGAGGCCTGTCATGTCGACACACCCACATTGAGCTCATAAAGCACCATAAACCCTGTCCGTAGTTTCACGTCTGTCTTGCACCAAGCATTTCATCAACGTGTTCAAGCAATTATCACCATTTTCCTGGCCGCACAGTTTTTTGATCATATTACAGAAAAACACCGCACGACAGAAATACGAGAAATAAGTGGTACCAGAAATTTGATTTAGGTAAAAAAAGGTTCCAAAAAATACTGCATCTTCCTTTAACTGCCAAGCACATAATACTGCATGTCGACCACAATATCGCCGCCATCAGGTCTGGAGTTGATGGGATTCACAACTCGTCCGATGTCTTTGATCCTAAAGGGTCCTCCCTGAACCTCAGGTTAAATTCCTGGACAGTGAGCTGATTGTCCTTGTTCGCGTCCTGATGCTCGAACAGGTCGATTATGACGTCTTCGCGGGGGTGGCCGGGAAGCAGTCGAGCGTTACCTCGTTCCACTTGATCGAGGATGTAGGAAGTGAACTAAAAATGTGAAGAAAAATGTTGGTTGTTGATAAAATCCAATGCGCCATGCGCGGACGTGCAGTGCGCCCCCTGCCGACAACGATTTGTGGCGTGGAGGGCAACAGCCGGCTGGGGGTGCTTGAGAGATCTGTGGGGCGACATGACACGTCGGTATTAGGTGCATTTGATGAAGTAAGTTTGATTTATTAGCATTGAAGAATTAGCGAAAACTTTTTGCCTCTGTTTAACTGTTTATTAATATATATGTGCGTACATCAACATGCACCCAGACGTTGTTGTCCAATTTTTCGGGATATGGGGGACTAAGAATCCACCTGGAAGGCAAGAAGAGGGGGTGACAGCCAGGAAAAGCGGGGGGGTGACCACTGAATTAGACAAACACATCAACTGACTTTCCACAGTCAGAAAACCACGATGTTTGGCAAAAACGAACATGTATCGGACAATTTCTGCTTTTTTTCTGACAAGGCGAGAAAAAGGCACAGACCTCCGGAAGATCAACTGCTCCATCGTTGTCTTCATCAATCAGGTTAAAGGCTTCCTCCTCGCTCTTGGGCACCTTCGCGTCATCTGTCCATGCGAACTGATACCCGTCGGGCAGAGGCTCTTCTATCTTCACCACCTCGACCTGGAAGTCGAGCACGGCACTCCCGGGGACGAGGTTGTCTGCAACGCGATGCTTCGGTTAAACCAGGGGGTTCCAACCTGGGGTACATGTACCCCTATGGCCTATGGGTACAATTGCCTGTCTGAAGGGTGCATTTGAGGCTAGCAATAAAAGGGAGAGTATATCTATATATTATGTATTTCTAAATATTTATACGTATATCAGTCAAAATTGTTTTCAAAAATCATTATATGCATATTGTTAAATACATTAACTTTGAGACATAAAAACGGTGTCTACTTTTATAATTCTAAAAATCAAAAACTTCTATTAAAAATTCATTGGATTTTGTTATTTTAGTCAGCCGTTTTGTCGTAAGAAATTTTAGGGGTACTTGCTCATCTGTCGAAATACCGAAAGGGTAGATGGTCAGAGACAGGTTGAAAGGACAATAGACATGCGTTGCAAAGTTTCATTGTCGACGACTAAATCTGAAAAATTCATCCGAAACAAACGGTTCTGGGTCCACAACAGGGTTCGACATTTGGACAAGATTTGTTTTTCTTGACATATTTTGACTTGATCCAACAGACAGTTGTGCCGGGTTGATTTTCATAAGAATTGATCGTATTTTGCTTCCCGGCATCTTTACAGCACCTACCAACACAACAGCGAGTTCTGCCCTTGAGCTAAAAGTACAGAACCGGGTGGGTAAGTCATACTTGCAATGCTATGGCCAACTTCTGCCTGAAACTCATGACTAGGGCAAGTCTTTTCAATGGCCAATTTTTTGGTAGTAAGCTTGAATGACGTGATTTTTTGCAAGAACTCTGAATAGAAAGAGTAAGTTTCATGTTCTTAATTTGATAGGTCAATAAAAAGCCTATTTTTTGCCGTTAAGTCAATATTCCTTTTTATAGGTCAATAAAGTGAATTTTTTATAAGTATCAGCTATTAGTCAAAATTTCGTTTTAGTATTGGTGAGAAAATGTGCAACATTAGATGATTTTACACTTTAATTTGTCCACCTGGTGATTGGCTTGCAGTGTCATGTCGCAAGACATAGACTTATTTCGCAAGAGCACATAGACTTGTATCCCAAGTTTAGTTGAGAATTTGTGTGTTTACGTTTAATAAATGTTCGTTTTAATATAAAATCTCAAGAAATACCATTGATTCAGTCTAAATTTTGTTACGTCAATAAAGACAATTTTTTTTAATTTTTAAGTCAATTTTTTTGGTGTTTAGGTCAATAAAAACTTGCCCTACTCATGACTTGCAGAATCAGTCAGGAACATAGGCGTAGCCAGGGGGAGCAAAGGAGCCATACCCCCCAAATTTCTAGCATATCTTGTCGTTTTGTGCTTCGAGAGACGGTGTCCCAAACAAAATACTGTTGCCCGCTTAACGTCCAAATATCCGGTCCCTCCCATATTTTGGGCCGGCCACGCTATTGTCCAGGAATGCTCAGCGCGTTTTGCAAAACTTTGCGGATTGCATTTTAGTTAATATCAAGACGTGCATTTACTCACTTATTACGCCACAATGAATATAGTTCACGTCATTGAGGATTAACTGGTTATAGGCAAAAACGCTGGTAACCGAAAACGCTGTTCTTTATGCAACTCATGTGGTTTGCAGCAGTTGCAACCAGGATTAATTTCAAGCGAATAAAGTTTATCTTGGTGATAACTTTTTATATTTCGTTTACTTTTTTCTTTCACTGTCCTGTGCAAACCTGCTTGAAGAGGCGGGGGGTGGGGCGGAACGTCGGCAAATAAACGAAGTTATCACCAGAACAACAACTCGACTTGTTTACCTTTGCCTTTTTCTCCGTATCCGATATGGGGAGGGATGATGAGTCGACGCACTTCGCCGACGCACATTCCAACCAATCCGCGATCGACACCGGGAATCACGTGACCGCTCCCGACGTACGTACCAAAGTTCGTGTCTTTTTCTTTGCTGAGAAGAAGAAGCGCAAGATGATGATGATGAGGAGGGTGCTGAGAGCGGCAGATGCTGCTTCGTTCAAACGCAAGGAAAAAAGCCGGGCTGTGGAGCCAGAGTCCCAGCAAGTCTGGATGGCCGGGGCCAAAAAATTTCAGATGGTGGAGCCGGAGTCTGAAATTCGGGTTCCTGTTCCACAGACCTGAGGAAAACACACATGACGTCGCGACCGCTGATTCCCATCTATCTCGGCATCTGCGTGATCGCGATCCGAATCCTCTGCTGCCATATGTACTTTCACCACTTGTAGATCATATCCACCAGCGCTGTGGAACCGGAACTCAAATTTCAGGCTCCGGCTTCAGGAATCTACGTTTTTTTTGTTCCAGCTCCAAAATGATTTGGTCCGTTGAAGACTGAAAACCATTGTATTATTTGTACAACTCCCTTTCCCAACAAACTAGGGTTGTGGAACCGGAACCCAAATTTCAGGCTCCGGCTCCAGCATATAAAAGTTTTTGGTACCAGCTCCAGTCACCAAAAATTGCTTGGACTCCGGCCCCACGGCCCTGACATCAACTTATACGTGTAATGTTTTGCGAAGCTGTTGTGATGCATTTATTTCAGTGACCGTCGTATTTCAAGAATGAAGAGCATTTCAAAAATAAAAAAACCCTGAAATTTCACCTCGAGTCTAGAGTGGTCCCGTCCATGAGGCGCATGACGTAATAAAAAGTGACGAAATCTCCATCCTTCACTTTCCGGGCGTCAGGATCCGAACACTGGTCTGGCAGCTTCACCACCGTGACCTCCACGTTGTCCTTGGGGTTGTGGAAGTCAATGATGTGGACATGAAAGTTCAACACCGCACTCCCAGGTATCTTGCCCTCTGCAGTGCACCACACAAGAATATATATTTTTCTCAGTCTGACACATGGGCGTCGCCAGGGGGGTCAGGGGGCCATGCCCACCAATGGTTTTGTGCTTTGAAAGGCGGTGGTCACCCAAAGTACTGTTGACAGCCTAAAATAAAAAATTTAGGCGCCCAGAATTTTTGCCCCCCTCCCCAAATTTTGGGCTGGCTACGCCACTGCTCTGAAGCGCTTTCACATCAAACAAAAGCGACATTCGCAGATGCCGTACCACTTTGCGGGAACCGTACCTACAGATCAGTAATTGATTTGGAACCACTTTGCAAAGGGCAAGACAAAGTGTGCTCAGCTAGGAAATGGAATCGCAGAACGGTTGCACCGCTTCCAACCCCGACAATTTTTGGTAATTGGTCTTTGCGTGAACTTTCACAAAAAGCTGAAACTTGACGTCGTATTTAAATTCACGCGATTATGATTTTGTTTAGGTTTTAAACGGTCCGCACCTCCTAAAGTTAGATCGTAAGGGAGCAGAGCTTGAACTTTGCATTTTTAAAGCAAATTGTCAGTGGTCCGTCACAACCGAGACACAGACACACTAAACAAAATCGAGATTACATTTGGCGAAGATAGACTCATGACTTCACATTAACGTAAAACGTAAAAGAAATAAAAAGGCTCTTATGACGACGCAATAAGTTTGGAAAAAAGTTCGTGTTTTAAGATCACTTCGTCGCCAATAACAGTGACTTGCAACGATGTTCTAGCTTCGCTGTATGCTGCAATCACTAAGACTAACAGGAAACCTCATCTGGTGAGTGGGTAACATCTTCGCACAAACACAGATGCCGACCCTCCGGCAGCTACCAAGCACTGCAACGCCACGAACTATTGTTTTAAGACATATTCCGTTTTTATAAGATCCCATGAGACCAGGCGCCGTTGCGTCGAATCATTAGCCGCACTTGCTTGAAGTTGTTCGCAAAACAGTGTCACGGTAACACGACATATCGATTTCCACAAGTGAGTCTACTGCCTCAATGTCTACTTTACGTTGAAACTTGTTTCGGGCTTGCCAGCTCGTAAATATATTGGTGGCTACATAAGACGGCAAATGTAGATTTACTGGACCATTGTTTCAGATGCAACTGCAGCACACCTTTACCGTTACGGACTTTTACTCATAAAGTTTTCCAATTACCACGGCCAGCGTTTTCTAAGGTATGACCTTCGTGGCCGTTAAGACGTTTGAGAAACCGCAACTACTTCATCCAAATACCGAGATGGTCGTTTCAGTTTCCCAGAACATCTTAACAGCACACTGATCACGACAATGACAAACAACTGCACGGACAACAGTCCAATCAGCGCGCGCAAGAAGCGCCTGTTGGTGGGGCAACTTATGCATCTACTGCAGAAGCCTGTTGCGTCATACGCATTGAGATCACTCACCAACTCCCCTCTCCCCGTAGCCAAGATGAGGAGGAAGTGTGATGGTCCTCCATTCACCCATGCACGCCCCAGTCAGACCGATCTCCATTCCGGGGATTAACCGTTTTATCCCGACGTATGTGTCGTAGGTTCGATTCCGGCTGTAACTGAGAGGACGGTCGCAGTGGTTTAGAACAAGCGCCTGGTGGTCACACAACTAAAAGAGGATGACGTGAACTGGAAAGGTGGCTCGTCAGGGTCTCTCTCATGCTTTTGCAGTGGACGGTTTTGAGTTTTGTGGACATGGAACACCCTGTCATTGACCACGTGAAACCACCGCCCAGGCTTGTATAGGCATCGTAGCACCCCGTGCGAGAAGCATCTCACAAAAAAGTATCAACATTCAAAATTTCAAGTACTTAGGAACAGGCCCGTAACCAGGGGGGGGCGAGGCCCCCCCTACAAAATGTATTGGACATCGATTAAAATTATTGGACATAGTTCAAAAAAATTGAGCTCCTCTCAGAAAACTCTTCGCCCCTCCTGGTGACCCAAGCTGGTTACGGGCCTGCTTAGGAAAACGTTTTAGAGTCTTTTATTTTTTGACTTTACGGAGACAAATGAAAAATGATGGAAAGTTTTTTGCAAATATGTTCCTATACGCCTGCAAATAGAAGATCTGGGTCTTTTGAGATTCTAGATAATATGTGTTACTCGATCAAGCACACTTTTGATTCTAGCAAAGCAGGGAGCATTTGTTGCAGATACGGTACCGGAAGGTCGATTTCCTATCGTGGAGACATAAGCTTTGAATTGATGTGAAGACAGAGCAGATCGAAAATGCACATAACATTTTATAATTTATACGGTCAAATCACCCCCAAATGGACAGTCGCACGGAGATTTTGCATATAATTAATGTAAAATGTCTGCTTCGCTACACACACACGATTTTCTTTGTAAATGAGTAAAAGTCAATGCAGGGAAGTCAACAGTTTGACTGGATCTTATGGAGATGAGATTCAGTTTCGATTTCTTTCGGAGCGTCACAAGTGGACTGCGGCGCCCATCTCTGCTTGCTTGCCATACGGAACACGCGGCTTTCTTTCGCAGTGAATGGTGCGCTGGTGGCGAGTCAGTGGCAGCGCCGCGCGTCAACTGTTCCATTTAACCGGTGTTGTCGCGGAGGTGACGTGTCCCAAAAAAAAAAAGTTATCACTTTCGGTCCCGTCAGATCTGTGGATAACCGACGTCAGATCTGTGGATAACTGACGTCAGATCTGTGGATAACTGACGTCAGATCTGTGGATAACTGACGTCAGATCTGTGGATAACTGACGCGAAAAATCAGAAGTCTTGTTGCAAAATGTTTGTTACGTTTTCTCAACGACGTGGGTTGATCGTTCCTTGTAGTGATCTTGGTTTCATTGAAATAGAAACTCACTTTCCGCTGTATTCTAAAGCTTTGCAACGACTGCCAGTAGTTCGGATAAGTTATCGCGTTGCTGTGACTCGCAGGTCCCAGTAGTTCCATCGTCGGGATGCGCACAACGCGCACTCGCCAATCATCGGATCCGCCAGTGCAAGCGACACATAAGCCAGGTTTGGAACTTCCCGCATTTCCAAGGAGGAGTGGGAGAAACATCCAGCGATTCCAGCGTCATCGTGACACCTACAACGTCATACATTTGTCGACAGTGACGAGCACAGCTGCTGTATTGCGTCGGTCCAGAAACATGTGAGCTGCTGGAAAGTCTGTTTGGCGACTAATGTATCGCTCTCGTCTCATTCCACGCCTCCACGAGACATTGCCTGCTTCAATAACGCAGCTAATGTGCCCGAAAGTGAGGTGTACATTTCATGGGCGGAATGGCGAATGGTGAAAAGGCTGCGACTTTAGTGCAAAACTGAAAAGCACCAAAACTGAAAAGCACCATCACCATCACCAGCACGACCGATGTCGATGACAAGATTCGCGCGGTGGTCTCCAAGGACCCTCCACAGTTGTCCGCTAGCAATGTTTGAAGGTGCCGGACACTACGTTTGGCTCCGCATTGAAAGAAGATGAAACTTCAGTTAAAATTTTGCAAACAGGCCCTGTCCTAACAGGTGGTGAAGCTGCTGTCAGTGCACGAGGTATGCGGTGGTCACGGTTGGTTGCTAAGGCCGGAATGCCGCAGGAAAATAACCAGACCCCGGGTAGTAAGGCGGAGACCTCCTTGCTGCTTTGTCAAGTGTGACGAATTGTAGTGGGACACAAGTAGCCAATGATAAGGCGCAACGTGTCAATTGGTGCTGCGTCCAATTTTTAGCTGTGAGAGCTGCAACACCAAACTGGGGACAGCGTATTCAGTCGAGGTGAAGACGACTGCAAGAGCCCCGATGTACGAATGGTGGGTGTACTGGCACCCCATGACGTGCCAGCAAGTCAGCGCAGGAGATTGTTGCGTGCAGGGATTTTCTGACATAGGCCCTGAACTTGTTGCTTGTAGGTCAGTTAAAGGTCCAGCTTGACCCCAAGACAAGTTGGGTTGGGGTTGTCGAGTGTTGCATCTTACGTTGACTGCTAAATAGATGAACTCATGTAAGGGCATTATACCCCCTTCCAGTTTTGCGTGAGCTCAAACATCGACCTTTCCCCTGGTTTCAACCTCCCCCGCAATCCCTGGGTCACTTTAAACAGGCTCAGAACTGGCGTCGGACGCTTCGGCCCTAACATGTGCCAGTGGGGGCTGGGAGAGACAACCTCGCGCGTATGTGGGGAGGAGAATCAAACAGCACACCACATTTTTTATCACTGCGAAGCCCTCCGGTCACCTTGATGACTTGGTGTCTCCCGATCCAGAGGGTGTTTGTTGGTTAGGCCGACTTGTGGATGTCGCTTGAGGGCGCTGCTCACACGAAAGACGCAAAAGATTGTGCCTGCCGTCAAGTTATTGGCGCCAGTGTGGAAGGAAAAGCCGCGTTCAAAGTGACTTTCATTCTGAGCAGCAAAAGTCTGACAAATCGTCACAGAACTGTCCGAAGCCAGCGCCGGTCACCCACTGCCGTCAAACCACGCAACCGACCTTTAGACTGTTCTGTTCGTAACGCAACCTGCAGCATGATCGCATTCGAGCCCTAATGTGGACCCATATCAAGATTCCTTTATCAATGAACCAAGAGGAGGCGCCTCCTCGGGATGGATCGGAACGATGCTTTTATTTTTCCCTCCAAGGTAACAATCGCTGCTCCGTGCATTGTCGCAGAAAAAAGTCAAGCAACCGTTTTCGTCTCGCAAGCAGACAGTACGCCAAGCACACATTCTGCGCTATCACCACATCAGAGTTGTACGTCGGGCCGGGCTTTTCGGGTCGAGTTCGGGCTTAAGTTTGTCGAAATGTTTCGGGCCGATTTCGGGACTGCATGGACGGACACTTTGTCGTCAGTTACTGTTGAAGTAATGGAGCTGATAAAATCTTCAATAAAAATGATTAATTGTGAATTATTTAGTCATGTTCACTTTGCTACGCCACCAATACCCCACAGTTGGGCATATCTTGACTCATTCGGTAAATTTGGCTTTTGGGTCTAAATCGGGCTTCGAAAATAATTGTTGGACTCGAGCCGGGTTCGGGCTCCAAGTTGACAACTCGTTTACAACTCTGCAACACATACCTATTCTGGTGTTCTTTCATCATCTGTGTGTTCCTTGTTAGAGCTCACGTGTGCATCAGTTATATGTTATTTGTAAAGACATTAAAAACATAAGTATGACAATACTGGACTACGACAGTGCAAGCAAGAGTTGAGCATGGGGAATATCCAACAGTGCGAATAACATTCTCTACAGTAGATTCAACGCCCACCTCGTGTCAAACACCGTTCCGTCAACCAACGTGCCGTTGTAATGATATCTGACAAAGTCAGTCTCCACGATCTTTCTCGGGCAGTCCTCCGCTGCTTTGGTGATCCGCACAACCACGTTATCCTTGGGATTATGGAAGTCGACGACCTCAACGTCGAAAACGATGGTGGCCGAACGTGGGATGTTCTTGCCTGGAGGAGTGATCAGCAGTTCAGAGCTCCGTTGCTGGCTGCTTGTGAGCACGCACACGCACACGCACAGACGCGCACACACGCACGCACGTTCGTTGATAGCTTTTCTATAGCTCAATAATACCTCACAGCAATGTGCTATCATCCTAGTTTTTTTCGGTCATAGATCAATTTTTTTCACTGAAAAAATTAAATTAATTCGGTCTTAATGTCCGGGTAAGCTAGTGAATCCTGTTACAACCAGTTTTAATACTATTATTGGGCAAATGACCGAAGTATCTCAGCGAGAAAAAAACGCCAATCATCTACCACTTCACAAAGGTAAAGCAAACCGAAAATAAACCGCCTGTCAGTGTCAACACAGTTTCCATCTTTGTTGTATTTGTGTCTCTCTCATGCGTTTGTTTTCAAGAAAAAAGTGTGATTTTCAATTTCTCACCATCTCCTGCTTCACCGTAACCCAAATGGGGAGGAATCGTAATCGTTCGTCTTTCGCCGACGCAAGCTCCGATCAACCCCTCATCCATTCCTTTGATCAGCCAGCCGTCGCCGACGTATGTGTTGTAAGTCTCTTCATCGTCGTAACTATGGAAGTTTGAAAAGCAATATCACTGGTACGCTCAGCAGAGGCAAAGATCCTCAAATAAGAAAGAAAATGACGGCAATTCAAAGAACAAGTACGTACCACGATGAGGGGTTAAGCGATTTGAAATCGATTTCCTATTAAAAATTTGGTGATCGATTCCTTGCTTGGACCCATGGAAGAGAGTACTTACTTGAATATAGATAAGTGCAAGTCTGAATCATCGCAAAAATATGAAGGAAGAGTACAGTTGGCTGATTTCTCGAAAGTTCACAGTAAATCTAGTGCTTTTAATTGTTCAAAGAACAAGCGACATTTTTAATTCCATTTTTCGCGAAATTTCGGAAGCATAACTTCCACAATCGGGATCCAAACTCAGCATGGCAAAGTAAAAAGCCGTGCACGGGCTAAAAATGCACGGCTTCTAATTTCAGACTTTCGAAATGAGTAACAAACTTAAAGAGCAAAACAATTTATGAACATAAATTGCACGTCCGATTTTTCAAAGATGCATCCACAACCTAAAACAATGTGGTACAACAATTACGATCAGTAAAGTGTTAGAGACCAGGCAGCAACTGGATGTGATCCTCCAGCAACGAACCAGGGCTGTTTCTGTTAACAAGCCAAAATATGAGCACCGGCTTAAGGAGGTCGGCGAATATGTCACGCTGGAAAGCTGCATAGATGTAATTGACAAACTCAGAATCTACTCACCTTGAATGAAACAACTTTCCGGTTAGAAGCGTTCCGTTGTAGTGGTATCTGACGTAATCGGAGACTTCCAGCTTTCTTTCGCAGTTCGGTGGAAGGAGCGTGGTAATGACCTGGTTCGATAAAGTGTACAGGGTGAGGAGGCGAAAGTTCACAACGACAGCTAGGTATGGGGCATCACAATCAAAGCAGCGTGATCGTGCCAAAAATTTTCGAACTTATCGTCAATCTTCCCACAATCAAACAACAAAAATTTTATTCTTTTTTTTACCTCAACGCAAGTACACTTAACAATACAGACACAGTAAGGCCGGGAGGCGGCGAAAAGACACTTCGGTCATCCCGTCTGCCACCACCCAAAT
>JGI24021J15306_10003166_pt1 | contig 18389 bp, 12 predicted proteins | sample Ectturendosymbi1_FD_15306 | JGI IMG/M metagenome (IMG submission 15306)
ATTAGCCTACGGCCTCGCATCAGTTAAATCCGGTCCTGCGTGTAGTACTAATTTGTATGACATCAATCGCAAACCTTTCACAAGAGCCCCCTTTAAAACAGACTAGGTCCCTGCAAACGATGTAAAGTATTTGTATCAGGTTTGTTATTTTAGGGTATGGAGATTGCAAATACAGTATTAGTAAGTAGGCTATAGTATGAGGTGCTAAATTTAGACAACTCAAGTTACTCAAGTTGCATTGCCTGAACCACTTTCGGAGATAGTGCAAGTTGCCGTAAGTAGCCTATAGCCTGACGCTTTTTGGTTGATTTTGAGATGGTGTTTCTCAGAATGTACCGTACGTTTTTTGTATTTGTAAACTGTACGATACAGGGTGGGCCAAAAGTAGACCTGCTCTTGATTGCTTATTTACATTTATGGCTGAAATATTGGGAGGGTATTGACAAATACTGGATCGTTCCGGCAAGAAATTTATTCTACTTTCACCACTGATGCGTACCCCAGTTTTTTGGAAGCCCCTTGGATCTTGAGGCTCTAGGCTATAGCCTATTAGAAAAAATATCGTGGCCTTCAGCGGTTGAAAAATGTAGAATTGATGGTGTCAGATATTTCCGACGTCTGCCAAAGTGAAAGGTGTTAAAAATCCTGCGAAGGAAATGTTTGCCATACGTGCGCATCCTGAGTGGTATGAAAACTTAATTAATTTTAAGGTACTGTAAGCGTCTGATGTAATATGCAAATCGAATGAAAATTGCCTGCGTTATGCTGTATTGATTGATATGGTTAGTGAGCGTTTCTGAATATTGTATATTAAATTGTGCATGAAAATTGAAATGCTTCGAAAACATGCCGTAGCAGCAACTTTGATATAAATTTTCTATATATGCTGAGAAAAGATGATTCATTGTAAGATTTATTTTTTAACTTATTGCAGAGCCGTGGAAGATTGCTGACAGTAAAAACGAACTTAGAAACTTGCTGCCAAAAATCATCCACACTTCCAGTAGTTTTTTCATACGTTGGTTGAGGCTTGGGTCGCCAGGTGTTCACCAAACTCAGATTTGGGTCGCGCTCAAAACAGTTTGGTCAGTAAACGGTTGAAGTCTTTCATTATACCTATCGTGGCAAAACATGTTTTTTGGAAAAGTGCTATGCTCAGCAGTCATGAAGTTCACACTAGTTCAAGTAAATGGGGCGTGACGCATTGGTTTCGGAAAATACCCGGCGTCGCTGAAGTTTGTTTTTAGCAAAGATTTTTGCAATTCTGCTCCGGCATGAACAGCGCTTTGCACTCTGACAAGACAAAAGATCAGCAAACGCTTTAACGTTCCATGCACCATCCGGTAGCTTGCATCAGCATGTTAGAAAACTGTACTTGTGTAGTTACTGTTTCGATATTTTAGTTTGTGGTCACTGATTTCAGCAAGAATGTATGCCCAAGCTAACACCTTGGTTTTACAGATATAAGTATAGTTTTTTGAAAATAGTTAGCCGTTGTAAGTGAATGCTGCAAAACCATGTCACTTTCAACCTGACAGAGATTAAAACTGATTAAAACTGAACACAAACGTCTGTATATTATGTGCGCTGTCGAAGAGGGAAAAAGTTGAAGGAAAAAGTAAACAAGCGCTATTCGAGCAAAGTTAAAATAGGTTGGAACAAAAGTTGCTGTAGGTTATTACGCGTTCGAAAGTCACAGCCTGTTAGACTTCTGCTGCAAAATAAACGTAGTTTTTTTTGACAACTCACGCTCTGTGGTTTATTAAACAAATACCAAATTTCTGAGATTCAATGGCTTACACCAGTGGTTCTCAACCTTTCATGGTTTCTGGCCCCCTTTCAAAGACTCTCAACACTTGTGATCTCTTGCTCATCGATAGGGTTTTGCAATATCACGGCAGAGCTGCAGTATTTAGTAAGTAAAGGCCTCTGCTCGTGACCCCCGGAGAACTGCTCCGTGGCCCCCAGAGGGGGCCGAGGCCTCGGGTTGAGAAACCGTGGCTTACACCAAAGAGTGCGTAGAGGTCTAAACTTAAGGACAGGTTTGGAAGTCTAGACTTGATGAAAGGTCATTAGACATACAGATCCCTGGAGAAGTCTAAAATATTGTGAGTATAAAGATATTCGTTAGTGGAGATCTTCACAATTGATTCTCCCGTATACATTGAGTTCAACTACCTCTATTTAACCTGCGGTACCTTGCATGCAACATAATCAGCCCAAAAAAGGGTATGCCGTAAAAGTAGCAGACTTAGATATCGGTGACGCCTATTACATAATAAAAAACAACCGATTCTTTTCGCAGCCACATGGCCAACTACAGTGAGCTTTAAATGAGTTCAGATGCATGTGGCAAACTCCTGGCGAAAAATATCAAGTAATTTGTTGTACTGTGACCGTTTGCCTTGAAGCGTTATGCAAGAAAATTTGAACAATGCAAGATATTTTGCACTTACAAAAAGTCTTGTTTTTTGTTTTACTAAGTTTAGTGGCAAATAATATCTGCTAAATATCTTACATTGCGGCAAGTGTGTTAAAGTCTTTCAAGAAAATAATTTGCAACCCAACTCAATTAACGGATTTTCAACTTCTTTTCTTCAGTTGCTGCAATGACTTTGTATGCTGCAATGACATACAAAGTCATTGCAGCAACAAAACAGGTTTTGGAAACATTGCAAAAGTAAATATTAGTATTGATGCAATACCTGCAACCAGACGTAATGGTTTTGCTTAAACAATTTGTTCATATTTCAGCACAACGCTTTAGTTTCCGTGTTTTTGCCGTAGCAAGCAGTTTTCACATTCGTTGACACAAATGGATTCCAAGGTTATGAGCAGAAAGAATGATGGACCTGAAGGTAGCAAAGTCAAAATCAGGTAAGATAACTGAAAATCTTCGCTTTTTTTCGCGTGTGCCAGTGATAACCATATGTCAATTCGACCGAAAATTATTATTATATATATATACTGCGAACAACTAAAAAGATTTGTGAGTTGACCATTGTGTAATCACAGCCTGTATGTACTGTACATACTAAAGGACTACAATGCGTAAATACAGAAATGAAAAAGGTGCTTTTTGCAATGACTACGGTTGCATTCGACCAGTAGCATTACAAATTAAAGAAAGTAATTGCAGGATACAAATTTAGTGACAGCCAGATAGATGTGTCGACTGGCATATCCAACAGAACTTTCTCGTTTTTTTGTAAGTCTTCTACTGTTGCGCTTTTAGGTTTTTTATTTTAAACTTTTTTGTTTGTAAGCGAGTTGGATTTCTCTCTAAATTACTGATTATTATTTTTCAGAAAAACGTGGGGTAATCAAGTTGAATCTTTTTTAGCTCATCTCGGAGCTATTATTGGTCTTGGCAATATATGGAGATTCCCTTACATTTTATACGCATATGGTGGAGGTACCGTGCTGTTTTTCTAAAACGTTTCTAAAATAACAAATGTTTACTTTTCAGCTTGTAATCTAAACGTCTGATATTTAGCCAAGGCTAGTGTATTTTTTCACAAATTTAATGGAGTTGTAATGACTAGAAACCTACTCACATGTATAATCACACATGCATATCTATACAAAGAACCGATGGGTAGTCTAGAATCCTTCCAGTAATCAGCAAGCTACATTCGCTTATAATCAACGTACAGGAACCACTGCTGTGTATATTGTTCAATCGTCACTAGCCTCTGCGCAGTTGCACACCTGCGCCCTACGTGCAGGGCCGTCGCCAGCGGGGGGGCAGTGGTGCCCGCCCCGCCCCCGTTTGAAATCGGTGCTCCCCCATTTTACGTTTGGCCCCCCGGTTGCTGCATACACCCAATACTGTATTTTAAAAATGTGCCCCGCTTCTGATTTTTAGCCCCTCCATCTGGTTTTTGGTCCCCCTGCTGCTAAATCCTGTCGACGGGCCTGCCTACGTGTATACGTTAATCAAGCATTCCATTAAATGTGCAATCTCACTGGACATTCTTTTCTGCTTCTCTGGATGCATGTGAGCTCATTTACACGCTAAACGTCGGCGACATAACTTATCTTTTATAACACTATTGTACAGAATATAGTGCAGGTTGTTTTCTAAGTGTCAAACCCATATCGCAGATTTAAAACGTTTGCTGTCATGATCCAGTTTTTATCGCCAACATCAAAAAGCATTTGTAAGGTACCACATAGCTCTATTAGCAAACAAAAACCGTTACGGAATGGTTGCTGGTGACAACATAGATAAAAATTAGCCGGAATTAATTTGTGGAGCTTGGAAATTTTTCATTTTAGAAAGTAAAGCGCAGGCGGTCGTTTCGATACTTCAGTCACGGGTATTAGGACAACTGCCAGCGGAAAACTTCAACCACACAACTGCCACCTAGGACAATCGCCATCCGGACAACTGCCACCTAGAATATTGCGTTTTACACATAACATACGAGCTAACAGTTTCAGTTCAGACCACATGAGTCAAACTGTGGCCAGCGGGCCAAATGTGTCCCACCACGTCTTTTTATGTGGTCCGCGAAAGTCAAATATTAAGCCTCAGCCTGCTTATTTTTTGGAACTGTAGTAGTTTATACCTGTTTACAAAGGCGAACGAAGTTCTTTGCCACGTTATAACTTCGCTATCTTAGTCATCTTGCTGACCTAACGTCTGTCTTTAGAAAAGTTATTCCGTTTTAATGCTTTTTGTGGTTAATTCTGTTACAACTGGCCCACTGATGGCAACCATAATGCTGATATGGCCCTCAGTGAAAATGAGTTTTGACACCCCTGGTTTAGACTATCGCGTTACGGCACGTAGAGGAGGTCTCGCGGCACGACGGTTGAGAACCACTGCGCTCCCGCATTCTTGCTTCAACATAGTGCAGCTTAAAGTGAGAAACAACAATCCTATTACTATACCATGTAACTGACAAATCAAAAGCTAAGGGAAAGCAATACACATCCAGAACTTTAAATGCACGGAAGTAAAACAGTTTTGGTGAGTGCGTGGTATGAATGCAATGCAATAATGAGAGATTTGTGCTGTGAAAAAATGTAAAAATAAGTTTTGCACTGACTTAATGTTTATGAAGATGGAATGGCATCGATGCGACATTCGAAGTTGAAGTGAAGGTTGTTTAAAAGTGGTCAGAGGAAGAAGATTTCAAGTTTCAAACTCTTGTTATTCATATTTGTGATTTCAAAATTTTTGACATGAAAGCAGCACCTTGTGAAGATTAAATGGCTTTAATGGCAATAATCGTAGAGAATTTAATATGTCCTAAGTGGCAGTTGTCCTAGGGGGCAGATGTCGGGTGGCAGTTGTCCGGGTCACCGGGTGGCAGTTGTCCAGGTAGTTGTAGGCCTTGAACCTTAATCACGATCGCAGTTGCTGAATGTACTGTGGTTGGCACTATCCAAATATCTTAAAGGTTGATATTTAACCGGAAGCTGTTCCAGACCTGCTTTTTGAGAAAGAGGGGGAGCATTATGAGCAAAAAGTCATCAATTATGTATTTAGGAAAAGAGGCGCCATTTGAAAGGGCGCATTAATTGTTTTTGGGTGGAGGAAATTGCACCGAGTTTCCCCTTGGATCAGGGCCGGATTTAGCTGATGTGAGTCCCAAGGCTAATCCACTTGTGAGGCCCCTCTTGTCCATTGTTACGAAGTAAAAATATAAAAACGTTAATCAATTTGCGCTCAGCCGAAAATGACGATATTGACGCTCTAAAAAACGGTCAACAAAAAGTTATAAATAATTACTAGATTGCCCCACGATCACTGATTGTTTCTGCCTTCGACGCAAAAGGGTTCAATGGCAAGGAATTGTGCAAATCGTACTTGGGTGGCGGGAACAAGATTTTTTGATTTCCACAGGCAAACCAACCAGAAATATCACGGTTTAAACATTTGGCAACACACATGGCCTACCTTTTTTATAAGTTTCACATCTGTTTTTTCTCATCTGTGCTAAAAAAACAAATACACTGCACATATGTATGGCGGTATAAAGACATTAAAGCACAACGTGAGGACCACGTTGCGACTCGCTTACCACGGCCTGCAAAATCTCACACACACGAGCAAAACACATCAAGTAAAACGCACCCAAATGGTTGCAAGTAGTAGGTTCACGATTCGCGTGTTTGTTACTTTTTCAGACTGGTAAGAATCGAATGCAACGAAACCGTTGCATGAAAGTATGTGAGGTTTAAACTAGAACCGTCGCCAGAAAGTGTTCAATAGGGGTCTTTGCGTTTACACAGGGGGGCTGGCGTTCTGAAAATTTGATAAAATCTCCACTGATGTTCAGTGTTTCATCTTTAAATTTGGAAGGGCTGAGCCCAACAATGCTCCCGGTGGCGACGGAACTGGTTTAAACTTCCCTAATGCTGTCATTGTTGAAGTACGTACAAAAAGTTCCAATCATCGAATCAAGTAAGGCTGAACACAGCAAGTAAACAATTAAAAAGTTTTTTTCCAATCATCTAGGTATCCATTGAAATTCGTTTGACTAAGTTTGTCACTTTTAATGCACCGTACTTAGTGTGGGCAACCTCTCCTGGAACATTGCGACCTTCAATTCATTTTTAATTCTTTTGAATCTTGAGAAACGCCTTTCTCCTGAGCAGTTAGTGACCATCAAGCTAAGAAATAAGGTACAAGTGGTTGATAAAACAAAAACCACTAATCTAAGGCATCAGGCCCAAGGGCACAATGAGGAGGGTAAGGGGTCCACAAAAACAAAACGTCTGAAAAATTTGAAGTGATCTGGCAACCCTGTATCAGACCCAAGGGCGCTTTTGCCATTTTCTTTCTCAGTGGTTCCCAAACTTTTATGAGCCGTGGCCCCTTCTAAGTTTACCTGGCGAATACTTAATATATCGTGACACTTGGGTTATGCAATATCACGGCAAAGCTACTTAATGAAGGCTCTGCTCGTAGCCGCCCCTCCGTGGCCCCGAAGGGGGTCCGAGGGCCCCGTTTGAGAAACCCTGTTCTTGCTGTTACCCTTTCATTTGTCTCTTTGGGGTAGAGTCCTGCAATTGCCAATTGGCAAAGTGACTTTTGCTTGCTACTAAAGCTCATAAAGATCTCTGATTTGCTAGTTCAAACTTGCGTAAGTAAACAATAGCAATGTGATTTCTGAATGACTTTTCTTGAAGAAAATTAAAATGGAAAAAATCACGTCTAAAAATACCAAATGAGTTTTGTGTAATAGAAACAATACAAAACTACCACTGGTGTAGGAGGCGGGGGTGCAGGGAAACTACCACTGGTGTAGGAGGCGGGGGTGCAGGGGGTGCTACCGCCCCCCCAAAAGTTTTGATTTGGTGAAAATCCGGGCAAAATCCCATAAAATATGGGCAAAATCTCTGAGCACCTTCTAAAACTGCCTGAAAATCTGAGCAAAAATGGCGCCCAACATGCTTGGATTTGAAAATAATGGCACCCGAATTGATAAAGCTTTTTTTGAGATCATATGGCGCCCGAATTGACATGAAGAGCTTTTTTTTCTTTGGAGGTCACTTGTGTTGAAGTATTTTTCGAGAAAGTTTGGGAGAATCGGGGAAAAATTCCTTCGCACACCCAAAAATTTGCCTGCTCCGAAACCTATGAAACCTACAGTATTGCTCAGAAGAAGCAACTATGTTTTTATTGTAGGATCATGCTGCTAGCCCTACACATAGCACTTATCTGCAGTACAACCTTTAGGCTTCGATCAGGTTCATTTCAAACGCGAACAGCCACAAGTTCTTTCGCGTGATTTACACACACGTAACAATCGGTACGATTCACCAAACACAGGACGCAGCAAACGTGCTGTGAGTACAGTATATCGACAAAACACAATAGTCGGCTTGACCAACGGTCCTACTGAGATTCATGGAAATTCGTTGGAAGACTCTGGCTTTATCAACAAGGAACCTGATTAGGTGAATAAAACCAAATTTCATGAATAATTAAGACATACACTTTTGACGAATATTTATCGAACTGATTATATACTGGCAACTGACTCTATGCGTACCACAGTTTGCTGGAGGCCCCGTTGGATCTTGACGGATTTACTTGACGGAGGCTCCTCAAGCCTACATAGCCTATTGGTAAATCCGGCTCTGCCTTGAATCCGCCAGTGATCTTTAGTGCTGTGTAAGACGTTAGAATCAGCTCTGGCTCGCACAAGCTCATTTGGAAAATTTTGCTTGACAGACTCAAAGCTCTGATAGCTTGTGTGCTTTCGTAAGTCACGAAAAAAGCTTTTTCAGGGAAAACCGTAGTTTGAGACTTCAGCTCAAAATATGTAATTTTGTCTATTTTGTATGAATTTACGGGCGACATTGCTCGCTTTGATTTTTGTAGCCGCAAAAAACATGATCAGGTTTACAGCAAAAGCGTAATTTTACATGAGTCGCATCGTAATCTTCTTGCAGTGAACGGAGTAGGGAGAAAAATCTTCAAACAAGTTCAAAGCGAAGTATTTCGCACTGCCACAGTTCAGGCGTGCAAGCGGTAGGTGCACTGCGCAGCAGTAAAATGATCCAAGTCCGCACTAACTTGACGTAACGCTCGCGTACCTCTGAACTTGTGCAGCAAAACAATAGCAGTGGCACATTCCACAAATAGCGCGCTTCTTGGCAGTGACTGCCGTTCTGCTCAAGCAAGCAAACTGTTACTGACGCACGAAAACTTTGATTGTGGCTCAATGAAGACTTCAGTTATGACCGCCAGGAGACTAGCATGGAAGTGCTAAAGCACGCGTTTCGCCCGTTTCTTCAAATTTTTGCAGTACAAATAAAGGACAAACCTCAACGTACGACCAGATAAAATAAATTGGAAGTGCCGAGTATACGTATACTTCGACAGTTCGACTACTCTCTCTCTCGAAACGAGAGTATCTACTCTCTCTCGAGACGAGTATTTTTATGACGCGACTTTCCAAACAAACTGTTCTTCAAGACAAACAAAAACGGTTCTGCTTTGACCCTGCGCGTTCTGCCGACCGCCAAAAGTAGTTGAAATTACCGTCAGAACGCTGAGAATACATTTAAGTTCTTCAAGCATTCCTACTTCTTGCTGAATACTTGTAACTGGTTTTGCAAACCCGTGTATAAAAATGTTTGCTTTACCAACTGTGAATTGATCTCCTTGTTCTGCCTTTCATCACTCATGAATACCCACCCCAAGGTACTTGAAAGTCTCCATCCGTTGTTGAGTTTTGCCACTTGCTTGCAGCATACACAGACTTTTGTGACTGGGCAGACATAATTTCTTGATCTTTTCAGCGCTGATTTCCATGGTAGTTTAATCAAACGCAGCCGCAAACCAGTCAAGTGCTTGATGTGTATGTTGGAGACAGGGGTGTAGTGGCAATTTTATAGGAGACTGAGGTCAATTTCATAGGTTCCGGCAGCAGCAGCCAGCTGCCCTGCACAGGCACAGAGACTGCCTTTCATTTTTTATATTTGCAAGCAACGATCCATCATTCACTGGTAGAGGTAGAGGAGCTTCGGCACACTACGACAGCACTACATCACTGGTTGGAGACCCTGTTTAGAAAGATGAAGGCAGCTTCAAATCGTCCGCGAAAAGGAAACAGTTGATCTTGCAGCTTCCAATAGTGACGCCCTCATGGACACGGCAGTTACTGTCTATCCAGTTCACGGATTACTGGATCTCACGCTGCACATTTAGATGGTGTCACGTGTCAAAGTGGAGAATTGGCGGTCTTAGTTCCTTCAAAGAAATCCTGGATTCGCCCCTGCACCTGGATTGAAGCGATATAATATAAAACAACTGATGTACCAAGTCTAATCGTGACTTACTCGAAAACGCCCAAACACAGCTACAAAAACCATATTTAGATGCTGAAAGCAACCTCATCACGCGCTTTAATTTCATCCGACCTTCGAAAAGAAACAACTCGAATTCCTTCGTACACTACATCAATTAATTTCTTTTCGAAATTGAATTTCGGCCACGTAGCTGCTTTCGCTCTTAATGCTGGTGGCGGATCATTGACATCTGTTCCTTGGCACCCGCCCATGAACTCCATGCACAAAGCCCGACAGGCCGTTTAAAGCATTGTTTTTCAAGACCTTGGCATGACCTAACCGGGAATCGAACACCAGCTTACCTGCTTTGGTGACTGGTGCTCAACCAACTGTACCACTTAGACCAGTGGTTCCCAAACTGGGGGTAAATTACCCCCTGGGGGTAATATGCGATGCTTCAGGGGGTAACGCGGAACGAAAACCACAGTGTTGATCTGCATTATAACTGTTTGCTTTCTTTTTACGACTCAAAAAATATTGAGGGTAATAACTAAAGACATAATCACTACCTTGATTTGGGTAACAGCTCAAAAAAGTTTGGGAACCACTGACTTAGACGGTTGATGTGTATTTTCCTAAACTTTCTATTCAATTTTTCTCGCGTCAAACACGATATTTGTTTACCGTGTTGTGTCAAATTCTTTTGTACAACAAAGTTTAATGGCGAAAATATGTTAAACGTTTTTTCGGTAATAAGATAGTGAGCGTGAGGTTAATATGCAATTGTACGATGCAAACATGATGGCGGACCTTCGCAGCACAACACGCATATAAACCTTAACCACATCGTGTTCATGCGCATTGCGCAGGTGCGTTTCTCATCCCATACATCATCTTCGCTTTGCTGGGCGGGTTTCCTCTCCTATTTTTGGAGATTTCCATGGGCCAGTACACCAGATTGTCGGCAGTGAAAATGTGGAGGATTGCACCTATAATGACAGTGAGTTTATTTGGGCTTGATAACCGTCGTTTCAGTTCTTCTCTAGAGTGATCCAAGTTTAATTGAAGGTTTTACTTCAAAATCTCTACCTTGAATGCTACGAATTCGAAAAACAATCTATGATTATGATTTACAATTACTGAAAGTCACTGTAGAAGTTACTTGCTATAGCTTTTTTGAAGCTCATTTTTTCCTTCCTACCTGTTGCGTTCTCTTCAGGTGACATGCACTCCTCTTAAATAAACAAATTAGGACACGTAACAAACGTTGATCAGTCTAGATCAGGGGTCTCCAAACTACGGCCCGCGGGCCAAATCCCGCACGCGAAGCCGTTTCATCCGGCCCGCGGAAAATTTTGTCAATATTGAAAAAATAATATATTTACAAAAGATTTACTGATTTGGTAGAATGTAACATATCCCGAAACATTTACATTATGTAAGATGTCCGGCCCTCGGACTATGTGTAATAGCTTGGGTGGCCCTCGGACAAAAACGTTTGGAGACCCCTGGTCTAGATTGTGTTGCTAGTGACAATTTTTGTGATTAAAAACAAGATTTTCAAACACAGCTTTCAAAATCTGTTTATGTGGACTTTAACTTTCGCGAGCCGAACTTACCGAAATCGCTTTGAAACTAAAACTTCTCCTCCACTGATTTGTCAAAATTGCGTTCAGCTTGCCTTCTTGATTGGACAGATTTTGCTCAGTTGATTTTACGCTCTGTTCACAGCATATTCGTACTGAGCATTACAAAAGTTAAGTTGCAAAGACATTTTTGTAATGTATTGTGTCACAGAAAGTGTTTTGTTTGCTATTCGCATATTGGCAAATATACAGTATTTGCAAAGATCAGCAAGATCGAAATCTTGCGCAATTTATCCTGCTCAGTCTGCCGCAGAAAAGGGCGGCAGCAGTTAATTATGCCAGGTCAGAAAAATTCAGTGTGTTTTCTACTGGTTGGTATGTGCCAAAATGTTTAGTGCTTTGCAATTACGCCAAGTAACTTGGACAACTTCGTTACCAGTGCAGATCAAACAATGATTCCTATAGTGTAATGGATTTGGCATTTCAAAACTTTTGCCGTGTGACTGATAAAGGTGAATGCACGAGAAAGTTGCAATACATTTTCAGTTTGCACGGAGTAAAAGATGTTGATGCGATTCTGATGATGCGATTCTATTTGAATAAGGACTGATGATGCGTTGCTAAACGCGAAAACTCTGATCGATTTACTTGCCGCCATCTTTGTGGCTTATAACTATGAAAAATAGATACGCTTGGAAGTTTTAATCATCGCAGAAAGACGAAAGCAAGAAGCAGGCAGATTCCTCAGAATTTTGCCGCCAAGCTAAAGTTTTTTTGGCATTTTCAATTTGTTTCGTTTGGAATAGTTGTTTTGAATTAAGTTAGACTGCACTGAGTAGCAAAGGTAAATCAAACATTAAACTATTTAAAAATGCATACTTAAATTACTTTAGAATTGATATTTGTTTTGTTCAGGGTGTCGGCATCGGCAGCACGATTATTGGACTATATTGTAATATCTACTACATTACCGTTATGGCTTGGGCCATCTTTTACTTCGTGCACACTCTCACCAGTGGTACTCTCCCCTGGATGCACTGCGGTAAGTAGAAGTCATCACCCATTGGAAAAATGTATTCCCACCAGTTCTGAAAAACCACGAGTAACAACAAGATAGTGATGAAAAGTTGACTCTACAAGATACCAGTCAGAATCTTTTTATCGTCGCTGACAGCTCTAATTTGTAATACGGAGGTACGATAGAAACACTTAGGGTGGGAAGATAATGATATACTGCCAAATAAATGATACTGTTAGCATGGGCGTCAGAGAGGGGTGCAGGGGGTGTCGTGACTAGGGTTGCCAGATGTGTTTTGTGAAAATTCCGGCCTTTTTGTCAACAGTGACAAAATCTTATCGAAAAAATAACAGAAATGAGGCGAAGGCCAAGTTGTAGTAATTAGTGAACGCACACTGTGCATTCAAACACAGCCTATCCATATCTTTGCCGACAGTAACAATGATTGAGGTAAAAATTTTATCAGAGATTACTTTGTGTACATAAATCACATTCACGATGGAAACTGCTTTGCACGAAAAGAAATTTAAGAAAACACTGAATCAACGAAAATTGGTAAGACTTATTAAGAACACAATTCCTATCTCTGTTTTTTACTCAGTGGAGTAAAAGGTTCACTAGTCGCGACAATGTCACTCTCTTCCTGTCAATTTCTTTGATTTTGATTTTCCTGCATTATACCGCAGTAGCCTGTAGTAGTTCAGACAACAGCTCCACCTGCGCTGGATTCACGGATAATTGCCAAAAATACTCATACAGATCACGATAAGGAGGCGAAGGAGTGTGGTAAATATGACTTAACAACGGAATAGAGAAAACAAAGAGAGAAAACAAAGAGACTATGAGTATTGTTAAGTTACAAGTAATAAAAATCTGCCCCCGTTTTGGATTTAAATGAACTTCGCTGAAGGAGCTGTCCTGACAAGTTTCACTACTAGAGTCATTATAATTTAAGAAGTTCTGCGTTAGTTCTTTTTGGAGTTACTCCAATGCATTTGTTTTCAAAATACCGGCTTCAGGCACATATTTTCAAAATACCGGCTTCTTACCAGCCTCTGCTAAATTAGCAGTAAATTTATTTTTCGAGACACTGCGTTGCCTCTACGTAAACTTCTCAACACATTTTTTCGCCTACGTTTGCGCTACGTGATATAGGATAAACTAATTAGCCAATCTAAATGTACAGTGTGAGATCCAGAGTCATCAGAGGTTACAGGGGATTGGGCCCTTACTTCATGAACTTTACCCTGAAAATTTTTCTGGTGCTGACCCTGATGAGAAGACGTTGATAGTGCAGGCACCTAAACGTTACCAACGTAGAAAACAATCGAATAAACAGATTTTTAGCAAACTGATGTGTGAAGTTGTTATTATCTGTAAAATCTACACCAGCAAATCTAATCTATGTAATCTGAATTCAAACATTTTTATCGGTCTTCATCACATCGTACTGCTAGTGCTATACTAATGTATAACCTGTTTGTTTTCCATGCTGACTACTTTCAACGTGATTTACTGTGACTGCAAATCGTTAATAACATTTCGGCATTCGTGCAGTATTCGCTACACCACCCTGAAGCAACAATTAGAGCTGCCACTGTCTAGAAATGTTGTATCGCCGTAATCCATTAGCACTGGCTTTCAATGTGAACAGGCGTGCGCACGTCAGCATAAAGAAAACTTAGGAGGCTTCCAATGACACACTAAGTTTCTACCGATTGCTTGTTCAGATTTTGATCGACTGCTGATCAGCGATAGACGAAGGTTTTTGGAAGTAGCTGGGAACAAGCCAAAGCCGAGTACAATGCAAGCATACTCCAACTTTAGATACATGTACTATTAGTCCAATGCTCTCAAAAGTTGGTGTGCCAGGCCCACACGCTTCCTACACTCATGCTGCTGATGTTTGGATTTTGTTTTATAGAATGTTGTTGTTGATTTTTAGTAATCGACAGGCACAGGTTTATTTGAATATGGAATACTATTGCAATTGCTAAAGTTCTCTTTGCGCCACGCTGTCAGCGAGTTTGAAGCACGAAAAAGTCTGTATCACGACCAATGCAAACAGTGAGCCTTCTCTTAGAGACTTACAACTTTCATGAAAAGACCCGCACCGTCCGGCAGTCAATAGAACTACGCCTCGAATGTCGTCCAAAAAGATTTTCTGTATAGAGTTGCTGCCCCCGTATCTTCTCTATAATACGAAGCGCTTAAGACTGGTGAAGGTCGCATAAGTTTTAAAAAGGTGATATATGGCAGCCTTTTCACCATATGGCAGCCTTTTCACCATGAATTTCATATCAGTTATCTCACATGTGTGAAACTAGTTCCATGACAATTGGGCTTGCATGCATTAGTTACAGTAATCTCGAAGCTAAGTTCGCAAATTGAATCTGAGCAGTATGTGCGAACTTAGCTGGAAGGTGCGAACTTAGCAATTATGCATTGTGCTCTACTCAAATAGCGTATTATTACGTAATATAGAAGGCCTGTATATGTATCTGCAGAAATGAAGGCGCTGAATTGCTGATCAGGGTTACCAATTAACTTTTTTGAAGCCAGAATTTCAAATTTTTTTTTTTTTGAAGACCTTTGACTATTTTGGGAAACCAAAAAGCCAGACAAAATTTAGCTTTTTCTAGATTTTTTCAGTCGAAAAGGCTTAGCTCTGGCAAAACATTGTCTGAGCTGCATATTCATTACAAATGCCTTCTGACGAGTCTATGACCATGCAGGGTACAAAGAATATTGCAAAGATTTTACTGTTGCCCTAAAACTCATCGATGTTATTTATAAGAAACAAATGTAAGACAGTGTAATTGCTGTGAAAGAAAATGCTTCTAAAGATTGGAATTGCATTATAATTATATTGATGTTTCTGAGGAGTTTTAATATCTATTTTGTGTTTGATTATGCATGTTTTATGTGAATATGCCTTAAAACTGGTATTTGGCTTTTTCTGGCTTTTTTTGGACAAGGTCTGGCTTTTTTTGGTGAAAACAGGTTGGCAACCATGTTACTGATCATTAGGGCTGAAGTTTCGAGACTGACTGTTGCCTTGACTGAAGCTAACTAACCTTTTAGCAAGGCATATGGTGTTTACTTATATTATACTATTCACATATAACAGGGGTTTAAGGGAGCCACGAAACTTGCATATTTTTAATTTTATTTCCGTGAGAGCCATTTATAGCCAAATTTTTTTTTGCAACTAACTTACAACCTAAACGTGTACATTTTTAAGCAAAAGCAACAATTTTAAACAATGGTAAATGTCGGAATTTTCATTAGTAGAATACTTCTTACTGTTAATGCTACTTGCTACTTCTGGTGCTGCATGATGTTGCTGATGGATTTGTTGTCTGATAGATGGAAAATTACAGAAGTTTAATTTGTAACAATCGTGTTAAGAAAATATCAAGCGAGCCAGATGCCCTCATAAAAAGAGCCACATCTGGCTCGCGAGCCATAGGTTCCCGACCTCTGACATATAATGTCAGATAAAGCCAAGCGTTTGAATGAGTTACAGATATTGGAAGCAATCTCTAAGTTGAGCCAGACAAATCCTCCAAGCAAACGAAGCGTCGCACGGCAGTACAAAGTTAGTGAGGCTACTATTACAAAAGTCTGGGCGAAGCGAGATGTTATTCATAAACGTTCTGCTCTGATGTCTGAATAGACGAAAAAGAAAATTTAGAGCGTATGTCGGGAGGTTTACAGAGATGGAAGATAAGTAATACCTTTTTAAGGCAGGTGATTTTGAAAGCAAAACGCAAAAGAGAGCATAACATAGATCAGCTGACCATTCCTGACTTGTTTAAATGGTGAACTTTAACACCATATTGTTGCTTGTTTAAGTTTTTTCATGACAAGTTGTTTTGCCATGTTTGACACACTGCAAATGCCAACAAATTAGTGAAAAAGTTGAATCCAGATTTTTTGAATATTTTTTGCGAAGTTAACTGGGATGTGAACTTAAACGTGTGCGAACTTAACCCTTAACCGGGAAACCGGGAGATTACTGTATTCGCACCAAGTAACAAAAATCTGTATTCTTCAATTGCAGAGAATTGGTGGAATACTAACTCTTGTCTGTCTTATGAAAACTTTATCTACAATGCTTCTTCAAACATGAGCAAAGAGGCTTGGGATGCCACTGTCAACACAAATGTTCTTCCTGTTATTGAATTTTGGAAGTACTGTCGGCGCTTAAAATATCTTGGTGCTTAAGTTAAAAAACATAAAAGCTAATATGATGATTGGGTTTTTGTTTTGCAGTGAATACGTTCTACGCAAATCAGATGGTTTGCACGATCTTGGCCCATTCAATAACTGGCAGTTGTTGCTTTGTTTGACCGTTTCGTGGATCATCGTTTACTTCTGCATTTTCAAAGGGGTCAAATCATCTGGAAAAGCAAGTCATGAAAATTGCAATAATACGTTACACATTTTTGATGATGACTACGTTAAAATGTTTTTTTAGTGGAAACAATTATGTTAATGTCAGTTGTTCTATGCAAAGATAAATGGATCCATTCCCTCACAAGCCATTAATCGTTATGTGCTCAGAAAACGACATAGTTATTTCAGTTACAAAGAAGTTAATGATTTTGCCTAAATTATCCTAAAATCGTCCTAAGTTTCAAACTATCCTAAGTTTGAAGCCAGCTTCTTTCCACAACTAGTGTAAAGTTTGACAAACAAAAAGTTGTATGTTGTAGAGGACCATATACAGTAGTGTTTGTGTATGAAGTTATCTGAGTTTTTGAAAAAGAGATATTTTTGTATATTGTAAGGTTAGTATGTCTCAGATCCTCAGAATAAAATAAATTATTAAAGACTAACACATTAAAAGCAAAATATTTTTAATTTAATTTTTCGAAACTAGTTTTTTGTCAGCACTAGTGTTTACGTATTTCAAATGTGTGCATTTCTCACATTCCTCAATATTAGAAATTGGTAGAGGGCATACAATCAAACAGTTGCCCCGGGCATCACCAGCCCTCTGCTCGCCCCTCACAAGAAATTTTAATTATAAGATTCGAAAAGTTAAACCTCCATTTGTTCTGCAAATAACGCTAAGATCTCATCTGGAATTTTACTTGGTCTACGCATAACCTCAAAGTGCTTTTCACGACTCATTTGCAAAAACTTTTGACTGACAGATATTTAATATTTCATTGCCAAAAACTGTTCCTTTTGCATATTTCTACCACAAAAGTAAACAAAACCATGCAATAACGATCTATAGTGTAAAGCTTGTAGCCCCTGACTGATACCAGATGATTCAACAATGATGTTTAGAAACGAATTTTCTGGTCGATTTAATGATCTTCAAAATGTTTTAGTGTACGCTACTTTGTTGAGTTTTGCTAGATAACTAACGTATACTAGTCAAGACTCTCATTACTGTCTATGTAACAGGTGGTTTACTTCACCGCTACATTTCCTTACGTCGTGTTGTTTATACTGCTGGTCCGCGGTTTGAGTTTGGAAGGATCTCTGGAAGGAATCAAGTACTACCTTCGACCAAATATAACGAAATTGACCGAACCTGTCGTAAGTGCCTTAATACTCGCAAAGTTAGGGAGGCAGGAAGCAATTCCCAACTAGTCACTTACCATGCAAATTTATCTGGAAAATATGTTATTTCAAAGTGCTTTCACGGGAGCACTCAGCAACTCTTGTATCCTCATTGAAAAGTGTTATTTGTTGCCCATAGTTAACAGGCAACACTACCGGTTGCCAAAACAAACAGTGAGCTTTCATAAAATAAAACTGCAAAATCAAGTAAGTTTGTGAGAGAATTTATAATAATTCCTAAGTCTTTGTTCAATTCAAAGATTTAAAACAGATGGTTGTTTACAAACCTGTCAGCATTTTTTAATTTTAGCGAGACCTGTTCTCCGACTGATCCTCTAGGAGCGATGCAGTGGTTCTTAACCTGTGGGGAATGACCGGTCGGACAGTAGAACCACTGCTTCAAAATTTAACACATCACATCCAAATGTTGACTTGCTTTACAAATC
>JGI24021J15306_10003167_pt1 | contig 18383 bp, 9 predicted proteins | sample Ectturendosymbi1_FD_15306 | JGI IMG/M metagenome (IMG submission 15306)
GTGTCACCTCTGAACTCCCCTGCCTGTTTCGTGTCTCTAACAGCCGCGAGCCTGAGTAACGCCTTCATCATCGCATAGGACAGCGTGAATCAGATTCACAGTTCGTGCTTGTGTGTAACAGAGTGAGAGACACGTCAACAAAATGGAGCTGTGACCAGGATGTGAAGGTCGTGCCAGGGACAGCCTTCACACAAAGAACGTGCGATCGGTGAGATTCGTTGTAAAAAGGAGGGGATGTTGTTGCAACCTCTCCGGTGGTGTTGAGTTGATTGTGTGATTCACCATGAACGAGATGTGCGTGAAGAATAACACCAAAAAATTGTAGCGCGAGCAAGCAATAGTAAGAGACATTGCGACGTGGTAGCTCTGCCGATATTAACATGTGAACGATTGAACGTGACGACTAGCGTATGCAAAGAGAGATTGCGAGCATGATCTCTTGCTGCCACGGTGCGAAGCTTTGCGCACATGCCGCTCGGGATATCCGACCGCAACAGTATTACCTGTACACTCCGGTAAAAAGATACACTTGAGCAGGGTAGTGACAAATGTTAAAGGGTTTTACAATATCTATTTTTTCCACTCATTGGAAGTTTGGTGGTGTTTTAGCTAAGATTCTGTAGAATCTAAACGTTGGACATGCATTTGATCAAATATTCGTGTTACTAGCGTGGGAATTCCATGGAATGGGACAGTCACGAGTTGCCATGGTACGGAAAGAGTGTCCCATGGACAAGCATGGTAGTTTCCCACGAGTTCTTCATCAACAAACGGAAGATTTTTACTGAAAGTGATGCAGGAAACAAACGATTTTCAAGCGCCTGCAAAATTTTTACGGTGCCCTCAATCAGTGAGTATGGTATTTACTGCGTTCCAAGTTCTGACAGTCAGTGAGAAACAGTATTCATAGTAGTTTTATCACAACGCAATGAAGATGTTAGGATCATCGTATGCATGAGAACCTTGTCGATTAAGACAGCGAACACATCGTAATTATCCAGGAACAGTGAACGTCAGCTCGTGATAAAGAAAAGTCTCGATCAGCAATTTAGAAAATAATTTGCAATCGGATGTCCGTGCACTGGAGCTACGCCACAGGTTACGGTATGTCGTTTACATTGCTTAGTAAAGTGCAGGCTTGTTTTTATTAAAATCCATATCAGTAATTAGCTGCCAGAAAGTGGATAAGTCAGTGCAGTCGCTCAGGCGCACGCTCTAGAATGCCGGTGCTTTCTTCATCGCGACGTCGCACATCTTGAAGCGATAGACGCGTTTGCTTTGTCAAACCGCTGGAGCTTTGTTTCAATTTCTAGCCATAGAAATCGCCTTTCAGTAACAAACGCTCTCATTGGGCTAAGATTCGACTCCAAGCTGTTGACACGGTTTTTGTGATGAATGACAACTGTGTTGAAACCACAGCGTGATGCCAAACTACCGCGAATTTAATAAAGATATCGCCGGTCCCGTCGCCGCGGGGACTTTGGTAGGCTTAGCCACAAGCATCCACAAATTGAAATGTGAAACACTATAAATAAGTGGAGTTTTATCAAAATTTCAGAATGTCAAGCCCCCTGCACAAACGTGAAATCCCCCTACTGAAAACTTCCTGGCGACGGTTCAGGATATCACTGCTTTGAAGTGAGATCACAGGTTTGGAATATTTTGAAAAATCCCTGATTTAAGGTGAAAATGATCGATTTTTTGGAAAGGGTTTCTTGGGCTGAGAGCAAATGAGGTCATTGGATTTTTGTCTTAAAAACGGTTGTTTTAAAATGTTTTTGTAGAGCAAAATAGCCAAAAACCATCCAATTTCTGAAAGGTTCAAAAACCATGGCACGGAGCCAAAACATTACCGTCTACTAACAGCGCAGCTTATGAAAACCCGTGTCTTACATTTCGCTACGCTACATGCCACTGCATCTTTGATTCGAAGCCAAGGGGTTCTTTTCAAAATGCGTTCCTTGTCAGCGAATGACCAGTTACTTCTCACTTTGCAATCGACTCGTGCACTAAGCACAAAACAACTGCTCACGAACCATGGTATAGTCCTGGGTTTTACCTGCGCCACTTAACCTACTGCAGTTAGGTGTTCGCTTAGCAATGATAAACTGAGATTCTTATTTAAACTTGTTGAACGTCTCAGCAAGATAAGGGCCACTTACTATCTTATGCAACGTGGGCAGGTGGTACTGTCGTCTTTTCAATTGGATTCTCTTAGTGGTAAGTTTCACCGTTCGTGGGTTTTCTTTAATTCTATTATATTTAGAGCTGTTGATGCCCAACTACTGGACGAAACACACACTCAGATGAAATCTTAATGCTGATTCTTTACTTGAAAACATTCCTTTGGATAGGCTGTGCTCAAAGATGCAACTTTAAAATGTTAAAAGAAAAATGTTTTCTGACAGTTTTACTACAGAAAAAAATTGGAATAACGTCAGAATTATGAGCATTCAAACCGCTTGCGTTGGCTTAACGCTACTAAAAAAGAAGTCTTTCGAATAATACTTAAATATTAACTTTCTAGGTAAGTACTTTATTGCAAATGGATGGATTGGAACAGAGGAGCGTAATCAAAAATGAAACTCATTAGTTTGTAATAACTGGTAACTGCTTACGTTTTTCCTTTTTTATTAATTTTTCACTATGAATTTCGCACTTTTTAACTTTAGTCACATATCAGCGCTGGATGTACAGGCAACCAACATTCAATTGCGAAAACTGATAAATTTCACCCACCTGGAGGAAGGAATATTTCTTTCAGCGGTAGTTTCACCTTTTTGATGTTGTCAGAATGAGCTGGTGAAGACGGTTGTGGATCACCATCTAAAGATAATGGAGCAATGGTTTGTTTTATTAGATTGATTCTGAACTGAAAAAGATTCTAGAAATCTTCGAAATGCTGACACCTGTTATCAGTGAACAAATTTTTGCTGGTGCGTCCAAGCTATTTAAATATTAATAAGAAGTATTCTGAGTGAGCTACGCACACACTGAAAAGTAACCACCCGAATAAATATCATCGCTTTGCTTTCTAGTATTTTTCAATGCCTTATCCTCGTAAACAACAATCAATAATAATTAATTATCATGTGAAATGGTCAGTAGTTCTGCATGAAAGCAACATTTTTTGTGTAAACAAGAAGTACACCAACTTCCCATATTTTAAATTGCACTACTATGATTAGCCGCTCCGAAATGTTGCACGGTACATTGTATTGAGTAGTCCCCAGTGTTGCCATTTTAGTCTTTTTAAAACCACATTTGGTTTATTTTGCAATCGTTTGGTTTAATTTTTCGATTTGGTTTATAGTTTTTTTTATTTTTTGGTTTGTTTTCAGTTTTTTCAAAGTTGTTTTACGCCAGGTAACAGCTGTGTTCTCTGCAAAAATATATGTCTGGTTTCGGCGTTTTAAGGAAAATCCAAACAAGCTTTTTGACACTCTTTTCTTTTTAACAACAGTCTGTTCCAATACATCGTTTTAACAACAAGAACAAGTACTCTACAACCCTTTACATGTCATGCAGTTGATTTTTTGAAAACAATACGTTATTCAGGTTGTGTAACTGAAACTTTGATAAGAAAGAGATATGGTTTATTCTGAGTCAGACGAGGAATCCGTGAGAAATCCAATGTCTCAATTTCACTTTGTGCCTATTAAGCAAGTACAGGGTTGGGATACCAACTCATGCAAATATAATGAAGGAAATGTAACTGATGTCTGTCTCAAATACCTGATGAAACCTTATAGGACTTTTATTTTGATTTTTGGATGAATTTGGGATAGAAAGTGAAGGCATTGGGAAAACGGAATACCAGTGGCAGCATTTGATATTTGTTCGTTGGCAAAACGTTACTGACACAGTAGCTTATTGGATTGAAGTAATGTTTGTATGGATATACCATCGGAGAAAACCCATACAAAAAACTGGCTGGGTTTGCTCAAAGCATATAATGTAACAGCCAATACTCCAATGCAGAAATGGAACGAGTATTTGGCCAGATAAACGTTGTAAAATTTAATTTGAGAAACAGAATGAATGCAGAACTGATAAACGTAATTTTGAATATCAGGACTGGATTGAAAAGAGACAAGACTGCAGAGCATGTTATGATAATGGCTGAGATTCCAGAGTCAGTGACAATATGAAGTTTTATTGGCAGTAGCTATTTCAGCAGTAACTTTCAGCAGTATTGTTTTCATTGCATACCAATAATCTACAAAGATGACCTGCATGTTTGGGCTACATCTTTACCCACCTGCTAACTCTAACAGAGAGATAAAAAACTTAAATCCGAAGGCAGTGATAACCTACAAAAGACCACTAGATTTGGGCAAATACTACAAGATCCTTGCTTTATGCAAAACAAAAAAGCATATCAAAAGTGTGTCAGGAACTTGCAACCACTGCGCGCTTTGTGGTTGCCATGGCAAACACAACAATTCATTGGTGGCATGTGTTTCACAAATAATAACACACATGTGCAAACTATGGTATTTATATAGCGACTTATGAGATATGCCATAGATAATATGTTGGCCAAACCATTAACAAATTTTCCACGATATGGTTATTGAACCGCAGTGACTGGAACAAACAGATCAGTGTTTCCCAACCTTTTTACGCTTGCGGCACTCTACAGAAGAGAAATATAATTTACGGCACCCAGTGGCGAAGCCATAGCAATTTTGTTTTAAGGTTTGATGACATGTTGAAGATATATTATTTAATGATGCATTGAAAAACATATTAGCTCGCGGCATCCAGCTGAATATTGTAAATGGCACCCTAGGGTGCCGCGCCACCCCGGTTGGGAACCAGTTTTAGACTTGTAGTGCTCGCTTTCGCAGGGTGTCCAGCACAAATGGCCACCGATCCAGAGTGTGGGAGTCAACTCCGACAGGATTCAGCGTGTTTTCGGACTCCGATCCGGAGTCAAAAATCTGTGAAAACTGGGCCCCGGATCCGGAGTCACTTTTCATTTTCGGCAGTTGCACGAGTCTGGGTGAGCTTTATTGTGATTGAACCCTGCTCAGGTAACCTGGGGCAAATTAGACTATGTCATTTTCATTTAGGTTTTCAAAGACTTAAACAGCTTTTATTAAGCACATTTCCTTAATTGCTGATTTTTTGAAGAGTTCTTTCAAGTAGTACTGCCCAAATCTGCATAGTTTTTGTAGTTTTTGAGTAAGGGAGGGTGTTTGAAGTGATTTGGCAGTGGTCATTTTCTTCGTGACAAAATGATAAATGTCACACATGTAACCGGAGACACATTTGGCGAAAACAAAGCGAAACCGAACTTCGTCAGGTAACATTGGACATTTTTGGCCAAATCAAGCTTGACACTTAGATCGAAGACCAAGTTCTGTAAAAGCGATTCTCAAGGGAGTTCGTTCTCAAAACATGCTGCTTCGACTGCCTGATTCATGATAAATCTCTTTTGTTGTTATTCAGACCTGTCAAAACTTTGAAACATCGTCCATTCATGCGTGTGTCTTATAAGCTCGTGTTTCATCAAAGTAAATGTATTAGCACCATTAAGCGCATACACTCTCCTACCACCACGTATATATCCTCATCTTCTTTCATGTATTTGTGTGTTCCTTGTTACTGCGATGCATGTTTGAAGTCTAGCGCCTTGCGTTTGAGAGTGAAGACGCTACACAATACAATACAATTCTTTCACGAGATGATGCGTTTCCTGAGGTACGTTTTCTTAAAGTTTTTGGCATTTCGTAAGGCCTTCAGAGTATTCACCACTGTGCTGGCACGAAAGGAAAGATGTTGGGCTTCGAACTTGAAAACCCGTGCCCTTTACACAGGTTGCAGAGAGATACCTGCATTCCATGCCAATGGTTTCGACAAATTGCGAAAACGAAAAAAGTGTTGATGCTCTGAAGCAGCTTTGCATTTCAGTTTCGCGAGACGTAATCCCCATGAACAACTTTAATCTCAGTCTCTTGTCAGCGACAAAGGTAGAGATCACTCAAGAACGTCAAGACAGCACTGGTGTGCAATGGCAATGCAATTAAACAAGGAGTATTTACCGAAGGCGCGGCGTGCCACTTTCTGTGCGTCTGAGCATTCCGCCTTTTCTCGAAGGACAACAATGTGGCAATGAAGATTTTATTGTCCAACAAAATTGAACGTTGATATTTTTCATTTCACAGAGATCTACTACTTCAAATGACTTACCTAATGCAGTGTGGTTCATGGTGCGTCGCCGATTGTCACGTTTTTTTTCGTAAAATTCGCCATTTTGGCTGGTGATACCAATGTGCAATACCAAAACACGTACTCAATGCGCTTTTTGGGGGAAAAAGTTGTGCTTGTTTTTGAATTAATATAATTTATTTCGACCTTCAACTTATTTCCTATGGTCAGATGACCTTAATAATCAAAATTATTTTGTTTCAAACAACTTGTGATTGATAGTTTGCCACTAATTGGCAGGGATGTTTGACTCTACACGTATCCTAAACGTTTTTTCCGCGGAGGTGGATTGTGCTTGTCTTTGAAACAATTACATTTTTATCTGAAAGTTATTTTCTATGGTTACATGGGTTTGGATAGTCAAAATCATTTTGTTTACAGTAGTTTGTAATTGTTAGTTTGCCACCGATTACTGTAAGCAAATTTCGCCAAAATTGGCTAAGCTCATCATATGTGTAACAAAAAACGGAATAGTTGCCGAAAACAAACAAACTTTTAAGTCCGAACCTCATGTTATGCTATTGCATGCACATCTGCAATTTTGAACACAATACGGCATGGGTCTTGTATAGACTGCAATCAGAGGTTACTGGTGGCATTTCGGTTATTTTCGTGTAGTTTTTGTGTCACTTATTTGCCTATCCCACGCTTTTTCTCGGCGTGGACCTGGTTTGTTTATTAATGAAATAAACACAGGTTTCTTTCATTTAATGACAATTTTTTTCGACATTCAACAAGTTACTTTTTCAAGGTCAGATAAGTTTGAAAATAATTTTTGCATTGTTGCAACAGCCGTTCCTGCACTAGAAACGTCCCAGTAGGCCTGGGTAATGGTGAAAATGCGATTTAGACGCAGGAACGGCAGTAGTTACTGACCCTGTTTGTAAAAAAAGTTAACTGAGCAAGAATTTACAGAAGGATTGGTGAATTTCGGTTGCATCGACGGTTGACGGAGTTTCAACAGTAGTCGGATTTTCAAATATGCAAAAATTTCGGACCCGGATTTAAATTAAAAACGTTTAGAAGAAAAGCGGAGTCGGAATATGAAAATGTGACTCCGGCCACCTCAGGTGTCTAGTTAGATCCAACTATTGCGCAGACTAACGCTCCGTCGCATGGAGGCGGTGCGAGCATTTTGGATGGTCAGTTACTGCTAAACAAGACTGCTTAGCGCAGCATTTCCCTACCTTTTTAGGCTTTCGCCACCTACAAAAGAAAAATGCAGTTTGCTGCACCAAGTGGCGAACCCATGGCAAATTTGCTTCAAGGTTTGATGACATTTTGAAAACGTATTTCTAAAGATAGATTGAAAAACATATTAACATTTTGGCATCCCTGAGTATTGTAAATGGCACCATTGTGTGCTGGCGTACCCCGGTTGGGAGTCACTGGACCACATTGTACAATAGACAAAGATGAAGTGGCGTTGTCGCAGCTCTTTTAAGTGTATCAAGTCATCGTAAATATAACACCTATGAATGAAGCTCACACTATTACTTTTGTCGAACAACTCAGTTTTCACTCTCGGAATATCTGTGAAGATAAGTGTCATCATCAACTTGACACAGAAATTAATATTTAAAACAGGATCCTTGCCCGCGTGAGATAAACTTTCCTATCCTTTATGCTTTTCGTTGACGTGTTATGAGCGACCTTTTCCACCACTAACGTACTGGCGTTGTTTTCATCCATCACAGTGTTTCCAAATACGCACGCTAAGGCTTGGTTGCCAACGACACCAATGCAATTTTGTTTCCGCAATCTGCATACCGACGTTCTGAATGATACAGCGTGTTGTTTCAAGCTTAATAATGAAACCTTGTTTCAAGCTATGAAACCGTTCCTTTCCTCAACGAAGCGTCAGTTAGTTCAGGAATTCAAGGGAATGCAATTACTTGAGGACGATGTATTTTATAACGTTTTATTATCGCAGCGTGTCGTAGGTTTTAAAATTTTAATTACATCTGAAGTAAGTTTTGAAGTTCCAGTGAACGCAATTATTTGAGAAAGACGTAATTTCAAGTTTAATTGTCGCAGTTGGTGTTGTGACATAATTACTTCAGTCTCGATTTTGCTTGGGTTTTCTGCGTTTCAACGTTTCACCTGTTAGCATTGCTTGCATATCCATGGACTGACAATGAGTAGTGTTACGTGAAATCTATTTTCAATAAAAATTTTGCGAGATTCCCTCCTAAACTCACATGTGGAGATTAACTGCTTGAAAAAAGATATGTGCAAGTTTGAATCATCGCAAAATGATGGAAGTAGAGTCCAGTCGGGTGATTACTCGAACGCTTACTGAAAACCTAGAGTCTGTAATTGTTATGTGCAATGAGGTTTCTGAAACTCTGTTACTGAACTATGCAGTCAAATATTTTGCAGGCTTTACGCACTACGCTACTTTCATATACCCAGTTAAAACATGTTTCTGTTTGTTGCAGCGTAGGGACTTTCCATAGCTTTCAAGACGCTGAGCATAACCTGCAAACCATCGACGATGTTCTGCGCCAAAAATTCATGAGTAATACGAAACGAACCACTTGTTATGTTCGGAAAGCCCGAGCGGCATGTGCGGAAAGCTTCGCACTGTGGCAGCAAGCAACAATAGAGATCATGCGTCGCAATTTCTCTATTACTGCTTGTTCGCGCCACATATATATATTGTTGTTCTTCACGCACATCCCGTTCGTGGTGAATCACACATTTAACGCAACTCCAAGTGGTTGCAACACACTACTTTCTTGAGAAATATAGACGTCATCCTTACAGCTTACAAATTTAAAGTAAACTACAAAACCAACGAACAAGGTACATGGTTTATTTAATTCTGAAAAAGTTTCAGATACCTCACTGCTGTGTTTTTCGTCCTGCTCTCTATCACGTTTTTGAAATTGCTGTGAAAATTTTGTCAAAAAAGGCTTTTTTATTTTGAATCACCTGCTGCAACGGATGAGTCGTCAAGATCCGAGTGCAAAGATATTTCTTCTTCATTTTGCACCGACGAGGGTTTTGGTGAAGTGGATTTGCTGACGTCACTCTCCTCTCCAGCTTGGCTGATAGATTGAGGTTGTGGACTGATCTGGCCTTGAAGATGCTCTAAGCACAAATACTCCAGTAATATCAGGTCATTTTTTTGCCAAGATCGGAAAAATTAGTAAAAAGCTGACAATTGCTGAATGCAATGCTTGAACCATCCTAAACAACATACTAAAAGTCCCCCTGTGTTCTAGCTTTTCCTGGTACAACGTTATGATGCCATGGGTGTCATGGGTGTTGAAAATAGTGTTTCGCACTTGTTCATCGCTTAATTGTGTTGTGTGCTACATGTAGCTTCATGGGCGAAATTAGGTAGGGGAGACGAAGGACGTGCCCCCTATTTTTCTTGGGCAGTGGGGATATAATATGCCATGTCTCCCCATATTTTTCTCTTTAAATTTTGTATATGGAGAGATTTCATAAAAGAAAGTGACGTTTGTCACATTTTGTGTGAAGAGCTTTTCATGTCAGATGTTAGACATAGCCAAATTGATGCTGAAACAGAGTTTGATGTGGTATCACCGATCTGAGATTTTCTATAAATTTTAGCTTCGATAAAATGATTTTTAGCGTTGTGCAAGTTTCCCTAGACCGCGAAAGATTGTTAACTGCTCCTGTCCGACATGTTACCGTGTGTGGTATACCGTAAGAAAGGTCATTATCTTGAAACAATGAGAGTTTAAAAGCTGCATTTGTGCGTACAGCCATGATTCGTTTCGTGCAGAAAGGTAAGTTGTTCGTCGTAATGTTGATTGAAACGTATCCTGAAACTGACAGCGAAAAATTTAATGATGCAAGTTTTGTCGTAACATTGGTTGCAACGTATTCAGAAACAGACAGCGCAAAATTCGCAAAATTTAAAGATGCAAGTTTACAATGTTAGAAAGTTACATTTTCATGCAAATCTCTGCGAAATATTTGCCAAAGACCAAAAACTGCGCTATTGTGTAGGCTTAGTTTTAGGATTGATAGTTTTGCCAAAGACTGTCTTCAATTATTAGTAAACAGGATTTCAATCCAAACGTTGGAGAAGTAATGAGGTACTTCTTTTTTTAAACCTGTCAGAGAACCTGGATTTTCATGTTTCTCAGGGGATGTCGAGAACTGATAATTCCTACTCTGTTCAAAAGTAAACACTGTTAGCATGGATGAGGAGAGCATTTGCTTCCTGTGTAGGCTGCCAGATGGGTTTAGTAAAAATACCGGCCATCTACTAAACATTAGGCTGTGTCGTAATTCGAAAGTGCATATTAAATGACACGGGATTCTCAAATAACATTTTGCAAAAAACGTTTTCTGACAATGCATTTATTTTTCGTGTTAATTTCATAAATTCCCAAAATACTTGGATTGAAAAATTTTCAAACTGCGCATAAACGTAACCTTTGTGAGCAGTCTATAGCCCTATGTAAAACATTAGAAAAATAACCTACTTTATAAAAGACGCTAACTTCAGTGTGTTAAGTGAACGGAGGGGTTTTCTTAAACTCTCAAAAAATAATGGACTTTGTAAAACCTTTTTCACATGTTGCATATCAATTTCTGAAGTGAACATCTATCCGTACACCGTTTCATGTTATATGCTTTTTCTATGGGAGTATTTCTTGTATAAACACCGTTACACATCTAATAAGTTCTTGCATGCAATCTTCACTCAGTCTCCAACCAACATTTTCTAGCTCACATGAAACTTTTCAAACAATTTCTCACTACCTTCTGGACCACTACGACTGCATGAAGAATGACTCCCGATTGGTTCGCTGGCCTTTGAGCTAATTATTGTCTGGTGACGAAATGACGCGTCTGTTCAATACAGCCAGCATGTTTGTGAAAATAAAGCGATTGCTATTATTATTTTAAAGATTGACATTCCCTGTTAGCACTGCAACAGACAGAAATCTTATTACCATCGAAAACTTAGGAATAAAGCGTACGCCAAATTGTTGTTAGAACATTGCGTATTCAAACACAGCCATGGACGTCGGAAGGGGAGCAAGGGGACCTTGGTCCCCCCTGGATTTAAAAAATTTGAGCAGAAAAGGTTCTTTTCTTAGTTTCGAGTGGGAAAAAACAAATTTCACCATTTGTGTCCACCTCCTGGAAACATTTTGGAAAAATCCCCTGATGGCCCCTCCTGTAAAAATTTGCCCGACGACCATAAACCCAGCCTTTGGCATTGGCTTTGCTAACATAAATAAGCTAAACACTTTCTTCGAGGGGATTAATTTTTGTACATTTGATCACATTAACGATGGAAACTGCTTTAAACCAAAAGAAATTTTTAGAAATACTCAATCAACGAAAATTGTTCCGCGTATTTTCAACTCAAATTATCACCCAATTTTTATAAAACACACAAAAGCTGCAAACAACTTGTGTGACAAAGTTAAGCCAATTACTTCTGGTGGCTTAAATTTGCCTACATCGAGTTTTACAGCAAGAGCTATAATAACGAATGAAAAAAGACTTATTTTAGTTTGTGAGCGTTTGATTCTGGTGTTCAAAGTGCTTTATTATCCCTAATATCTTTTAACAAGCACAAAACATGATCTCCTTTCATTTTACCTTGTTGTGAGCTAATTTGAGGGGTAGAAGGGGCGGAACTTTTGTGGTCGGCCCCCGGCGACACTTAGCCTCGCTACGCCGTTGAGTATAATATTTCTGACAAAAACCTCTCTATGCCGATTTCACGATTAATTGCCAAAAAACGCTAATACAGATCACGTTTGTTGCGCGACGGAGGATGGTTTGTAGGAATAAACAAAGACAAACATCCCCTTCACAACCTTTCATATAAGCACAGTCTGATTCGAACTGAAATACATTGCACTACATGTGTATTGTGAACTCAAGCCTCAAGTTGTGTGGCACCATCGTAGCCAGTCCAAAAATTGGGGGGCAAAATTTTGATTTCAGGCGAATGACATTATTTTGTTTGGGAAACTGCCTCTCAAGGCACAAAAAGATTATGTTCTAAAAATTTGGGGGGAGACATGGACCCCTAAGTCCCCCCCTGGCTACGCCTATGTTGTGTGGAGCACCTATTAGAGATTGCATAATGGCTTCTTGCATAAGTTTTTTTTTTTCATCGAAATTCCAGTAAAAAGCCTTGCAGCTATGAGGTAATTGCAGGATGATGCAGTCATACGATTAGGTCATAACGAGTTTATGACATTACGATTTCATGCTCCTTTGTTCATTAATGTTTACATCAATACTTCAATGCATTTTATAGCCGTTTAATAAAAAAATTAATCGAATAAAACACCGTCATCTACTAAATTATATCTCCGTGTGAGGCGTTTTTTCTAATTAATGTAATCATTGACATTGTGACGTCATAGCGGTGAAAGCTCAAGGAGGATACACAGGGACTTTTGTAATGTTGTCGAGGCTGTTGGGGGGAGGCCATGTACCAATTTTCAGCTTTTTACTAATTTTTTCCAATCTTTTTTCCAATTTGACTGGCCTACAAAACGTCTTGAATTATAAATACAGTATTTAATATATTTCTATCACAACTGTTAGATTACGGTAAGCTATGAAGCGCTCGAAACAACATATATCATTTTTGCACGTATATTAATTTAACGTCAGTTTCTTTTCGTGAAAAAATGATTCAAAGAGTTTACATATATCGCGGTCAAAAAAGATTGTTTAACTTTGAAATCCATTGCACTGCAAATTAAACACTCCTTTTTGACAATTATTGATTTTTGTGCGAGTTTGGGGACAGAAAAAATTTCTATTTTGCAAAAATTGTAGTTATAACATGTTTTACCCAGAACAAAATTGTAGATATTTTGTTGCGTTTGTAGTATTGTAAGACACTAAATTAAAACTGTGTTTTTGATATTGCCGACTTGTGGCTTTCGGTGTTAGGTTATTTTTTTCTTTCCATCAACAGACATTGGAATGCTTCTGGTCTCTTGCGAAAGTTAACTATCAACAGTTTTTCAATAGTTTTTTCCATAGACTCACAATAACTGCGGTATATGTGTTTTCATCTGTTTCTACGTTTAGGAAAAATACCAATATTTGATTTGGGTTGCCTGAACTAATTTTGAAACTCCAAAAACCAGAAGTTGAGTTCAAAGCTTGAATTTGCACTTGCTGCTGAAATAATGCATAAGCTAACCAGGCGCTCTACGCTGGATCAAGTTGTTCGTCTCACGCAGATCATTGAACAAGTACTGGAGGCTGAAATTGTCTGTTGCACAGTCTTTCTCGACCTCACGGCAGTTCATGATGCTATCTGGTATCTTGGTCTGCAGCAGAAGTATGAGCGTCGGAAGGAGCGCAGGAGGACCTCACGCAACTGCTGATGTACTCAAGATCCTTTGTGTTATGCATCAGCAATGAACAAGCAGGTATCCCCTTCAGAACAAGGAACGGAGCAGCAGAAAGATCTGTTTTAACCCTTGTTTGTACAGTGTCTGGGCAGGGGTTCTAGGACAGAGCCACCCGAAAATTGACACCTAGGACAACTGCCACCCAAGGCATATTGAGTTCATTGTTTTTAGTGCCATTAAAGCAATTTGAACTTCAAAAAAGTTTCTTCGTTGTCTGACCACTTTAGAAACGTTACTTCAAATTTAAAACTTTTGGGTGAAGGATGCCGTATGGATATCATCGCTTCTTCATAAATATTCTTAAGTCAGTGCAAAGCTTTTATGGGCTTTTTCCAATGCTTCACATCAAACTCTTTCAAACACATTACCGCATTCATTCTACGCCCTCATAAAACGCGTTTTCTTCCATTCATTTTACGTGCTGTGCATTCTTTTATCTTAGCTTTTGATTTGTGAGTTACCTGGCAGCAGCAGGAACGTTGCAACTCACTCTTACTGCACTATGTTGAAGCAATAATTTCGTAGGCCTAACACAGAGGTTCTCAACCATTGTGCCACGAGAACTCATATACGTGCCGCAACGCGACATACCAAACTGAATTTGATAGCTTAGGTGATGCGTAAAACGCATTATCGTAGGTGGCTGTTGTCCGGGCGGCACAGGGGTGTAGTTCTAAAAAAGAAACGTGGGAATGCACACAATAAACTAGACATTTTTAACAGCACTTCGAACTGGTTTTTATCAGTATTTAATGATGTATTCACTTTTAATTGCAAACGAAAACATAAAAAAGGTGTGGTATTGTGTTCCCCGCCCAACCAAACCCCTGGGGTGGCAGTTGTCCGGATAGCAGTTGTCTTAGGTGGCGGTTGTCCTAGGTAGCTATTGTCTGGGAGGAAGTTGTCCTGGGTGGCGATCGTTTTAGGTCGCAGTTGTCCTCGGTGGGTGTAGTCCGGATACCCTGGACAGTTGACTTTCCAGAATCCTTGCCTAGGCGCGACTTCTACGCCGATGACATCATTTTGACAGTTTCGGCCCCCACGCTTAAGGAAGCAGAACTCATCCTGTCACGCGATTTCGCTTTTGTCAAGAATTACCTGACTAATTGAAGACTTATTTTTTCGATTTAAAAGGCTGCGTGCTCCGTCTTCCATCTGACTAACCACTTGGCCAAATACCACCTAAATATCAAATTGCAACCTAGTGTAACAGTGAAGTTCGACCCGTATCCATCATATCTCGGCATATGTTTTCATCGCTGAATGTCGTTCAGGACACACTGCCATGTGACCAGAATACCCCATTAAACTCACGAAGAGAGTGTGGTCGCGACTCCCAAAGTCCACCAACAGTGCACCCAAAGTGCCCTATGTGCTTGTTTTTGTTCTGACTGTCATTTAATTCATGTTTCTTTTACTGTTGTGTTTCTTTTCCTGTTTACTACCATATTGTGTCTCTGTTTCATTTGAGTTTTTTTTCAGGTTTACTGTGGTTTTCGTTCGAAACTGTGTGAAGCATGAACAAATCAATTGTAACAGGTGTTGAAGTAAGTTCTTAAGATCCGGCTTGGAATGTTGTGAAAAATTAAAGAATGAACGAATTTGTCTTTAGCGCTTATCAGGTGAAAAGCTTTCTCCAGAAATTGTCAAGTGGCACACAAAGAGTGTGCATTTTGACCTCTTTTTCATGAAATGAAAAGATTTGGTGTTTTTAACAACGGCATTTTCTATTGCATTTAACTGCGTATAAGTGATTTGGGTGTACAGAGAGTGTTCCCAAAGTGCACCGAAAGAGCGCATCCAAAGTGTACCGAAAGCGCAAGTGCCCTGGAAGTCCTCCAGAAACCCTCCAGACTTCCAGTGGAAGTGCACTGGAAGTCCTCAAAATGAATAGGTGTGCACCTTAAAATGGATCCTTAAAATTGACCTTAAAACGGATCCTTAAAATGGGGCGTGCGCACTTGCACTCGAGAGAGCGCTTATGTGGTTCCCAGAACACTTTTTTTTTTTAATGTACCATTTTAAATCAATAGACCATTCATTCCTTTTACATTCATTTTCACACCTGTTTTTCTTCTCGGGAGGGTTGCGTGGAAGGGACAGCAGCAGACCTGTCAGTCTCAAAATATCTTACAGTTATTAGCACATCCCTGATAGTTCCTCATGGCAGAATAATCGCAGACTTGTTCTCTTTATTCCGAGAAATGGCTCTACTTCGAAGGTTTTACTAATCAAAAATTTTACTGCGCACTTCGGCGAAAGTTTCCCACAGTAAACTTTACGCAGAAATTACATCTCAGCTGCTTGTATTTGAAATAACACTTTTCCTGTCATTACCCAAGATTCAAGACCATAGGCGAGAATCGGAATAAAACCGATTTAAAAACTGAAAGCTTTCAAGTGTTTGAAATCTCCACCATGATTGAAAACTTCCTAATCCATGGACCGTTGATACACAAAATGTTCTTTGACATTAGAAAAATTTTGATCTCATGCGCTTTGAACAGCACTTCAAAAATATTACACAGGTGTGCATTTTAGCATCATAGATTAACATGTCAACATAACTCCAAAAGTTTGGAAAGGACATGCTATTGCTCATTGCTTGGTAAATAAAGACAATTTTAAAAACTTGCGCAGAAGGTACCCTCAGCTGACCAAGACTTTCGGTCGTATTATACACAGCACCAGGAGCGATGATCAGTTAAGTCAATCGTCAAGGCCGGACGAACAGCGCCCGATAAACTTCACTGTGAGTTCCTATAATGTACCTCGATGACTTACACAAACCTTGGATCAGGAAATTATTTTCCACCTACGTACGTCTTCGTAAAATTCCTAAATTTTGGAAAATGGCTAAGCTTCCGAAACCTCATCGATAACCGATAACTGATTTGACCCTGCGAAACTAGCCCTGTAATAGCCATTCATTGCTGTTTCATTTCGGTCTTCCTTTTGCCTTTGACTGAGTTACTGCGCTTGCATTCTTACGAAAATATACACCACAGCACGGAAAGTACGATTTCAAACTTATTTTCCAAAATAAAACAACAAAACATTACAGATGTAAGTTGCAAGTGTAGCAATTTACGCGTTTGTTTGAGACAAAGAATAGGAGGTTATTTTAGTTTTTAAATATCTAAATTAATTTTTACATCCTTTTTCCCCTATGCAAATTATCTGTATTTTGTTATAAAATCTTGAACAGTTTTATTTTGTATTTATCCAATTCAGGGAACGCTTTGAAACTCTGAAACCTCAAGTAAGTTTCAGTGAGGAGCAGCTGCTACTTGGTTTGAAAAGTATCTGTGTATTCTGAGGAAAAGAAACGAAACATGGCAATCTTTTGAAAAATTCCAGATTTACGTCTAGATCAGGGGTGGCATAGGTGTTCCTCACGATTGTTCTACACAGCACTTGAGTGTATCAGAAATAGTTGTCTTTCTGTACTTCAAAGCGTTTCCTGTTAGGTCCACAGTTTCAATTTCATGCAGTACATCAAAAACATAACAAAACTACCTGAATCTTCTCCGGTCTCTGGAGTGCTCACAATTGTGGCTGGCATAATATCTTCGTTTAAATCAGAGGACTGATTTTTAATTGTCTTGCTGTGTTTACCTTTTCGAAAAGCTGATTTGTATGATGGTAAAAGAAAAAATGCAAACCACACAGGCAGTTGCGATCTTCATGGATTGCACGAGGCAACTCAAAGCTCGAAAACAATTTTGGTTGTAATCGTGATTTGCAAAAGCGAGGTTATAATGAGAAACACTGCATATTACAACAAACAGGAACGCTTCACTTTCTTCGCTGATATCTTACCGAAATTCCATGAGCCCATTTAACTTGTATCAAAACTCACGGAGAAAGCTCGACGGACTTGTTCTTTTTATTCTCCACATTGTGCATTTCACGAAGAGTTGATATCACGCACATTTCGCACATAGTTTTTCATAGTGAGTTGATGTCACACATATCGCTTGTGAATTGATATCACATACACCCAAAACTTTTGCACAATGGGTTGATGCCAATCACATGTTTTTGCAATTGCCGATTAGAATCTTTTATCTATTTGTGGCGTTTGAAGAAGCTTTTTTCATGATTTAGATTGCTTGTTCATGATTTCGTTTTGATCAGTAACGTAAAACTAGTCAATTTGGTTGCAAGACTTCATTGCTGAAGTATGTAATGCATTCCTTGCTTTCCAATATAGAAGATCATGCTCAGTTCAGTACAAACAAACCACTATAACCATTTGTGGAAATTTGGGACAAGTATTTCATATCAAGAAATGCCGTCTTTGAACTTTATTTGGCATTCTCATTACATAGGCCAGGGCCTTTTTTCAAATATTTATCACAAATTTTCACAAAGTGGAATGCTCTCGTCAGAATGTCAACCACGATACTCACCAGTATCAACTGTTCTCATGATAGTTGCTAGCGGTGTTTGCGAGCTCATTTGAAAGGCAGAATTGTCTTGCACCACGTTATGTCCATGATCTGCAAGCACAAGCACTTCTAAAATGAATAATGGACTTTGCTTACTTTTTCAAAAAATAAAACAATCTCATCAAAAAATCCACCTTCAATATCATCTATGTCAACTGTGCTCATGACAGTTGCTAGCGGTATTTGCGAGGTCAGTTGAGAAGTAGAACTGTTTTGTACCACATCATGTCCATCATCTCCAAGTCCAAGTACTTCTGAAGTCAATTTTGTAGTTTGTTCAATTTTCCAAAAAACAAAAAGATGTTATCAAAACATAAACTTTTAA
>JGI24021J15306_10003168_pt1 | contig 18382 bp, 11 predicted proteins | sample Ectturendosymbi1_FD_15306 | JGI IMG/M metagenome (IMG submission 15306)
TCCAGAAACCATCTCACCACTTTTTGCAGACCTTTCGTCCACTACGCATGTTTAAGATTGTGTTCTGCGATAGTTCACTTTATCCGAAACAATTGTCTTTATTTTGTCTGCTATGGCTGAGCAGCGCATGCGCTGACCGCATTGGCTACATTACCAATTTCTGTAGTATGATAGAACTGCTGCACGAGCTCAAAAACAGCAGTTTTTAACATAGAAGCATTCAGGCATTTCATAATATCTCAGCAGGGAAAAAGGAAAACTAGAAGTTTGCTGGACTTCTATACATAACAAAAAATTGAAAGTTTTCTTGCGTGCATTCTGCGCAATCTCAATTCTTGTGTAGGTTAGCATGATTCGATCTTGCAAATCGGGGTGTGCTCCAGCTAGTTCAGCCGCAGTACACTTTCTGTGCTCGACTGCTCGTATTCGACAAGTCATCAGCGCAGCCTCATTTTGCAGTTGTAAATTGCTCTGACGCAGTGATGAGTGTGTTTTACTCCACTGTTTTAACACGCAGCCTGATATTTTTGCAGTTATGACGTGCTCTGTCTTGACGTTGAGTTTATTTTCCTCCGATATCCTAACTTGGAGCGCTGATAGTTAATATTCAATGCGCTAGTACATGCATTACATTTGAAATTTAATGTCCAACGCACGCACAATGTTGAAACCATTGGTGAACGTCTGTAAGTTATGTTGTTTTAACTTCAGTAAGTTATGATGGTTAAATTTTGTAAACCATTGGCTAACTTCTGTAAGTACATTTATGCTGTTGCCGCCCACAAATTCTTATGCATACTCGTAAATGCTTGAACACTGACTAATAACTGCAAAACGCGCATTTTTTTCTGTTTCAGGAGTTTTCATCTTGACTGCAGTCTGGTCTCTTTTAGCTTACGTATGGCTTTTAGTGGTGCTGCTGTGGAGCTCGCGAAATGAAGTAGAATGGTGGGAAGCCTGGCTAACTCTTCTATTCTTTCCTATCCTGGTTCTAAGTGCTTATGCCCAAGACAATAACTGGTGGATTGCCAAGTTTAGAAAAGCGAATCATCGCTGGTGCAGCAGCGTGGAAGACCAACCTCCGGCAGACAGCACAGTAAGGAGCATAGCGTGCATCCGCTTCAGGGACATAGGCGTAGCCAGGGAGGCCGAGGGGGTCTGCCCCCCAAATTTCTAGCATATCTTGTCATTTTGTGCTTTTGCGAGGCGGTATCCCAAACAAAATACTGTTGCTGGGTTAAGGTCAAAAGATTTGGTCCCCCAAAAATTTTTGGCTGGCTACGCCACTGGTCAGGGATATCTAGAACTCCGTTCTCCCTTAGAACTCCGTTCTAGATATCCCTGACTTGCGTACATACCCTAGCAAAGTGTAGTGTGTTTGCGCAAACTGACGATGACTGCTATTTGAGTAATTTTGCTGATAAGCCACAAACACGTGGGAGGATGTACTCAGCAGTGGAACTGCGATATGGTGCAACACACAAAAAATCTTGGTTGTGAGGCTTTGTTTTACAACCATTATGACCAGGTGTGCAGTGCTGAAAAAAGAAGTGTTGGAAGCAGTGGTTATTCTAGAATGAAAAAAGTAGGGAGGGGGCCACTGCGGGGCCAAGGAAAAAAGTAGGGAGACCAGCATAAATGTCTCTCCTGCATGGGGACTTTCCGTTGCAGTGAAGATTGACTTGCTATGATTAACCCTATCAAACCCAAGATAGGCTTGTGAATATCGTCAGAACCGTCGCCAGAAAGTCTTCAATAGGGGACTTTACGTTTGCGCAGGGTTGCTTGACATTCTAAAAATTGACAAAAATTCCACTGATTTGCAGTGTTTCATATTTCAATTCAGGGGCCTTGGAGCTTTGTTTTTGGGGGCTAAGCCCTCCAAAACCCCCGTGGCGACCGGACTGAATATCGTTAAATACGACCTAGCGTTATTATCCACTAGAGACACCTAAGCACAACCAGATTCAATCGCACACTTCCACTGCTATGTCGAATATGACGTACTAAACATGCAACTTCCGCAGCACTACGCTCTGACTCTACACATGTAAAATGAAACACCATTTCCCGTACACAATTGTGCCGGTGCCGGCCCCACATGAACGAAAACAGCTGCACGAAAGTGAAAACAATTCACATGAAAGCGAAATGGTTCCAAAGATGAATGCTATTCTGACACAGAGACAAGTAAGCTGTTGATAGCCAACTATTTTCGTCAAACTATTCTTAATATAAAGCAAGTTTTTTAAAACCATCTGCTGACAGATTAGTGACTATGATTAATCCATGTTTGTGGTAGCTCACGAACGCCTTGTGATGTAACAATAACAATCTTATGCAACTACTATCACAAGTGCAATACCATGTGCAACGTGGATAGGGTAAGGACAGTTCAATGCACTATGCACAGTGGTGCTGCTCCTAGTGTTTTTCCAATAGATCTAGTGTTTTTGCATTTCGTCTAGTGTTCTAGTGGTTTTACATAGCTATCTAGTGTTTTTTTTCACGAGTGAACTGAATGTAATCAATTAGACTATTTTGTGTAATTGTAACTGTAACTGAGACTTTGATTTTGTGCAATTGTAATTTGCTAAAAATTCTACCCATACATCTTAAATTACACAAGAGCATATAATTTGTTATGAGTTAAACCGCTACGAAGTCACTGTGGTCATCTGTTAAAAGTTTCAGTGACCTGTTCAAACAAAGGCAAGCGTTGCATGTAGCCATGTTGAAAGTCATGAAACACTAAACAGAGGTGCCATTTCCACATCTGCCTAAGTTTCACATTTCAGAGCACAAGGAATTTGTCAAGAACAATGGCCTGGATGTGTTGTTGGTCTTTTCCCCCTATGTGGTAATTTACCATGTGTAAAGGTGTTGCACTTCAAGCAACTTTGAAAGATTTTAAGGCGTAAAAGAATCGTTTGCGTGTGTGTGTGTTCTATGGACCATCTGGTCTGAGTCAAATTAATAATATATAATGTTCATCCAACACCCACCTATTTTTAAGGACAACACCAATTTTCTTGTAATCTGACAAATCTGTCATATGTTTGTAATCTGGTGTTTTTTGTGAATCTATTGTTTTTATCATGAAATCTAGCACTTTTCCGTAACAACAGAGCGGCAACACTGACTATGCAGTTAACAACAGCGAGGTTTCGGCACCAATCTACCAGTGGCACCTAAACTAGCAAAGCCGCACCGCAAATAGGCATGTGTGTATCGGCGTTTTGGTCGTGTACCTGATAGCAAGATGCAACAGCAGGCATAAACTTGCTGAGCAGATATTCCTAACAAAGTCGTTCATTTTAATATTCACACTAAATTTTTGTCTGACTGATCCTCAAAAGCTGACTTTTAAACCCAGCGTTAATTTATGACAGTGATTCCCAACGGGGTCCAGGCGGTCCACATCCCCAGAGAGTTCCATAAATCTTCGCTAAAACGTTCGCTGATCTATGTGCAAGTTTCGACTAAGTTGTTCATGAGGTGTCAGCATAGCAAAGCGACCCATCGGATACTTCAAAAAAAGATGGTCCATGGGACAAAAAAGATTGAGAACCACTGATTTATGACTATCTTGTCATAAGCGAAACACCAACCACCTCAAATAAACCAAATGAAACAATTAGACAAATAGACAAAGAGCAATGCGATTCTCACACAAATCCCTGCACCGTCTGTACGTCAGAATTTCATATCAACATCAACTCAGTGTAACTTAATCCTATCATGTCGACTGTCAAATTCATCAACGAAGCCATCTAAATACATTTTTCAGCTCGTACCCTTTCAATTGAAAGTAGTGCATTGCTACTCAATCTTTCGCTGGTTATGTAATTTCTGAGAAATGTTTTCACTGATTGCGTTTTTGAAAAAATTCTCCCGCATGAAGCGCTGGTGACCGGAAGAGTTACAGCTATAAATAACAACTTCTGTAAACAATCAAACGCACCTTTGTAAGGAGCTATAAATAAAATAAATTGTTCGAGCGATGTAGGCAGCTGCGACTGTTTCCGAAGCAAATTCTTTGCCAGAAGTGTTTCATGTTTTAAACCATTTTCACTGATTGAATATGCATTTGCGAATTTTTTCAAGTGTTCTTCTGATAGAAATGTTTGACCTCCGGGTCAAAGAGCTGAAATGCCGGAAAGAATTGCTCCTGAACCATAACAAAATGTCATTACAAAGTTCTATGAGATTGCAGGACATGTGTGGGAAGACTTAAAACTGAAGTCACGACCGGTTGTGTAAGATGCTTCGAAGTCATACGACCACGAGACACAAGGCAGCAGAACACAAGCCTACAGTCAGGATAAATTCGGATAAATTAACTGAAATCATTAATACTGTTGCAAACGTTTTCCTACTGGGACAAGCAACAATCTGCTCACAGTAGTATAATCCAGTTCTACCTCACACTGAAATGCACGATAGATCAATCTTCTCCTTTATAACGAATGCTTCTTAGCTTCAAACCGAACCTTTCATCACCAAAACCACGGTCTGACTAAATTTCACGCAGGATCCGAGCAACCACTGATGTGTGTCGTCAGAAACAACTCCCATTACCCGGCCGTCAAAACCAACAACCCAGCTTATCATGCATTTGGGAAATATTGAATGCAGGAAGAGGGCTTCTGAATTATCGTTTACAATTTTTCTGGCTGGAAGTTATCTGCTCTATGTCAATCAAACGAACTGAAACGTGAAATTAAGCACAAAACTGGGGGCCAAGCAGGGGGCCAGCCAAAAATCTGGGGGGCCATGGCCCACCCAGGCCGCCCTTAGAACCGCCACTGGTTGGAACGCGAAATAAAGTGTGGGAACGCACCGAAAGAACTAACCATTTTCAATAATTACACAGAGGTACTACGCAAGAGATAACTTGTTGTTTGTTCATTTATGCGACGTCTAGAGCTGAACACAGGAAATCTGAGTACGCATCTTCAAGTCACGTTACTGTGAAAGGTGTGGGAACGTGTTTCCACACGCCATAAATGTATGGAAACGCCGTTTTCACGCGTTCCCGCCCTTCTACACCCATGACTATTACCCAAACAAAGTCGTTGCTACCACCTTGGGCATATTGAAAGCAAATGACCTCACGATATCGAAAAAACGTTGAGGTTATTTTTAAAAAGCGTAACAGTTTTGCCTTTAAAAATGACTTCAACATTTTTTTTTCAGACTTCAGGCGAGCAACAGTATTTTTCCTTGGGGAGCCGCTTCTCAAAGCACAAAATGATTAGATAGACTAAAAATTTGTGGGGAGCCAAGGCCCCCTGAACCCCTGGCTATGCTTGTGCCTGATATTGCATCTACTATATCTCCAAACTCCAAGCAGATGCAATATCGAATTTCTCACTGAGCTAGGCCTACTTTATTTTGGATTGAAGTCAACTAATGTATGGTTGCGGACTTTGATGTTATCAGTTTGTTGTATTCACCTCATGCCTTTTCCCACTACAACAGCATTTTATTTTGCGTATGTGAGTTTCACAGAGTTCGGTTCTGAATGTAAATTACAGCGCATTGGTATCTCATCCGGCCTTTGGCGCGGGTCTAACTCGAGTTGCAAATGGAGTTAGGTGATCCGTGTACAAGCATGGGCGTCCGCAGGGGGGGAAACGGTAGGCATACCATATGTCCCCGTTTTAGCCGGGACAGTCCCGGTTTGAGGGCTTTGTCCCAGCTTCCCGGTCACTCAACCAAAAAGTCCCGGTTAGGCATTCAGCCAGCCATCAAAAATAAGATGTGGTCTGATGAGAGAAACAGAATGCTGGAGCAGAATGTGGAAGTCCTTATCACCTGCAAATTTAAATAATGACATTTCCTGCTGTGATTTTTACGAGACAATACAATCGAACAAACACTTCTTGAAAAAAAGCATTGTCTCCAGAAAAGCATGATTGGGCGAATGGTAAAATTTACAAACGCTTGAACATTGTTTTTTTACTTGGTAAAATGCATTACTTTAGTTTTTCTTGGTGTTTTAATTATAGGAATCCAAAATAGCTACATACTCCAAGTAAGATATGAACCACATTTGTCTGGTAAGTATCGTTGTTCTGAAGCGTCCCGGTTTTCATTCACAAAAATATGGTATGCCTAGGAAACGGGCACTTGTCCCCCCTGGAAACTGGGACTAAGACCAAAAATGTCCAAAAAATCGAAGTCAGCCAGCAACTTCATTCCGATTAATTGATTTAATTCTTTCAGTGACAGTTTGTTTGCCGATATGACACTCACATTGCACATGAGCCAGGTTCACTTTTCTAGTGCCATGCAATGATGTGCTTGTAGTTCACTCATGCCCGCTGCTTTGCCTGCAGAGCGCAGAGGGTGGTTGCGAAACTTGCGAGCGGACTGTTCTACTGTTGGTCTTTATTGCATAACAACAAGATAGCTTGCAGTCTTCAAAGGTTCGCTTCTAGTTATGGTAGTAGGCGTTCTGCCGCATGTGACTGTTGAACGCAGACATCTTTGAAAGGTAATGCAGCGAGAAAGTGACTGCTGATAACGGTATGCCACGCAGTTTCATACTACGTGAAAAAAAGCATGAGCGAATCTGCAACAACGCTTCCACAAGTTTGAAAAATCCATTGCTCGTGCGGGACTGAAAGTGTGACCAATGTGCCTGAGTGAATAGCTTAATACAGGGTGGGCAATTAATTTAGTTCGGGGACCGTTTCGCGGAGGGCCGTACCTTCCAATCATCAGAAGAATCTAATGGAAATAGAAGCAAATCTCGGTTCAAGTTTAAGGCTAAGTTGGAGGAAGTTTCAAATTTGATGGTTTTTCCTGAATGCGTCTTCGGGTCACTGAAAACGATGAGGCGGATCTCATGTGTGGCCTGCGGGTCGTTAACCCCTAACTTAGACAAACTACTGTACGCTTATGCAGGCTTCTTTTCACACAGTATAAGACTGTGTGACTTGTTGGAATAAGTCTTAAACGTTAAAGATGTAGTTCTGGTTTCTGAGTGAGTTGCCAGACGTTTGCAGCTTTTGTTTCGAAGTGACGCTGACAGCTCTTGCTAGGTAAAATAAAGTCATAATTTGTGGTTTCTTGAAAGACCGTGTCAGTGCTTCAATGAAAAGAAGTGCCCTGCTTTGAAAATCTGCGGATAACGTATTGTGTAAATTATCATAATACACCTGGCTATTGCTGCCAAACAAGTGTGTTTCTGTTACTCTCGCCATAACATGGGGCATTTTCTTTGTGTTGTAGATAGGTTAAAACGTTTTGTGAACGTTCATTTACATTGCGTCATCAGCAACCAGAAAAGGATAAGCAAAATGTTGACGTTGCCCCCCGCTGGAAAAATTTCTGCGGACGCTCATGTGTACAAGTGTTCAGACCCTCTCTGCCTGTGTGGGGCAACAGGCTGCTGCTGCTCTGGCACCTATAAAAGTGCCACCACACCCCTGCTTGCACCTGTTTTTTTGGCAAACTGCGTTACGTAGCAGTTTTATTGAAAGGGATCATTCATGGGTTTGGGGTGTATTAAAGTTGCTAAGCTTTAAGCATTTCCTAAATAAATTTGAAAGTTAGTTAGATATCAAGAAGCAGGATGTCAAGATTAGAAGTATAAATTACACGGCATCATACCCGTAAGAAGTGTTTGGAAACAGCAAAGTTATGTCGCCAAAACATTTATCACAAAAACTAGCAGGACAAAGCAGAATTAGCACATATAAACACTTTTAAAACAACAAAATTCAGGAAAACTTTGCTGCGTACAGTTCTAATTTTACTTGCTTGCAAACAACAGATCGTTACAACCAGGGCTGTGGAGCCGGAACTCAAATTTCAGGCTACAGCTCTGGCTCTAGCTCCAGGCATCTCAAAGTTTTTGGCTCTGGCTCCGGCTCCAAAATTACTTGGTCCATTGAAAACTGAAAACCATGGTATTATTCGTACAATTAGCTTGTCCCACAAACCAGAGCTGTGGAACCGGAACCGAAATTCCAGGCTCCGGCTTCGGCTTCTGCTCCACCATCTAAACGTTTTGGCTCCGGATCCAACTCCAATCATTCAACATTACCTGAGCTCCGGTTCCGGTTTCAGCTCTACAGCACTGGTTGCAACCAAAGTTGTGTCCTTCAAGAATTTGGGCTACGTGTGTTCATATATGGCATGCAAATCTATAACAGGGGTGATCTAGTTAATTTCGCTCTACACTCAAGTTAAAGTTCAACTTCGCTGTCATCATTAGTGAAAACAACAGTGCAAACATATGCAACTGCGGGAGTTGGAAGGATTTTATTTAGTTTGCTGGCCAATGAATAAGAAAAAATATTTGCTGTTATCAATAAAGTTCACCACAGAAAATGAATCAATCCGTTACCAGCCTTTTATGCACAGAAAGGTTAAGCATTCTGAGACGGATGAAAACGTGGTAAGGAATATATTTTCCCGGCTTGTCATTTTGTCGTTGAAGTTATAAGTAAGTCAAACTTCGTTCATGATGCCTGTAGGTGTGGAAATATATTCATGACAAAGTTATGGGGGAAAAGCTAACGATCCTGACTAGTTCTTTAGTGAAAGTGAAAAGCAAAACATTATAAACAAATTTTGAACCACGCTAAGCTATTCTTGTCTCTTACGACTCTGTGACTGCAAGTTTTACAGTGGTTTTCAACAACTATACATCCAAAGTTTGGAAGAATTAATGTTGTTTATTCATTTTAATTTTTGTGACTAAAACACTCGTTTCGAAATGTATCGCATGATTTCCTTTAGTTGTGTGTTTTTTTGCATTTTTCTTTCGGAATCAATACGTTTATAAGTTACACTCTGCTGTCATACAAAAAATGCTTTAACTGTCCTGGTTGACTTAATGTGGTAATGTTACAGTAATTCTAAATTACTTCTCCATAGCTGCTTGCTTTTTACGAAAACAAAGTATGAAAATTCCAACCTACCGTTAAGAAAAAAACACACAGTGTTTTTTTTATATTTTCAGGTAGTGAACGGTTATGCCATGTCAAGAAGAGGTTCAGCAGCACTGCAAAGCTCAATACAGTCGCCCAAACGGCGTAGACGAGCAAGTTGCAACAAGTAAGTGTTGATCTATCTTCGCAGCATACAGGCTTTGAAACACGCTATTTCGACTCACTGAAACCACAAACGCCACCTTTCAGCTTGACTGTACGGGTTTGACTTGAGATTTATTCAAAATACTCCATAAAGGATATGTCTATGTTGTTCCAATTAAAGTAAAGATCAAATACACTCTTTTGCTAAGCTAAAGTGAAGCATATTAAGTCTAAAATTCGGATTCAGATAGACCAGTGTGAAAGCGACATTTCGTTGTAAGCTGCTCGGAGGTATTTTTGAAAAAGTTTTCTTCATTTTTTCAATCATCTCTACACTTCTTTCGGGTCACGTTTAAATGTTTAATATGTCATAACCACAAACCTCGCAAAAATGAATTCATGTCACTTTTGTCCCGGTTTTTGGTTGATGTTTCAATTCGATTTGAGGAACTTTACTTAATATCAATCAATAACATCTTCGCTGAACGTCACGTTTTGTCTCGAGTTTACTACTGTATTGGGTTGCTTCGTACAAAGCAACCGTTTCATCACAATTTCCAACACACAGATCAATAAATCTTTCAAAACATGCTTGTTTATTGGAAAAAACTGGATCACAGTTCGTTTCAATAAACTTGTGATCTAACCATCGTAACAAGTCGAATACTCTAGTCAAGTTTACGTAATCCGTTGATGAATTCTAGATCAACCGGATTACTGGTTCATTAAGAGGTTCTAAAAGCAAAAATGTGCTCACTTACACGCGCGCGGATTTTCGTGTTAGCTTTGTACTTCATGACTTGTAAGTGCCGCTGTTTTCGACAGAAATGATTCCCTGGTGGACCCGCATGCTCTTGCTGCGTCACCCAGGCCAAGACGCTTGAGGAGGCTTTCCACCTGTCATCACATCGACCATGAGTGAGTAGCGTTTAATTCAGTTCTGCTCATTCTAAAATAGGGTGTGATTTTCCAGAAAGGAAAAGCATAAAAAGCTAAATGGAAAACTCCGTGTTCCTCAGCACAGCAGGTTTTTACCCTGTGCTGAATGCATAAAATTTGATTGTTATTTATACAGGGGGCAAATGCTGCTAGTGGTCCGTATACGCAAATATCCCAGAAGCTGAAACTTGTCACGATTTAAAAATTGCTGCTCGCGACCGACATATCTAAACAGGATCAGCTACGGCAGCAACAATAAATTGTCGACTTAAACCGCAAAACTGCAATACTTTGACGGTTGCAAACCAAACAGTGTCATCGCTGATCTCGAGCACAACTGGGAAAGATCGGTCATGTTTTAGCGAGCAAAATACCGAGGTCGCGTCGAAATCTTCACTGCTTACGTAATTCGATTTAAATCCGATAGCGATAAAAAAAGTCCGTATCAGATTACAGTTGGTTGTGCTTTGTTCCAGGCCGCATCCGCAAACTCCATGATGAATTGATTTTCTCGCAGACGGTGGTATATTGCTATTTAAACAATTGATTCAGCTTTCGCTAGTTTCATGTGGAACAATTGAGCACACGCGAAAACGTTTGGTCCCATGACTCTAAATAAGTACAACATTTTGTGGCCTTACATCTCATGACATTCGATATTTCTCGTACGTCATAAGAGAATCCGAGCAATGGAAATCCTTTTGGCTATAAATAAACGCAGAAATAGAATTCCAACTAACTAATAAATTTGAAACATTAAATGATGCCAAAGGTCGTCTCTTGCTGCTCTACACTGCCGAACGGTTCTAAACAATTAGTTGTTTGCTGGAAAAAAGTTCCCAAAACCTGTTACCAATGAATCTCTTGTGTTTTTGTGACAATCCAGATGGTTTTCTTGAGTTGAAAAAAGAAACGGCCAAACGTAAATGAACCTTTTATCCGACGTTCAACTAGACCTGCGAAAGATCTCCCCTCTTGAAGAGACGCAAACAATAGCTGGGAAAAACATTTCACGAAATAAAGCGGGTTTCCTGCGGCATTTACCTGGTTGCTTGATCTGGAGACGGAAAACTACTTCTTGCATGGCGTTGTTCCCAGGCAGATTGAATTCAGAAAGAAAGGGCGAAAGGCACAAAAAGACAAAGTTGTTGACTGTTCATACAATTTACAAAAACATTTTACGTTTAAAAATTTCGTTTGTTTTAAACAATTAGATCATTTGTAAAATGAAGGCTATTTGTTTTATTAAAATGAAGTGTAAACAATACCCCCTTTCAGCCAATTGATTGAACCGCTCTATAGTCGGCAGCAGGACACTGACCTTGAGCACATGAAAAAAAACAACTCCGATGCCTTTCAAATAACAGAACCTAAGCAGGCTAAACGCAGGTTATGCAGACTCAGTGTAATAAGACCATTAATCCTTTAATCCGGGGGTTTATGAACAGCTGTATTTCACAAAAATCAATAGAAATATTCCATCCGTGAAAATACATAAAACTCAATGTAAGATTTGCAGCTCAGCAGGCTTTACGTCAGGGGTCGGCAACCTTTCCGTAGTCGCGGGCCAAAAACAAACTCTGCAAGGTATTACGGGCCGTACTAATTTTCCACCAGTAATTCCGTTCCCTTTGCTGTTTATGTTGTTAAAACTTGGAAATTTACGGAATTATAGTCAGATTAACTCCTGGTTTTCACAGTTTATAAAGAAAACGCAAAATGCGACATAAATTGCATTTATAGCACAATGCGGTTTCTCATAAGTAGTTACGCGTAAATATGGAATACAAGAAGCTGCAAGGAGGGGAGATTCATAAAATATAATTCCACTAAGCGGGTCATACAGTTTGCAAAGGGGCTGTGGGCCGTATGATTTTGCTTGACGGGCCGTAGGTTTCCGACCCCTGCTTTACAAAATATTGTGCTCAGTGCACTCTGAAACGCATCCTTGAACAATGTGTCATGGCTTGACGACGAGGGAGTCATGAATTGATCCACATCTAAGCTTAGACGTTTACATTATGTTGTGCGAAGTTATTCATGTTTTTCCTTAGGTTCTCAGCTTAGATCAGGGTTTGTTTTAAGGAAAGTGGTAGGTACCCTGTATTGATTTGTAGGGACCCGATTTTTCTGATTCTAGGGAGCCGATTTCCCCTGATGCTAGGGACCCGATGATAATTTTTGCTGATTCTAGGGACCCGATTTTCAATTCTAGGGACCCGAATCGGGTCCCTAAAACACCTTAAAAACAACCCTGGCTTAGATACACTTTAGTTTAAGAGCTTGCGTCAAAAAAGGAAAATTTATTTAAAGTATCGTAGTTGGTGCTTCTCAGTGCCCTTCGAAAAATCAGGGTGGTTAACTTTTTCTTGCATTACCGTATACCATGGCAGAAGTTCAGGCTTACGCAAGCCGCAAATAATATTATCTTAAATTAAATCGAAAGTGCATTTGAAAAACGATGCACAGGGATGATTCGTAAAATACGACCCCGCCTAAAAGTTTTTTTTCAGGTTTTAATTAATTATGCTGGAAAAAAATCTCGGTAGAAAAAGCTGTTTTATGTAAATAATTGCTTTTTTGTCTCTGATAATTTTTCCTTAGCTCTCCTTTACGAAAGTTCCCTGGATGTGCCCACACATTAACGCTTTCCCCAATCCCGACCTTTGAAAAGGTTGGTAACGTTTCCTTTGTGCTAAGCATGCGATTAACTAGTTTTACGTCCGACAGGGTAGAGCTTGCTACTTTAGGATCTCTTGCACAGAAGTTTTCAACTTTTTGTGGTAACACTTCATAATGTAGTTTCTTCGTGGACAACTTTATACAAAAATACGACTTACGTTTTTCTTGCATTTTTAAACCAATCAAACTAAAAGTAAATTCAAAACTGCTTGTATGGGTTTTCATGGTATAAATGGCCTATTGGAAATCCACTGGGACCAGGCACACCGATTTAACTTTATCACTATCTACACTGCATGCAGTCTGCGGTTGCCACACGCTTTCATTTTCATCTGGTTATAGCACGCCATAGTTCACGCGATACTGATGTTTGCACCATTATTTTACCTTTCACTGTCCCGAATTAGCTCATATACTTGAGATCCGAGACTTGGTCAGAGACAGAATAACTCGTAACTCCTATACCACTCATATTATAGCATAAGATATTTGGCCCATACAAAGTGTACAATAAAGTCAGATTCTTGTTATGGAGATATTGGCAGGAAAACCTTGCCGGGATTATAATTTCAAGAACCACATCTGAAAAAACATTTGTAACTCATTAAAATGGGCTGCTTCAAACCAGTCCTCTGGCAAAGTTGGTGCTGGTCTCGTCTTTCAGTTTCTGTGATAACAGCGTAATGCTCATAGCGTGTTAAACTTCAGTTCGCATGTTATCTTTGCAATTGGCTACAGTTCGCAAGTTTTCTCTACAAAAAGCTTAGCCTTGCAGTTCGGTGATGGCAGCGTAACGGTCATGGCGTGTTTTTTAAGCTACAGTCCAAATGTTTCTCTAATTCTAAAAACCTTAGCATGTGTTTAAAACTGCAGTTGGCATGATTGCGTAAGTCTTGCTTTAGTGTTTCTCAATTTCACCTGTAAGATTTTGCTGCAATTGCAATTGAAAATGCGTAATTGATGTTAAATCGATTTCCTAGTACAACACTTTGCGGACACATTTAGCTGCTTTTCCTTGTTACACATTGTCACTGAACTGTGGATATGTGCAACCAGAATTCTCGCAGAGTTATGAAAGCACAGCATGGCAGGCGGATTACTCATATGCCCAACTTCTCTACGCTTGCTAGAGTTTTGAAAGTACAATACTAGTTACAAGTGATTGGAAGGACTTACCAGCAGAAAATACATACCATCAGTTCTACAACGCTCCAAGCAGATCAGGCGACCCAAACTCCGTTGCAAGAATGTAGAGCAACTTGGTATAAGGTTCAGCATTTCCTTGTACTCACGCGAGGCAATCGCTTCGACTAAGAGGCATGGCGTGGTGCCCTGGAAAAAGGTTTTCAAAACTCTATCAACATATACTTAATCAGTACTTTAATCAGAGAAACACCGAATCCATCGTTGTCAAAAACGAAAAGCAACATGACCAAAATACGAATAAGTACAGTAAACTGCGTATCAAAACGTTTTTTGCCATGCAAATTATACCTGTTCGCACATAGCAAAGAGCGAATCATTCCCCAAAACGAGGCATTTTGGCAACAATAATTTGTTTTACTGTACGGGCACAATTTTCTGCTTCAGAACACGCTGTGACCTTCATGGAAACTCATTGGAATCGTTTTTTTCCTAGCGGCGAGGTTGAAAATTTTCACAAGGTTTTAAAACTAAATTAAAATTTTGAACATTATTTCAAAATCGGAAAATCCAGTCAACTTCCTGACAAAAATACGTCTTGTTTTCATTTGAATTTTTGATATTTTTAGTGGTGGAGCCACCCCCAAGACATTTATATCTATTCTATGGTTGTCAATAATGAACTAATGAAAATAACCCGTTGTGAAAGCTTCCTTTCGAGTCTAGCTGTAAGTAAAACAGTAGGGAGATTCTATTTGAATAAGAGTTGATGATGTCGTAGGAGCTGATGACATCGTAGGCGAAATATATACTCTGTAAGATCTTAGTGTCTGATTCTTTGCTGAGAAAAGATTTCTTTACATACACAGTAGGCAGTTGTGGCAGATCGTGCCTAATGTCTCAATTTTGTTAAATTTGCATAAGATAACTCTAGCGCAGGGTCTTTAGATCTTTGGATAACTGTGTATTGGGACTTTATAAAACGTCGTTCTCTGTCCACGCTAGTGTTTCTTTAATTCCTTTCATGCTTATTGCTTTTAGCGCTATGTAGAAAGTATTGTTAACGAATAAAAGCCTTCCGGCAAATATTTTTAAATTTTGGAAAGCCGAATCCAGCGAGGTAAAGTTTCTTTTCAATATAATTTTTACATTAAAAAAGCCGACGAAAGCGAGATTACGCTTTTTTCAAAGGAGTCGCTTCATGCGGTAGGGTTTTTATTTCAGTATTTACGTTTCAAACATGGGTATATTTCACTAAAATCTCACTAACCACCGTTTCCTTGTGCATATAATTTTTCTGTCTTACCTTCAGATTTAAAGTTTAAACCCAATAAAAACATGTGATTTTTATCTTAACAACAACTATTGTTCGGCCGTCCTGATGTTGTTTGAGTATTAGGATCGGGAGTTTCATAAAGGTTTTTGGAGAGCTATGGTGTTGTTAACAAGTTTTGAGTGGAGCACTATCGCGTTTATGCCGATTTTCCCCAAAATACCGACTGTTTTCTTTTTTGCAATCTGCAAGCTTTGCAGTATGCTGGCATATCACGTGGTACGCATGGGACCCCGCCTCTCTGTACAGGAGGCTTTGATACTTTCCACAGATTGAAGTCAATTCGGGACATGCAGAAAACTTGCTAGTCAGGTCCTGGGAGACTCTTTAATCCAGGGTTCACCAAACATTTTGAAACTGCGAGCTACTTCTTGTGTCCCGATCAATGCGAAGGGCTACTAGTTTGATACACACTTCTGAAATAAAAATTTTGCTCAATTTTCTTTAATTACTTTAGTAATGATATTCGTTAATGTGAAGACATTGATCATGCTATTGCCATTTTTGAATAGGCCCTCGGGCGACGTAGATGGCCCTTGCGGGCGACCTGGTGCCCGCGGGCACCAAGTTGGTGACCCCTACTTTAATCTATTTCTGGGCATGATGCACTTGCTTGCTTTTAAGTGAAGTAGTCATCGTCACGCATCGATGCATTTGGCTGTTACTGATAGCGGTTGACACGGTCTGGCGCTGTATGAATGAATTAGTATTTTTTGATTATGTTCCAAGACATGGTGGTCATATTAATTAGCGATACGGCGACATATTTCAACTCTTTTCGTCGTGTTGCATTGTCTTAGTTTTTCTTAAAACCACATCATATACTATTTTTTTACTGCAACATTGAGAAAGTGGCATTTTGGCAAATGCAACTACAAAAAGTATAGACAAAAATAACTTCTTAGCACAATTTTATGATCATACAACTTTTTCTAAAGACATTTTACGGGATTGCCCTTTTGGCGCGATTTGGTCATTGGACTAGAAGTTACTTGCAGTTTTTATGCTCATGAGGTCAATGAGCCGCAGTTTATTGGTTTTGAACTTTAGTTGCACTGGGCTTTTTTGATGCAAGCAAGCCCATTTCACGCTACTGTGAAAATTCATGGGCAAGACCTGAATATTTGTCGTAGACTGAGCATCCGTAATTGATTTCGCTGCAAAATGGTTTCTTTTTGTATACATAGTTATATTAATGGTGCAGTAAATATCTTAAGGTGCCCAATTCTGCAAACAACACAGGTGCACAGTTTAGGATTATAATCCTAAACTGTGCACCTGTGTTATACGTAGTCAGCAAACGATGAAGATGTTTCTTGTAGCTTGTGCAAATGTAATGAAGCAGACAACTGTCTACGAGTAAACTTTACACTTTAGGCATGACGAAGCTCTTCGAAAAGGAGGCACGTTTGTTGCTCAAGAGCCAGCAGCTCCACCTGTGGAACCAACATACCACCCGTTTGCTCGAGCGAGGTACTTAAAATGCATTCAGCTAGTGACATACATTACTTGTCAGTTGACACAGGCTTTTCTTCACACAATTTGGCGGCTGTTAGTAGTTGCTGGATAAATCTGTATTTCATCATCCTAGTGTTGTTTCAGGTAATAGCAGACTAATCAAGAGCAAACGCGAGAATTCGAACGATTGTTTTTCCGTCATCCGATGTAGCTGACTCTTGCTCAATGTTCGTAATACCGGCAGCAATCTATATAATAATCTGCTCCACGTCCACAAATCGTCTGACGGTCGATGAAGGTCTTTATTGACTTCGTTCACCTTCATCGACCTCTGCATTGTCGGCATATGGTAGAAAAACATCGATAGATTTTAACCGAAAGATGATATCACGCGGCTAACAAAACTACTTCCCGGTTTCGTACCAGACAAAATGTATTCACCGACCGAAGTATCTGAATTCAAATATTTTATTCAAACTATCATTAAATTACTCTGCATGAACTTCGTTCCGGTTTTGTGGTATGCGCTGTGTAACATTACAGTCGACGGCTCAATGCTGAGTCTAAATGCCGAATGTGGTAAGGATTATTTTTCTGAGAGACAGTTTTCATCACGACTTGTTCTTGCTTCCCAAGCGAAGGCATGGTTAAATATACATAGAGTAAAACCGAAAGAGAGCATCTAACGGAAATGGTTGATATTTTCGCTGGCAAATCAGTTGAAACATACACATAAAATTTCTGAAAAAGCAATCCGCTAACGAAATTCCAACAGACCACATAAAAATGTTTTTTATGCTTGCTTTTACTACCATCATTTAGGAAACCCCTAGTACTTACAAGAAAGCTCAAAGTAGATTGCATGAACTGATACACTATATACAATATGTAGATTTCGACACTTGGCTATAAGAGCTCTTGGTGGATCTACGGGCAAACCCGAAGCTGCAAGGCCATCACAGATGGAGACTGTCCATGCCAAAGAAAAGGAGCCGCGTCTCGCGGCTGTTGTTTCGAAGCTGGCAGCTATTCGAAAACTTTACGAAAGCAACGTAATACGAGGTGATTCTTTCGTATCATGAAGTTACAAGGCAAATATTCTATAAGTCAGGAAGCAAGGAAGCATTTCTATTGGGATTTACCAGACAAACACTGTGCAGATTGACAACTCTAGGGGGGGCTCTGCTTTACGCTACATCGGCTGGTTTAAATTTTTCTCAATTGCTCCTGTGTCTTATTTTAAAATCTATAACAACAAGAGTACAACGTAATGCACGGGCGCAACCAGCTCTTCATTTCGGGGGGGCAATTTTCATGAAATTTCATTTGATGACGTCATCGTGCTTGTTCAACCGTGACACAACTTTTTCGCAAACGGTCACGGCTAAAGTTATCTTCACAACATTTCCGAAAATGAGAACTTTTCAGTTTTAATCAAGATGCAGACCGAACGATCAGGACAGAGAAAAAATTAGTAGCCTAATACAAACACCTGGTTCTGTACTCAACTAGTGCAGTCATGGCTTTAGTGTGGCAGATGCATACGGTACTAGTAAACCCGCCTAATTTTTCGTCTTGTTTTAGCAAGTTCGTTCTATCCCTATTCTTCTAGCATGTGTTTGAATTTCTACCACAAATGAAGATCCCAAACTTGAGGGATAGCGCATGTAAAGGTATGTACTTTCCACGATGGGTGTAAGCAAGGAATCGATCAGCAAATTTTTAATAGGAGATCGATTTCACGTAAAATTACGCATCCTCAGTCCTGAAAATT
>JGI24021J15306_10003169_pt1 | contig 18380 bp, 13 predicted proteins | sample Ectturendosymbi1_FD_15306 | JGI IMG/M metagenome (IMG submission 15306)
TGGGTGGTAGCGGGAAGCTTCGAGAATCTCGACAAGATGATAGCACGGGTGGTGGCGACGTTCATTGCTTGACCTTCTGCGATAAATCAACACCAGCCTTAAACACTTAACGAAATAAAAAACACTGCTTGCATTTATGCAAACCACACTAAAAACATTCGGTTTTACTGCACCATAAAGACGCAGCAAATGTTTAAAAAGCACTGGGTTGAGAAGCTGTTCTTTTTCATGCGGTCTTTCGCTGGCGAAACTGGCCATTTTTTGGGGTGCTCGCTCACCGAACCAGGTCTATTCGTAGGATTTGAGCGAATGTGTAACACTTCATCACAGCTGCCGTTTGAATGTGAAATCTGACCGTCGTGCAACTCGAAAAAGGGCACAACAATCCGAGGTACGCCTGAATATGTTTCAACCGCCAGTCGGTGTGCTGCGCGTGCACGCCAGTGGCAGAGGTCGTTACAGAGAACACTGATGAGAAGTCCTCTGGCTGGGGGTTGAGGAGCAAGCGCTTTTAATGCTATCGACTCCTGCGTTGTTTCATGCGTTAAACAATCCAAGATAAAATTGTAGAATGTTTTCTTTTGTTTCAAATCAGCAAATGTCATGCGCAACGCTACAGTTTCCTTTCTGAGCGCATTGGCTGTTGTGGGCAGGAGCTACTGCAATAATGTACAGCAACGGGAAGTTAAACCACCACTCGCTGGTTCTCAACAGAGAACCACTTGGCTCACTAGGGGAGGAATTGATGAGGTACAATAGCGAATCTAGTTTTATATTTTTGTGTTTCGCAAAATCTGGTAGTTCTAGCAATTTTTATGCTTTTTCTACTTCTAGCTTGCGTGCTAGCAGATAGAAAAGCTTTAGGCTACACCAATCATTCAATTCTGCGCGTGGTTGCCTTTCTATATTTTTCCAACGTACAAGGTTTGAGTTGTAATGAAAGGCAATTTCACCACTGTGATATAACAGTGCTGAGATTGTAGACAGATGGAGATCATGGGCTTGTTTGTCAGCGATGTTGAAGATTTGCGTTGCAGATAGAGATATATATCGGCCGTGGCCGATATTTGGGTTTTACCCATGTATCGGCCAAAACGGCCGATTTTATTGGCCTCAGTAGGTGTTGACAAAACGCTGTTATATTCCTCACGCATGTAGACAACTTGCGCAAGGAAGCACAACGAACCAAGTCAAGATAGTTATCTTGCAGCAATGCTAGCAGGTGCGTTTTCACAAACAAGCAGACTAGATGAACCATGGAGCACGCGTCGGGCGTCGCAGCCGAAACACAAGCATTATCATTAATCAGATTATTTAAAAATCATAGCAAAATATTGAAATTGCTGCAATTAAAAAATTTTAGCTCATAAATCCTGATTTGTAAGTTTTTGAAAAAAAGATAAGGCATAGAATACAATATATTTTTGACAATGAAGCGAAAAACAAGATTTAAAAATTTTAGAAATATCGGTTATCGGCCCCAAAAAAGCAGTATCGGTCGATCCCCAGTTGCAGACTCGAGAGTTTCAGCAAAAGCGTTGCTGATTAGTTCGAGTGAGTTAAGAATACGAAAAAACGTTAAGAACCACTGCTCTAGCTCTTGTTGCCAAAGAGCAAGCAAGACCTGGCGTGTTACGTTAGCAAATAATTTTGCTGCCACCAGCACTCTGATCGACTGGCAATTCATGGCCCAGAAAACGCTGATAACGAAAAACAACTATCGCAGCTGATATAGACGGCAGGACATCGCACTCAGCTGTATTTCCGGCACTGAGAGCAGGTAAGAAAGAATCTCAGAAAATAATCGACTGTGTCACAATGGCGGATTAAGGTTTGTATGAGGCCTCTGGCTGAAACTTAGAAAGGGGCCCTTTGTATATATACATACTGTACATATAGTATATCTAAAACTGTCGTTAACGGGGCAACAACACTAAATTGGGGCTGTAGCTCAGTCGGCACCTCTCCTTAATCCGCTGCTGCTGTGTCAGCTCTAACGGAGTTTGCAAGGAAACACTGTGATGGCAGACTGCGTGATGGCCACTTCGACATAGTACTTGGTGTTTCTATATTTATCCGGAAAATCAGTCACAAACGCTCTTCCTCGCGCGCTGATTAGAACCTGCACATGCGTGATTTAGCGATGACACTAAAGTTCGAGGCACGTTTGACGACCAACTTCCACAAGATTTTTTACGATTGAAGATGTTGCATTTAAGCAGAGGATGTAATTTTTTCGTCTTACACACCGAGACTTATTGAATTATAGCACTCCAGAAAATACATTTTAATTGCACAAACAGCAGGGATGGGATTTGAATTGCATAATGGCTTAAAACTTACAACTACCAGACTGCGTTGGGTAACGCGATAAACAATGAAGATGCCGTATATGGCAACCTTAACGGCAGTGAAAACGGAAAGTTTCAAAATGCAACATAAATTCGCAGTGGAAGTCACTTTAAAGAAAAACGCGCGTCAAGTTTATATATATAAAACAACTCACTGGCAACTTTTTTGTGCTTCGAGTTGTTCAGATTTCTGTTAAATTCGAGGTACTTCCCCAGAGACGGTCCACGACGTTGAGTGGGAACATTCAAGGAGAACACTGCATTCTCGTGGTAAGCATCAGACAGCGACGACCGTGATTTATCGTAGTACCCGAAGTATCTGTTTGGAAAAATCCAACAACACATGTTTGACAAGCTCAGCATAACCTTCCGTGCTGGTGGTTTCCGACACGCCAGGAATGTGCAAAATGTGAAACGTACAAGAACGTTTCAAACTGATCGACTGTCGTTTTTTGACTGCGAGATCAGCTGTATTGTAAACATTTCAAACATTACTACAGTGATAAACAACTTGCAACATGAAGTTCGATCAACACGTACTATTGGCAGTCTAGCAAAGCACCTGACCACGCAAAGGCGAGCCAGGCGGTCTAAGTTCAAGCATCATGTCATAGCGGCTGCACAGTCCAACATCGTCTCTCGTGTTGTTGAGCGTAAACTGTCACTACGCCACAATACTGTTTGTGCGTATCGTATGCGCGTCTCACAAACTGTCGACTTGTGTGAGCGTGGCCATGTGACGGTTTTTCACCTCGTGTTCCTTGCCAGTGCCAGTGTTGTGAGACTTCCTTGCCAGTGTTGCCAACTGGTATATACTCAGTGACGGGGGCAGAGGCGCCCCCTGGTAAGCTACATGTAAAAACAGGGCCCCCTTGAGTTGACATTTTGATACGTAGTATTATGTAGGTTGCTGTTTTTTGCGTTTTTCAGGGTGTTTTCGTTTTTTTTAAAGCTAGTACAGACATACACGACATCTGGATTTACTGTCATTTCTTAACTTTTTTCTGAGTGTTGGCTAGTGGCCCCCCCTGCGGTGACCAGTGGGTACCTTTCAGCTAAGCTTTGCCCCCTGGATCAAACCTCTAGTTATACCAATGTACATACTGTATATATATATCCAACAACATATGTTTGACACATTATATTTGCGATGTGCTACTTCTTAGTATATGAATTTTTGATTTGGTATACAATGCAAAGCGTAAACAAACAAACCATAGTGGTGTTAAAGCTATATAAAAAAGTTTTGTGATTTTGCTCATCATGGGAGTAAGTGTGCACTTAGGTAAGTGGAGAATGAGACAGGAAGAGAATTGAGAAGCTTTGAAAAATATGAACTTAGCTCTAGGTATGCGTTTTTAGTCAGCCAATGCACCCAAAGGTTGAAAGCCACTGCGTTTGAGAGTGGCAGAAGGTTTAGTGATTGATGTAGTTTGCATGGCTCGCTGCACAGGATTCTGCTGATGATGTGTTTCTCTTCTGTCAACTGTGAAAAAGGGAATATGCAAACCGCAAACCAGCACAGAATTGTAAACGGGTCTCATATTGAAGCCCGAACCCGCCCCGAGATAACAAGCCCGAACCCGACATTTGTTTTTGAAGCCCGATTTAGCCCGAAGCCAAATTCACCGAGTGAGTCAAGATATGCGCAACTGCGGGGCATCAAATAACGTAGTGTGCGGGTGTAGCTGCGGGTACACGGTTTTATCACACCCAAAACAGCAAACACCTTGACCAAAACATTACCTTAAACAAGCACAAACTCAGGTTGTTAATCAATGCTAATACTGCGGAATGTAATGTTTCTCAACATCACGAAACTATCCACGATGGCGCTATAGGCATAAAAAACTGTTTAGGACAGCGCTATAGGCATGAAAAGCCGGATTGCAGGTCATCGTTTCTTAACACAATGGAAGATCGCATAAGTGATTGATCTTTTCGACGCAATGCCATCGCGTGCTAATTTCCTCACCGCTGTTGCCTTCTAAAAAGAGCGTGAGGCTAATCCCAGCAGAGTACAAAAGAACGCAGCTGTGTTTGCAGATGGAATTAGCTGAAGAAAAATCACAGTCGCTTCACTCACAGACGTCATCGCAGTGAGCAGAAAAAATGTACTTCAAGAAAGAAAAAAATCGTTACTTCGAATGGTATAAAACACGACAGTGACACAGTCTGGACCAGGAACTATGCAGCTAATAATGCGGTGGACCACAAAAGAAACGAAAATGCAATGGCACGTGTTGGAAGGTTGAATTTTCCGGTGGTTAATAAATTTGCCACTGATGTAGTTACAGAAGTAGAAATTGAGCTTGCAGGTTTTCTATGATGCCACTGCTCCACAGATGTACGAGCAGGCAAAATTTTTGGGGTTCGACGCATTTTTGCCCGAATTTCCCCAAACTTGCCCGAAAAATATTTGGGGCACTTTTTGTGCACGAAGACCGTATTGCGGATGACCTGCAAAAAACGTGTTTGTGATTTTGGGCGCGATTTTTTCAAATCAAAGCACGTTGGGCATCACTTTCGCTCGTATTTTCAGGAAGTTTGCCCACATTTTCAGGGATGCGAAGGTTTTCACAGATCTTGTCCAGATTTTGCCCGGATTTTCACCTAATCAAAACTTTAGGGGGTGCGCTTGCACCCCCTGCCTCCTACACCACTGCTCAACAGCAATTGTTGGTCATCTGAGTGAACAGCAATTGTTGGTCATCGTAAAAAAAGCATAGAAAAAGTAGTACTGAAGTTTGAAGTTTTTTGTTAGACAACTTTGGTATATTTTTGGGCTAGATTGGTATATCCGTTGTAAGAGGAGTTGGCAGCGCTGTTCTCTTCGTACTTGTGCTGTGCGGCGTGAGCCACGGCGGCATTTATCAATAACCTTCTTGTTATCGCGTACTATTTACATAAAACAGACGAGCAATGAACAAAGAAAAGGTGACTGGTTTCTAAATAGCCTCTGCACAATAGGTTCACACCGGAGATCCCTACAATGTGACGAAAGATGCTGTTTCAGGAAAACGAGTATTAGCAATTGCCCGCGAAATCAACTCTCTGCTGCGATATCAGTCGGGCAAGAAAGCAGGAATGATATTCTCGGCACGACTGGAACTACCCGTTTTAACGTTTCTTATTTTTGAAGACTCCCGGTTGGTGCGGCGTCGCATGCGCGATGCACCACGAACAGGATGTGCGCTAAGAATGGCATGTGGATGAGGTGCGAACAAGCAGTAATAGCGTGAGCACGGCGTGTGGTTTCCATTGTTGCTTGCTGTCACAGTGTGAAAGCTTTGCGCGCTTGCCGCTCGGGCTTTCCGATGGCAGACGTGTGACGCAACCTGCTGACAAACCAGGAGTCGCTGAGGAGGCAGAAAAGGTCGGGTTAAAATAAATCCTCAAAGAACACTGTCTGGCAGACATCATCAACTCTTATTCACACAGAATCTTCAGAGAACAGAAATATCTTATCTTACGCCTTCACGAAGTTTTCAATCACATCTAATCCAGAAGGTGGATAATGGTCTCGAATAGGCTTGGGAAGATCTTGCTTTTCAACATCGAACTTTACAGGTGGCGGCAACGTTTGTCCATCCTGAATTAGAGCGGGGAACTGTCACACTCACATTCGCGCAGACGGATTCTGAACACGTTTTCGGCCAACAAAGTGCTCAACAGGAATATACCGCATCATCTCAAGTTTCATTGCTGTGGTTAGCGAGACGTTGTATTAGCTTATCGACCCGTGACCAAGTGTATCAAGCAGACATCGTCACGCCTTCACATACTGTTATATTACGTAACTACTTGCACGGTATTTTGCACATTTCTCACTGCCTTGTCACCTACAGCTGTCAGCCAATCGTTAAGCAGTGTTTTTTTGCTTACCAATCAAAAAATCTAAGACACCACAAAAATACTCACGAGAACCATCACATTGGGGAAGTATTCTCGGATGTCACTGAAAAAAGCATAGTGTACACGTAACTTTACTGATTTTCGAAAGCAGTTTCAGAAAAAGGTCCAAGTTTTCACCAAAGATGAAGTATGTGTAGGATCATACCGATTATGTGATTCACTCAGTATGGACTTCAAGCAATATTGCACACCACCAGATGTGAAAAAGTGCATTTTTGTACCAATTTTTAAATCAGTAATTCTTAAACGGCCCTGGCGTAAACAGCATGTGCACAAGCAGAAACATCACATACCTGATGTAGGCTGATTCAGAGTCGTATTTGCTGCACAACGGATTTCCGTCAAGCGTCAGTTCAACCAAGTCCCACGATCTTATTTTGTCAAGTTCTTTCACGATGTTTAGCTGCAAGCACACGCAGTTCGAAAATGGAAACCACGGCAAGTCGGCCCTCATGTCACTTACACTTTATTTCAGCAGGCGTTGATTACACAAGTAGCCGCTGATACGTACCAGTGTGAAAGAAACGCACGTTATTACGTAATAAAGACAAGATTGTCTCTTGGGACTGAGGTTGTAGGTCCAAAAAAATCATTGCATATACCGTACAGCAAACCATTAAGCAATAATATTGTTGCAGTTCTAGAGCTTATTTTGTTTGAAAGTTTTCAACTAACTTTACCGCTGAAAAAAGAATAATTTTGTTGCAGTTCTAGAGCTTATTTTGTTTGAAAGTTTTCAACTAATTTTACCGCTGAATCTGCAGGTGTGCAAGTGAGGAAAAGACTCACAACATTTTCATATCACCAGCCGACCAACGTTCGGCTTCTTTCATTGATTATAATTTTTAATGCATAAGTGAAGAAACAGGCGATTATTAGATTTACTATTTACATAAAGCTGGTTTCGCTTCGGTATCCCTTAACAAGTGCTTTTAAGCAATGTAAAGAAGCACAGTATTTTGGCATTATTGTCAACTACCTATCGTTTCTCAACCAACGCAACTTGCATTTTGAATTCAACAGTAAGGTTTTATTAGTCAACTGATGACGAAACAATCGAATGCTCAACGCCCGCCCTGAGCTCTAACGCGGCCTGGCAGTTGATTGAAACATTGCTCATGCGATGAAAAAGTCAATTGAAAGCTGAAGTCACACGGTTACGAGTTTAGCGACACTTCCGGCAGACGGAATTATTCAAAGCATGTTCCACTTGCCGTGACGCACCATGAAACGACAAACTTCCCGAACTCACCCTGTTTTTCGCAAGGCTGACTTTCTGCACGCAATTAGTGCAAAGCACAAGAGAATGAAACCCATCCAACTGAGATAGGGCGTTGTTGGAAAGATCAATAGACACGAGCTGAAAAGCACGTATAACACATAACAGTGGTACTCCTGACGGTGCAACTATGGTATTTTCACAGCTGACGTGGACGTGTGAAGTAATTGCGTAGCAGCATTCCAACTAAAAACAAACTAATAAACGAAGTGGTAACATTCGTTATGAACTGATTAAAAAACACAGTGGCCAAGGTCAACTTATCATCTTCAACGATGTAATAAGTATTATTGTGTACGAATGCCCAAAACGCAGTATGAAAAACGTTGACTGTCGTTTACTCGCGTTTGCGATTACCTAAGTCAGTAGTCCCCAATCGTTTTGATCTCGCCACCCCACTCGAATATTACATAAGCGCTCGGCCCCAGCCATTACCTACAACAAACTGGTGATATGCGGAGTTCACTTCTAAAATTGAGACATCAGCGAACTGTTGAGGCTGTTGTTCGCGACCCTACAGCCATTCTTCCGCGACCCACCGGTTGGGAACCACTGACCTAAGCGATTCCGTCGTCTGAACGAAACATTCGGCAAGCCGGGAAATTCCATCCCTTCAGTTGCCACCAGCAACAATGATAATAACGAAAACAACGAACAAAAGCGTAGCAGCCAAAATTGACAGATTGAACATTTGCTTCGCCGTTGCTTAAGGATCACAGATTAAATGCCACGTTTCTGCAAGACGAACAAAACACGACAGCAAAACCCCCCTCACCGACGAAATGTGTTGCGATATGATCTTGTTAACGATCGCAGCATGTGCAGGCTTTTGCAGTTTTATAACGATATTCGCCTTTCGCAGATCTTGGTCGTGGAAAAGACCCGACGCGTCCAAGTGTTGGGTGGCAGTGTCGTAACGCTTGCTGAGCACTTCCTGAAAATTACAGACGATAGCTTTGCTGGCGAGCGCTTGCCCGAAAAACAGAAATGAATCTTAATCACTGCAACAGACTACAGAGTAGTTTATTTGGACTGATCAGAATATTTGCTAGACGCTCACTGGCCAGACAAAAATTTAACGTGCTTGCAGAAAGCATTGTACACAACTAAACGTTCTGAATTAGTGACTTAGTACCAACAAATTAAAAAAAGGAGAAGTTTTAAGATACGCAGCTGTTATGCGATTGAAAGCCGTATAGAGCAACACTGCATCTCATCATCAGCAAATTTCGTTCACGCAGAAAATGCGACGAAACACAAATATGGCTTTGCGCACAGAACAACTAGCCAGAGGTCTTTTCGTTGTCCACCATCAACGAAGCAAGTTGCGGAGCAGTTGATTTTGTTCAGTGAAAATGAACTATTTCACCAATGCGAACGCCGCGCGTAAATTTAAGTGCCATCGCTTTCGCGAAGGGCCCATGAGCAACAATGCCAAGAAATAGCGGAGCATAACCACGTCACCACAGCATACATTTCACACGAAACTTAAGGTGTAGCAACAGCCACCGAAGTTGAACACGCAGCATAGTACTGTACAATCAAACCGGCGCTGACCGCCGGTGGAAGGCGAATGAAGTTGAACAGCGCAAAAACATGACTAAAACCGGGATGACAAAACCAAAACGCAGGGACTTACTTTTAACTTCGATATTTGGTCTTCTGTTAATGGTGGATCGTAGGCGGGTCTCATCAGAATGACGATCTAAACGTAGTCAGCTGCTTATGGATTTTTTTGACTAGCACATGTCGACTAGCTATACCAACAGCGGACAACAACGGAAATGGATGTTTGCCGTTCGCTCACAAAAAGCGGATGCCTCAATTGTCTAGTGAAGCCAGGCGCAAATTCCTTGTCACACGACTCTTACGTCAGCAGATCACGCCATACGCGCTAAACGCTAACTCAGCAAGCTTGCACATGAGCAGGCGCAATGCGTTATCACCTTTTCGCCGCTGGGCGCAGTAAGTTGCTTGCTGCACTCACGAAGTTTTTCAGCGGCTGATCGGTCTTTGAGGAAAAAGCTTGTGTTGGTATTGTCTTGATGATACTGAAAACATAAGCGTTTTTGTTTCATTAATGCGTTTTCCGATCGTGCTTCACATGAAAAGAATTGACCAAACGCCGCTCTAGCGATGACCACGATAAGCACAGCCGTACTACCTGTACAGGAGTGTATTGGATCATGTTAACCGTCTGCAATTCTTGATGCAGCCAATCTTCATCCAGATTTTCTCCGTCAATAATCTGCATGTACGGTCGGGTTTCATCAATGGCAGCCAAATAAATTTAAGCCAAACTAATTCTTGACGTGTGATTCTAAAACATTACATTATTTAAACAAAGTGACAACGGGAGCTTGACGATATTCTAAAGCAAACCAATGGAATTACAAGCACGCCTCTCACAAAGTATAAGGATTCAGTAAGTTTTGCAAACCGGAAAGTTTCAACGTCCCGTTATTACAATAAACATTGTTTAAGTCAGTGTGGTCCAACTACAGGCCCGCGGGCCGCATGTGGCCCGCCACAGCGTTTTCAGTGGCCCACGGAAGCATTCAGGAAAAATCTTCAAGTCTGTAATTCGTTGAAAAGCCTGTAAGTTTAAATTTGTCTCATTGAATTGCTTGCGTTGGATAAAATGCATTTGCACAACAACAATGAATATTACCTTTTCTGGGTACAATTTTGATTTATTTATTTTAAGATCAAATTAGAAGGTACGGCCCGTCGCTAACCCTCCTCTTGGGCACCTGGTTAGAAAATCTGTTTTTTCGGTGCCCCGGCGTTCGTTGTCTTGAAGAGTACATCCGGCGCAGTGAAGTCAGTGCCAACAAATAAATCTGTCTACTATCCGCTAAACGCGACCATCTCAAAGTGGCCCGCGAGCCAAATTAATTGTCCATCTCTGCTACAGGTAATTTTAGTTAGAACAAGCATAACATCTTTTAATATAAATGTGCAATAATACCAGTGTTAGAGACTGCAGAGAGCTTCTGGAAGTTAGTCAGCAAAATGTGTGAAAGTACATGTATTAATGATGAAACAATAAAATCTAACAACAGAAATCGAATGGGAGGCGAAACACTGTACGATGGTGTCAGAGAAGCCTCGGCCACAGGCATTCCCACTTTGTTTTATAGGGTACATCAGTTTGTTGGAAGTGGCCCGCGAGTTGTCGGGTTTTCGTAAAATGGCCTGTAGGTCAGGAGTAGTTCGACTACACTGACATACACTGTTCCCACATCTTACTGATATTTTGTGGCCTACTTAAAACGAACCAATTCCACGTGAATTTTCTGTGCAGTAAAACAGCCTTTCAGCCTAAGTTCATTAAGCACCAATTACCTTGCATCATATCTTAAGCATGAAATGGTTATAAGTGTCAGATATGCTACGGCAGCGTTTGTTAAACATTTGTGGGCCACGGACCCCTAGTACATCCCAACAAAAGTTGCGGACATCTCAAGAAGAAACGTTGCAATAAATATTCGAAATTATAGGTCTCAATCAGCGTAGCAGTAATTGAAATGTCTGGAAAGCCTATCCTTTATCTGGAGGGGCAGGTTGCCAAACTTGCGAGCGGATTGTCTTACTGTTGGTCTTTATTGTGTAACAATAACATGGCAACAAATCTACTAATGTTTACTTCAAATTACGATATTAGGCGTTTTGCCGCATGTGACTGTTGAACGTAGACATCTTGGCAGGTACTGCAGCGAGACAATCACTGCTGATAGCGATAAGCAGAGACGCTGGAGAGCGGTGGCATTGCTCCCCTGACCTTTCAAAAGAGGGACAACGAAGGCAAAGGTGTCTTTTTCATAACATCATAGATAATTTTATGGTGTATCACGATCAAATTCAAATACATTTTCTATAGTTTCTTTAATTAATATTGAGGTCAACGTATTATTGTTGAACAGTAGCAGGCATAATTGGTAACGATTTTTTTGTTTTTCGTAAGTTTCCATTGCCCTCAACCTTTGTACTGCCCCCTCTGCCCTACCGATGTTCCGGCGTCCCTGCTTTATATCATATTCACGAATCTCTTAGATCATATTCACGGACCCTATGTTAATAACTCCTGTGCTACGGCGATTTGCTTATAACGTTAAGCATTAAAGCGTCCCAATGACTCGGATTACGCCACAATGGCAGTTAGCACTTCAACTAGAGATGGCACGGGCCGCTAATGGTCCGGTTCTTGTGCGGGCCGCTGAGATTGAACGAGCGGGCCGCTAACAATATTTTTAGCGGTTGGATTTCACCGAGCCGACCACCAATTTTGAAAAAACCTTTGAAATTTGTTTAAGTTAGAAGAACCACTTAGTCGCAATAGAAGTGAGTGAAACTAATTGGAATCTGCTTGGCATTGCTTTGCTGATGCTGCATTTTCAGGCAAATTTGCTTTTCCCATCTGTGAGCACTCCGCCAGGACGACTGACAGGCACACTTTAAGAAACTTTTCGTGTATGGTGACAACTTCTTGCATGAGCGTGGCGGTCAGCAATATTGGTGCTGAGTGGCTTATTGGAGGGAACGTAACATGCAACGTTTTGATGGCGTGCTATAGGTGTTTTTTATACACGTATCAAATAACAATCGCTTTACAAGTAAGGTTGAGGGCTTTACGTTTAGAGTTTCAGGTTTACGGTTTTAGGTTTAGGTATTTAGGTTTAGGTATTTAGGTTTAGGTATTTAGGTTTAGGTATTTAGGTTTAGGTATTTAGGTTTAGGTATTTAGGTTTAGGTATTTAGGTTTAGGGATTCAGGTTCATGGTTTTAGGTTGAGGGTTTTATAGGTTTAGGCTTGTAGATTGAAAGCAGAACCGTCGCCAGAAAGTCTTCACTAGGGGGGTTATGTTTGTGCAGGGGCCTTGACATTCACAAACTGACAAAAACTCCACTGATTTATGCAGTGGTGTTTCATATTACAGTTTGGAGAATTGTTTGGAGGGGCTAATCCCAACAAAGCTACCTTGTGTCAACAGGACTGTGTGAGGGTTTTTGGTTTGGGTTTTATTTTTAGGTTTAGGGTTTTAGGGTTGGGACTTTAGATTCAGGATCTTACGTTTAGGTTTTAGGCTTACACACTAATCCAAATATGTAACTTTGCATATTGTGTTTGCAACATGACATGACCACTTCAACCAACCATGTTCCACAAAAGGCAAAATAGTCTCAGCAGATATTTTGCCTCAGCAGGCAAAATAGACAAGTCTGCCAATTGTTTAGTGGGCCATGTGCGGGCCGGTTTGGAAAAAATAAATGTCTTCGGTCCACGGGCGGTTAATGGGCTGGATGTTGCGNGCTATGGGTGGTCTGGGCCTGATAAATCTTGGACCGTGCCATCTTTAACTTCAACCTTTGCAGTAACTCGGCGCANAGAGTCACAGCAAGACTCTTGGGCAAAATGTAGTAAAAAATATTTTAGTAAAAAATGTCTTCAACATGTANCAAAAAATATGTCTTGAGACCCACATACGAATAAACACAGAAAAACAGCACATACACAGATGTCAGTAACTAGCATTGATCCTAAGCATCACTATATGTTGCTGTGAATCAGCCCAAGCAGAACAAATAATCACGAAATATGTGGAAGTGGCAAATGTCAAATATATACGATTTCCTCAGACATCTGGAATATTTTGAATTGAAGGTACTCGGAAGAAAATAAACGCAGCATGGACTAGCAGGGGTTCCCAACCTGGGGTACATGTACCCCTGGGGGTACATTTGCCTATCCGAAGGGGTACATTAAAGGTTAGCAATAGAAGGTAAAAATATATTTACCTGCTGTTTCTTTTCAAATCTTTATGCATGTATCACTTAATATTGATTTCAAAAGTCATTATATGTATATTGTTATATATGTCTGTGAAAAATCATGAGAAAATATTTTGTCATAAGGAGTTTTAGGGGTACATGTTCATCTGTCAAAATTCCGAAGGGGTGCATCCTTATCTGTTGAAATGCTGCAGGGGTACATGCTCATTTGTCGGAATGTTGAAGGGGTGCATGGTAAGAAAAAGGTTGGGAACCCCTGTTCTAGGGCAGTTTCAGCTTTTCAGCAGTAGCTTCACTTATGCCAATTGAGGGTATGATGAATTTATACAAATACATTGATGCAATTGAGAGAAAAGCCATTCCAGATATGAGAAAGGCATTTCCAGATGGTGGAGGAAAATTCCAGGATATTGTCCCGTGTCTTTCATCTAAAAAAGTGAAGACGATTTTCAGGAAGCAAAATTAAATGTGATAGATTGACCTGGAAACTCGCCAGATCTTAACCCATTGAGAATTTGTAATCAGTAAGAAAATCCCTGATACAAAAATTCGATTGCACCACCATGAACAAGCTTATAGAGGCCATCATTCAAGTATGGCATCCAGGGTTGCGGAGTCGGAGGTAAAATGTCTGACTCTAACTCCGACCTTTTCAAAATTTCCACTCCAACTCCGACCTTTCCAAAATTTCCGACTCCGACCCTTAATATAAAGTGAATGAAGGTTGGCGACCAAGGATTTTGTAGCAACGAACACTCACTGGCAATCGTGATACACAGCAAGAATTCTCTGTTTCAATAAAAGTTTCATAAGAAATTGTACCGATTCAACAGGAATTCCCAACTTTAGAGTGTGATGTAAAAGTGATCCAATTGGACTTCCGGAGTCGGATATTTTGTCCAACTCCGACCCCTAGTGTCGTTAGGAATCTGACTCCACCGAACAGCCTCCGATTCCTTGCCACTCCGCAATCCTGAATTGGCATCGCGACAGTAAATCAAGTAAAATTTTCATAAACTGTTAGAATCCATGACAAAGCGAGTGCCGAAATTCTTCGTGTCCTTCTATTACTGTATTAGGTTTGATGAAGTATTAAATTTGCTTTGCTAGTGAGAATTACTAAAGCCTACTATTAATGTTAAATTTGATGTAAAACTGTGAAACTCGCAAGACAACTGTGTGTTATATGCATTATTTGAGATCACCCTGAGACCTTTTGAAATTTAGTAACAACATTCGTAAATGTCTGTGATGTAAAATACCAAATAAAGCATATCGTTTTCTAGTCATAGTATTGAAAAGCTACTGAAGCGCTTTATTAGTTATAATTTATATGGAGGCCCAGAACAGTTCTCGCACCAGCACATTTTATTCCGATCAAGGGCCCTTTTCCTGCTGCATTACTTTCAAGAGTATTTCAGTTGGCAGACGAAGTCTCGTATCTGCAATTAAAGCAATAGCATCATTGATTAAATATATTCTGACAAGTCTCTTGTATCTGACAGCTTCACGACTCGCAGTATCGTCTGCAGAAATTATCTCACACCAAATATATTCAAATGAAGTTTTAAAATCTTGATAAACGATTTGATGAAATTTCTAAAACAAGACGAAAAGTTAGGCAAGTTTACTAGTAGCCTATACATCCGACACAATAAAGTCATGACTGCACTAGTTGAATGCGGAACCAGGTGTTTGTATCAGGCTACTAATTTTCACTCTGTCCTGGTAGTTCGGTCTGCACCTTGATTAAAAGCAGGCCCGTAACCAGCTTAGGACACCAGAAGGGGATGAGAGATTTTTGGGAGTGACCGAAATTTTGAACTATGTCCAATAGTTTTAAACTATGTCCAACACATTTTTCCAAGGGGGCGAAAAAGTTTTTAGAGTGGGCTTCGTCCCCGTAGTTACGGGCCTGATTAAGACTAATAAGTTCTCATTTTCGGAAATGTTGCGAAAAGGACATATCTGTGACTGTTTGCGAAAAAGTTGTACCACGGTTGAATAAGCACGATGACGTCGTCGAATGAAAGTGCATGAAAATTGCTCCCTCCACCCGAAATGAAGAACTGGTTGCGACCCTGGCTTTATGATTTCTACGCTGCTTGGAGCAATTTAACAACTTGGCGTGCAGTTCTGGACTGATATTTAGCCGGGTAATTTCTACAATTGTTTCTAGGTCACTATTCAGTTCGAATCGGTCATCAAAGAGAACAGAACTGTATTGAAACAGTTTTAAAGCATGTTTTTTAAATCGCACTTTTACATTTTGCGCAATACTTAATAAAAGTTGCAGTAAAAAGTTGCATGTAGAAAAGAAAAAGTTGCAATATAAAATTTCTGTAGCCAGCTTGAAACATCATGTTGCATAAATTCTCAGTATTTAGGAAGCTGTTGGAAGCTGTAAAAAATTGCTAAAGTTGCAAAAACTTGCCTTACTGATGAGTCATGACTACTAACATTCGCTCTCCAGGGCAGGTTGTACAGAGCTCTACATCCAAAATTATAGGCCACACGCTATCTTTGCATGCATGGCTTTCTGAAATTCCACCATATTTGTGATGCATACATGGGCGTACAAAAGGAACGCAAAAGTACGTTTTTAACTGCATTTGAACATCGGGAAAAAAGAGGCTCGTAGCTTGTTTGCTGCACAATATTTTTATCGCAGTTGTCTCTGAATGTCTTTGTCATCTGAGAGTTCAGTATTCAGTACAGCTCCCAGATATTTGTGGTGATTAACAGATTTTAGATTTTTACCACCCATGTGTCGGTAATGGGGTGACTGCTTTTTGCACTCTTAGCCTTAAACGTCATACAAACAGTTTTGTTTGCTGAAATTGAAACTATTTCCATGCGATTAAGCCTGACACACAGATAAAAGTTCTCTTCGCAGCATTTCCAAAAATGAGAATTTTTCAGTTTTAATCACGATGCACACCGAACGATCAGGACAGAGTAAAAATTTGTAATCTCATACAAACACCTGGTTCCGCACTCAACTAGTGTAGTCATGGCTTTAGTGTGACAGATGTATAGGCTACTATCAGTAAACTTGCCTAATTTTCGTATTGTTTTAGCAAAATCGTTCTAGCCCTATTCTTCTAGCATGCGCTTGAATTTCTATCACAAATGAAGATCCCAAACTTGAGGGATAGCCTTTGTCAACGGTGAGGAGATCTTTGAATGCTACTATTTCGGGCAAAACGAGTCAGGTGTCTTGTGCCTTTGGCCCATAATGGATCAGGTGCGTTTGGGCGATGTGTTTTTTTCTGGCATCCACGAGTTGTGTGAAAGTTTTTAGAAGCACATTTAAGGCTCCGAGCTTTCAGGGTTTGCACTGGTTGCAAAAGTTAGGGTCTTGTAAAGCGTCATTTAGAGCTAGTAGGTAGGTGCGTTCAACACTTGACTTGCACTCATATGACACTTTACTAATCCTTTTTCCCAAGCCGTGGTAGTTGGATCAACCCAGAAAGACACTAAAATGTGAAACAGTCCTCACGCTAAATTTAGTTAATAACTATCAGGTTTCGAACCGAAAATGCAGCTAACAACGTTTTTTTAAGAAATATACTACGTTTTCAATAATGGTGATCCGCATTGCCCCTAACAAAAATGATCAAAAGGTCTTAGAAGAACAAGCGGTTTGACGTGGCACTAACTGTTATGCCAGGATTTCTCTTATGAATTTGAAAGTTTCAGCAATTTGCACGGTTCAACAGTGCCCTAATGTTATGAAATTTCGTGAAGGCAAATAAAGGCCCTGCTAAGAAAAAATAGTACACGAACAAATAGATAAAAAATGCCTTAGAAATACGAACATTTTAAACTATCTCCCACGTTTTGACACTTCCAGCATATTTGTGATCAAATACCAATCATTTACGAAATTTTCGATCAGATACCTGTCTCTACATAAATCTTGAAAGGAGAGAAGTTACCAGTAGGACAAAGAAAAATTCCAATGAGACTTCTTAAAAATGATTAGAATAAAAAATTTCATCTTTATTCTTTGAAAGCTGCTATAAATGTCAAAATTGCTACCCAGTGTTTTGAAAATTTCGGGGGGGGAAATTCCTCAAATGCCCCCCCCCTGGTTGCGAGTCTGTTTGGCACCCCCGTAGTAATTCGGCGCCCCACAGTGATTCGGTGCCAGGGGAATTGTACCCCCTTGCCCCTCCTTCGCTACGCCCCTGGAGATGAGTGTGAAATGCCTGAGTGACAAGCTTAATCAAACTACGCGTATGCAGGCTTCTTTTCACACAATATAAAACGTCGTGGCTTTTTAGAATACGTCTATGCAGGCTAGTAGAAAATAGTTTAATGCTTCTGAGTGAGTACTGAGTTGAAATCTACGTTTTCTGTGACGATTTTTCATGTTTCATGTGCCCAATTTTTGTAAACCTCATGGTACTCTAACTTTAGTAAGTTGTCCGATAGTCATGTCAACATACCGGTCCACACCGGTATGTTAACACCGGTATTGTCCGATTTGTGTATGATGAGCGTCCTACGTTAAAAAATCAGCAAAGACAAGCAAGGATTTATTGAAAGGGTGATTGATCGCTTTGGACGAGATCCTAGACGTTTGCAGATTTTGTTTCTTAGTGACGCTGACCAGCTGTGTTGCCACTTCTGATGTTTTAACATCAGATCTCTTGTTTTGAGAGAAATTTATGATGTCTGATGTTTTGGTGAAAAATTTTATGTTGACTGGGCTGTTGTTTTGTTTTCCACATTTCCTACTCTTTTAGGTTGAAAAGAAGTTACGTTCATAATTCTTATGTTTTTTCTTCAATCTATCACCCTCGTGTGAATATCGTTCCACCAAACTGAAGAGTGAAGAAGCTCCATTTCAGTGGTGTAGGAGACGGGAGTAGTATACAGCTGTGTGTTGAAGCACCGCTCCTTTGATCCCTGTATTTTCTAGGGGTCAAAGGAAAATAATATTTGACCCCTATATTTATTTCCTTTGGTCCTGTTTCCCTTTGGCATACAGTATGATACTATGACCCCCATATTATTTCCCTTTGGTCCTATTT
>JGI24021J15306_10003172_pt1 | contig 18366 bp, 12 predicted proteins | sample Ectturendosymbi1_FD_15306 | JGI IMG/M metagenome (IMG submission 15306)
CACACATTCCCGCCACAAGACTCACGACACAGCTGGTGGATATTTTTTGTAAAGTGACTAAAAAACTCATTAGTTTTCTTTCGCGAAAATCTGGCGTTAATTCATTTCCAAGTTTGCAGAGTATTTTGAAGAGTTAATAAATTTTAAAACGAATACCTGTGGGATTGTGGGTCCCAGTGCCGTCACGGCCCTTCCTGGTTGGGGTGTTGCAAACCCTTGTTTTGGCCCTGTCTTGGCTTCGACATTTGTTCAGGATTAATAGGAAATTGTCAAGGGGCAAGAAGGCTTCCAGATACAGCTGTTTGGATGAGCATGACAGAACAAACTTCACGGGCCGTTAACATGGAACAACTAATTTACTTTGCGATGGAATCTGCTAACATGCGATAAACGATTCAGTGCCCGGTGACAAAGAAAAAATGGCATCAATAAGTAATTCCGCGATCTCTGTTCCCGACCATGATGAAACCGGCTTTAAGCCCTGGCGATACGTTTGCAGAAACCACGGGTGGCTTGGTTGCGGCGTCGGATGTCCGTGTAAACTTTAACAATAGACGAGAAGTCGTCAGACAAAAGTTTTTTCACAAAGGCTATTCTTGGATGTGATCGCGCTTGGATAACCCAATTCGTGTGGAGTTCTAGAAAAGAACAGTTGCTTTTGCAAGGCATAAGAAAGCCGCGAAAAGGTTTTCAAAGCTAGGAATAAAAAGCGACCTCCAACAATCAAAAATCAGCCGCAGACGTCATTAAACAAATTGACGCTTCGTTTGTACCGCATATCCAGCAACAGCTATAACTTGCGAGCGAGGGTTTGCAACGAGATGAAATGAGACTGTTTTTCTTTATTTCATAAAAAGCAGCAAGACGCCAATAGAGACGAGAATGCAAAACAATCTGACAAAGTAAAAAACAAGACAGTTGTTCATCGGGGAGTGCGTTTGAAGGTTTCCTTCCAATCGGACGCTTAAAACGACGATGCAAAACTCATGCACATGAATTACTCAATCCACTGCACAACGCAATCCTGGTTGCAAAATGACAAAACGCACACACCAGTGATACGTGCGTCCTGGGGATGTCTCTAAAATCACTGCTGCGTGCATGCAACGTGGGGGCCACTGTGCGTGGGGGCCTTGGGCTACGCTGTACTTCAAAACGTAAAGCGAATGGCGTAGTAGAATATAAATACGACGTTTTTTCCATGCAAATCTTTTCTACGTTTGGATGGAGACGTGGTAAACCCACTCTAAACAAAAAGGAACATCTACAACGGATAGTTGTTAGAAAGAAAAAAAATTGATTTTCTGTGTACTGCAGCAGAAGATATTAACATCATTTTTAATACATTGGTTTGTATTTTTGTAGACTAAATTTGTATTTTTGTAGAATGAGCCTAGTTTCTAGATAACCCTGAATAAGCCTTATATAGTACAGCCTTGCTAATGAGTGCGCCGTATAAAGGCAGTGCCGTAATTACGCACTTGTTAAACAAAACGTCAGGTGCAGAGAAACGTTATTTCAGCGCTCCAATGTCCCATGCACGCTGTTGCATACATGCAGCAGTGATTTTAGCGCTCCATTTTTAACAGCCCGGTCTGAGTGTAAATGTAGAACATTTCTATTTCGTCGTTCTCGTAGTAACAAGCATGCTTTCCTAACTGTGATCGAGCGCATGAATTCGTGTTCGTAGAAAAACCGCACAACAACAATAAATGGACCCAGCGATGGTAGGGGTCAGTGGAGCACAAATTCAGCAAATCGCGAACATATTTCATACGGACACGATTTTGCAAAAAAACTCACAGCACGCTGTTGTTTAAAACACATGCAGAGCAAAAAAATAAGGTATTTTCCTGAGTGCACTTTGCCAGCGTCATGGAGCTTTGAATTACGAAAGGATATACCAGTTTGCTATCACACTTGCAAGAAAACTGCACTCCACACATGCAATACTACAGCGATGGACCGCACAACAAGTTTCGTTAACACACCTTTCAGGCAATTTGCAAAGCTGAAGTTTTGTTTTTGCAAATAATTTGCAATAAAAACATCAGATGCAGCAACAGTGGATACAAATCAACGTGACAAACGACTCCAACAGAAAAACGTTTTTCTTGGCATCGACGAAGCTAAAATAGCAATGCAATTCAGCAGAGAGAAAATGTAGGTTGTGTAATTTGTATGACGAACACGACAAGTTTTCGATTTATCAAAGTTATATACAAGCAATAAATCGCTAAGATACACAAAGGTGTACTCAGAGGTTTTCTGCCAAAAAAGGTGAGTCATTGATGATGTAACGTTTTCGAGTCACTGATGATGCAACGCCTATGAACAACGTCGCTACTGGCGCAACAACGCGATTCTGGTCGATGGTAAATCACACGCAGACAAAGATATGCACAAAAAGGTTTTGAAAAGGAATGTTGTGCCGCGTATTGCACGTGTTGGGGATATATATTGGGGTTTTAAACATTCCAAGAAAGGAACAAGTTATATAAAAATAAAGGTTGTATTTCAGGCAGGAGGTGTTTGTCAGACAAGCTAAACATGAAGGCATAACAGTCATGAATGTTGAATCCTCACTGAGAAGGCAAGCAACAGCAGAGAAAACTTTTTCGTAAAAAAATTTACACCCTGAGAATTGATGCGACAGCACGGCAATATTGCTTTTACAGCGAAGTAGCAGCTTCAGACAAACGCAAAAAATAAAAAAACATTTTTTCGTTTTGGCTCAGGATTCGCGAGAGAAACTTAACAGTCCAAACAACCTTATACGTTGCCACCAATCAACTGAATAAACCTAACAACTGAAATGCGCACTACTAATACGAAAAAAACATTTCTGTAGTGAAAAAAACAAAGATTGCACTTAAACATCATGAATTGCACGAAAATCGAGTTTGATAAATCGTGATGCTTGTGCAATCCTAATTTCACACAAAAGCAACGGATCGCCGCAGTCACAGAAGCTTGTGAACCAGTACCGGGAAGTGAAAGTGCGAGACTAAATTATACATGAATTGAAAGCAGATGCATTTCACATCGTCCCTGTCTTGCCGCGCTGCATGCGATCACACAGGGTCGGACTCAACATTGGATTTGCCAGCTACGAAACTTGCGGCACCAGCCTTCGAGCGCTTGGCGCGCTTTGTACAAACGTATGCGGTAGTCAAAAGGACGAGTCGAAGTAAAACAGAAACTAAAACCAGAGAAACAATTAGGAAAGTGCGTGGTTTCCCTCTACCACCATTGGTCAGGCTGACCTCTGTTGAATCAAAAGCATCCGGTTCCGTTCCTGTAACGCAACGCAAATCATTTCAGTTTCAGAAAAGACCTGATGAAAGCCAAGCAGAAGATTAGTTACCAATGTTTTCCGCCAATTTTAGAGTCTTTGTTTTAACGAATAATGCACGGGCGTCTAATCTTCGACATTTGCTCGCAACTCTTCACCAAAGTGCAACAACTGCACCAACACCTCCAGAGCCTGAGCAGCGCAAGTGGGTTTGCATGGTAAAAGCAATGCACGCTTTTTGGGTGCAGGCCTAAGAGGAAGTTTGAACTCAGTCTTCGAGCAAACGCGTTAACAACAAAGCTTCGAGCTCTTACGTAAGAAATCTTCCAGCATAGAACAAACTTCTTCGACTGCCAATTGACCAATGCAGACAAACGATCGACAGACCAGGGTTCTCAACCTTCTCTCGCATATACCGTTTAACCGTTTTCAAAAATGAAATCCACCCTTTTTTTGTTTACTCCGCTACTGCTGTAGAGAAATTTGAAACTATCGAATAGACGAAAACTAGTTTTGAAATAGACGCCGACAAATAGTGTTTAGTTTGAAAGAAAGTATAAAACAAACTGAAATTTTTTGTTTATTAGCAAAAAAAGGTTTTAAAGCAGGTAGTGAACCACTGAGAATTCTCTGTCTGTTTCTTACGCACGATTTCTGAGATTCTCGGCAAGATCATTGAAAGAGCAAGCCGCATGTTGGCTTCAGGAACTAAACAAGATCCGTTTTTTCGTTTTCATATTCATCAACATTTAAAATCGGCCTCACGTAGATAAATAGGTGGAAAAGGTAAAATACTTTCCAATGCGTGCCTGGTCAGCAAAGGATTTCCTTCAATCAATACATAATAAAACGTGGAAAAGTTACCAGTAAGCTGAGTTTGGGAAGAAGGAACTCAATTTCAAAAGGTTTAATAATAATAAAGGGGCAGCATCGTTTAAAATTACACCGACAAAATATGTTTTCGAAGCGGTTAAGCGATCGATGACATATCTCAACTTCGAGATCAGAATTTTTTTTTTGTAACTATTACTGAACTGTTGCAGCCTCTCGGTTGGCGTTGCGTTGAATGTGTGATTCACCACGAACGGGATGTGCACGAAGAACAACCCCAGATATAAGTGGCGCGAACAAGCAATGATAGAGTATTGTTGCTTGCTGCCAGAGTGCGAAGCTTTGCGCACATGCCGCTCGGGCTTTCCGATCGCAACAGAACCTTTCGAAATCGAGCTCCTTCTTTTGCCACTTAAATAATGTTGCAATTGTCCAACGTTGGAAATTTTGCATTATTTCTATTCTGAACTCTCCTGCTCCACAAATATAATTTTGCGTGAAAGCTATGAATGCTTTCCACGTGCATCAATAACGGTAATAGCCTTCCCTTGCATTTGCACATTTATGTAGGCTAAATTCGAAAATATTTGTGAGGTTGGCTAATGCACCAATAAACACCTTGTTGCTAAACTGCTTGCTTGGAAGGGTTTCTGTAAATCTCGAATTCTGTATTAAATTCGAAAACTCAATATAAAGCAAGGTTTCTGGAAAGTTATCCTACCTTCAGTGTGAAAAATAAGAACAGTGTGATCTGATCCCATTCCATAACACAATAATTGGAAAAGGCGATGATCAAGAACACGTGCTCTGATATACTTTACAGATTGGGTTACTTGCTGCAAACCCGTTTTCAGGAATTCTCGAAGGGTCTTATTTGACAATGCTTGCAGATGAAAATACAGTTGGAGGAAACAGTGTGTAGTGCAAGTTTTCGCACAAGGGTGACGTGACAAAGCTTGACTTCGTTCCGAACACGGTGACGTGACAAAGCCTAATGGTGACGTAACAAAGTCTGACGTCGCTCCAACCATGGAGGGAGCCCTTTCTGTGCATAGCAAGTTCACGTGATTCCGTGAGAGATTGTAACTTTCAAAGAAGTCATCTGGTTGTTTCAGAACATCAAGTGCTTTTGTTGTCGTTTTCAAATATCCGAACATCAAGAGCTTTTCTTTCAACTCAACCTGTACCAGAGAGTCCGGTGTGCCAACAGGGTCGAGAAATCGTGCTTTCGAAAAGACATTGTGATTTAAAAACTGAATCGTATTCAACTTTCTTTTGTAAACCTGATGATTTCCCGCACTATCTGGATTAAATGAGAAAGCAGCAGTGTGAAACATCACGTGATAAGACATGATAAGAAGCAGATGTGGAGGAGTGATGGTGCGAGAAACTTTGTGAAAGAATGATATTGTGAGATGCAGTGCTTTCTGAAATCAGTCAAAAACAATGGATCGGACCTAAATTTTAGGCAAAAGCATACAGTATAAACTTCCAGCCAACGTTTTGTGCAATCACTGAAGTTGCCTGAAACGTCCACAACACAATAGCAAAGTAAAATGCTGATAAAATAAGACTAAATTAAACAAAGAAAAAAAATTGCGTCTATTGTCACCAAATTTACGATATGATCAGTAAAGCAATCAGTTCACAATCAAACGTAAATCAAAATCACACAAAAGTTTGTGCAGTTCGAAGAAGCAAACTCAAAACAAACAGCGTAAATAAGCTATGATACCAATGCAGCAAACGGGATTACCAATTGCGGCCGTTTGGGCGGTTACGTGTGAAAATACCTGTGGCATTGGTTGGTGACGATAGTAGAGGGTTGCGTGATGAAGGGTTCGATGTCACTGTGGATGAAGGGAAAGTAGAGGAAAACGTGGTGCTTCGCGGCGATGAAGTCGGGTTTGGGCCTGAATCGGACAATGGAGAAAAAAGTGTTATATTAAAAAGCTTAACAGTTGCTGTAAAAGAGTCGTTTCATGGCCCAGCAGAGTTAGCGACAGTCGTATGCTTAGACTGGTGGTGAAGCAGATATCATAATGCACGATGTTCACACTGCGATCAACCCTTGGTTAGCTCTACACCTCAACAAGCATCATGCTTTGCACTGAGAACCCGAACACAATCTCGCAAACGTTGAGTGAAGATAATAGATTTGCTTTATGCTGAGGTTTTGCACTAAGTACATGGAAAGCAGTTTGGCTTTGGTGCGTAACATACTTTATAGTAAAATTTGCAATTTGTTAAAGTGGGCAAGTTTTGCATTTTCATGCGCACTTCGTACTCAAACTGAGACGAAAGCTTAAAGACCAAGTTATAATTCTGGCAACTTTGTTGACAGCAAAACTAGTCAGGATCGAGAACTCGGTGGAGCAAAAAGGCCTAATAATCACCGCCTCCCCCCACATCCTAATCGCAATTCATTTGCTTCGGGTCGAAATATCCAGGCGAGGAAAATCGGTATACATACATTTTTTCACCGACATCATTTTTATTGTTACCGACTTTTTTATTGGCACCCATATATCAGGGATCTCCATATATTTGGATCCCAATTTGCACACTTTTAAGAATTAAGCAATTTATTTACGTAGTTGGAATTGTTGCGATCGGAAATCCCGAGCGGCATGTGCGCAAAGCTTCGCACCGTGGCAGCAAGCAACAAGAGATCATGCTCGCAATCACTCTTACTATTGCTTGCTCGCGCTACATATAGAATGGTGTTATTCTTCATGCACGTCCCGTTCGTGGTGAATCACACAATCAACGCAACACCACCGGAGAGGTTGCAACAGAATACATCTTTTCATTGTTTTTTTGGCTACATCCTACGGAAACGATAGAGGAGCTATACACCGCGGCAGTTTATCGATGTCCCACACTAATGGCTTCCGCCATTTTCACGAACAATCCAGGAACACACATCTGCCTTCCTGGGTGAACGGGAAAGAAACCTCAAAGACGCACACGCTCAACTTAAAGCATCCCAATCGTGCTGTGCAGGGGTTTGTTTAGTACCAAAGCACCCGCAAGGATAATATGCTGGTCCGCGGGCGAACATCAGTGCATGCCTTTTGCACACAGACTCGCATCAGAAGAACTAAAAGCTTCATTCCTTTCACGGTCAACGACTCAAAGCATGCAGACCACTGCTAGCACAGCTACTGCCGAAATGCAAGTGTAAACGTCGCGTCACGATGATTACATAAATCACAACGACGTTCTAAAGAGCAGTGTTAACAAAAGATGACTGCTCCGTGGACCTCACCAAAACGAACTTTCGCGATATAAGGCCTTTTTGTCGTCCATCGTTTATCACAGCTGTGTGTTCTGAAGTATACTTCATCCCTCTTACAGTAGCAAAGCCGTTAAGAGACTTCACTTCGACATATTACTGAAATCGCCCTCCTAACATTACTGGCTGGATCCGCCACTGCCATCAGCGTTGAACATCAGCATGCACTCACTCTTGTCCATGCAATGTCAAGTCAAATGAGAATATCGCAACCACAACTGGAATGAAAAGTCACATAAAAAGGGAGATAATAAACAAGCAAATGACATGAGAAGATGATAAGTGAGTCTCCGAAACCGTATCTGAAAGGTATTATCCATGCTGTATCAAGAAAACATGAAGCTAAGAAGGCTATGAACCTGTTATTGGGTTGCACCATCACATATTTACATCGATCGATTGACTTTCTCCACGTTCTTTACTTGTCGTTGTGCTCAGACCCTGAATCATGGGAAGTTCTGCAGTTTTTTAGCGTGGGTAACAGATTTGTTACCGCTAACGGACGGCTACAGTGCGAGTCTATAACGAAACGTTGTTGTACAGCACAGGAAGCGCGTTTTGGTGACGAGTGTGCGAAGTTTGCGCTGTGATTGGGTTGACAATATGACAAACGCACAATCCGTTATCCACGACATAAGATAATCATGACATCATAAAGTTAATCTTTAAGAATCCTTATTCTTGCCTCAAAATCTGCTTACAACAGCTTTGCGAAAAGACACATTTAGAAAGATTTTTAAATGGCCGAACGACGACACGTTAACTTGCAAAAAACATGTGATTTCGCAGCGGGAAAAAGCATGAACTGCAGAAGAACAGGTTTATTTACAAAAAGAAAACTCCATTAATTGCAAAAAGAAGGTAAGTGAACTTGCAAACACGTGCACACGGAAACAAATGACACAGGTTTATGTGCATGTATGTATACAAAAGACATCTCATATCGGTATCTCCTACTCGTCGTACGCTAATACTGTCTCTGGACAAACACGTTCGTTTGGAGCGAGTTGTAATTAACAACCAAGTTTATTTTTCAAAGATAGAATTTTTCACCAAATTTCCTTGGCACTAAAATTTGAATTTAAGCATCTTACAAACCTGACTCAGCTCCGGGTTTAACAAAAGTTTTGTATCGATAAACAATCTTGTTGAGTTGAATATACACAACGCATGCAACCGGTAGTGGTAAGCTATCAGTTTGATACACGAAGTTAGCCAGAACGTAAATTTCAAATTTCAGCATCCGCCGTGTTCTATGGGGGTTTTCAATTGCAGAATTATCTGTATTTTGTGATGAAATACGTTATCAAACCGGTTGTGGGTCGTCTACTATACAATCGGTGATATAACGCACTTGTGAACTGATTTAACTATGATGGAACATGCGCAATCTTTTGTTTACGTACATATTGCTTTGCCTTCATATTTACACATGTTGTTACATAGTTTTTTACAGTGTTCTTCTCACAAGTTTTTTTATCGAACTGCAGTTTGTAAATGAAAACCATTTTGCCGTCGTCACAAATTTTTACTTCGGAAGAATTTGTGTGAACTCCGTTCGTGACTAGCACAAATTTCATGCCAACCGTGGCCAGCATACGTTTGCTTCAAAGCAAAGGAACCCTTGGTCATTTCTCGTATGGCATACTTTCGCAAGTACTGTGCAGTCGGGAGAAAATGTTTTCACGACATCAGAACTGAGCAAATTATTTTTGAACGAAAAGGAGCAAGGACCTCTAGTCGAACCCGACAGGGCTCTAGAGACGATTGTTCTTACAGCATATTCTGTGTTTCGTATTTGCACATACTGCGTTCGATTATTTGCACATACTGCGTTCGATTATTTGCACATACTGCGTTCGATTATTTGCACAACTGCGTTCGATTATTTGCACATACTACGTTCGATTATTTGCACATACGACGTTCGATTATTTGCACATACTGCGTTTGGTTCTACGTTTCTTATTTGCACATAATGATTCTATGAAATTGTAATGCGTTTCCACGAATGCTGCAGTGGAAAGCTTTAAAAGAGTAAAACTGAACGATTAAGTTTACAGCGGAGTGACTTGCTGAATCGAAAGCTTTATTTTAACCTAAAATTATCACGTGTAAGATAAAGTTGCTGCGAAGACCTTGTGAACGATATTTGCATCAATTTACTGAACGGTTATTGAGCAATCTGAAATGTTGTCGGGTAAACAGATTGCTCTCAGCACCTAAAAACAAAAGACTATACCTTCTCCACAGTTTTTCATATACACGTTGATAATAGTACACATCTGCATCAAGTGCGAAACTTCTTATCTTTCGATTGATACGAAGTGAAAGAAGTGTTATAATGTTCGCGCAACTAGTTTTTGATGAATAGGAATAACAAATGCACTATAGATTTCGCAAATTTGCAAATGATTCTGTGGAAGCCGTGATGTATTGGTTACCATTCAAAATATGTAACAGGCGGGGAGTTGTCTTATGTTTTCCAAAAATGATACTATTTATCAAATGTTTAGACTTGCTGAAGCATTTCGAACAAAAATTATTTCCTAACATAAAACTCTGGTTTGACCTTTGATCTTCTGTCTTTTTGGAAGAAATTATCTTAATGCTTAACAAAGTTACTGTGCAACGATTTTCACCCAGTTCTGATGCATTTTATAAGTGCCATGTGTTTGGCGTTTCATTAAGGTTAAAATTTGAACAATGTAGCGGACAGGAGATCGATTTAAGCTTATTATAAGTCTGCAAAGCTATTAAAATTGAAATTACGTGCATTTCTGAACGTCCTTTGGTGAGGTTGGCTTTTGAGGTTATTACAGTAGTAGACGATACAGCGACAGAAGTAGCATAATGATCACAAACGTCCTGGAACAATGTGTACAATTCTAGGTGTCTCCCTCCAAATATCCACATTTCAATTAGTGAATCTGTTTCACTTTGACCCAAGACGTAACGAAGGCCTAACTCAGGCTCAAAGCTGCTTTAGGCACAAAACAGGCTGGGTATTTGCAAGTGAAGCTGTACAATTTATTGCCTTCTATTTAACACTGCTTTCAAAAACGCACAACGGCAACTTTTACCGAAGACTGACACACGAAAAGATACGTGCTAACCTTAACCGAGGTGACGGACAATTTCTCCGCGAAGAACACGCGAGGCCGACAGAACAAGCGAAGCAATGCCGAAACGAAAAACGCATTCACCGCAAAGGCGCAACAACGCGATTCATGCAAAGGTTGTTTAAGGAGTGAGCGACATCAACAGTCGCGCTAATTCCAGTCCGCATCAACGTAAATTCGGTTCACTGGCATCAAAAAATGACCCCACCTGTTTTGAATAGAGGTCCTGCTGGGACTTAGCAGATAAGCTGGCGGCAAACGAAGACAGTCTTTCACACTTCAGATTAACCGTATTTATAATGCTTTTTAGGTCAAACTCCTTTGAAGGACATCCTTGGATACCAAGACAATGAAATAAATTAACGATCATGACATCGTGCAACATTTGCATATACAGTTTTGCTTCGATAGAAGTACTATGTACTGCAAATATGGTCAATGCACGATACTACTCCAACACATCTTGGCTAATCTGGAATACGGCGGCAACCGAGTTTGCATCAATTGCCTACTGCAATGATACCTAATACGAAAATTCATTTGCAGCACCCGTAACTGTTACAATTGCTTCAGACAGCGTTTGATAAAAATCATGTTGCACTGAATGACTTCACGTACGATATCGCTGTGTTTCAAACGGCAAGAGCGTGCAGCTGGCAATGGAAACAAGCTAAACAACACATCGCACTGCATCAATACTGAGGCAACCAAGGCAGCAAACCGATGTCAAATATATTTCCGGCAAAATTTATAGAAAGCTTTTCCATATAAAACGGGAACTCCGTGTTCAGGTCAAATCATGCTTTAGTCTACACAGAAAAACTTGTGGTCGACGCCACGCTTGTGGCTTGGTTGACAGTCAGAACGTGATCAGAAAAGCAAAACGCTTATTCTGTTGGTAAATCAACTACTGGACTAGAAAACAGTGACAAAAAAGGTATATACTACGTTTATAGTTGAGCGGTGCCCGAGTCGGTTTGTGTAACATACAGTATAGCATTTCGTAATTTAGCAACTGTATCATCTTCGAACTAATTCGCTCAACGAGGAACGAGGGAACGCATGTTATTTATTACGGTCTGATCAAGAACATTTAGCATAATGGTGAAGTTCTGAAATTTAGAAACAGAAAGTATATCCATGAGCCCATTTAGGCACTGAAGTTAAAACAGCTCAATGAATCTGACGGACGGCCTGCTTGCACTGGAAAATGGATGTAAATAAAATACGCAAGGTTTTAAATATAATGTCATGTTATTCACGTACCATCGGCAAGAAGTAATTCTAAGCAAACTGAAATTTGAACACTGATATAATTGCAACTTCAACATTGCGTTTTAGGACGTACGATAATAAAAACTGTACAACGCAATCTTAAGGTAAGAGGAGCTGTTTGTTTTAGCAAAGCAGTCTCACAGGATACGAAAGTAAAAGGAACTAATGACGATAAGAAGAAATTTCCACTGTGGACACAAAAACAGCAAAGTATACATACAAATAATTGCTTGCGAAGCGTGTACCATCACCAGATTCATCTACAGATACGAAGCGTTCCACTTTCCAATCACACACAACTCCAGTGGGTTATCTTGCGGATCAGCTCCGCAAACGGGGGAACAAGTTGCAGTCATGTAACTTACAGCGAAAAAAACATCGACTGCCATCTGCTTCAAAAATGCCTCTTTCATTCAAGAGTGAAGACTTATATCGCGTGATTTATAGAATTTGACTAACGGTAGAAACCGATAGAGATTCAAACCAAAAGGATGTAAAGTAGTTAGATGATTCAATTAATGTTTCAAGATTTCTATTCGCTGTGTGCAGTGACTTGCATGAGATCGTCACAGCTACATCAGACAAAATTGAGGACTACCTCTGACTACACCAAGGCATGCGATGCATAAGAGAATCATCACCCCTGGTACTGGCTGTTACGCACAGCTGACGCAAAAAAATGGCATGGACAAACATTGTCGACGAAAGCAGAAAAACAGAGGATAACAAAACGCAACCGAAAAAGGTAACCAACACGCTGGATGTCCTCTGATAGGCGTATGAAAAACATTGAGGGCAAAACAACCGATGCTTTAGGCAGAATGGCATGGGGCAGCATAGACAACAGCAGCAGGTCCACATAATCTAATTTCAGTATAATGGTTTTATGATTTGCTTTCCTAAAGGGGGATGCAGCTAGATCAGTCGGGCAACACATTTATTGTCAATTATTGATTGATCTTAGTCGAGTCCAGCTCGCATTTTAATGTGTGCGGCAAATTGAGTTGACAAACAACTTGATACACGTGATTTTGTTGCCTGCGACTATCGAAAACGAACATTGTACCGTGGAGCGCAAAGATTTGTTCACAGCCAGTAGCAAAAGATTTACAAAATCAATTGATCGCATTTGTCACTTGGGTTCGTCGCTTTTCCAGCGAGAATACGTTTTACGTAGGACTGCTCGAGCTGGACAGCTTGCCAGTCATGAATCCAGTCTTCTGGTCCTGGCACGACCTCGCAGTTAAAATGCAATACGAGCGACAATTCCCACGATTACAGCGACAACCACAGGCGCAACAACTGCATTTCTATTTCGGGGTGAGCTGTTGGACGTAGTGGTGTCGGTCGGGCCAAATGCACTTGGATCCGTTCCTGAAACGGAACGAAAATGGCTGGGTTGCAGTGGAAACTCAGATGTAAAGTGAACCGGTTAGACTCAGCATACAGCTACGTCCGAATCCTATCGGCAAGCCAGCGTTTCCATTCTCTACAGTCTACAAACAGACATTATCCTCGTTCGCGCTAATGGAGATGACATTCGACTGTTTTTCGCTGCTTTAGGATATCTGAAATCATGTATTTGACAAATAAAACACATCAATATTTTCGTGCATCAAAGAATAACTAAAACCTTTTGTTTTTTCATTTTGCGCGAGTCCGTCTTTGCTAAAACGTATACTGCATACTCGCGAAGGCTTCTATTACGATTCATTTCAGTGTAGATACATAAGAGGATTTGGGTTATCACAGTTTTTGTCGCACCTGAGCATTGTTTGCAAGTATTGTTGCAAACGAGGGGACATTGCCCACAACAGACAGATCTAAACTGATGACAGTCAACGACAAGTACAATCATTGATCATGCGATTCAAGTCTGCTTGAGTCAAATTTCATGAATCGGCCTGAAGCTTTTCATGATTGCAGTGAATTACTTTCTGAATGCTGATTCCGATGAATTACTTTAACGTTGTAAGTCAAATAAACGCGTGTTTCCGGTTTAGAATGAGTTGTCTGATAACAAAGTCTTGAATCGAGAAATGGACTTGAATCGTTGCCTTAGTTAGTGGGATGAGCCGCATGCCAATGCGATGATATAACAAAGCAAGAAACGCTGTTGCTTCCTGATGCTGGCTGCTTGCGTTGAGTGAGTGAGATCACGTCAGTATCTTGCATGCAATGCACATGCGAAGCTAAACATAAGCACGAACAAAACTTTCCGTGAAACACCGACTGATTTTGCGCCTCACACAAACAATGCATTGGATAGAAAGCCGGCCGGTGAGCGAAGAAATGGGTGTGGCAGATGAATGCCAACATGAAGGGTGCAAGCAAAGCAGATCTAACATGGTTGCGCACGCGGCACAGAGCTTTTGATAAACGACGTTTTAACAGTTTTACACTGTTACTTCCAAATTACAAAATAGGCGATGAAATATACTTTTGTTGTTTCTAAACTACAGCCATGGTGCAGTAGTCAACAAGAACGGTGTTGAGCTAAAAATCACAAAAACTTGCCATTTATTACGATTTAAGTAACTGCGAAACACAGTCATATCGGTTGATCACTTCTTTTATTCAGCATTGTATGCTTTATAGCTCGCTTACTGAGATAAAATGCTTTGTCTTGAACTACCTAATTGGTTCAGTTCACCGGTAAAACTGCTCACCACACATTACATGACCTGAAGCTCTGCATACATGACCTGAAGCTCTGCACACGAAAAATTTTTGAATCGAACAGTACGTCGCGCACACGCAGCACGTTCAAGCGTAAACAACCTTTTTCAACAGCAAACTTGCGCACATAAGATGGCGAAACCTGAAGTGTGCCACGAATAACATTTGTTTGTTTGTTTTTTTGACACGTGCAATCAATAAACAGTTGATTCATCACGGAAATAACTGCAAACTAATCATGATTACAAAACATCCTGAAATGAAAAAATCCCCAGTAAACAACGTCATTAACACTGTCAATTCAACACGACTGTTGAACAAAACGTATCGCTTTCAACTTTTCGAAAACTTGCAAATCGCAAACGCACACGATGATTTTGCCCACAAAGCAAAAAGTAACGGTCAGTCTGTTCGCTGTTGAAAGCAACATACTTCCGTTTTTCATATAAAAGCATATGCAGCGCATCTTTGGCAGTGTACGTGCAACACAGACAGCGATAAAACGACTGTTTCACGCAGTTTGCTGAATCGATTTGTACCCAATCTCACCATACTCGCCCAGTGCACTGCGCAAGGCAGATATTTTATCCTTTAGTGCCGTGCACATGAGCACTGACGATGCAACTGCAACGAAGGGAATACATATTTGCTCAAACAGCAAGTTGATTTCTTACTATTTTTCGACTATCCCCAGCAGTCCATACAGCAGGGATGGGGAACCTTTTTACTACCAAGGGCAGCATTAATTGTGGAATATCGCTGGCGGGCAGCAAACATCAAAAATTTTATTTTAAAATTCTACCTTTATCTTCAAAAGGAAAATAAGAAACTATGCCAAGGAGCGAGAGAAACTCCTTTTGACATACCTGTTTACATATCTGCTTGTCTTGGAGTTTCGCTTTGATGCGACGTTCTGTTTAACTTGGGTAAGGCAAATTATGATGCGGGCGTATTAAACGTTCACGCGGGCCGCAGGTTCCCCATCCGTTGCTATAAACGTACTGTCATAAAGTTTATATTTTGATTCGTTTGCTGACCAATATTATGCATTGGTCAAATGCCGCTGCACATTCACTAGCGGCTAGATTTTGGACAAAAACAATCAAAAGCACAAAAACAAGGTGAAGTTTCTGGCTGTGCTCTCAACTCAAGCCGCTAATTTGAGTCTTGACAGAACACACTTATGCCTGTTCCCAGCCTAGGCCTTAAGGCAGCGGACAAACGGGACGCTGGTACTGGACAGGCTGGTCCCACACATGCTCATGGTTAGCTTAATATGACGCTTCGTGCCCTTGATTTACGTTTGACAAGCAAACGAATGTTTTACCACATTGGCGAGCGTTGCTGTCCACGGCTATGACATGTCCAACGCGCAGTAAGAAAATGTCTCTTAGTCACAAGTCAACATTCGATGCGTTACGAAGTGATGAAGCAAAGAGCGCTTAACAAAGAAACCAAACAAACAGCAAAAAATAAACGTGTTAGGCGTGATGAAAAACAGTGTCATCTGAATATTAGCGACGAGTGAAGCAATTACAATTTTGTTTACACTTCTTAGAGAATCAAAGCGAACTTACTTTTGAATGACAAATAAAAACCAGACTTATTCGCCACGGCCATTCAACACAAAATAATTGACTGGCTCAGATCTACGGTTTTTACATCGTTCAGATGTTTCGTTAGCAGCCAATAGCCATTAATAGCTTGATAAACACTGCGCCAGTAGGAAACGACCATTCTCCAGCTATTGTCCATCTAATGAACATGGCAGTGTTTAAGACGGTCGACTAAAACCTTATCAACATCAATTTCGTGCCCGCAATCTCAGCGTTCTGTTACAAAACCCGATCTCTACTGTCAGCCACAGATCTTCGGCCAGGACACGTTACAGAACGCTTAGTTTATTTCTGATGATAACATCTTCGCGCTTTCATTCTGCGCCTGTTTTTTCCTTCATCTTATTTGGTCGTTCGCCCTTTCTTGCAATATTCTTTTCACACGGCACTAGTTCCACTGGCGAGTGTGCCAGCGACGAATCCGTCCTTCTTGGCCTTGACAGGACGTCGTAGGAAGAAGAAAGCAAAGGCCACACCGGCAACAACGGCCACTGCTACCACCACAGGTACGATTATCAACGTTACATTTCTTGGTGCACCGCCGGACGGAGTGGTGCCAGTGGGAGCAACTGTGCTTGGTTTCGTTTCTGCAACGGTACGAAAGCTACTTGGGATTCAGCGAAAAAAAGGGAATGTTCGGGAAGAGTTCGAAAACAGATCCGGGGTTTAAAACAGGTTTGACAGAACGCACAGCTGCGTCCGACCATATACATGCGACGCATGCCAATATGTCGATTCAGATCAACCACGGCAGGCAAGTTGTGTTCGATGCGGAATCATCGAACCCAAGCGAATAGAATTACCGAGAATTTTTTTCCAGCTCCTAGCAGTGATTCTTAAAACGATATCATGCAATAACGAAAAAGCGAAAAAAAAAAAGAAAAAAAGATCCTTAACAAAACAGGAAAAAATCGTCCTTGAATAATTTCAGCAATAAGGAAAAAAGATCAAAATTTCTGCACAACGTTAGTAAAAGAACTTCTCATCTTGGATTCAACCCCAGCGATGCCAACTTGTTCATGACTAACCAATGCTTCTTGCTGTAATCTTTTTCACGCCAGCAATCGCAACATCCAAATACCCTCCTTACCGGTAGGCTGTGTAAAAACTCAAACAACGATTCTAAATGAAATCAAAGACATTTCAGACGTTCTGTAAATTAAATAACAATAACTTTAAATCAGTGCTTTCGAATCATTGGGTTAGCATGATTAGTGCAAGACTGTGAGTTCATTCATGAGTATCGGCTCAACACCCGCAGAAGCTCGAAGTGTTACATCGCAAAATGAACTGAACGTTATGCAGCGTGCGTGTGACAATCTACGATCTACAAGCCGCAGCCGAAGCATCGAAACGATTGACTCACAACAAGAAAATTACATGCAAGACACGGGATTCGAAAAAAATTGCATGCAAGACGTAGAACTCGAAAAAAAATGCATGCAAGACGCAGGATACGCAGGTGGTGTGTGTGGTGGGTGAAGGTTTTCAAATCGTAAATGGAATTAATCATCTTCGGTTACAGTTCAGTGTTTTACTCATCAGCAGTTGATGTCGTTCATCAATAAATCAATTAACTTGACCGCGCAGCAGCAAGCAACAAACCAACTCGCTCCTGTTGCGTAAATGGACGCAACAGCAATAGTTTATGACGTAACAACAACAGTTCATATTATGCCGGTGTAAACTGTACAGGGTTGAAAAAGAGCTTATCGGTGGCCAGGTAGGGAAATTATGCAAAAGGTTAACACCGGATATATCGGTAACCACAGAATCAAGAAATCAAACAAAAAACAAAATTAATTCATGTCAAAGTTTGTTACAAATCGCGAACACCAGAGCTGAGGAAACGATTTAGAGCAGCAAATGGTGAATTATTAAAAGACATTGCAGTGAGTTTTAACTGAAACAGAAACTACCAACAGCCACGCCATGCATAGGTTTTGGAAAGATTCACAAACATGTGTTCAACAAATTTACCCTGAAACACACGGGAAGCAGAATAACGTAAGAAAGAAATCGGTATGACCCGACTGGGGATCGAACCAAGCCTACGTAAGAAAGAAATCGGTGTGACCCGACTGGGGATCGAACCAAGCCTACCAGTTTTGGTGCCGCGTGCTCAAGCAACTGCACCACTTGGCCGGCATGTTACACTTCTCCTGAACTGAAATATTATTTTTGCAGAGCGGAAATGCTGTAATTGTCTGGAGGGGAAATACTGCATTCCCGGGAGTAGAAACACTGCAT
>JGI24021J15306_10003175_pt1 | contig 18362 bp, 11 predicted proteins | sample Ectturendosymbi1_FD_15306 | JGI IMG/M metagenome (IMG submission 15306)
GCTAACAATTTTTTAGTGGTAACGTCTTTCTGGGCCGCTAAGGTCAGTTTGGTAATTAGATGAAAATGTTCATTTTTTGCAAAGTTTCAAAATTTAACAACAAATTTTTTTGCTGCTGTTTGATCCATTTTGCCGTTCACTTGTTTCCACGCAAATGTGTGAACCATGTTATGAATCAATCAGAGCACAGGGTTGCCAATTTGGGTTTTTTAACACTTTGGCATCCAGCCGCTTTTGAGGATTCTTGTGCCAAAATAGCTGGATCGGATCACACGTGGATTTGTACGTGCGTAACTTGGGCGCTGAAAGTGGTAAAGAGCTGTTCATAGGCTCAAAAGTCACGGCAACTCTTCTCGTCTGCAGTGGAAAATTTTTTTTTGGTTAGGGTCCTCCAGTTATGAAGTCACTCACAAAAACAGCTAAATGCCCTCCACTTTTGATGTCGTTCACAAAAAAAACAGAAACCTAAAACCAAAAAATTGTTTAATTGCAGATGCAAAGACTTGCCGAGTCTTTTGAGAATTGAACAGCTTTATAGCACAATCGGTCGTGGAGATATTCCCGCATTACGACATGTGCAAATTGCTGGATTTTAGCCTCAAACCACCCCGTAGCTAGGGTGTTAAGCACTGAAAAGACATTAATACAATGAAATAAATTTCACAATTTTGCAACTTGGCACTATCAGTATTTCATAAAACATATCCATCCTTAACACTTAACGCATCTGGTAAGTTTTGAGCATTTCGCACAAAACAACCGAATCGCATGTGGCTTTGCACGTGCATAACTCGGGTGCCAAAAGTGGTAGAGAGCTGTTCAAAGGCTCAAAAGACATGGCAAGTCGTCTAGTCTGCACTTGAAAAATATTTTTTCGTTGGGGGCGTGGATTTTTTGTGAGCAATGTCATAAGTGGAGGACTTTTGGGCCACCGTGGCCCAATTCACCTCGCACTGGGCTCAAATCATGAGATGGTAGTATTTCACTGAAGTTGTTATTGGAAACTTGGCTGCAATCCGAGTCTATTGATACTTTGGATGACCTGCTGGGGTTTCGGGTTCAAAAGTTATGATCTGAAGTAATAAAAATATTTGTCCAGTTAGATAATTAATTTGTTTGTTTATTTTAGATCATAACATTTGAACCAGAAATGCTAGAAAGTCGATCAAAGGCTCAAAACACTCGGACTCGAGCCTAGTTTCTAATAAAAACTGCAGTGCAATACTTTGGCCTAGCGATTATGCCCTAGGCCAGGTAACATGAGCCAAAATGCCGAAAACTACTTCACTTATGATGTCAGTCACAAAAAATCTGCAACCCCCAACAAAAAATTTCCTTCAAGTGCAGACTCGAAGACTGGCTGATCTGTTTGAGCTGTTGAACAGCTCTCTGGCGCAATCAGTGGAGGAGCTAGGGCGTTAGTGAGGCAACTAACAACTACTGGTTTTAGGCCGATTTCAAAGTACGAATTCTCATACCCTTGCTCTCAAAGTGTTGATAAAGTGAAGATGTCTTTCAAATTTTCTCTGGCCTTTGCCACACCTTACCTCTTTTGAATCCTTTTTCCTGTAGCAACTTTGTTATGCGTTACTTTAGTTTTCTGTCAGCTAATATTATATTTATATTTTCCATTAAATTGCTATCTTTTCCTAAGCCACATTATAAGTTGATTTTTTAAAAACTAACATTACGCTTTCAGGTTGTTTCCTGCTTCTTTGGAGATTTTATATGGAAAGCGACTTGAAAAGTGCATTCTGCATAACTTTGCCTCAGTTCAAATTGCCGCGGTGAAAACTCTGGTCAAGTTTAATGATAGTATTATAAAGGTTGACCTTTTCTTCTTTGTCTGGTGTGATATCTCTTTTATTTGTATATGTTTTTTTTTCTTGTTTCAGTTGAGCAAATTTGTTTTTCAGTAAAAAGTTTGTACAGTTTTTTGAGTGCAAAAATTTACAGAAATCACATATCGCTCAAATTGTTTTCTTGAGCACTTAATCTTACTGAAGTTCTCACTGACTGGTCAGTGGTTTCGTGACTGGTCAGTGGTATCATCACTACTAGGTAGAGAAGTGAATACTGCTTTTTTGGTTTTTCACAAATATAGCATTTCAATAGAAAATCTTAGAAAATAGAAAATCTTGATTGAAATGCTGTGATTGTTGGTGATCATTAAATTTGTGACATTTTGCATAACAGCAAATGCATTCATTCTTGGAGGATCAAAAACAATTTCAGTTTTGATTTCCAGTAAGTGCTACTATGCCAGGTCCTTCAACAGTGTCATATTAGATTAGATACTAATTTGTGCTATGTGGTGTTTTATATTTCTAACACCAGTCAGTTGACATGCAACAAAATGTATTGGGCGAATCCTTCAGAATGTGAATTGACATATTTAGCAGAACTTCTACATGGTAGTCAGTCATGGTTATGAAATGATGTGCCAAGCATGTTTTCACTGAAACCATGCTAAGCATGTTCATTGGATGAAGAAATATGCAAATTACAAGTTAGTTATAAATTTTCTGAAATTTTTAGGTTGTTTTAGTTTTCAGTTACACTTATGTTTGTATCCCTTGCAACAGAGCTAGCTCAGTGTTTTTCAATTTGAGTACAAAAATTAGTCTGTTTGTGTCATCAAAGGTGTACACAAGGGTGGGTGGGTGGGGTTAAAATCCCCCCTTTAGCTTAATATTTTACAAAACTTCATTGACTGCACAAAGGAGATTAATTGTTTTCATATACTTTTTGCTTGTTAATTTGTTGACTTAACGCAAACACCACGGAATAAATTTGCAAGCAAATTTTAAGGAACATTGTGAATTGGCTAAAAAGGAATGATTAGGTCATGGTGGGAATCTGGATTATCGTCTGCATCGAGTAACCATGTGTTCACTTTTTGCAGACCCTCCACTACGCATGTTTAAGATTGTGTTGTGCGATAGTTCGCTTTATCTGAAACAATTGTCTTTGTTTTGTCTGCTATGGCTGATCAGCGCAAGCGGTGACCGCATTGGCTACATTACCAATTTCTGTAGCATGACAGAACTGTTGCACGAAGTCAAAGAACTTTTTTTGACATGGAAGCATTCAGGAATTTGATCATTGCTCAGCAGTGAAAAGTAAAACTGAAAGTTTGCTGGACGTCGATGCATACTAAAAAATAGAAAGTTTTCTTGCGTACTTCATGCACATTCTCAATTCTTGTGTAGTTTTGCAAAAATCGTTCTTGCAAACCGGTTCTTGCAAATTGTTGATATTTTTGCAGTAATGAACTACTGTGTCGTAGCGTTGATTGTATTTTTTCCGATATCCTAGATGGGAGCGCTGATAGTTTATATTAAGCAAGGGTGTTCGGAAGTGAGGGGTTTGGGTTAAACCCAGCTATGTCCAACCCAAATGGCTTACTGAGCCAAAAATTTTTTCACTGTCTTGACCAGGGCCACGCACTGAACGACATATCAATGCAGGCCTCGCACAGAATGGCTTACTTTGATCTTAGCAAACTTTTGACGCGTGCTGTCTATCAATTGTGACATGAGCGTCCAGGTACTTTATTCAAAATTAAATATCTCGGTGATTTCTTGCTCGTTTTTCCTCAAATTTTCAGGAGAGATGCGTGTGAACAAGCCAAACACTTGATAATGTACTTGAAAGCATTGGAATTGTATCCGCAATGGCAACAGTCATGAGAAAATGCCACTGAGGACCACGTGCATTAAAATTGTTAAATTCAAGATTATTAAAATAAGGACAGGTTAGCAGTATGTAGGATGCTTTTACTACAACGAACATCTAAACTGGGTCGCACAAAACCTTGACTGGTCCGCATGCGGGCCGCGGGTTGGACATAGCTGGTTTAACCCCTCACCTTTGAGCTTGACATTTTTCCAAAACTTTATTATCTGCGCAAAGGGGATTAATTGTTTACGCGTACTTTTTGCTGGTAAATTTGTCGAAGTAATACAAATACCACGGAATGAATTTGCATGCAAGTTTCAAGGAACATTGCAAATGGGCGAAAAACTAGCCTGATAATAATTAGATTTCGTAGGAAATCTCCGTTATCGTCTGCGTACGGAAACTATCTCACCACTTTCTGCAGACCTTTCATGCACTACGCATGTTTAAGATTGTGTTCCGTGATAGTTCACTTTATCCCAAACAATTGCCTTTATGTTGTCTGCTAAGTCTGATCAGCGCAAGCGCTGACTGCATTGGCTGCATTACCAATTTCTGTAGTGTGATGAAACTGTTGCACGAGGTCGAAAACCACAGTTGTTAACATAGAATTATTCAGGAATTTGATAATGTCTCAGCAGGGAAACAGGAAAACTAAACGTTTGCTGGACCCAGGTCCGTAACCAGCTTGGGACAGCATACGAGGGGGGGAGAAGAGTTTTCTAAGCGTGAGACAGATTTTTTAAACTATGTACCGTAGTTTCCAAATACGTCCAACACATTTTTCCTGTGCAAAAATTTTTAACATTTTTCTATTGGGGGCAAAAATTTCCTTGCCCCCTCTGGTTGCACGTCTATGGACTTCTATACATCACAAAAAACTAAAATTTTCTTGCGTAATTTATCTGCATTCTCAATTCTTGTGTAGTTTAGCAAAATCCAATCTTGCAATCCAGGGTGTGCGCCAGCCAGTTCAGCCGCACATCTTTTGCAGTTGTAAATTGCTCTGACGCAGTGATGAATGTGTTTCACTCCCTTGTTTCTTCGCGCAGTCTGATATCTTCGCACTTTTGAACTGCGGTGTTGTAGCATTGAATTTGCTAGCTTTACTTGGAGCGCTTATAGTTTAACCTATATTCAATTCAATGACACATAAAACAAGGGGAGTGGATATAGAAAAATGTGCATATTATGTCAACAAACCTTGCCAAAACGTTGGTTTGGAAACAGGGAAATGATGTCAAATTGTGATGTCACAAACAGCGCACACCAAATACAAATGACCACCATATGACCCTCAACTCACCCCCCCATGAAAATTTTCTGTGTACGCCACTGTGTGTCATATTAAAGATGGTAGTGCTGTTTTGGACAGTGTTCAACTTGTATTTTTATTAGCATGTTCTTGATAAAATTGAATATTTAACACTTTGGCATCTGGCTGCTTTCGGGGATTTTCAGAAAAAAAAACGCGTAAACGCAGGTGGCTTTGCGTGGAATTTCTCTGGTCCGGTATGCTCTACAGACCTGGTAAAAGTCTCAAAAGACGCGGCAAGTCTTCTAGTCTGCACTCGAAAAAAATTTTTTTGCTTGGGGAGTGTAATTTTTTGTGAGTTAATTTTTTGTGAGTGACGTTTGTGAGTGACGCACACTGTCATAAAGTTTCTTTGTTATAAATCAGGGGTCTCCAAACTTTTTTGTCCGAGGGCCACATATGCTCTTACACAATAGTTTGAGGGTTAAACTTCTTACGTGATGTGATTGTTTCGGGAAAGGTTGCATTCCACCAAATCACAAATTTTTCGTCGACATATTGCTTTTTCATCATTGACAAAATGGCTTTGTGGGCCGGATGAAATGGCTTCGCGGGCCGCATTTGGGCTGTGGGCTGTAGTTTGGAGTCCCTGTTATAAATCAACAAAAGACATCCTGCATAAAATGTTTGCATTAAGCAATGTTACACATAGGAATACTATCGCTGAAGCTGACTACTTCATCCCTCACATAACAAACAAAAAAAACTAATGCCAAAATCATGCAAAACGAGATATCATAGCCAGGTTTTAGTTGATCAGAATAAGCATATAAACAAAAACATAGGCAATCAGCACAGTGGGATGGTCCATGAAAAACACAAGGGCTTAAGCTAAGGAAAAAACAAAAAATAACCGCAGTACATTTTCAGAATTTTGTCAGATGTATAGTTAGTAAAAGTAATTGTCAGGTTTCTCTCATCTTTTTAGCTATAGTTTCAGAAAAAAATCCAAGTGTTTACTCACCCTTTGATTTACACTTTGGCGTCCAGCTGCTTTCGGGGATTTTCGGAAAAAAAACGCCTGAATGCACGTGGCTTTGTGCGGGAATATCTCCGATCCTGTATGGGTTACGGACCTGGTCGAAGCGTCAAAAGAGGCGGCAAGTCTTCTAGTCTGCACTTGAATAAAAATTTTTTGCTTGGGGGTGCGGATTTTTTGTGAGTGACGTCATAAGTGGAGGACTTTTAGGCCACCTTGGCCCACTTTGCCTGGCCCTGGGCGCCATCCGTTAGGTGGTAGTATTTCGCTGAAGTTTTTACTGGAAACTAGTCTACAATCCGAGTCTTTTGATAGTTTGGATGCCCTGCTGGGGTTTCGGGTTCAAAAGTGATTATGTAAGTCAATAAAAATTTTTGACTAATTAGCTAATTACATAATTTATTTGTTTATTTTATATCATAAGTTTTGAACCAGAAACGCTAGAAAGTCGATCAAAGGCTCAAAAGACTCGGACTCGAGCCCAGTTTCCAATGAAAACTTCAGAGAAACACTTTGGCCTAGCGGTTGGGCCCTAGGCCAGGGAACATGAGCCAAAATGACCCCAAAACTACTTCACTTATGACGTCAGTCACAAAAAATCTGCACCCCCAAAACAAAATTTTTTTTTTCGAGTGAAGTCTACTAGGCTGGTCGATCCGTTTGAGCCCTTGAACAGCTCTCTAGCGCAATCGGCGGAGGAGCTATGTCCTTGGTAAGGCAACCGAAAACTGCTGTTTTTAGGTCGAAATCGAAGTACGAATATATCATACGCCGGCTCTCAAGTGTTCATAACAAAGAAACGTTATGATAGTGTGGTTCAAAATGCACTCATTAAGCTTCTGGCTGATCATTACACTGTGGATTACAATGTTGAACTAGATTTTTTTTCAAAAATATCTACCTAAGTTTCACACAAGTACCAGTAATCATCAGAAATCCAAATCTTAGGCCTAAAATCGTCAAGAAATCTTAAATATCTCAAAAAACATTAAAATAAGAAAGTCAGATGTATTAAATGCATGTAGGAACATGTTAGTTCTGGTTCATTTGAAAAAAATTTTTGTTCTACCTCTTTTGGTTGTTGAGATCTTGCATTTTTCTGATTTTCGGTTTGTTTCCATGGAAACGCTCATAGAGGAGTCAAACAACAATTCATTCAATTTTTTTGTCATTTTTGTGAATGATGAGGCCAACTGCAACTTTTGACCAACTTACGTGGAGATCTGAGACATTCGCCCAAATTTGGTACGGCCCAATGGAAAAATAATTTTGTTGATCTGTTGGTATGGAAAAAAACATAATTTTCCAGGCCTGATGTTATGACATACATTTTCATAATATTTTATTCAAGATTGATATAATTTTACTTATATCGTGACATTGTAGGGCCTCTGTTTCACCTGCATAGGTCGTACGGAAATGTTAAGTCTAGAAAAAGTCCGGAAAATGTCTGGATTAGATCTCGAAGCAGTCTGGAAATATATTAAAAATAGCGTAGGAACCCTGTCAAAGTGCTCTATTTATTTTAGTTTTGTTTTTAGTTTAGTTGTCTGGTTATACCGTAAGAATACTCATAGATATAGCATGTAGCTGCAAAGTAACCTGTTTGGACTTGTGGGCGTTGGAAGGATTTTTCCATGGGGGCAACTAGCGGATTTTTCCTGAAATTTTCTAGGGGGGATAAAAGTAGTGACATTTTTTTTCCCACTCGATACTAAGAAAACGACCCTTGCCGAAATTTTCAAAATCCAGAGGGACCAAGGCCCCCCTTCCGACACCCATGTATGTACTACAGCCTGGTCTGATCAAGAGGAAGTTGTGATAAACTTACATAATTTGCCACCCCACTGACCAGGTTTCAGTTTTTGGTTCAAAAAGTTGTGCAAACAGAGTGTGGAAGCATCATTCCACTCATAATCCATCCAAATATGATGATGTATGTTGCTCAAAAACAAGAGAATGGAAAGACATCATTCAGTATTTGCGAAATGTCAGATTGCAGAGACACAGCTTGAATGACCTCAACAGTAGCGAAGCGTAAGTTGACTTGTAGTATTTTTTATTGAATTGCAGAAACTTTGCATTGTATGCACTGTGTAAACATCTCATATGAAAAGATACGGTGTGGTTGACAGCTGTATGACGAATGAAAAAAATTTTATTGTGGTTTGGTTTTTGTCTTAAGGATTGAAATTATGCCATCGTTAACTGCTTATTCTTGGTTCATTCTGTCACTGAAAAAACACTTTTAATTTCAGGCAGTGATCCGGGAAACAACCAAAGCATGATCAAAAATTTTAACCTTTGTCTTGTGATTGTTTCATAAATTTATTAAAATATTCCGAGATGTTACAAAACTTCTATTGTTACAGTATTTATGGATATTGTGATTTTGTTAAGGACTTTTTTTTGCTGTACTGATAAACCTGATAAAAAATAACTTGCATGCATAATGAGCAATTCTGTGAAAAGCAATTTCAAAATTCCCTTTTGAGGTAAGGCAACCAGGTAAGTGGTCCAGTTGGTTAATCATGCCACCAAAGTTGGTAGGCTTGATTTAATTCCGGTCGGGTGGTACCAAAAACTTCAAAGGCCGTACCTGCGGCCTGTCCAACCTTGTGTGCAGCATCAATGGGTGGTTGTAAAAAAACGGTTCATGCACGGTCCTGCCACTGACTTGCCATCAATGCAGCATTACCTCTAAGTTGCATTCTCAATCTCTAGTGTAAACCAGACACATGAACTTGGATCAGATTGGCCGTAAAGGAGTAGCTTTTTTTTATAGTTGTTTGTTACCAGTTTGGTATCGATTCCAACATCTAATATGTGTTTACATCTTAGATATTACCTACAGAAGATCTACGAAATACATAATGTTTTGATGAAAGTAAAAGTAAATCAACAGATCAAATTGATCAGGTTAGGCCAGCTTCACAATTTAAAGAACCAGGTTTACAAGGGAAGGTTAGCGTCAAGTATAAGTTTACTTCAGCAAGATACTTATCAGAATGTCCTTTCAAAGCCTATCTCTGTAATGGGGTTTTAGAGTTGGTTTGTTCGAGTGCCACAGGAAAAGGAAATTGCAGCCTTGCAACAATTGGGTTCCACGTAGCCTGCATGTCAGAGAAAGAATTATAGATTTTGGTCGAGATCATGGGCGTCGGAAGGGGTATAGAGGCAGGAGAAAAATGTTTTTCTGTTTTGATTTGGTAAAATGAAATTTCACCATGATTGCCCCCCTGAAAAAATTCGCTATTGCTCCCCCCCCGGAAAATATCTTACAAACGCCAATGGTGGAGCTGAACTAAGACGCGAAACGTGCTGAAATGGATTGACTCGTAGCTGAGTGTAGCATTGGAGGAAATAAATCAATTCATCTGCGGTTCGAAAAGTTGATCACTAATGTTTAGTAACCGGCCTTCTGTTGGAAATATTTGTAGTTTCCTATCTTTCTTTGTGGTTTTGTTATTGTGTCCGCAGTGGCAGAGGTCTGCAATTTGATTATCACTGAGCTTGTAGTTCTCAGGTTCTGCGTCATCACTTGTTAAAATACATCACATGACTGCATTTGTTGCTTTCGTAGCTTCCCATTTCTTGGCAGTTGATGCGGATATGACTTTCTTTAAATGACTTACTTACCTTGAGTAAATCTTGTACAGAAATCAAACTCAGCAACAATATTGTATATCGTTAGGTTATTGTAGTCACATGGGACATGCATTCGCATTAGGGTGAATGGGAATACAGCAATCGATGGCAGTGGTGAACAAAACTGAAAAAGGTTAAGAAGCACTGATGTAATCCATTTCTAGTATCTGCAGTAACTTAAGGTTAATGCAAAGAGTGCAGAAAGTAAGTGCACAAAATGCAACATCCATCGGAATGGCAAAATCTGTTTCAAAGTTTATTCCATCGTTTTTCGATCATATTTGCATTTTTTCCTCATAAGCTGAGTATTTCTGTAACTTCAGTGGAAACCCAGCTAACAATTCCATGTGGTTGTAACGTTGAATCAATGCATATACGCCACTATAGGTGACGTTGCGTTGCAACGTTATACCAACTTATGTTTTGTAGACTCGTTTTAACATGGAATCCACGTTGCTTCAACAGTTTTTCAACGTAACTACACCTGCGCTTTGCAACATTACTACAACTGTCATTCTATGTTTGACTTTTACTTAAATGCTATGTTGTTTCAGTATAGTAGAAACGTTGCTCACCCACCACCCTGAGGCATTTTTTCACCTGTAGTTTGGTGCGCAACCTGTGAAACCATACATTTTTACTATGTCCATTGACCACTTCAGCTCTCACGCACACATTTCCCTTATGAAAGGGATATCGGCCAGTGGTGCCCAGCCTCCCATTTGAAATCGGTGCCCCCCTATTTCACGTTTGGCTCCCCGGTTGCTGCATTCATCCAATATATTTTTAAAATGTGCCCCCCTTCTGGTTTTTGGCCCCTCTTTTTGTTTTTTGTCCCCCCCTGCTGCTAAATCCTGGCGACGGGCCTGCCTGATGACAGAGGTGAAGTCAGCCCAAAATGATTGACTTTAGGTGAACAATAGAATTTTTTGTTTGGGACACCACTTCTCAAACTACAAAATGGCCAGTTGTGCAAAAATTTCGAGAGGCCATTGTCCCCTCTGGCCATGCCAATGCCTAACGGTGTTACTAATTTCTTCAGCGTAGTTCTTTTTTACCATATTTTTATGCTTTATTCTCAAAGAAAAAAACAAGAAACAGATGATGTGAAACAGACAAAATTTCTTAAAGAAACTGCAAAGACAAAGAAAGACAATGTTGCCTTCTTTTGCAGAAANGAATTCGTGATGTAGGTTCTTCTCTATTTTTTTCCTTTTCAATTTTTGTACAATTAAACTTGCCAATTCAGAAAAAACACTGCATTTCATTCCTCTTGTTTAAAAGAAAGTATGTCCAATTTGCACTCCATTTAAATAGCAAACGTTTTTGTTATAGTGCATGAACTAAACTACGGCCAAGTGAAAATGATACCATATCAGCTTAGGAAAACACGACTACTAAATGATTTTCCAAGGCAGCAAAATGGGCATTGGACGATAATTCGGATTTTTCTTAGTTGATGCTGTTGGAAAACATACCGGGGGTGGATTCAGCAGGTGGCTTTAGAAGAAGAGTTTGCAAAAGTGGTGACGTAATTTTCAGTAGCTGCAGAACAGCAATGTGACAATGAACGATAAAAAACGCTTGTGCATATGAATTAATGTTCAAAAGCAATAGGCGAGCAATTAATTTGAGTGTTATTTGCTTTGAGAGACAAACCATTATCCATTATTCCCATTCATGCAACACTGCTGTATCACCAGCCACCTTTGGAAATCCCGATGAGCAGTGTCTATATTTCACATATTATGAACTATACATAGGCGTCAAATGTGAGCTGTACGTACTAGATGCCAGTTTGTTCATTTCAGCATTAATCTCTAATTTCTGATACATATGAGTGTATCTCTTGCACTAAATGCTATATATGTTGCCAGCTATAATGAATTTGCCAACCTTGTTAAGTTATAGATGACAGTGGCTGTACAAAATGCGAGTGCAGAACCAAACAGTTTAGAAGACACTTTTTATATCTGATAGCCTACACACAGAGTAATGTAAACCTACTGGGTAACTGGTATGAAATGTATGTTACTGATTTTGAAAGTATTACCCATGAGTTAACAAATGCACTACACGTGAATGCAAAACAATGGCTTCACACTAACAACCTATCAACTGCCAAAAAACAAATACTGTAGCAAATATTCTATTCAAAGAATAAGGCTGGTTCCAGTGGATGGCTGTGGACACAGTTGGATGTAATAAAGCTGGTGCTTGGAGGTTGGGCTATAACTATTAACCAGTATAGGAGATAGATTACTGACACCTTCAAGCCACACATTCGAGGCCCTAAGCCAGCAGCGAAATTATGAAAAGCACCAACAATTGAAAGCTGAATCCTGGTGATAAAAAAGAGTGTGGTACCTCCACTTTCCCAAATATTGGAAAGCACTTCTTTTGTGCAGAATATTTCAACTTTTTCATCAACTTTTTTTGGTAAATATACTTATATAAAGTAAACTTAAATGCCAGGTTTTTGTGTACAGTTGGGGTCACTGTTTCCGGTCTTCGAGCTGTTGAAACCAAGGTTGAAAGATTGCGTTGCGGCAACATGGCATAAACGTCTATTTTCAATGGCTTTAAACAGGAAAAAAGTTCAGTATGCATAATGTTCAAACCACAGGAAATCAACGTTGCTAAAAAATCAATAAATTTTGAGAAGTTGCAATGTTGAAGTTTTGCTGACATTTTCATTTACATTGAAATAAATCATATTTGAAAATATTGCATATTCTTAATATAACAATGTTTTTATACAACCTTAAATCTACTCCCAAGAAATGTTGAATGCACGTGGCGTGTTAACTGAGAATATGTACTTCTTGACCAGTACAGAACAACACACAGAAAATATTGCACAGTTAACCTCTATGTTCCACAAATAGGACACAACACCAATTGTGCACTTAAAACTTCCTCAAGTGGCTATTCATCCCAACAATAGCAAACTATATAAAAATGATAACAAGACCAGCAAAACAGTGCATGGTAAAACAAAGTTTAAGAATATAAACCTTTTCGCTTTACAGATAAAACCTGCTTGACTGTGTTCGTAGCACAAATACATTTCGTATAGAAGCCTAGATGCAGGGATTAGGACTTGAACAGTTTGTGTGAAATATAAGGTGTATTCTATATTTATTTCAATATCTGTTGTGTGGCTAATAAGAAAACACTAAATCCACTAACACAACCACCTTGTTGCCCTCCAATGTCCAATCCATCGACCTCCTCATGGTCTGCACGACCTGACGATTCTGAATGAGGAGACAACCGAATGGCTGCTCAACACCTGCTCCGAGATCTAGTGCAGCCAAGCAGTGGTTAGAAGAACTGACTCAAAAGAAGAAGACTGCTGACTTCCCAATCGCCATCAGAAGTTTTCATTTTAAGGAAGTCAAAAGTGAATTTCTCTGTCAAGTTGAAACAAACGGAGATGTTTGTGGAGCCAAACTTGTCGCTGAAACGTTCTGTTTGAAATGCCACCTGGAAAGACATCTTGTTGACATTTTCAAACGTGTCGTAGAAACAGATGAGGCTAAGACCAGTCAAACAACTGGAAGTAATGCTGTATGTAAACAAGAAACGTCAAAATTTGTCCACTTTGAAAAAGTTGCAGTGTCAATAACTAAACCAAAATTTGAAAAACATCTGATTGAGTTAGTCGTGGACAGATCTTGCAGTGTTACTTTCGCTGGTATTTATGAAGTTACTTGGAGAAATGGTTGACAAACTGGATGTGTCATTAGAACGAGAAGCATCAGGAACATGTATAGGCATAGGAGCGGGCAATATTTTGGGGTGTGCAAAGGATATCTTGCCCGAAAAGCTTCTATGCGGCAAACTTTCTCCCTACTAATTTTCTGTAACAGTTTGTACATTATGTTTTCTTCTGCAATGTTGCGACAGACTTGAAAATATAAAATTTCGTAGGCTACTTGAAATTTGGTTCTTTATAAACCAACTGAGAAAAAGTACCCTAGACTGTGCAAGAACATTGTCAAGAGTCAGCTGGATCAGTAGGCCTACTGCTCAACTTCTGCCACACAAATCTGAAGTTTGGCGTTCCATTCACATTCCAGCTATTGCTGTCAGCAAGGAACCTCACATCTAGGTGAGGTAGGCCTTGAGCTGCTTCTCTGAAGACATGTATGTGGTTTATGAGGCATATATCATATTAGAGTAGAATCCACCTATAGCGACGCTTTTTCATCCATCCAGCCAGAATTCCTATCTTTTATGTGTAGGCTACTCCACTATGGTGAAAATGTTACAAAAGTGGCAAAACATGCAAAAGATTTCGATATCCCAACAACGACGTTGAATACAATTTTCAAAATTGTAGACAAAATCAATTCTCACTTTTCTCACCAGATTATTGCCTACACGAAATCACGATACAATCCCAACCAAAGAACGCTTTTAACCCTTGTCAGGTATAGACATTGAAATCAAAAGCCATTTTAGGGACGATTTATTGCAGTTTGCCTATAACGACGTTTTTTCTTGGGTCCCATGACGCGACAGGGCCAGATTTAGCTGATAAGAGGCCCTAGGCTAATCCACTTGTGAGGGCCCCCTCCCACGGTTACGATGGAAAATTGGAAAAACGTTTATACGAATCCGCCATCAATTGCTAAGAACTGCAAAGATACGAACGCAACAAATGCAGTCAACCGATCTATTTTAACGAGCGACGACACAGAAGCTGAAAACTAACCTAGGGGAACAATAGAAATCTACAAATATTTACAACAGAAGGCTGTTTACCATATTTTTCGGACCATAAAGTGCAGTATCAAAAATTGAATGCTAGCTGTTCTTTTTTCATACAAGGCATATTAAATGAAGTGAAACTTAGGTAAGTCAAACTGTATTCAATCTTTTCACAATAACTCCCGAGCGCCCGAGTCGCCACTGGGAGTTTAAATTGTCATTACGTACAAGGCAGTTTAATCTGCCACACATGTAGGGTTGCCAGATGGCTGGTATTTCACTGCTAATCTAGCAGAGGCCGGTAGGAAGCTGGCATTTTGAAAATCTGTGCCTGAAACCGGCATTTTGAAAAGAAATGCATGGGAGTAACTCCAAAAAGAAAGCAGAACTTCTCAAATTATAATGACTCTAGTAGTGAAACTTGTGAGGATAGTTCCTTAAGCGAAGTTCATTTAACCCCAAAATGGGGGCAAATTATTATTACTTGTAACTTAACAATACTCATAGTCCCTGTGTTTTCTCCATTCCTTTGTTTAGTCATACTCACCATACTCATTCGTTTTAAACGTGATCTGTGTGAGCATTTTTTTGGCAATTAATCGTGAAACCAACGTAGGTGGAGTTGTTATCTGAACCAGGGTTGCGGATCCGGAGGTAAAATATCCGACTCCGACTTTCCAAAATTTCTGACTCCTTAACATAAAGGGAATTACATTTGACTGTTAAAATATATGGAAATCGTGGTACACAGCATGAAACCTCTGATTCAACAAAAGTTTCAAAAGAAATTGTACCATTTCAACAGGAATACCCAATTTAGCAGTGTAATGTAAAAGATGATCCAACTGGGCATCTGGAGTCGGAGTCAGACAAAAAAATCTGCCTCCAACTCCCGGTGTTGTTAGGAATCCGACTCCACCCAAAAATCTCTGGCTCCACAACCCTGATCTGAACTACTACAGGCTATTGTAGAAGAAACCAGGAAAATCATAGAAATGGACAGGAAGAGAGTGACATTGTGGCAACTAGTGAACCTTATACTCCACTGCATAAAAAAACAGATTGACAAACTGCATTCTTAATAAGTCTTCCCAATTTTCGTTGATTCAGTGTTTTCTTAAATTTCTTTTCGTACAAAGCAGTTTTCATTGTGAATGTGGTTAATGTACAAAGATTCTCTTGGATAAAGTTTTTACCTCAACCATTGTTACTATCGCCAGTGGCAAAGATATGGATAGGCTGTGTTTGAATGCGCAGTGTTCACTAATACCTACAACAATTGGACCTACACCTTATTTCTATTATTTTCTCGATGATAAGATTTTTGTTGCTGTTGTCAAAAAAGTCGGTATTTTTACAAAAAACTCTGACAACCCTACACACATGCCTCTAGACACGAATAGAATAAAGTAAAAGTTGTACGAGTGTTTGATTCGGTGTGCATCAACGTAGTCAGGAGCCTCGCAGCGTAATACACTCTGTGGAATGTGTTACCTGCTCTGGAACCCCATAGGCTGCTCTTTACAATTGTTGGTTTATTACGTAACATGACGGCCTGTTTACAAAAAAATCGCAACTAGCAATTAAATAAATAGCACAGATTACCGTATACAATTGGCTCTAGATGAGAAAGTACAACCAGATGAAAACAAGGCGCACGATTTTGAAAAAATTAAGGGATTTTAAGTGCGCCTTATGGTCCGAAAAATATGTTACTGATAACTGCCCTGCTGAACTTCAATGATCAAATTTTCTAACTGCGGTTGTATTAATTCCTTCAATGCCACCAACATCGGCATACGGGAAGATATTTTACTGAAGGCGGGGTGGAAAAAATTTGCCCTGAAATCAACTTTTTTAGTTTAATCCGAATGGGGCCTGAAACTGCTTGTAAATCTGTTCTATACAGTTGAATTCGTTGATAACAACTTCGTCTGTAAGATCAATTCGCCTACGACAGGGGTCGGGAACCTATGGCTCGCGAGTCAGTTGTGGCTGTTTGGGTGGCGGCATCTGGCTCGCTTGATATTTTCTTAACACGATTGTTACGGATGAAACGTTTTCTGTAATTATCCTACAAAGCCATCTGCAATACTACACAGCACCAGAAGTCGCATTCACACTGAGAAGCATGCTATTAAAGACAAAATTCAGACATTTGCCATTGTTTAAAATTGTCGATTTGCTTTAAAATGTACACGTTAGTTAAATAAGCTAGTTGCATTAAGTGCTGAAAAATATTATATAGCTCTCACGGAAATACAGTAGAACTCGTCTAATTCGTCAATTCACTTAATTCGTCACTTATTCGTTGGTCCCGGCAGAATCCCTATGTTTTGTGTACATTTCTGTTCGTCTAGCTCGCCATCGTATAATTCGTCAATTTGCTTAATTCGTCACCTCTTTCTGTCCCTGCGAAGCGTTTTGCTCGTTTAATTCGTCATTTTCGGTTTCGCTTTTGATATCTAAGCAGCTAGTACCATAAGTGTACGGGAGTGCATATTTTTGGGGATGCCAAAAATTTTTGCCCAAATTTGATCTTGCTTTCCCAAATCACGTATAAAGAGCAAGTCTCAATGTTAAGACTAAAACGTGCCATTGTAAACTAATCAAGGTTTCTGCCTGCCTAATTAGACCTACCAATCACCGGGGTTCAAAGCCGTGCGCCCTCAACTAGCAATCAATATTCTGCTTAAACTGCATGTGAACATTGTGTTGAAAAATTTTAGCCAATTACAATAAAATCCTCCTAAAAATTGCTGTTCATGCCACCACACTTGGAAGGTGTTGTTCAGAATCTTCATTTTCAAGTTTTTATGTACGTTCTAAATTTATTCTTCCAACACGATCATCCTAATAGCTAAGATCTGTTCTTTTCTAGCATAGATGTGCGCATTTGTGTTGGCCACAATGGCAATCAATCTGGAAAAGGAGTAAAGTATCGGGTTACGATCTGAAGCAAGGGTGTATAACCTTTTGCTATTGCCGGCCGCATTACTTTTATTTATATGAAGTACAGCCGCCAATGAGTTGGAGTAATATTTATGAGATACGTTTAATTAAAGAATAGGTTACTGCCAGGTGCGAACTAACACAGAACACATTCAAACATAAATTGCGTATTCATTCTATAACTCCTTGTGACATCACCACCCAGATTGTTACGCATCGTGTCGACTGATTTTCTTGCCTTGCGTTTGTTTTGTTTCAATGTACGCCAGCATGACTGTCAGATCTTATACTTTAAATTACATGTGGACGACTGCAAACCTCATTATTGAAGGCCGTACGGCCACAGGTTGTGCACCGTTGATCTAAAGTATTACATTGCTGCAAATATGTCAAGTCTCAAGTAAGTAGAGGGAAAGGAAGCAATTTAATACACAGTATATAGCTTAACCTTCCACATTGGCAATCTTCACTGCAAAAATTTGTACTTAAAATACTACAACTTACTTAAACGCTTACAGCTTCTGAAGTCACATTATGAAAACCAAAAATCTACTCCAATTTAGACAGTTAAATTTGCACTGAACACAACATGCTAAGAAAAAATAGCAATATGAGACTGATACACGCAAATACTGCAGCCTATATGATCAACTACTAAGGAATGTGTACAAATGCACATTTCCAACGACAAATGATTTATAACCTCAACAAGAATCTTTTATAAAAATGGCAGTGCTTCACTGCATTAGCATAAGTGAATTATGCAGTACTGTTCATAAAAACTTCATTTCACAGCATTAAATTGAAGCAATAAAATTTGGAAGGATGCAACATATGCAATTTTTTGCATGAAGCAAGCGGAAAATATGAAAACCTAAACAGTATAAAATCACAGCCACATTACCACCACGTAACATATTACAGCTGCAATTACGTAGTTAATTTTATTCATGAATGCTTCATGGAAACAGATTGGCACTTGCAAATCTCACAACATCAAGCAAGTTTGAAACACGAAAACTTCACACTATCATATCACAGCTGCACCACATTACTACCGCAAAACAT
>JGI24021J15306_10003176_pt1 | contig 18362 bp, 5 predicted proteins | sample Ectturendosymbi1_FD_15306 | JGI IMG/M metagenome (IMG submission 15306)
CCATCGGTCAACATCTTCTTGACAATGCCCAATGCGCCTTACATTACAATCAAGACAAGTTCTTTGTTCTCGCTCGAGCTCGCACTCCATTTATCTCTTCGCCCTGGAATCGACTTTCATAAAATCTCTCAATCCCCTTCTCTGCAAACAAAAAAAATTCGTTTACTCCCTAAAGATCTCCTAAACGTTTTCGACGAAGTTCGAAAAGCAGATCCACTCTTTCCATTGGCTAATTGTTTCGACCGATGAGAACTCTTTATTTCCGATCTCCTAAACCCTTTCCTATTGGCCACTGTTTAAACCAATGAGAACTATGCTTTCGTTATTATAAAAGAGTTCGGTTGTACCTCAACTTCATTCTGACAATGTCCCTTGAAGAGTGTCAGACGAAAAGCTTTGGGATGAATCTCTTACTTCCTGCCATCTGACAATGATTAATGACAAATAACAAAAAGCCTTTTACAGAAGGAGTAAATTACTCTGGTAACTATCTCCATGATGTTTGTGAAATGAATCCATCTGCCTGATGCAAGCTGCATATCGCTTGTTGAGAATGCTGTGTAGTTTACTATTCAACTTAGTCTGCAACTGGTTTTGCAATTTTGTTGTGTCATTTGCATCTTAACTTCAAGTTGGGTAACAATTCAACCGGGTTCTGAAAATTCGTAATATGAATGGTGTATATCCCAAATAACGACAGTGTTATCTTGCAAATCTACACTATAAGAGAGATGAATCTGAATTTATGAATAAAGTGGTATGAACTGTTTTCAATATAGACTAGTGAGCTGTATTTGTGCAGGTTAATATGCGAAATGATAGTAGTAGTTTCATCGTGATTAGGCTCAAAAAACGCCGGTGAAAGAAAATCCAAATCTTAAGATTTTTGCCAAAATTTTTCTAATTTTTCCAAATATCGGATTTCCCAAATTGTGTTNACTCANCTACTTTCCATGCAACGCCAGAACNTTAGCACCGCCTGTTGGCCGTATTTTATGCCTGACTTGCTTCACTCTGNTGATCCACAGCGATTTCCTGTTAGCGATTTCAATCAAGAAANAACATTTGTCTCAGCTCCAAATGAGAATTACTTGGAGATATCGCCTCTATCGACATTCAGTGAGTGAATCAAAGCGGGGTTTGAACTATCGCGACGTTTTGCNTAGCTGCTCAAGACTCTTTTCTTATTCTATTATCTGCTGATAGCCCTTCGAATCTAGCAATCACGATTTTCTTCTTCTGCNTCATTNGATCCAATACTTGTAATCCACTGCTTAAGCGCAATATATCTAGGGCATGGGTCACAAACTCAAATTGTTCCGAGGCCCAAATGAAGACTTACAAAGTAACCCTAGGTGCCAACTGAGGATTTGGAAAGTAATACGAGGGCCGCAGCATGACCACCAAAGGGCTGACGGATTATGACGCTGAAGCAATAATGGCGGTACCTGAACCTTGCCAGGACAAGACGGTTGTAGCTTGTTGTTTTACCTAACNACAGAAACAGTTTGGGGCTTTCAAACCGTTTTTGAAAATTTCGGGTTGCTTTTGCCCAGTTGCCTAAACCTGGTTGCTGTGTAGTTGTTGGGATTTTTAGGACGCCCTCAGTGTATAGTCGCCGGAGGAATTGTGTCCCTCTTGCCCCACTCGTTACGCCTCTGGGTGTGGTACTGTTGAGTAACCTTTCGATTGTCTCGTCCTCGAGAAACGTCAGACTATGTCCTCCATGGGAATGCAATTGCGACCAATCACTTGGAACGAGCGTTTCCTTCCTGTGTAGAAACAGCACTTTGATTGCGATTATGGTTTAGTAACAGCTTGTGGCGAGATGTAAGTGAGTCATGTTCCTCAGCAAGAACTCAACGTTTTTAGTACATTTGAACGATTTTCTTGGCAATTAAAAGAAACTACACAACAGGAAAGTATGAAATAGAACCAACCAGAAGTAGAAAACTGTCAAACATTGCGAAAAATGAGATTAGAAATGGAAGTAATTTTTTCTCAGCTTCATCACTGGGCAGGCGAAGTTAAAGGCTCTCAAGAGGTGCCGATTCATCTTTTCAATGTCAAGGTGTTTCGACTATCCAGAATGAGATCTTAAATAAAGGCCAGTAAAACTATTATATTTAGTTTAGAGTCTCGCTGCCAGACAGATCACAAGTGATCAATGTTGGGCTTCGAACATCACTCGCCTTCAAAATCCTCGACTTCAAGGTCAAGTGCCAGTTCGAAGCGACATGTGACTAAGTATAATTTGCTCCTATTGCAAAACCGAAAGTTGCATGAGCGACAAAGTAAACAAGAATTAAACTGAATCAAGAGCGCATTCGCATTTGTTTGTTAAAATTACTGCCATTGCTCCTTAGACAGACCTCAGCTAGTTGTTTGATGATAACCCATAAAGATGTTGTTACCGCAGTGTAGCAATGATCGGTCGGTGAATCGCCTTAAAGGTTCTTTTGACGAAAAATGCGAAGATGTTGAATTGTTTGAATGCATGCAAGGTTTTTAGAACTCTCTCTGCATTAGCATGCTTGATGTGACAAAAGCTTACTCTGCAATAACTAGGGTTATTTAAAGGCATAAAAGTCATATTTTTTTCTGTGCTTCAGGAAGCTATGAAACGAATTTTGAAACAAAAATCGCACTCCTGCGACGTCTATAACAAAAGTTATGAAATCATAAAAAGTCATATTTTCCATTTTAGGTCATAAAGTCTTATTTTGTAAAATTCCAAACTAATTCAATAAAAAAACCATTAAAACAATCTTAAAATATTATGTGAAACTACTGTATCATTAGGTCTAAGCTGCATCATGACATCATATAGCATTTTGTTCCACGGCAGATTTCCTTCCGTTTCTGTATCTACTTCTGATTCTCTTTCAACGAAGGAGTGTGTGAACTGTAATTTTGCGAGTTAGAAACAGAAGTCACAATGCCAAAGGTATAATTGTCCAGTACTACAAAGATCAAAGCGATTTGAAAATATTTTAAGCAGTTTGCAGCTACACCTGATGAGGAACTCTGCTACCAAGTGTGCTGTTGCATTGTTCAGCACGAGAAGCGCTTTTTGTTGAAGAGCGTGTAGCAACAGAAAATCACCAGAAAAGTATTGAAAAAATAAGTATTTTTGTTTGGTCATATTAAGTCATATTTTCTGGAAAATAAAGTCATATTTTCAAGTTTTCTAGGTCATAAAAAATGACCCTAGCAATAACGCAATTTGATCTTTTTGGTTATAACTCACTGATCGCAAGAGATACATTAAAAGCAGTGGTGAAGACACAGAGGTACAGGATGAAAAAGCACCACAAAAAGTTTTGATTTTCCAAAAATCTAGGCAAATTCTCTGAAAAGCTAGGCAAAATCCTTGAAAATCTGAGCAAAATGAAGGAAAAAATGGTACCGTACGTTTTTCAACTTAAAAAAATGGCGACCAACGTTACAAAAACACTTGAAGTTTTTTTTTTTTTGGAGGTCATATCAAGAAAAGGTTTTAATGATCTTTGTGGGAAAACATTTGTAGGTAAAAGTCGTACAATAACTTTACGGGCAAATTTGGGGAAATTCGGGCAAAACTCCTTCGCATCCCCCAAAATTTCTTTGCTCCTAAAAGTATGATCAAAAGGTTAAACATTGTAAAAGCAGCACCCCACAGCGTATCCTTTGATGCAATCTTTACCCATGGATGTATTGGATGTATTGCGGCATTGGGATGTACCACAGGGAAATACCCGATTTATATTTCTTCTGATAACTGTGGCAGGCCAGCAACCAGGGNGGTGCAATTGGGAAGTTGCCCAAGAAAAATTTAAAAACAAATTAAAAACGTCAAAACNTTTTTCGTTCTAGCGTAATTCAAGATATTGCAATAATTTTTCCCCCNTGAAATTATCAGCTGGTTGCGACTGTAAATTGTAGTGACTTGCTTCTCATGGTTGTGCAACGAAAATGGTACACGTTGGAAAAATTGTTTATCCACAAGAAGTGAGACTAACATGGTCATCTATGCAAAAAATATAAAATAATTGCTTTCTTAGTCCGGTGAGAACAAACTCAACTGAAAATTTTTGTGATATGGGATTTGATTGCAAACACATCACAAATTTAGACCGACCTCTTAAAATAAAGTTTTTATAATGCATTCAAACATCTTTTGCCTGTGTCCACTACAATGGTGTTGCAGATTGGGAAAGGATGCAGCCCAAACCTGTGGGTCATCTTCTTGTTACATTGTGTGGGGCCCAGTCTTCCCATTGTGATGTCATCAATGCTANAACGTCATTTGATATTTTCTTTGGTTGAATTGTCTTAAATTTTCTTGCTTTTCGAAATACGATCGATCAAGATNTCGCGTTTGAGTGGAATGATTTACCGTTGATGTTCAAGTATGTAATTTCCACGATGGGTGTGAGCACTAAGCAAGGAATCGATCAGCAAATTTTTAACAGGAAATCGATTTCACTTAAAATTACGCATCCTCAGACCTGAAAATTGCTAGAGCAATTATGCCGACAGCGTGTTTATTTAACCCCGAAATCATCATTCGGGTTCATCAGATATAATGCTTCGTCTGCCACTTAGATTACCGATGAATTCAAAACCGAATCACGTGGTTTTGTATAGTTCGTCACTGCCATCAGTTTGTTTCTCATCTATATAGCTGGACGAAGTTCCTGCTATAAATGCTTCTATGTTAACAACTGCTGTTTTTGTGCTCGTGGATGGTACAGAAATTGGTAATGTAGCCAATGGCTTCAGCGCTTGCGCTGATCAGCCTTATCAGAAAAAATAAAGACAGCTGTTTCGGATAAAGTGAACTATCGCGGAACCCAATCTTAAACATACGTAGTGGACGAAAGGTCTGCAAAAGGTGTTGCGATGGTTTCTGGACGCAGACGATAACGCAGATTTCCATCGAATCCCAATTATTACTTTTTGGCCAATTTGCAATGTCCCTTGAAATTTGCATGCGAATTAATTCCGTGGTATTTGCATTTAGTCAACAAATTAACAGTCAAAAAGTATGCGAAAACAGTGGCTAGAATTCCTTGACTGGGAAGTAATTGAGACGGCTAAAGGATTCCAGGTCGAGGAGCCAATTCCTGCTGGAACAATGAACACGTAACGCTGTCGGACGAGAATCCACCCACACGTAGACTGATCGACATAGGCTTTTATTCTTGAGCACTGGTTTAGCAAATAAACGCAAAGAACATCGCTTCACGCTGCTATCGGATTTTGAATCATCTAGACCTCCTTCTAGATGATTCAAAATCCGATAGCAGCAACTAACACGCTCTCACGCAAAATTAGGCTACATAGGTCAGACACCAAGAGTTTTGTTGACCTGCTCACACTGGCTGTCATGCTTGCTAATCTTGTGTGTCCGCGCGGACCGAAGAAAGACGGCGCCCTGCGGAACCGCGTGAGTTTCGTTCGAGAAATGATTAACGCAATAACTATTCTGCGGGCCGAGACGAGGTCCGCTACACTCAGGTAACAACGTTTTTGTAAAATATCAAGCTTAAGAGGCGGGTATTAACCTCAGCCCCTCCCCGCTTCGCACACCCTTGTTTGGTACTGACATACATAAAATCTTTCAAAGCCACTTCCGTTAGCCTTCTCACTTAAAATGAATTCCATTTCTAAACTATGTTACCGACCCTCACAATTGCTTAATTCACTGCTGTTTAGACCTGTCGTTATGGTTCTTACTCCTGCTAACTATACCAGTCGATACTTAAGAAAGATAAAAACGGACTTTGCACTTGGACAAAATTAGGTAGAGAGTTATGACTGCAGCTATACATTACAGCGTGCTGACCACGTCGTAATAATGTCTTGCAGCAGTTAAATCAGATGAGTCGTTTCGGATAAACCGTTGTTTCGATAAACTGTCGGTTCGATGAACTGTCTTTCGATAAATTGTCGTTCGGTGAATTGTCGTAGTACCCATGACGTTAGTCATGTTCAAGGGAAATTTTGAACGGATCGCTTTTTTCTTTGAGTATTATTGTTGATGTACTGCAATGTTTCCAAACCATTCAAATGCGCGGACTACTTTCAGACCGGCATAAATCTTCGCAGACTCAAGACACACTACGAGAACAATACAAATTCGAGTCCCGCGGGGGTCGAACTTTCACATATTGTTTTTTCAAAAAAACTAAATTACTGCATTATTTTTTTTCTTTTTCGCGAAACTGTACAAGCTAACCCCTATGTAGGCAAAGACTTTACGCTTACGCTACTGACTACACTGTATCAAAAAGTGGAAATTCCATGTGAAGAGTAGAACTTTCCGGGGTGCTAGATGCATTATTACGGAGCAAGCACGAGAGTGTGTAACAAATGGTGTACCAGAACGTATCTGAGCAGAACAGTGCTTTAGTACATTGAATAGTGTAATTGTTGTTTAAAATTTGTATTGAGTTGCTTGCAAGCATTCAAGCTTAACTAACAAATGTCTGGTACACCAAGTGGAAAATATCAGGGATTTGCGGTTTTAGTCTACTGTGTTGCAGCAACCTACATTTAAGTTAACAATCTTTTTGGAAGATAAAAGTGCGTATTGTTTTGGAAAAAAACAGAATGCTTTCAACAAAATTGCAAGAAAGGAGCATTGTAACAATTTTTTCATAGGGAAAGAAAAATCGTGCATCCCTTGTGTTTTCGTGTAGCCCCAGTCATTCAAAATCACTGAGTGAAAAGGTCAGTGGTGATCAGGGTTGCGAAGGCGAAGGTAAAATATCAGAATCCGACCCTTTCCAAAATTCCCAACTCCCAACTCCGACTCCTCAACATAACGTGAATGAAGTTTGGTTATTAACAATTTTGTAGGATCTAGCAATCAACGGAAATCGTGGCACACAGCAAGAATTATCTGTTTCAATGAAAGTTTCATATGAAATTGTACTATTTCAATAAGCATTCCTAACTTAGGAGTGCGGTGTAAAAAATCACCACTGTTGGCAGGCCCGTAGCCACGTGGTTATTCGGGGGCAATGCTCTTCAAATTTTTTTCCGCCCGAAATGATTCAAATTCGAAAGCTAACAAATTGTTACGCCAACTCGCAACACCACCACACGCTGCATAAAAAGCTAACCTCATTGTTACAGAATGAATTGTACTAAGGAACGCCCACACTGGTAACGATTTCTATTTGTGGCGTCACAATCACTGAAAACCGTTTTTAAAAACCGTTTCCGCAGTCTCTGTTAGTGTGAACAACACCATGGCACTACCAAACTGGCTATTGTAATGTCATAATATGAAATTTCGACCAGTGTTCTCTCTAAGAAAATTTAGGCAAATGTTGTTTTTAGTGAGTATGAATATTTTGAAGCTGAGTTACCAGGATTCTAAATGAATTACAAATTTGGTGAAAATTGTAAGAATTTATAATAAGTATAAAGTTTTGTGAAAATAAGAACAAAGTAGGACCCACACATTTACTTCAAATTGCTTCTCCTTTTTTTCCTGCTTTTCCAACGCTCTGGAATGTTGCAAGTGCACGAAAATGAGATTTCACTGCGCAAGTGATTTGTGGTACTGCGCATTTGCTCACCTTAGAGCAATGCTTCCCACCCTTTTTCAGCCCACAACCCCCTTTTACAGAAAATTTTGTTTAGGGCCCTCTTTGAGATCGGTAAAGTCCTTCGNCCATTTAACGTTGAAAAAATTAAAACATAAGAAAAAAAGCAAATGACAGAATTCTTGTAAATTGGACATTTGAGTTTGCTGCTTCGATTGTATCAGATCAAGGCGAGGTTAGTTAGGAGACAAGCTCACACGCAACGCTGCATTCAGAATGTAGCTTTTAGACTGTTATGGGTCTTCGGCTTTGTTACACCTACAGTTGAGAAGCCGGACTCAAACAGGTAAGCAGTGGTAAAAAGCAACAGAATGTTGATGGCACGTTCTGACAATGAAGGGCATTCCTTGTGAGACCTTTTTGAAATCAAAGCTTCAGACTGTTGTCTTCAGGGAGCTCAATGAGTTTACCCCTAAGTTTCGTGGACAGAGCCACTTCCTCTGCTGCAGAAGTGACAGCAAAAAGGTTCAAAATCCAAAGGTTTCCAGGAGGTGGATCTTTTGGAAAGTAGTAATCAAATTTATGCGACAACTGAGTATGATGCTGAACTATTGGTTCAGAAATGTCTACATGAGGAGTAGATTAGAGTTTTTCGCTGAGCAGTAGAGATATATCAAGTCGTTTATCCTTAACCCTTTCTTCCAGGGGGCTTAACCTTGCCTTAAACCTCTCCATTTTATCAGCAACTAAACATATTGAGCTGTTCCTACCTTGCATCGACATATTGAATTGATTCGGCTGGTCAAACACATCTGAAAAGTAGGCCACTTTGGCACAAAATTAGAGCAATGTTCAGCAAGAGTTGAACACTGATGCTGAAGAAACATGTAAACTTGACGTCTCAATTCCAAGAGACGATTAAGAACTCGTTCTTTTAAGAACCAACTAACCTCTCAGTGGTACAGGAGCTGCAAGTGATTTGAACTGAGCCTGTCTCACATGTCAGCAAAGCATCCGAATGCACTGCATTTTTCTTCATATAGTTCACAGTCTTTACAGCTACAGACATAACTTCATGGACTTCTGGTGACATCTGCCTTGCAGCGAGGTTTTCTCTACGAAAGAAGCAGTGAATCCACTTGGCTTGTCTTGCTCTCTCCAGAAAGTGTTCAGCAACACCATGATGGATCCCAGTCCTTGATGCAGCTCCCTCTGTGCAAACACTTGCACAGTTCTTCCAATCAATGCATTTACTAGCAAAGTTGATGTCAAGGCAAGAAATTATCTCAGCGGCCGTTCTTGTGGGAAGTTATTTGCAAAAAGTAAGTCGTAATGACCCTTGCCGTCATCGCAGTTTCTTACAAACGCAAGCAATAAAGCTACATTGGTGAAGTCAGCAGATTCATCCAACTGTATGGAATAGTAAGGACTGGATTTGATTCTTTAAACAGCTGACATTCGATATCATCACTCGATTCAATTAAAATTCTTCCTCTCGTAATCGTGTTACTGGGTAGTTATTCTAATTCAACTTTTGAAGCAGCTGCTTCTCCAAGAACTTCCCAACACAAATCCATAGCACTGGGACCAGGGACGAATAAGTTTCTCCGCAATAGTGAATGCTTTCTTGCTACGAGCAACACGACCGGCAGGCACCATATAGCTATGGCTTTTATTGCTTACCTAGATTGGGTAAGTATACGAAATCATGACTTGCTGCTGTGTGCGTAGAGCATCTCTCTTCCTCTGAAAATATTCTTTCAGCTTCATTACACTTCGTGGGTGGTGAGTATTCCGCCTCTCCAGCTCCGATGGTTTCAGTGACTCATTCGACAATATTTTTGTACACTAGTAAGCAGGGATGTAGTGCTAACCAAAAAGGTGTGGGAACGCACCAAAAATTTAGCCATTTTATAACAGTTTCAAATTCATTAGCAAAACATGAAAAAGGTGTGGGAACGCCGTTCCCACGCATTCCCGACCCACTACACCTTTGATTGCAAGCTTTTGGCAAATGTAACACAAGCGAATTTAGGCAAAATACAGGCTGACAGAGAGTCAGCTAACCTTCTTTGTGTCACGAGAGCACAATAAAACAATGCATAATTCTTAACGCAAAATGGGAAGATTCAGGGTTCCCATTTCACGCACTCATCAATGGAAAAATATGGAATATCGGTTAATTTTCAAAAACATTTTAATTCTTTACCAGAAATTGTAATATTTTTAAATGGTTCACGGCCCTGTTTCAAGAGCTCCCCAGCCCACTAGTGGGCCGCGGCCTACTGGTTGGGAAGCGCTGCCTTAGAGGGAACGTCGGTCTTAGCCTTGCTTGTAGTCAAACAGAACGTCTTGTAATAGCCAAACCAAACCCAGTAGGATAATGTACGCGAATTAGAAGTTGATGAAAAACGTTAGGGAATTCTGTGTCTGACATTCTGTGTCTTACTCCTTGCAGCAATAAGCATGCGGCATTTCATTTTCGCAAGCGAAGTGATGAACTTGATTTTAAATTTTCTCGCTCCAGCAGACAAAACCTTGCAACCGCAATCTAGCAGTTTGGTTGCAGGTTATGATGTAATAAAATCTACTTATCGGAGAGATTGGAAAATTAAGAAGCGATGCAGAGTTTGAATAAATACTGCAAAAATTCCAGTACAGTTATCCCACGCTCTAAACAAGCTGAAAAAGTCAGTTTCATCTCAATTCAGAAACGACGTCATAACAGAACACGTCGGAATTTACAATGAAAGTGAGAGTTTGAATTTGAAACTTACTTTGAAATCACCGAACTATTCCGAGCGAATTCAGCCGCCGGTTTTTGGAATTTAAATATGCCTCTCATCAAATCTTTGCCTGCTCTTTCACCAGCATCGAATAGCTTTCTCGACAAGGAACAATTTTAACCTCTCCGCTATTTAGTCAATTCAACTATCAAAAGTATCGGTGAAGGTGTTCGCGATGCTGAACTACTACTGTGAAAAGGATTGTCTCATCAAAGCTTCCTGATGACCTTTTGAATGAAAACACCCGTACGACTTTAGACCAGCTTTTGAAGTGTTTTTGGAAGTATAAAGCAATTTTTCCGACCATGTACTTGCTGCTTCGTGCGGGCTTAACTATAGGAGTTCCGACAGCCACATGCGAAGCAAGTTTCTCCAGTGTGGTGAGGATTCTCACACCTTATCGCAAGTGCATGACACATGACCTGAAATGTCAGGTGGTTTTGTTCAGGTTTTGAAAAATAATTAAACAGCTGCTGTGGCAAACGAAGACATCATTTCTGATCTTTCGACCAAAACTCGAAGACTGCATGTTTAAAACATTGCCTTAAATTGACACTGCCAGTGCTTCGATGCATATTGATTAATCCGTTAGACTATTTAGCAGGTGTCAGAACTGCAGCTTTTGCGACAGTTTATGCTCAAATTTATTTTCTTGGTTCTTTCATGTTTTCTTTTTTCGTTATACTGAAACACATTTTTAAAACTGCGAATGTTGATGAAAGGTAGAATATTTACATGCTAGATTACATAAGTTCGACTTCCAGCTGTTAATCGGAACGATTCATTGAATGTTTCAGTGACCAATAGAATGTGTGTATTTACATAAAATCTCGTGCATTGTTGTGACTCTTGTGAGAAATTAGACGGGGGTTCTTTCGTACCAGTGTCTTTAAATACTGATACGAATAAAATTGGTTCAGTTTTGGTGTTTATGTCAAAATATCGTTATGTTTTTCAAAACAGTCCGCCGTGCATTAGGAAAACATCAAACACAGTTTTTGCTGAATCAAACGCGGTAAACAGGGATTACGCACTGACGCGTAGTCAGAAAAATATCTTGAAGCTTAAGCAAAAACGTTGGTTTTCTTTGTTGTTTTCAAGGGAAAAGTGCATAACTAAACAAATTACCTAAGTTTTGTGTGGATACTTTTTTCTGTGAAAAGTCATCGCTTTTGAAAATTTGGGGAAGGCGCCGGAATCTTCCTCCTCTTCCTCCCCTGCTTGGCTACCCCACAGCACATAGCATACAATCAAAAATTTCATGTGATCAGAGTGAAAACAGACAACTGGCAATATGCTAACCAGTTAATCGCGGAAAATTAAAATTATTTGTTTTAAACATGCAATAAAACAAAACCATTGCCCACGTACAATGTCGTTTGCCCCTCCAAACATTAAAATTTGGATACGGGGCTGACTCCTGATGGTGACAATCATGTTAGACAGTTTGACGAAAATTATTGACAGTCTTTCATAAAAAGCAAATGAATTTCTACAAAAATTTTTTTGTTGGCATGTTATCACAGTTTTACTCAAAGGAATGCAATTGAATTTTTTTGTAAAATAGTGTTTCTATAANGTNTTTTTAAAAATTCGGATAAGGGATGGTGTTTAACATGTTTTTAGTATTGATAATGTATTGAACATGTATGGAAAATGATTATTAAAGGAGTGTGGATACCCTGCCATAGCTAAGGTGCTCAGTGGCGATTCTAGAATTAAAAACGTTGTGGGGGGCACTTTTGGACCAAAGAAAAGCAAGCGGCTAGCATAAATGTTTATCGTGCATGGTGCTTTCCATTGTTTTGAAGATAATTTTCTATGATTAACCCTATCAACAAAATTGGGTGACGACTTTTTTGATGTATGTTGTGTAAATTAAAACCAGAAAATTGACAAAAAGGCGTTTTTCTTTAAACATGGCAAGTTATAATTGAAAATGTCTGTGATTTGGAAGTGTTTCGATGGAATCCAGCGAGAAGAAATATCAATATCAGACGTAAGAAACAAGTTTCGATTATAATAATACAAAGCATGTTTTCAATCACAATCTCATTGTCAAATGTTTGTGCATTATCCTTGAGTTAAAAGAATATCATCACTGAGATCATTACCTTTCTACAGGTAGTAACATAATTTTCTAACTTTTCTATATTCTCAAGTAGCACAAAAGAATAGGCAAATGGTCTAATGTTTGCTTTTAACATTTTGAAGATGTTGTTTTAAATGCAGCTTTGTTTTACGCAAGGATTATATTACTGTTTTAACATATTTCTACTCTGGTGTTTATTCAGGTTCTATTTGGGAGCGAAAATACATCAGTTACTGGGAAACAGTTTAGAAGCTATTTCGCATTCAGCAAGGAAACCTCAAGGCAAGTTCAAAAACATCTGTAATTATTGTTTGCGGCTATGTGGAGAATCTGCTTCCGATGACGTTCAGATGTTTGCGAGTGAGTGGTGTCCTGCTTGTTATATGTGTTGAAAAAACGATACGAGTTTCAAAGAAAAAAACATTTGAAAACGGTTTAGGCGTTTCAACAACATTATTTTTGCAGTAGCATTTGCAAAAACGTGTCTTGCATAGTTTTTATAATCAAACACTAATCCACGAAACATCCACGAAATGCAAAACAAGTATGTTACAAATCTCTTAAAAATGTTTTGCTGCAGAAAAATTAAAAAATTAGTGAGCATAATTAAATTCGCGTCAAATATTTGAAACTACAGCATTGCCAAATACTAAAAAGTCAATACCCACGTAATCTTGGAATGCATGTATGAATTATAAGTGTTATCCGATAAAACGAACGATGTGCTTTACCATAATGTTTATATCTACCGTTTACAGTTGCCCATTTTCAAGCACGGAAATTGCAGAAGACAATGAACAAGTTGTAAATACCGACTCAAGTGTTTCAAGTATGTGTTCAAAAATAATTAATTTTTTTATAATTTTCTTTCGATGATAAAGCAGTTACGAGGAATGCTTGCTAATCCTGCGTTTTTTTGTAAAAGGTTTAAAAACGAAAGGTTGCATGATGACAGAAGCTGCATTTCATCATGGGAAAAAAATATCAACTCTGGCAAAAATATCACCAGCGAATGGCTGTCAGCAAGAGATACATTCATTGTCATAAGAGTGTTTCACGACTATATTTTTGCAGCTCAAATCTCAAACGTTTCAAAATCTATGCTTTTTGCAGACATGGCTTCATATATGATATCTGCTAACAGTATTTTTAAATAACAGGTGGCGAACAGTTGGACGAAACCGTAACAAGACGATCAATGTTGGTCAAGCCAAAAGAAAGAAAAAATCAAAAAGACGTTTTGAGTTTGAGCAACTTGTTCATCGTTAAACAAACCTCAAAAACACTGGATGAAAGAAGAATTTCAGAAAGTCATGAGGGATCTGAACGCGAAAACAATGAAAAATGTTGTTTCAAAAAGCAATCAGAAAAAATAAATATTTCACCGAATCTGAACAAATCATCACAATCGGAAATGCTCTTATATCGCAGCAACAAAATTTCCACAGAAAATTCATTGAAAATTTCCAAAGATCATCGTTTGCGTCACTTTGGCAAATTGCCTCGAGAACTTGTCTTCGAAACAACATCGAAAACCAGAGCATCGCTCGAAGCAAACAAGAATCCTGAACTTTTTTCGTCTATTTTTTCAACAAATACTAATCTCCACTGCCACCTCTACACAACACGCTATCTCCAAACGCCTCATTCATCTCTTTTGATGGAAACAATTAGCAAAGATATTCCTGTATGTCACACGTTAGAAAATACCAGTAGGAGATTAAACAGCATTCAAAAAGATGAAGTCCCCCGGCGTGATCCTCAAAGTACCTCTTTGCAACATAATGGATGTGGAATTTACAGTGAAACCAAATCTTTCCCAGCAGTAGATACCAAACGTTTAGCTGATGACAACTTGTTCTGCTTGGAACGCTGTAGAAAATCTGCTCCTCAGGCAACATCATCAGACGAAACAACAGGTGAAACATCTGATGAAAGAAGGCATTGCCAGCCCAGCGGACAACGGTTGGTGGGAACGTTGTCCTTTATCAAGCACACAAAACCTGCACGAGACACAGAACTATTCATTGGTCATCAGTGCAAAAAGCGCTTAGCAAAAAAATCGTGTTTCACCAAACACATAAAAAGTCATGGGGAAGAGAAACATATTTGCCAAGAGTGTGGAAAAAGATTTCCCACTGTCAGTGCACTGACCAAGCACGTGCGAACACACACTGAAGAAAAAAAGTTTTGTTGCCACGAATGTGGAAAAATATTTTCCCAGTCAACACATCTGCGAATGCACATGCGAACACACACTGGAGAAAAAAAACGTTTTGGCCAGGAGTGTGGAAAAAAGTTTCCCACTGCCACCCACCTGACCAGACACGTGCCAACACACACTGGCGAAAAAACTGTTTGTTGCCAGGATTATGGAAAAAGATTTTCCCACGCCTGCAGCTTGACCGCACACATGCGAATACACACTGGAGAAAAACCCTATTGTTGCCAGCAGTGTGGAAAAAGATTTTCTCAAGCCGGCAACCTGACCGTGCACATGCGAACACATACAGGAGAAAAGCCTCATTGTTGCCAGGAGTGTGGAAAAAGATTTTCCCAAGCCTGCAGCCTGTCCGCACACATGCGAATACATACTGGAGAAAAACCTTTTTGTTGCCAGGATTGTGGAAAAAGATTTTCTCAATCCGGCCACCTGACCGCGCACATGCGAACACATACTGGAGAAAAACCTTATTGTTGCCAGAACTGTGGAAAAAGATTTTCCCGAACCGGCAGCCTGACCACGCACATACGAACACACACTGGAGAAAAACCTTTTTGTTGCCGGGAGTGTGAAAAAAGATTTTCCAGTGCCAGCCAAGTGACCATGCACATGCGAACACACACTGGAGAAAAAACTTTTTGTTGCCAGGAGTGTGGAAAGAACTTTTCCCAAGCCTGCAAGCTGACCGGGCACATGCGAACACACACTGGAGAAAAACCTTTTTGTTGCCAGGATTGTGGAAAAAGATTTTCCCATTCCGGAAGCTTAACTAGGCACATGCGAACACACACTGGAGAAAAACCTTATTGTTGCCAGAAGTGTGGAAAAAGTTTTTCGGATTCNAGCACCCTAACCAAGCACATGCGAACCCATACTGGAGAAAAACCTTTTTGTTGCCAGATATGTGGAAAAAGATTTTCCCAAGCCAGCCAGCGGACGAAGCACATGCGAACACACGCTGGAGAAAAACCTTTCTGTTGTCAGTAGTGTAGAAATTTTCTAGTGTCGACACATTTACCAGGTACATGCGAACACAGGCTGGAGAAAAAACATATTGTTGCCAGAAGTGTGGAAAAGTGTTTTCCGATCCCAGCTCGCTGACCAGGAATATGCGAACACACACTGGAGAAAAATCTTACTATTGCCAGGAGTGTGAAAAATGATTTTTTGTTGCCGGTAACTTGACCAGTCACATGCGAACACACGCTGGATAGTGACAAACCGGGATGCGAACAGTTCTCTGTTTTTGAACTTTTTCCAACCTAAAATAGCGGCACGGTCTGAATTAAAGTGAAGAAATTAAAAATCACACAAACACAAATTGCACCAAAGCTTAACACTGCATCATCAGCTCATAAATACGCTGGCGAACTGCAGTGAGCTAGCAAGCACGGATCAATCCAATGTACCACATTCGACGACCCCGAAAGCGTGAAAAGCACGTAATTGCAAGAATAAAATGTCATCATTACTTCCACTACATTCACGCTAGGACAAAGGAAAAGCAGCAATGGGTAACACCTGTCACGTCTCAAACGTGCACTTTACCAGTTGATGTTATTCGCAAGGCTTTTTCACAATTCAAACTCGCAACGCTTTGTCCAAACCAGCAATGGGTAACAGCCAGACGCGTAACCCGGGGGCACTATGGAGGCAATTTCCCCCCAATTCCAAAAGTGACACTAACAAGTTTCAGGTTAATCAAGCTTTTGATGTGTAAGCCAAAGGAATACCTCACCGCAAATCAACGAAACTGCTTAAAAAACCTATTCTGCCTCAACTTTTAGTCGAACCTGATCAAAGCAATATGGTTTACCGATTCGCCATGAAACCTTTTCAGTCCCGCGCTCGCCAAAAATTTTGCGCAGGTTTGCAACACTATAACTCGCCAGCCGATGGAGTTAGAAAGCTGTTCAAACCATCAACGGATTCAGCACTTCTTCTAGTTGAAATTGAAATTTTTTTGTTGTTGTTTTAGGTTTGAGGTTCCCTGGGGGAACGTCACAAGTGGGGGTGTTTTTGCGTTTTTTGGCCTATTTTACGCAGCCCTAGACGCCCAATCCAATGAGCTAAGTTTTTCGCTCAAGTTTGTTTTTCAAAATCAGACGATCATCCGGGTCTTTAGAGCCCTTGATTGGCTTTCTAGCATATCCGGAGCCAAAAGTATGTCACAAAAAACAAAAAGTGGTCAAATGTTTCTACCCCTACAAACACTAACCCGGGGTGAATAACATCTAGTTTGCATATGACCATAACCCGCCGCCACAATAGGCTAGAGAGCTCTTCAAGCCCTCTAAAGACTCCTGAAGCATAGGCGTCCGCAGGGGAGGGGGCAAAACGGGCATTTGCCCCCCTGGAAATTGGGACTAAGAAGCAAAAATTTCTTGAAAACGTGAAATCAACAATTATATTCTGATTAGTTGGATTAATTCTTGTAATGACAGTTTGTTTGCTGATATGACACTCACACTGAGCAAGAGTCAGGTTAACTGTTTTGAAAACATGCAGCTATGATCTTGTTGTTCATTAAATCCGCTTCTTTGCCTGCATGGGCAGGTTTCGAAACTTGGGATGGAATTGTTCTACTAATGGCCTTTGTTGCGTAACGATAAAATAGCAACAAATTTTCTAAGATACACTTGAAGTCACGGTGGTAGGCGTTTTGCGGCATGGCATGTGACATTTGAACGCAGACATTTTGGCAGGTAGTGCAGCGACAGGGAGACAATTACTGTTGATAGCGGTAAGCCACGTAGGTTTGCACCAGTGGTATACGAACTGCGGCTCGACGACATATTTTGTGTGGCTCTTCTCTCTCAAATCGATAGAGTTTTGTTGCCTCACATTTAACGTTTGTTTCATTTATCATAGTGTTTACACAAGTTCGTGAAATTGGTCACCAGCAGTGTTCTCTGCAAGAAAATTTTGCATTGAGCAAATGTTTGTTTCAGTGCGCATGCAATTTCACAACCATGGAGACACACCAGTGAAACGTTTCGAAAGGGGTATGCGATGTACATACGATATCAAAGTTGGAATTTTGCATGTGCGCAAGAACGAGATTTCACTGCGCAAATGCTCTGGTGGTTCTGCGCAGTTCAGCACCTTAGAGGGACCATTGGTCACCAGGGAGTCTGCGCGATTTGATAACGACAGTGAACCTATATCGCAAGTTAAGTTACTTTAAATTCCCAGAAAAAAATAAATTTTTCAAAGACACATATTGTTAAAAGCATTATGTCATTTTCCCAATGTCAGAATGAGAACGAATGTTTTTCGCGAAGAGGCAATTGCAGACCATAACGTGGAACAATACTAAAATAAATTGTAAGACTACTGGAGGAGTTCGAAGCCAGATTTAGCCATTTCCAAGAGTTAAAACTATGTTTTGCATTCCTTGTAAATCCATTCAATGTTAGTGTATCGGTGGTGGCTGTCCAGTTCGCTAACCGTTTGTTGCACAGTTGTCTGCTGTAGAAATAAACTGACCGAAATGCAAGACAATCTGGATCAATTAAAAGCTTTATTGAATGCCACTCTACAATTCATTTTTGGCGACAGGTACCAGAACGCAAATACCTAAAACTTAAAATACCAGTGTATGACTCATTTCCGTGCATAGCACAACATATTGCTGTGAACATTTTTTCTCTATAATGACGTTCCTAAAAACAAACCATCGTGCAACCCTGAAAAATGAAAACTTTGGAGAATTAATT
>JGI24021J15306_10003177_pt1 | contig 18362 bp, 11 predicted proteins | sample Ectturendosymbi1_FD_15306 | JGI IMG/M metagenome (IMG submission 15306)
ACCGAGCGGTTGCAACAACCGCCAAAAGCCACGTCATACACATGGGCACACATGAACATCACCGCATCCCTTCCTCACACATACCTTTGCTCAGATAGATTCATTGTAAATACCACACACCGCCATGACAATGACAGAATTTTACAAGCCATTTATTGTTATGCATGTTATTCAGTGGGACTTCTGGTAATTACGTAAGAGCCGCATGAAACCGGGCAAAGAGCCGCATGCGGCTTGCTAGCCGCGGGTTGGCCACCACTGCTCTGCAGCATTGAGTTTCTTGCTCATTTCAATTTCACATGCATTGAATCAACATTCAATAACCCGCACAAAGAATTTCTTATCTTGCGCCCGCACCAGCACAAAGTTCAACCCGCACCCGACCTGCAATAGCACGCATAGCTCTGCGGGTTCCCGCACCCGCCCCGCAAATGTGGGTACCTGAAACCCACGCGGGGTAAACCGCCCCGCGCAGGACTCCAACACACAACGCAATGCCACTCACATATGTGCCCACAGCAACGCCTTCCCGTTGTTCCCTTGTTCCCTCAAAGTGACTGCGAAAATAGCGTCACTGGTTTGCCCAGTGGTATATCTTGGGACACTGTTAACAATAAATGCGCAAAAACGAGCATGGGGTGTCGCGCACGCCAGCAAGGACTACGTTCAGATTTTAGGCAAAGAGGTCCATTTAATAAATTCTTGGCAGTCTCCTCCAGCCATCCACCAATGGAGGCCTTCTTCTGCAACAGTTAAGCATCTGGGGAAACGAATGGGTGCAGCGCAGAATGCTTCTGTACTCCCGGAGACCTGACGGCCACACCTGAACGGAAAATGTTCCACAAACTGTTGATTGGAAACTGCAAATCACTTCACTGACTTGGAAAGAGCACTAATTTGTTGAAGAAACCAAACGATATTGGTTAAATATTCTTGACATCTCTTCGACGAAGCGTTATGATTGTCAGTCCAATCAGTATCGGGCGTTCGCGCAAAAAGGGGTGCAGAACCGTCGATCGATTATATCGCCTAGTTGACGGCCACTTGCATTTGGAAAACAACAGGGCTTACACGAACGTACATGAAGAAGTCCTATAAAATAAAATATCCGGCCCTGCTGATCAAGGACGCATTGAAGTCCTTTGCATACAGCGTTTCGCGCTTCTTCAAACAGCTTCCGAAACGTATAGTGGAAGAAGTGTGGCGGCTGTTTCAAAGCAGCTGCCATTTGAACAGCTGCTCCTGTATGATGAAACGACTCGGTGTGACGACAAATGGCGAACAACCCCCCTTGGTGCAAGGCGTTACTTCAGAACAAAGCTGAACCTTTTTTGCATTCGATACGCTGAAGGAAGAAAGGACGTGACTCAAGCAGTAGTAAAAAAGTATAAAATGTAATCTTGAGACCACGGGCATAAACTATAGTTCAAATGCTGTAAAGCCACCAAAATATTACGGAAAACCATCTGACGTCACCATGGAAAAAGATATGATAACGATAGATTCATCAAAGAACAAAAAGGTGGCTAACTAAGCAATGAGAAGGACATCCTTGGCAGATAAGTGGTATATCAAAGATTTTTTGAATCCAGTTACTCATATCATCTGACACACCTGAGGTGCGTTTGGGGTAAGAAACTACCAACACTGCGACCGAAGTCTCCTTAGTTGACAAGAGATTGACGAAAGGCTGCAGGTTGTGACGAAATCCGACCTAAAATGCTTAAAACCTTGAACAGAGGAGTTATTTGGCTTAATTGTGTGTCGCAAGTATCCTGGCAACCTGACAGCGACAGATTTGCAAAGTGCGGGGAATAAAACTATGCACAAGAAGAACGAAATCTGGGAATGCACGAACTGCCGGAGTATTTCCCTCCTTGACCTTCCTGGAAAAATGTATGCCATATACCTTGAAAAAAAGATGCCGCGACATGACTGAACCTACACTGGAGGATACCGAATGGAGTTTCCATGCTGGCCGGAAAACTACAGACTAAAGCTTCATTCTGCAATAAACTTCTAAGAAACCTTGGAATTTTTTCAAAGATGTCTTATTTTTCTCTTTCGACCTAGAGCAAGCGTAAGACCGAGATTTTTGAGAAGATAAATGCTTTGAAGAGTTTTGAGGAACTATAGCGTTGAATCACCCACTACTTGTTAAAAGCGCACAGAGACGATGAACCAAATTTACACGACATAACCGAACCTACGGCGCAACAACACGCTGTGTTTTACCCGGTCGCCGAATTCAATGGGCGACTTTTCCAGGGTCGAAAGGTATTTCTGCATTTTGTACTACCTTGAATCATAACTGTATTTGAGAGCATGTGACGTATAGTACCACATTTTTGGGCTCGACGATTCGCCACCCCTTGCGCCCATTATCACAGTTTGTGACAGAGACGATTGTACTTGTTTTTCTGTTTCTCCTCGTGCAAAACATGCTATAAGTTTCTCGCTCCGTCTATTTCCAGTTAGTGGCGTTTTCGACTTTTAACCCATTGAAGGCCCGCCCTGTTTGACCATAACTCGCCACCCATAACTCGCGAAAACAGGAACACGCGAAAACGTACTCCGCAGAGTACGTTTGCCAACCTGACCATAACTCGCGAAAACAGGAGGCCCTGAATCACGTCGCTGTGACTCAAAACGGAGCGTAATGATAGAATACGTAAGAAGAATTGCTTTTGTAAGGTTGGCAAACGTACTCTAGGGAGCGGCTTTAACTGTGCTGTGGATCATCTTCGTGCTCAGAGCCAAACTTTACGGAGAAAAAAATTAACAGTTTTTGTTTTTTACTTTAAGCATGACTTCATTCAGAATTTAGATGAAATATGAATTGACATTCAGCTCAAAGATAAAAAGGAACCTCAGTTAACTTTCTCTTCTTTTGAATGTGATAACCTATAAACAGGCCCGTAACCAGGGAGGCGCAGGGGGCGAAGACCCCCCTAGAAAATTACTTGCCCCCCCTGGAAAAATGTGTTGGACAATAGTTTAAAACTATTGAACATAGTTCAAAAAATTTGGGCCCCTCTCGGAAAACTCTTCGCCCCTCCTGGTGTCCCAAGCTGGTTACGGGTCTGCCTATAAATGACACTGTACCTTTACCGCATCTTAGTGGTTTGGTGAATTAAGTTGCATAGCCATTCAAAAACGAATAATATTTCCAGTGCACGTGTTTCTGCGCTTAAGATATTTTTCTGCCAAAATAGTTTTGATGAAATGAACTTCCGATGAAAACGGTTTTCTTCGGAACTGTTTGTGACAAAAATTTTTTCTTAGCATTCATCATGTCAAAAGTGCCTTTTTAATTACGGTTTCATTTTTTCACTTCAATGCGCTGGTGTTTTTTTCATTTTGAAACAATTCTCATGATTAAGTTTTGATTTAAAGATGAAATTAGTACTGTGGTCGAACGATATGTTTAGACAAGTGATATTGCCACTTGCAACGTGTGCAACCGCCAAACTGTAAGAAAAAATTCCGTGTAGAGTTGTTTTTAACCTTTGTTATGTTGCTGACCTAATATCAACAGGCCTGTTTTCTATTTATAACTTTTGTTTGATGTTGCAAAAAATCCTAACTTTAATCACATTAATACAAAAATTTATCTGCCAGTAAGCTAACTTTTCAATGCAGTAATTGACAGTAACTTTATACCTTCCTATTCTCGCTTTAACTTCTGTATCTCCTGAAACCGTCATAGCATGCCATGTGCAGTTGGCAATCGCTCTGTATCCAACACTTTTAACGGAAAAGAAGCTCTTTTTATCAAATTCTTGTGGTTCAGCAACCCTTCCACCATTCCACCTATGCTGATTAAATTTGTTTTTACTGACATGGACCAACTTATTATGGCCATATCAACCTAAACATCTTATGCGTTTAGACAAGTGATTTACATTAAACGACGGCTGATGTTTACCACAAGCATTTAGTGTTAATCATAATCTAATGAACTTTCATTTTTCAACATTATTACAATAAGTTGCTTGAGTTTGTAGAAATCGGATTTTCGATTCTGACATGACTGCTTATAGCCGTGTGTGGCGTGTGTTGTTACATGGAAAATGATGCAAGTGACCGCCAACAGTGAGTTAGAGCAAGGAAAAAAGTGCAACACGTGATCATTGGAAAAATATATTTTTCATGATTTGATTACGATGCGGTGTTTGCTTACTGCAATGTAAAGTGTAGTCGATGGCTTTTCAAACATGCCCTAAGTAACATTACGTCAAACAACATCTTTTACAGAGATCCGCGATACCAAAAAAGTGAACGCTCTTATAGAAATCTTCCAAAAACAGCCCAGGGGCGCCAAAAAATCCTTGAAACAAAAACCAACGGCCACCGGCAGAAAAAATTACGCCGTGAAAACCAGTGACCTTGACCCCCAGTAAGTGTCTAGCAGGAAAAAAAATTAAGCAATCGTCACATCAACACAATGCGGTAGACACGGCCGGATTTATCTATAGCGGTGTTTCTCAACCTGCGGGCAGTGGCGTAACTAGAGGTTTGAGACAGGAGGCAAAACTTAGTTGAAAGGGGCCCGCTGGCCATTGTACGGGGTCCCTAGCCACCGTAGGGGATCACTAGCCAACACTGAGAAAACATTAAGAAATTATAGCGAATCCAGATGATGTGGATGTGTATACTAGCTAAAATAAACAAAAACACCCCGAAAAACGCAAAAAAACAACAACACACTGAAAGCCAAAAGGATACTAAATATCAACATGTAAGCTAAGGGGGGCCCAGTTTTTGCATTTATTCCCAGGAGGGGCGGCTCGCCTCCCTGCCCCCGTCAGTTACGCTACTGCCTGTGGGCCATATAGCGCAGTTTGAGTGGACCACGGAGTTAAGACCAAATATGTTAGAATAGAGATATCTAGACATCTCATCACTGCAACGTGGGAACACATTAATTTTGTTCAGCAGCAAGACTCTCACTGAATTGCATACAGCCATAAATTCGTTACTTTAGATGTGTGTTTGTTTATGCGTACAAAAAACGCCTATTTTCAACAAGGTATACAGTGGGCCATGCAATTTTTACCAAAAGTTATCCGGGCCGCTTAATTAAGAAGGTTGAGAAACACTGATCCATAGGTTATGTGGGCTTAATCCTAGGGCCTCAAGATCCAAGGGGCCTCCAGCAAGCTGTGGTGCGCGTAGAATCAATTGCCCGGTACAAGATGAGGTCAATAAATATGCATCAACAGTTCAAGTCGTAACTATTCATGAAATTTAGTTTTCATTCACTTAATCAGATTTCTTTTTGGTAACGTCAGGGTCTTTTAACGGGTTTTTACTGTATCGTACCGATTTTTACGTGTGAATCAGGCGCAAGAACTTGTGGTTGTTCGTACGGCGTGTTATGCATCTGATCTACGCTTACAGTTATACTGCAGATAAGATCGGCACGTGTGTGTAGGGCTNGCAGTATCCTACAATAAAAACATAGTGAAATCCAACATTGTATAGGCCTACCTTCTAATAATAGTGAGAGCGACTGATTATTTAAACTGACTTCAGTTAACAATGACCAGTGGCCTGCAGAAGGGGGGAGCAAACCGGACGATGGCCCCGGGCATCCAAGACAGGGGGCATCCAAAGAGTGAAATTACAAAAATTAAAATGCTGTAACTAGATGATTTTTTATATTTTAAGGCTACTAACGCATGCTGCATGAATTTAACTTTTCGAAACTTGTTTTTTTTATCAACACTAGTTTTTACGTATTATTCAAATGCCAGTAATTCTCACATTCTTCAATGCCAGGGACTCATACTCTAGGTGTGCGGCGCACAGCCAATCAAGCTGATGACGTATCTTTTTCCAGATCGTGCGATCAAGGGAAAATCACAAAAAAGGATTGAAAGATAATTGTGAACATTTAATTGATTTTCTGATCCCAACTTCAAAACTTTCCTATTTCAACTTGCTTGATTTAGCTGACTTTTTGATGCATCATTAGTTTCCGGTTTCGTTTTTTTGATGTGGCAATCTTGGGTGTGCGCTAATACAGCTGCACACCTATGCTTGCAATATGTGCATCATGTCGAGCTTCGTCATTAATTGGAAGGTCAGGTGGATTGATCATAACGGCTCACACAAGCCCGTATATGTTCTGTCCCAATTAGTTGAACATATAACAGCCACATGATAAAAGAACGAAAGCTTGCTTGCGTAGTTTATGTGCATTCTCAATTCTTGTGTAGTTTAGCAAGTTTCAAACTGTCAACCATGGGTGTGCGCCATCCCAGCCGCATACCTTTTCTGCTCGACTGCTGTTCGGCAAGACATTCGCGCAACCTGGTGTTTTTGCAGTTGTGACCTGGCCTGTCGCAGCACTGAGTGTTTTCTACTCCCCTGTTTTAACGTGTTGTCGGATATTTTTGCAGTTATGAACTGCTCTGTCTTAGAGCTGAGTGCTATGTGTTACTCCGGTCTCCAAACTTGGAGCGCTAAATTATATTATTTCTGTTCATTACAGCGGCGTAATGTACAACAACGAGTAAGGAGAGTTGGTAGAGAATAACTTGCATGTTGTGTCAACAAACTTCGACAAAACGTTGGTTTGCAAACGTGAACATGACGTCATATTGTGATGTCACAATCAGCGTATATCCAGTAACAATGAACACCATACGCCACTGCTCAATACAAGAATTTGGTAGGGGGCATACAATCAAGCAGTCGCCCCAGGCATGACCAGTCCTCTGCACGCCATTGACAATGACTGACCATAAAAGGCACTGTTATTTCGGGAAGTTTCACCCAGAGTGATATATTACTGAAAATCAAAGTGTAACAACTAATAATATTACAATGTGTCTTCTGATCCGGAGAAGTACAGCAGCTTTGTTTGCTTTTTTATGACGTGAATCTCGTTTACTACTTTTAGTTGTGATTTGTTTTGATTTTAATTTTCTCCAAACTACTGCAAAATGTATTAATCGCGAAGCGCCGATAGGCATATTTATTAAGAAGGACAGAAAAAAATAGATGTCAAACTTATGAAATATGTAAGATATGTGTTTGGTGATATAATTGACCGTGACGTTATCAGACAGTACGCCTGTGCAGATTAAAAATCTGGTTCCAGGCAGCCAGGTACGATTGCAACAGTTGCCTGTCATGAACGCTTTTGCATGGCAGGCGACAAAGCAATGATCGCGGGTCACTCTGGCAAGAATTTCGAAATTTTTTGTTGAACGTACTTGGAACGCATCCATATTCTCACTTTCTTGTGTGCGAAATTTAATTAATACTTTTCTATTTTCCCCAACTCCTAAAATTGTGTGAGCTCCTCACAGTTGGATTAGCCTGGGACCTCGCATCAACCAAATCCCGGCCTGGTGGTAAATATAAACGACAAGATATAAAAACAGTAAACTGTAAGTTGGCTTATTCACGTATTCGTACTTAGTCTTAAAGTAGAGCTTGAAATAACCAAGAGAGGTTGTACAAAAATGGAAGTATGGACTTTCGCAATGCATGTTTCCAGTTTCCTTGCACACAGCTTACACGTGCTACAAAATAAGTTCTCCACCTCACAACATTCGTATTCTTCGAAGCACAAATGACTTTCGAAACCAACAAGAATTTATGTGCTTAACAAAACATGAGATTACAAACAAAGGCACTGACACATTTTGGTGAAGAGGTTCTTGTTGATTTCATTAAGGAGTGTGCTCATAACATGCTGCTATTTTCAGACAAATAAAACGGGGGCAAACACACCATCCAAGGACAAAAGTAAATTTTTATTGAAGCGTTTGAAAATGCTTTCCATTGATTGAAAGCAAAGGTAACAAAATACAATTTTTCATGTTTCATTAGCAAGAGCACTAAGATTGGCTATTCAAATTTGATAATTCCTCGGCCATTCATCTTTCTATCTCTCAATAGATGCATGGCATTTGTTATTTCTTCCAAGTTGAATTGACGGAGTGGAGGTGAAACGATCTGAACAACAGTAGAAATCAATTGGTAAAATCTTTCATATCAAAGAAAAGAGGAGCAACTTGTACATTTTTATCGGAAATATACCTTTTTTACCTCTTTTGTTGCCCCGTTCGGCGTATCAACAAATTTAATTATTTTTCACGCAGGCCTACATGGAGCAAAGGAAGGCCTTACGTCAATTCTCAGAATATTATAATTCAACTCGGATCCATTGCACTATGTTTTTTGTTTGTTTGAGATGACCCAATCTTTGTTTCATTAGCATGTTCGCAGCACAAATAGTTCTGAATTCAAAACTAAATTCTCTACCATGCATAAATGCAAGAGCAAATAGAAATTACAGAGCATATTAATGTATAGCAAATATAACTGCCAAAATTCATGAAAACGTATTTGCCGATATCCAGATGTTTCCGCTTACTTTCTTTGCTGCTACTAGCTGAAGAAGTTGTTTCAGTTGCTCGATAGATCCAACATATATTCCTTTAATCTGTCTGGACCCTGAAACCATCTGCGGCAAAGATATTCGAGCTTCTCCTCCGAAAAATCCAACCATCACTAAAATTCCGAACTGTAACGAATATTAACAGCGTTTAAAAACAAACTCGGGTAGCTCTAAAAGTACGTGTAGGAAGTTTCTGGAAACAAATGGTTCTCATCTCCAGTTTCCTCCAGTGAACGTGAATATAAGTTTAACATAAAAAAGTCAGTGAGTACTGCTAAGCAAGGAATGAACTCGCGAGGGTAAACTGTTTGCAGAACCATTTTATGGTTCTGCAAACATTATTCAAGAACTAGTCGATTGAAATCTTGAGCTCAGAGTTTGAAGTATGAAGCCAAAAGCTGCCTAACGCTTTGATTCCATCACGGTTGCACAAGCGTAACGTTTTTTCACATTTGAGTGTTAATGGTATCTTGGCATGAGCTTTGGATTCGAACAGTGCTTGCATTGCCCTCAAGCAATAAAAGTCTCAAATGCAACGATTTCACCTTTGGTGGTGAGGCGAAAAAGAGTAACGCAAATAGAAGACATTTTCGCCGTGGTAGTAGAGCTGCAACAATGTTTTACACTTTCCAAAGCATGCATTCATTCTGCTTATGAGTCAAGTCAAAATTTCCCAACAAATTATTGCCTCAGAAACCCCAGAAGCCTTAGATGTTGGCGAGTTGCTCGGAAAAAGTAATGGTGTGCAACGCATGATGGTCTTTTTCAGAGACATTACAGACATTAGCAGAAAAAAAACAGGAATTGGAAACATGTAACAGAAACCTTTGTTCTTTTAGAAATTAATATATATAGTAAAACATCTTTGATTGTTTACACACACTAGTTCGATGAATATGAAAATCGGCCCACTCTGAAGAGTTACCTGCTGAAGACACTTAAAAACTCTTTCTGCTGTAACTGTTGTGTTGACAAAGTCAATGATTGCGTCAAATCCACCATTGAAAGCTTTGTCTTGAGTTTGTTTGATGAGTTCCTTCTCGACTCCGTTCCTTGACCAGTGAATCACGTCGTCACAACCGTGTTTGCGTGCCATGGTCAACTTATCTTCCTGCAAAATGTTTTTACTGATAACAACTTAAGCTTTGGTATACTTAGAATAAATGGTGCGTGGGAAGCCTTCCTTCTCCAAAACTTCAGCTAAAACCAAGTACACTATACCGTTTTATGGATAAAACGTACGGAATAGCAGAAATTAGCGACGGTCTTCTGCAGGAAGCACGTTTACGATGAACAAAAACAATATTACGAAAGTAGTACTGTGGTATTGTGCACAAAAACAAATGAGAAATGTGAGGATAAAACAACAAAATTTTCACTAAATTGGGTTTAGCGAGATTTAGAAGTTAAAACTGCGTTCTCATTATTAGATTCTTTATGATATGCATTCAAAAAGTGAATTAATGCTGTTTGAATTTTTTTTCACGAAACATTTTACACGATAAATTTGTGGTAATTGCAATCCAAATGTGACTGAGATTGAAAGAATCTGAGAAACGTCCTATATGCACCAAATTTCAAGATTAGCATGTCAGCTGCAGTATTTTAAAGACCTGCAGCAATATTTTTATTTGAAAACATGTTTTTAAAAACAGATGCTAGGACTTGCACACTTATCTTTTTGGAAAATTAACCTAATCGGTCTTCACTTCTCGGGTGGGNTCAGATTTATGTCGTTTACCAAANATTTTCATCCATGGGACTCACGCTGTGTTGGATCAATTCTCGCAACCTACCAGTAGCTTTTCATGCTCTGATATATGAACAAATAGGAGAATCATAAACGCTAACCTCAATTTTGCTTTTTTGTGAGAGTGCTTCTGAAACATATTTGTGTATGGCCTATTTATGCAAGAGGAATACAAACCTCGCAAAATGAAACATACTGGTCTTTCTCAAGGTTGCGGTGTGGTAATGACAATATAAATGTCTTTTGTTAACCCGCTTCATGCATTGCTTGGGATTCGGCTTAGCAATCAAACCTAAAAAATCTGTGTAAACAAACAAATCAACAATCGGCGAATGTGGAGCTGCTTTACTTCTCAATTGCTGTAAATGTAATGCCGTTTTCTGAAAGCACGTATGTTGAAATGCAATGCTGCAAATTAAAAAAAAATCAAAATGTATTACTGCAATATCGGCGACAACCACTTTCGTTGTTGATGGCAATACTGCTTTTGCTATCTGAAGGCACCACAAGCCGAGACCACCGCCTCCCACAATCAGAACACTTGCTTTTCCTGAAAATGTAAAATTTCTCTGACATTATGTTTTGCATGATAACGAGCACATACTTTCAAAGGAAGCGTTTGGAGCAGTTTAATTGATAAAATTTACAGTCTTCCATACTTCTATAAGCTAAAGAAGCAATGAATGCGAGCAAGAAGTTAATACCTTCGTAGTTCGTTGCATGTTCCACTACAGGAAGCGCTTTAGATACTGCATTATACGCTGTTACCGCAGAGCAAGGCAGCATGCATGCCATGTCGAGAGGAATGGAGTCCGGGAGTTTAACAACGAATTTGCTTTCCGGTACCACGACATAGCTTGCGTACCTGCAACAACGATTGTCGAGGCATAACCGGTTTAATGAAAGAAAGCAGAATCGTTTTAAGAGGTTATTTCGGGCCACATAACGCATTCGAAGCACATATTCGATAAAACTGTGAAAGAAGAAAAGGTTATCAGCTGGCTCTGGGCTAACCGATATCGTACTCTCAAAAACCCAATGGAAACGAGCGGTTCAAAATGCTGCATTAATTGATACTGATGTTTTTTAACTTCTCAGTTAATACCAAAACATATCTAAAATCGTAAACATCACAATGAAAACAAAAGCTGCATCGGAGTATATGTGGCCCGAAAACGATTTAAAGGAAAGTTTTTCTCAGGTCTCTGCAACAACATTCAAAATTCACTGTCACGAGAAAACAATCTTAGTTTTTAGTTCTATTTTGAAAATTGCGATGTATTGACATTTTGATGACCTATTCACTATTTCAAGATTTTCTAAATTTTCTAATATGCAGCAAATTTTCGTGCTTTAGCAATGTAATCAACCAGACGCTAACCAGAAAAGTTCACATTCAGTGCATATCCCGTTATGGTCCAGGATACGGAAACACTGGAAAAGGTTTCACTTAGTCTCTATCAACTATATTGCCTTTTGTCACAACTGATTTTACGAAATTATAAACTTTTCCATCTTGGGAAAGATTAAACTAGCCAGGGGCGACTTAATGTGCATAGCTTTTAGGTCCTTTCTCAGCAAACGTGACTAAAAACGAACATTACGTTTAGCTAAACGAAAACGATTTCTTTACGCAGCTTAACAAAAAACATGCTGGATTGCAAAATATGTATAAAAATATTTTTCGTGGAAAAGATAACGCAAAGATAACATACCCCCCTGGAAGTCCAAAACCGAAACACTTTGACCTGATTCTACAGTTGGAGGTGGCGTTGCGCTTGCAGTACGCACACTCACCACAGCCTCCCCAGGGATATACTATAGCACGATCACCAACTTTCAAGTCGCCTGAAAAAATAAAATTCGTGTACCTTAAAAATTAATTTAAACAAAGAATCACACGCATGGTTGTCAAAGCAAGACTTCTACACCTACAGTGGAAAAAATTGGAATAAAGAAGATAAGACTCAAATCACAGTTCTACACGGACCCTTCTCATCGTAGGATTACTGCTTAATGTAAGCAGTTTAATCAAACTTTTGTTAGCTGCGAAAATAGACTTTTACGAATGTTCACAAAGGGTGTCTCTTTTGCTATTTAAAACATAAGTGGATTTTCGTTATTCGCATCTGAGCAGTTTGATGAATGCATGTAAACAAAGTTATGAAAATCACGTTTTTTGCGGATTCACTAGGGTACAATATAGTTACATTCTATCTTCACAAAAAACTTTGAAGATTTCGTTACCCCATTTACACATTGTGGTTACACAAAAATTTCTAAAAGAATTATGTCCAAATTTATGTTCATTTTTCATGGCAACCTTTAAATGTTGTTAAAACTTAGAGTTGGCTAAATATTTTGGTGAAAACGCGAAGCCGAACTGAAGAAAAAAGACCAAGAAAACCCTGATGCAGACATATTTTTAGCACACGAATATCTGGACTGGAGAATAGATTTTTGCCTATTCATAGGTAAGTTTGCAGTGCTAAGAATTCCAATGATATTGTAAACCCGAAGAATTTCTAAAGTGGTAAAAAACACAGAGAGCTCATTCTAGTGCAAGAAACGCTTAAGAAAGTTTCGTTCTGCAACAATTGCTCTTTTTGGCAAACAATTTGCGACCTAAGAGAAGCAAACTGATCAAAATAAAATTTATTTAAGCAAAAATGATACTCTTTTCTTTGTTCTAAGCATTTTTATCTGAGTTCAAGCTTCAGTTGCTGGAAATGGTCATCAACCTAATAAAAGAAACGTTTTCGATATACTCGTAAACCAATGAAGATTTGTGTAGGCTGTGAAACCTAAATAGGTTTACGTAAATCTTTTCATGGTTTCGGTTTCAATATAGACATGGCAAACTTGTAAAGCGCTAATGCTTCTTGAACAAGGGAACGGTTGCTTGAGGTCTTCAGATCTTGGCATGATTTATGATATTGCAAGATAAACTACCTGCAGAATAAGGAAACTGCAATGCAATCACAATAAATGTGCGCATGGCCATTGCTCGTAAACATGAAATGTATTCGAACGAAACTACCCGCAAAAATAATTCTGCTTATAATAGGAACATTTTGAAGACCGTATGCACAAAATGATTGGCAACTTTAACTGTTCTTGTGTGACAATTCTGAATTCTAGTTCGTTGGGGAATATGTGAGGAAAATGAAGTGGCAAACTGAGCTACAAAACACCCGTAAAAAAATTATAAACCAAGTAAAACGATGTGGTTCAAAGATGTTCATGAAGACCCGATTTTCGAAGAGAGGTGTGATAACATACCTTAGTATTTAAATCGTCATAGCATTCAGTTAATTTTATTTAGAATCTAATCGGTACAGCAACTTTGAAAACATGCATCGACGTATATGGTATTGAAGCGTAGTACAAGCATGAGTCATTTTTAAACACATGTCTTTTTCGATATTTCAGCTCTTCATCCCTTACCAGGAGGGATGCTGGAGCAAAAGAAATGCAGGAAGAGGCACGAAAAAAATTGAAGCACCAGTCATAATGAACGAAGTTTCAGACTTGTGTGGGTTATTTACCGCAAAAAAGGGGACGCTTCTATTTTTTCTTTGTTGCGTAACACTTACAAACTTTGAACACTTCCAAGCTATTTACTCCATACAAAATACATAAATGTGGAGAACGACTAGCCTTTTACATGATTCTCACAAAGTGGACCTAGAAAAATAACAGTTCAACAATTCTGATTTCGATTGCGCAGGACACCTTGCAGTGAATTTTTACGAATTCGGTAGTGATAAAACAACATAGAGTGAGCTATTGCTTGTGAACAAAAAAGGCATTTTGGCCTTGTCTCCCTCCGTGGATAAGGTAAGAAACAAGCCTTCTCTTAGGCCCCCTTGCTCCGGCGCCACTACTTTCTAAGTCGAAAGGAACACAATCATTTGCTTTTGATCAGTATCGTTTCTACTGAACATAACAAAAGTTAGAGTTTTAAATAGTTAAAGAGTTTGCAATTAACGTTTAATTTTACTCACTGATTGACGTAATTGATCTGCCACAGCCGTTGCGTACATGCTGTTCATCACAAGGTAAGCTAGACATAAGTAGGTAATAGAGCAGGGGTGGGGAACCTTTTTACTGTCACGGGCCGCATGAATTGTGCGTTATCGCTGGCGGGCCGCAAAATCAGTTAATAATTCTACCTTTGTCTAACTACGAAGAAGAGTGACTACTCTTAACGTACTAAGTACCTGCTTGTCACGGAGCTTCGTTTTCACACGATGTTGTACTCTAACAAGGGTAACAAAAATTCTGATGCGGGCCATGTCACATGTTCACGCGGACCGCATTTTTCCCGCGGGCCGCAGTTTCCCCACCCCTGTTATAGAGCTTGAATTGAACTGCAATGATGCTGTTTTCAATAACGGATGGAAGATCAAATATTTTTTTCACACTCTCCAAGACTAAACAAAGNAGTGCTAAAGCAAAATTTATACAACAAATCAAAGTACGAGCTGCACATACAAATAAATGGGACCACCGATAGACTTGTGAGTCANAGGCTACCGTCCCAAATGTAAACTATTTTGCTATGAAGCGTTTAGTGATGCAAAGCTTTTTTATAAAGGGCACCTTCTACGCGTTTCCACGCTAATCCCTTGGTGCAACGTCTTGTAGGTGACTTATATTATGATGTAAAGGATGTCATTGTCGCAAAGTTGTTTGAGTTCTGATCGGGAATCAAAGATATCGAGAAACTTTTGGGTTTTACATAAGGTTTTGCACAATACAAGTCGCTTTCGGCGATGGACCGTCAGTCGCATTAGTCAATGGGCCACTTGGACCAAATTCCAAAGAAAAAAAGACAACGGGAGCCACAAAACCCATTGGATAACTAAAATGAAAACAAAGCCATGCAGGTACGTTTTTTGCCTATGTCCTATGAACAGAAAACTATGGTTTGTTGTATATTTTGCAAAGTCAGTGAACACCAGCAGCAACAAAAACGAGTTTTCAAAAATTCCTATTGAAAACCTAAAGAACTAACAAAATAACAAGCCTAAATTGAATACTCATTCTTTATTTTTGAAAGTCACAGGAATTCGCAGTTGGCGAATGAAAGAACCACTTATACTCTAGTTTAGAGTGGCGCGTTGCCGACCCCAGCGTGATGGTGAATGTCTAAGATCTGAAGTTTTGTTTCAGTATGTAGAAAACATAGCTTGTTATTTTGGTGCATGTCCACGGTTTCGCACTCTACGTGGGTAGAAAAGATGGCAACATCATAAAATTAAAAACGCATGACGTACATATTAGGGGTTTTCTGTGGATGAATAGCTGTAGCAAAAATGGCTTTTTCCTGTTGAACAAAGCATGGAGAAAAAGCAAGTCTGAATGAAGGATTCTCCAAACCAATACTTCCATTAAAGCAGCATTTCTCAACCTTTCAATTACGTAGCCCAGATAACTTTTCGTAAAAATTGTGTGGCCCACTACCTTGTTAGCGTAGGCTATGATTTTACACGCATACACAAAAAAACAGTATTCTAAAGCAGCGAATATATTTCTGTATGCAATTCAGTGAGAATCTTGCAACTGGACACAATCAATGCGTTCCAACGCTGTAGTGATTAGATCCACTGTTCACTCTAAGAAAACTTCATACTGAGCAAATATTTGTTTCAGTGAGCATGCAATTGCACAACCATGCAGACATACAACCAGTGAAGCGTTTCAAGCATTACTAGGGCTATGCAATATATATATACGATATTAAATTTGGAATGATGCAACTGCGCGAGAATGAAATTTCTCAAATGGTATAGTGGGACTGCGCATTTGCACAGTTGCGGACCTCAGAGGGCACACTGATTAGATGTCTAGATAGCTGTTTTCTAACATAATGTCGTCCTAACTCCGCGGCCCACTGGGAAACTGCGCTATGGCCCGCCAGTAGGCCATGGTGCACAGGCTGAGCAACGCTGCAATAAAGCATCATGAATGAAGTGATCTAAGTTGAAATACATTTTTTTAGGAATAGACTAGAAGATTGTCATTACTGTAATACCTAATTTGTTTTTTCAAAGTTCAAAATCTTTGCAAATAAATTCCACGTTTTTTCGAATTCTTAGTTGGTTGCAACCGGTTACTATGCATTTCAAAAAAAAATTAAAGCAGTTTCAATCTACAGTCAGCGTAGCTATTGCAAGTGACTGAAGCACATGCGTGCGAGGCTTACGATCTTGCAGAGTTTATATCAAGACATTTTAAATAGTGCGGCAATATGCACAAACTCACAGCTTGACTGGTTAGGCCCAACAGAATGAACGAGGCCACATATCTCGTGCCCAGGAACAACTGGCCAGTCAGAGCTCGCCGAGAACTCCGTTTTTTCGTAGCCGTAATCTAGTACATTGATCCACTGATGAAAATCAGAACCGCAGATTCCACTGAACGCTGTCTGCGTAAATAGGCAAATAAATTCTTGTGCACTGATTTTTTATGCAAGAGCAGATGCGAGACTTGAAGATGTTTATTTTTACTCATATTTCATGTGCGCAGCTCCAGACGCCGCACAAATGAATAAATGACAAGCTATCTCTTGCATAGCACCTTAGCATAGTTATGGATTCCTGAATTTTGTCTAGTTTTTCGAGTGCGTTGCCACACTTCTTTTATTAGCACTAAACCCTTAGTTGTATAGAAAACATTTCCACTGAATTAGCTCTTGGCAATGACTTATCAATAATGGTTGGAACTCCATATTCTCATTCTAATAATAACATGTCTCATTTCAGAGATGAACTAGAAAATACTATGCATAAGGTAAATGATGATCGGCTGCCTTTTTGTTTGCTAGGTGATTTCAACATCAACTTACTTATGAATACGTTTGATGTAGAACATTACATTAATACTTTAACGTCTATCAGGGTGTAGTCTGTGTTAGATATCCCAATACGATTTATGCCTAATGTATCAACTTCCAGACTAGATTACCAATTATACTACAGATGCGATCAATCATGTTCTTCCTGGTCTTTCATACATCGACATTATTGACGATCTGCCAACGCTCCTCATAGCGAAAATACCAATTACAGGAACTAGTATTTCAATTTGGAAAAGAAACTCTAGGAACACAGACCTTCTTTCATTTCTATCTACTTTGGATCTGACGTTATCAAATGGCTTCTCGTGGGACAAGCAAAAACCTGATGACAAATTCAAAACATCTTTTGACATTTTCCTAGCGATGACAAATAATTACGTTCCATTTGTCAAGCTGTCTAAGAAAAAAACAAACTAGCCCACAAACCTTGGTTAACTAAATGTATACTAATGTCTATACAAACTAAGAATTGAATATACTGAAAACTATTAACCTTGCTTAGGGCTGAAACGAAAATCTCATACCGTTGGTATCACAGCCGTAATTTGGCAAATATTGTTCCCGCCATAACCGAGGCTTACGCAAAGGTTTTAGGAACACAGGCGCGTTTTTCAACATCTCAGCAATCATTCTTAAGTTTATCTGACCTGAAAAAACGAGCTTGTTGTATTTCGAAAAATGTTAGTTTCTCATAACCAAACATAATCTCTCCCAAAAAATGGTGGAGGTGGGCTTACTGAAGGTGCCAAAAAGGCAGGAAGAATGAAAAAATTCCGCCATTAGCCTTTATTAGCGGTCGATTAAATATCAAAGTAGTATTCTGCTCGATGCAGGTCCACATACAACAGACTGAATTAGGTTGAGACGTGAAGATATGTTATTTTTAAATGTATTTTGTAATTCATAGCCAGCTAAGGTTTAGAGTCCCAAAAAGGACAAATGATAATTACGATGACAAGCCCGATCACAATAATGTGAAATTGTGTGCAATACTGCAAGATGCTAAATCTTTGCAGGTAAAACACGCAGAAACGCTAAGTTATAAAAAATGCATTCCACAGTTTTGTTTCCGCAATGATTACTGTTAAAGCATAGTTTTTACCTTTATCACCAGACCTCCTTCAGGAGCTTCCGGAATTTCAACTTCATCGAGCACGAAGGGTTTGCCTGCTTCAAAAAGCCTTGCACGTTTCATTGTGTTAGTTACTGCAGCAAACTATGTTCTCTCTATAGTGGACACATTAGTGCTTTAATGTTTCGTGCATTCTTACTGCGTAATTCCCAGTAATATTCCATTCGTGATTCAACGTGATGTACTTGTTTGCGAA
>JGI24021J15306_10003179_pt1 | contig 18359 bp, 11 predicted proteins | sample Ectturendosymbi1_FD_15306 | JGI IMG/M metagenome (IMG submission 15306)
GCTGTGTCGTAGCGTTGAGTGTATTTTCCTCCGATATCCTAACCTGGAGCGCTGATAGTTTATATTCAGTTCAATGACACATAAATTAAGGGGAGTGCGTGTAGACGAATATGCATATTATGTCAACAAACTTCGCAAAACGTTGGGTTGGAAACTTGAAAATGACGTCAAATTGTGACGTCACAAACAGCGCACAGCAAATACAAATGACCAAGTATGCCACTGAATGAACCCCCCATGAAAATTTTCTGCGTACGCCACTGGCTGACCGTAATGTCTAATTTCAGTGTGAGGAAGCTTTTAATGGCTTTTTGTCTACGTTGTGTAAAATATAAGCAAGCCATGGTACAATGTAAAGAACAGATGTTCGTCAGTGCGGGTATCCTTAACGGATGTGTGATGACGTAACTAGAGTGGAGAATAAGCTCGTTACACAACAAATATACGTAAAGATACAGTGAACAAAATATTTTGTCATACCAATTTGATATAACCTTCCTCCAAACATGTCATGCCAAAAAGTTGCGATTCTTTAAATGTTTCTATTTTCATAACTGTTGAAACCTATTTTTGGGACCCACTGGAGGTGGTAATCAAGAATCGAATACCCTTGGCTTGAGAGCGATCGTGGTTGACATTAGGCCTAGGCTAGCAAGAAGTATTATATTTACTACCATTGTGGTGTCATTCCTCACTGTAAAATATCGTTTTTTGCGACTCCGGTTACGTCATTTTATATTCGTTACCAAGATCCGCTACTGACGGAAACCCGACATCCGTCTTNTACAGGGCACCTCGGCCATAACTCTAGACCTCAACATGTTGTATCTCTCTGTATTTTGCTTTTCACGTGACCATTCCAACCATTTGTGTTCTACCAACGGCAAAATAGGCACGGAGTATATTTTGTCTCATTAGGCAAAATCGACATTATCTTTTTGATATGAGTTACTTGGAAGTTTTCGGAGTGTTAACAGGAGTCCCAAGGAAAGGTGTATCTAATACGTTTGGGATGCAGTTGCAGGGTACCTGAGGTGAGCAACGTTTCTCACTGCCTGTCGGTTACCCATACCTAGATTGCTTTTGCACGGCTGAAGATCTCAGTCTTCCCTTAAAACAGACTCTATTTGATCAATAGCTAGGGCCCTGTCGGGCACACCCTTTCCGGACCTGAGTGCACCTAAAAATGATGATTCCTTAAGGGAGTTTCACTTCCCTATAACTACAAAACTCCGTAACTGCCGCGTCGTCATCAGTTGCAATTTCGCTTCATTCCAGGTCACATAGGTAGAATGATGACGCGTAAATCAGCCACCCAGAGAATAAAAACATAAATCATCTATCCAGCCAACAAAAAAATAAATGAGACACACAGTGTAACAGTGTTTCTGTACAACTTTTTGGTCAATTTTAATGTAATCGAAGTTTTCATTTTTAGAAGTATAGCCTTGAGCAGGGGTCACCAACCTTTTTGAAACTGAGAGCTACTTCTTGTGTACAGATTAACACGAAGGGCTACTAGTTTGATACACACGTCTGAAATAAAGTTTTGCTCAATTCACCTTCAATTATTTTAGTATTGATATTCGTTAATGTGAAGACATTGATCATTGCTAATGTTATTTCTAGAACAAGCCCGTGCGCGACCTACATGGTCCTTGCGGGCGACCTGGTGCCCGCGGGTACCACGTTAGTGACCCCTGGCCTAGAGTGCAGCCCGATAGTACTGTATTACTGCTACACGCGCGTGATAAGAATACAGTAAAGCAAACAGGAACACTTTTTAAAAGATGGACTACTGAGAAACAACGCTAAGATAAGATATTACGAGAACTCCACGGCACTACCAAGATGTTTTTTTCTTACAACTATTCAATTTGATTGTACTTTTTTACTACACCTTTCGTTTTATTGGCATAGGTGATTTGCTGCTCTAACCCCTGCTCCAAGATAATGTCCATAGTAAAGCTCCATATTAACAATGTTTTTTGAAAACTTAGAGTTCTTGAAACAAATGGACAGAAAACAAATGGAATTTGTACTTTGGTTTATGACGTCTATACCATATAAGAGTCTTATGTTTTGTCATTTTCACGAAAAACATACCAGGCAGCTAAAAAATAAAACATTGTAACTGACGCTGTTTGGGTTACAAATGTCAGAATCATTCATTTATCCAGAATTTAAACTTCATAAATATTAAAAACCATAAGAGTCTTAATCATGCCGTTAGTAGTCTACTTGAACGGAGTATTTACGTGAAATATTGCAGCCCTTATCGATATTTCTAAATATTTTCTATCACACGCACAGTGACGTACGCAGAAAATTTCCGAGGGGAGGGCCAAAGCATAGGCGTAGCCAGGGGAGGGCCAAAGGGGCCATGCCTCCCTCCAAGTTTGTAGCAGATATAGTCATTTTGTGCTTTGAGAGGCGTTTTTCTAAATAAAATAGTGTTATTCGCCTAAAATGAAACATTTTGGTATACACTGCCGAATACTGACAGTATACACTGCCGAAAACTGTTTACACATTTTTTATTTTTAGGGTCTGAGGAGAGGGCCATGGCACAGTGGCCACCCCCTCCGTACGCTAGTGCACAGGCACAACAAATTTTTATTAAAATAAGACCTTGTGCCCTTGTTTCAAAGTTTCATTTAAGTAGGGGTTTCATAGGAAAGAAGCTTTTGTTTAGGTTTGTTGAAACTTCATGTCAAAAAATTCATGTGCCCAAAATGCTCTCATAACTTTTTATTCTCAAAAGACACCTCTTTCTTCAAATCAACAACAACTCGGATTTATCAGGGCGCAAAGACTATGCTCATTGTGCAATTCGTTAATGCATAAATTAATACCACAATAATTGAAAACATTTTCAAGTGTTTAAGCTTGCACATGACCGATAGGCCGATGTGCACTATCTATACCCATCCGATAAAAATTAAAATGTCTCTTACAACTTCTTCAGGCGTCGTGCGTGACATCGCAGGTCCTTTATCTGGTATACCAGGTAACATTATATCAAAGAAAAACACAGAATAGAATTCAACATTTTTATGCAGATACTCAGGGAAGAGCGTTTAGTGATTTGCCAAGCCATGACGCTGCAAATACAGTATGCAAAACTTCAAGCTGCACGCGAAACGGTGTTTTTTTTAATAACAAGCCGATCTGCTATAGCTGACTAGCTCCCCAAAAAAAAGCCGTAATTTCCATAGATTGAGATAAAGTTTAATATATTGTCAAAGTTACTTTCGACTTTTGTCAAGAACAGACAGCTGTTCGAAGTTGGTTAACTTCATTCTGTTACTTATGGAGCTTGGTTTCCTTTTTCGAATCCCTCCACAAATGTGAAATCACACCTCAAACAAACAAGGGCTTAATGCATTGCATTTATTTGTCATCGTCGACAAAAGTGCTTGTTAGGTCTCGAGTGAACGTTTTTGCTATCGTTTAATGTGAAACAACTGTGAAAGAAATCCCTTGTGCAACCTCATCACAGTCTCCTTTGGTTCACATCTCAACATACTTTTGATTTGATTGGGCTGGAGGCAACCTTTGGTAGACTGCGAGGAACGTCTTGATCGAAAACATCGCTCTTGCTTAAGCAGTTGAAAACATTCCGCTTCGCCAGAGATATGGCCATATCAACTTGGCGTAGCCAAGCTTTGTCCTTGAAAGTGCTGGCGACAATCATGCATTGAATAGCACTGTCTCTCGAACCAAATCCGCGGTATTTTTCGAATGTTTGCAGTGTCAGGACTACAGGGTTTTGCACCTTTGAACTTACGTGGAAAAAAGGTCTCAGGGTGTTTTCGACGCTGACAGCCGGCAGGGAGATTGCTCCTTCAATCATTTTTGAGCGACGAGCTTGTTGCTGGCTTTTTTTGTCTGAACATGCGAAAACAACACAGAAATCATGCCACCGATCAGTATTTTTAACAAACTAACTTATATGTTGCTGAAGACAACCGCTTTGTTTGTTACTCGCCTTGAGCAATTGAAGGTAAGTGACGGCTTGTCTGAGGGACCGGAGTTCGCATGTAAGAGCCTGAATCTGTATTGTCGTCATCATCGATGCTGGTGTCTTCTTTAGAAGAGTAGCGCAGTCGCCGAGAAAATGCTGAACAAGAAGAAACAAGGCTAGTTCAGCGGCTTGCGCATCAGCTATGGAAAACTTTGATTTTGCCGATTGTTTATATATGAACAAAGTTTGCTTCAACAATTGTAAATAATTGATTGTAGCAGTAACGCACAAGGAATAAGAGACGATCCTTTTGTTTTATATCATACATCAAAGCAATGCTAATATTGCGTTGTACAGTGTCGAACTTTCGGAGTGCACATCTATTTTTTAGCGTGCCTGTTGTGTTTAAAAGTCGCAGTGGTGAACTTTGCGTAACAGATTTCGACTCACAAATAGCGAATAAGCTACGTCACTCTACAGACTATTCATCAACAAAATGCAAATACGTTTTTATTTTCTGGTCAAAATTGACACTGAATGGTAAAGAATGCTCAGGTCGCCCTTTTATAGATCGCGTCAACAGTGAAGTTAGGTCTCTATGTGACCAGCGAGCACGAAAAGTTGTCAGGCATGTGGCACTATTTCACAAATGTGGTTTGACCAAACGTCTGAAAGTTATACCTGCGCTTGATAGTGTTGCAAAGCGACTTCTTTGAAACGCTGTGATACTGTTGGAGCTGGTTGAAGGCTTTAACTCTCGACCGTGAGCATTACTTCGAGCTGAGTCCTGCAACAAAGTTTTGATGAGGTACTTTTTTTCTTTAATAAGTACATTGTCAGACATTTGTCGCTATTTTAAAACAGTGGGATTCCTTCACTTGCATCCAGCTCATGTTTTTTTTACCGTTTCAGTATTATGTTGCATTGCTTCAAACGATATAAAACCTAAACCAACTTTTGAAATTAGCAAGCGAAAATGTTTAGCGTTATAGAATTTTGCCAACACCATTCCATTAAACTACTCAATAAACGCGTAATTTTAATACTCCGCTTTCCTTCAGTTCAGGTACGTTCAAAATTTTTATTTTTTAAAACTTAGTGGTTTCACTGTGCTGGGTCTAATTTCAGAAGTTGTGAAGGTTAAAAAAAATTGTTTAAATATCTATAAATACAAAAAATGGTTAAAATAAATTTGTGAAGAGGTTTGTACCTTAGCAAACGTTTGCGACGAATTTCTAGCAAATCCTCTGTGTCGCATTCGCCTTGTTTTCGGCATAGCAGCCAGTGGAAGACCACCCCCGTAGGACATTTGTGACAGGTACATTAGCTCGCTCAATTTCGCTCGTGACTGTAATGGGCTGTCGCCGAATCCATCCACTATTACTCCATGGCCGATGGATGCGGCAGGCTGTTGACGATCAAATCGATTTTAGGAATTCAGAGACATTACCAAGCCTTTAAATCAGAGGTTGTCCAAAGTTCTTTCAAAGAGGGCTAAATTTGATCATGTGGGGGCGCTCGCGAGCACTAGCCCTTCCGATTATAATTTTTAACCGTAAAACATGTACGCAAATACATCCAGGCATTTCATTCAGGATTTAAAGCTGGAAAACCCCTTCGCAACGATTTTCGTGCTCATGCTGTATTTGCTCTCAGCACATGACAACAATGGGAAACGTCTCACTTAGTGAGAAACTACCATCGCTCCGACACGGTCCGTGTAGAACACAATCTGAAACCACAGCTGGGCCATGTGGACTGTGTCCGCGCTCCTCACTTTGGACAACCCTGCTTTAAATGAACACAGAATGGTGATTTAAAGTTTGTATTAATTGAAAAAAATCGCCCTCTATGTAGTAACCCTTCCCATTCTGTTTTGTAAGAGTTAAAATGCCGAAGAATGGTTTTGAACACCTCATTACACAGTGCCTTTGTGGATCAGCAAACCCGCAAAAACACCAAAAAACACGATTTTAAGGAAATAAGGGGATAAATATAAACACCAGCTAAAGAAACCAATCTTTTAGTTAAAATCTCGTAATCTTACCTTGTACGGCCTTCTCTTTATAGAAGAAGAGTAAACGCCATAATTCAACAGAACCCGTTCTCTTGCACGTTCGCACCATTTTCGAGCTTTGATGACGACAGCTACTGGCAGAGTGATGTTGTTTTCGGTATGGCTGCTGTATAGCTTGGATGTCAAATAAGTGACGCATTCAGATTGTCCGTGCCTAAAGTTACGGTGCAAATGAAAGTATAGTTTTAGGCTTAATTATTAATGGCGCGATTTGTACAGACAAGTACAGTAATAAACGCTATGAGAACTTGAAAATATACAGCGACGGTTAAGTTGTTACCTTCACAAAGTGGTTGATCCGCTAAATAAATAGGTTGTCTGTCTTCTACATTATAAAACATTCGACAATTAATGTCATGGTCTTGGCCAGATGTCACTAGTCCACTTTTTGGACTAGTGACATATGGACAATATCAATCTTGCGTTGGCTACGAAACAAACTTTTTACGTGTTACTTGAGGAAACTGAGAATATTTACGCGAATGAAGTTGACTGCATTTTACTTGTGGCAAAATCTGACAGATATTGCATTTTGCACTTGATAAATTTTCATGCGTTTTGTTCAGCTTTTGGTGCGGTAAAAGTTTTTCAGGCAAAAGATTCTCACCGTAGGCTGACTTGAATTGGGTTGTGTCCCCTCCCATCTTTGCTAATCAAGCAACAAATGTTGTTTTGCACGAAAATCTTCAACACGTTCAGCTTGCCGCATTCAGCTGCCTCATGTACTGGACATTTCCAGGTGTCGATGTGAGCAGATGCCTTGTATGAAATGAAATGTTTAGCTTTAAGGTATGTACAGTTAGAAGATGTAAGGTTGATTGTCTAACTACTGTACAACAAAGTGGAGAAATTTCAGAAACAAGACGGCTTAATCACTTGTGGATTAATCACGAACTCATGCGTACGATTTTCACTTCGTTTGAGATATTGCAAATATTTTTTTCAAGTTCTGGAATGGTATATTGCCTGCACACGGTTTTATAGTATCAGGACAACTGCCACATAGGACAATTGCGAACCAAGATTCCATGCATGTAACATGGAAACTGCGTGGACTGAGCATTTGAAACAACAACCATCACATATATCAACGATATCAATAATTCCACCTTTTGAACTTGATTGGTGAGAGTCTGCTGAACGGTATTTGTCACGGGAACGTAGGCTACTTTTTGGATTACTTTGTCAGGCAATTATGAGTCCCAATTCTTTCCACACCTCTTCGAAACATTTTTAATAGGAGCACGGTATTGACGGTTCCGCAGTGCAGAGGATTGCGCAGCTTTGACGTCATCAAATTTGTTTCACTGAAAACCCCTTCTACTTCTGCATTCGAGCACGGTAAACTTAAAAAGGGGTTAGCAATCTCAGCTAAATCAGATAATGAATTGTTGCAAGCAGCATCAGTACATTTGGCTACTTCAGCCCAGAACTGCAATTAAAGTCTTTTTCCTTTCCTTCCATGGATTTAACGAAAGTGAATCTGCTGTTGCTCAATTCTGGTAGTTCGTTCTGAATCCAAATCCAAACCTTCTAGCAGTGGTAGAAGAGACGTTTTAGTATCATTTAAAGCGTTGTCGATGCTTTCTAAATTTATTTGTTGCAAAACTTAAATTTACAGGGAACTTTTGGCACTTACGAACTTGGCACATTTATCTCCAATATATCTTCCGTTTCTGCATTTCTTTCTTGTGATGGAATATCTTGAAGGATTTTTTCAGCTTCATAGTCTAAATTAAATTGTAGGGCAATAAAATCATCAACACAACAAACTTCTGTTTGTTTGTTCTGGACAGTGCGCAAGCAGGTTCACAGCCACACTTGCCACTGCAATCGCTTAGGGCTTGAGTTGTTTGTTCCCACTGCCATTTGAAAATAAAATAGTTTTACTATCGCTATGGCTCGAAATTAATTTCATGTCGCGCCCTTGTCACTTCATTCAACAGTAACCCTCACGTTTGCTGAATGTACAGTCTGCACTGTTCAAGTTGTGCATTATCCATTCTACAGAGAGTAAAGGCCAATTGTACAGTTCACAAAGTTTCTGAGTTGTACCCGAAGCATATCTCGTGTTACTTTCTCCGTTTACTGGAGGAGGTGTGACGGTGCTCACCGAAAACTATAGAGTCGATGACATGACAATTAAGAATAGCATCATAAATCACGTCAGTCGTACTTAAAAGCGGGTTCGGGAATGGACAGGACCCAATAAGCCGAGGTTTAAAGAAATGTAATCGTCACATTGCAGAGAAAAGCAAAAGTCTAAATTGCCTAGGCTGTAATCGAAAGTTACTCGCAAATCTTAAACCTAAGGTGAAGCATTGCAAACTGCACAGAAATTAAAATGCACGGGGGTTCAAGCTCTGTAGCAGGGTTGCCTTAAACAAGCATAAGGTTAACTGGCTGGTCGGCGACACACATTGAATTGTTGAGTGCGCGGAGTTAATATGGTGCGCAGTGATGTGCGTGCGAAAATTGTGGTGCAAAAAAATTCAAAAAGCTCTCGAAACAATTAAGGGTTGCGCTGACATAAGAATGTTTATGAAGATGTAATGACATCGATATGACATTCTCCAGCCAAAAGCTTGAAAGTTGATATGAAGCATCTTCAACATGGTCAGAGGACGAAGCAACTATCGTTATATAGATTTGTGATTCCAAAATATTTGTCGTAACAAATGCGCGTTGTAAAGCTTACATGTTTTTAATAACAATCGAACCTAGAGCGTTTGAATGGTCCTGGTGACAGTTGTCCTAAGTGGCAGTTGTCCTAGGTGGCAGTTGTCAGCAGTGGCAGTTGTCATCGGTAGCACTTGTCTGGTGGCAGTTGCCCGGTGACAGTTGTCTAGTAGTGGCAGATGTCCGAGTGGCTGTAGTCCTAGAACCCGCGTTAACTTATGACTGCATTCCCAGCGTCATGAGGGAAAAGATTCGTTGGTGATAGAGTTGAATACCAAGGCAATGTAACTTGGAATGAAGAAACAGGCTGTAATGCGATGCTTATTCGCTAAAACTTGAAATTGCAGGAATAGGTTTCGTCACGCCTATGCTTGTAAAAACAGACAAAGATCCATTGTCGAACATTGGTTCCATATTTCATCACGCACAAATCCACGAATCTTCCTGGTTGTCTTGAGAAAGCTTGATGCGCTGATTTTCCTATGAAAATTTATGAACGCAACGGGCAAACCACTCAAGTTATAAGCTTGTAAACAATGGCGTGCAGAGGGGGGGCGAACGGGGCGACGGCCCCGGGCATCCAAGGAAGGGGGGCATCCAAAGAGTGAAATTACAAAAAGTTAAATGCTGTAACTAGATGATTTTTCCTATTGCAAGTCTACTAATACAAGCTGAATGGATTTGAATTTTCGAAACTTGTTTTGTTGTCAACACTAACTTTTACGTATTCAAATGCCAGGGTCTTATACTCTAGGTGTACGGCGCTCATCCAATGAACCTGATAGTGACGTGACTTGTTCCAGATCGTGCGATCATGGGTAAATCACAAAAAAGGATTGAAAAATAGTCATTGTTGAAAAAACACGTTTTTTTTAACCCAACCCTCCTGTTTTTTTTAAATCCGTTTTTTTAAAGAAACAGGTTTTTGTTCTTTTTTCAAAAAAACACAAAAACCCAATTCTGAATTCTTTTTATTGCATTATGCAATATCACCATTTGCAAAATCACACGATAATAAATTGTTATAGCTATTATGGCATTCTAATTTGAGGGTAAAGAAATGTAGGCTAACCTCTCTGTTTTCGCAAAGTGTTGGTCAATTCACCCCAAAGTGGCGAAGCCTAGCAAGAATGTGCACAGGAAACAGAGAAAAGCCACTCCCACACATACTCTGCAGTTTCACGTCAAGTTTATGTACATGCCCTGCTAGTTCAGCATCTATATAGTGTATTTTTTCAATATATGGTTTGGTATGGTACAACGTCAGAAATAGCTTGGATGCAGAGAAGGCAGAAAATTTGATTAAAATATACCGATTTTACAGAGCTGAAGAAGATAACCAGTAAAATTTACTCAAACTGTTCGAATTATTATTTCATGTTTTTCAAGTCCTTCAAACTTCGTTGCTGTTCGTTTTGTTTCATTCAAAAAAATATGCAGTTAACTGTACAGGTCTGCTGCTTATTTTATTTTTTACTTCATAGTACATTTTTAAAGGAAAAGTTAATAGTGGGATTTTGGTAGGTTTTATTGTTTTTATGAAAGGGCTTTTAAACGGGTTATTTTTTTCGTTGGGTCCAATTACATCAAAACTGAAGATAAATATGAACATTCAATTGATTTTCTGAGTCAAATTTCAAAACTGTCCAATTTCAACGGACTTGATTTAGCTGATTTATGATGCATCATCAGGCCCGTAACCAGTGGCGTATGCAGAAACTTTCCGAGGGGGGGCAAAGATGCCATGCCCATCCAAAATTTTCAGAAAATATAGTCATTTTGTGCTTTGAGAGGGGTGTTTCTAATCAAAATGGTGTTATTCGCCTAAAATTAAACCTTTTGGTATACACTGCCGAATACTGACAGTATACACTGCCGAATACTGTTTATACATTTTTTATTTTTAGGGTCTGAGGAGGGGGGCCATGGCACAGTGCCCCCCCCCTCCGCATGCTAGTGCCTGTAACCAGTTTGGGACACCAGGGTGGCGAAGAGTTCTATGAGAGGGGCCCAAGTTTTTTCAACTATATCCAATAGTTTTTAACTATCCCCAACACATTTTTCCAATGGGGGCGAAAACTTTTGCAGGGGAGGCTTCGCCCCCCTGCGCACTTCCTGGTTACGGGCTTGTGCATCACTGGTTTCCCGTTTCGTCTTCTGTGCTAATACAGTCGCACACCTGTGCTTGCAATATGTGCTTCGTTTCGAGCTTCATCATCAATTGGCAGTTCAGGCGGATTGATCATCATGGCTCACACAAGCCCGTATCTGTTCTTTCTACTTAGTAATGGTAGGCCTATATATAACAGCCACATAATAAAAAACAAAAATTTTCTTGCGTAATTTATTGGCATTCTCAATTCTTGTGCAATTTACAAGTTTCAAACTGTCAACCCTGCGTGTCAGCCATCCCAACCACATACATTCTGATCGACTGCTATTCGACGAGACATTCGCGCAGCCTTGTATTTTTGCAGTTGCGGACTGCGCTGACGTAGGACTGAATCTGTTCTACTTCCCTGTTTTAACGCGTTGTGGTATATTTTTGTAGTTATGAACTGCTGTCTTAGGATACCGCTGATGTTCATTACAGTGACAAATTGTAGCCTACAAGAACGAGTAAAGAGAGTGCGTGTAGAATAATATGCTTAGGGACGCCGGAAGATGGAGGCATGGCGGGGGCGTTCATCCCTTTGTCCTTTCAAAAGGGGAGCAACAGGGGAGGAGGGGCCTTTTCATCATAGGTTTAGGAGCAGGCAAATTTTGGGGGTTTCGAAGGATTTTTGCCCGAATTTCCACAAACTTCCCGAAAAGTTTTTTGTGCAATTGTGCCTACAAATTCTCTCCCACAAAGATCACTAAGACCTTTTTTGGTGTGACCTCCAATAAAGGTTTTCATGTGTTTTTTTGCAAACCTTGGGCGCCATTTTTTTAAGTCAAGCAATGTTGGACTCTATTTTTTCGCGTATTTTCAGGGATGTTGCCCAGATTTTCAGCAAATCAAAACTTTTGGGGTGCGCTTGCATCCCCACCTCCAACACCACTGCTTTTCATAACAGCATCATAGGTAATTTCGTAGTTTATCAAGATCGACTTGAAACATAGTCATTGCAGCTTTGCGAGAATGATTTTCTATAATTTTTGTTATTATTTTTGTGGTCAACATTGTTGATGCACATACACAAACATAATAGGTAACGATTTTTTGTTTTTCATAATTTTCCATTGCCCTAAACTGTTTTACTGCTCCCCTGCTCTACCGCTGTTCCGGCGTCACTAAATATGCACGTTGTGTCAACAGACTTCGCCAAAACGTTGGTTGCAAACCTGAATATGACGTCTATTGCCATTTCGACGTCACAAACAGCGTATAACCAGTAACAATGACCACCATACGCCACTGCTCAATTCTAGAAGTGGTAAGGGAGCATCCAATCAAGCAGTCGCCCCGGGCATCAACAGACCTATGCACGCCACTGCTTGTAAATCTACGCCATCCCATTCAATAACAGTGTTTCTAGATAGTCATGATCTACGCCTTTTACTTTCGGATTGTTCTTCACAACAAAAATATTTGTTGGAACAAGGTTAAGCATTAAGCGTGTGCAAAGCGTGATAGAACGAAAAGCTTGAGAACTTGATCGGTTAATCCAAAAAGCTATAGTGCAAAGATCTGGAAAATTTTACCTTACTCCACAGCTTTCCAGGGTGTTGGCCCACTGGCTCTTCCGGCTTAACAGCTCCGTATTTTGAATTTAGCAAAGAGTTTGCCAAGTCGACGTGGCCAAAATGTGCAGCAATGTAGCAAGCTACTCGAAACTGATACCTTGCTATCTAAAATACAATACAACCGTGTGTAGGCTGAGCAGTGTGACTTCAGCAGTTAAGGTGTTTGTCTCATACACTTGTCAAAAGCCATATGAAAAGCAAACAATCGCTTGTCGAACTATATGTAATAACTATACCGACTGAGTTCAGGGTCCCTCTAAGGCCCACGGCGGCCACTTAAGTGGTCACTACATTTTTGGCCATAACTCGCCAGCCGATTGAGATAGAGAGCTGTTCAAACACTCTACGGATGGGGCAAGCCTTCTAATTTAGATTAAAACTTTTTTCCGTTTTGGGTTTGGGGTTCTCAGTGGGAGACGTTACAATGGGGGCATGTTTTTGCCATTTTGGCCAAGTTTGAGCTAGAGAGCTGTTCAAACTCTATAGATGGGGAAAGTCTTGTTGTTTATTTTTTTTTTCAATTCTATGTTTTGGGTTTGGGGTTTTTGGTCAATGACGTCATGATTGGGGGAGATTTTGAGTTTTTTAATGACGTCATCACCCCAATTAGCCGATTTTGTGCCTCAAAGTTTTATTGGATTCTAGGCTATAATATGAGTCTTTAGAGCCTTTGATCGACTTTTTAACGTTGCTGGTGCCAAAGTTATGGCCAAAAAAACAAAATCTTTAGAAATTCCTGGGGGATTTCCCTAATTAATATTCGGTTATTTTGCCATACCTTTTGAACCAGAAACGCTACAAAGTCAATCAAACCCTCTAAAGACTCGTATTATAGCCTTGAATCCAACCGAATCCAATAAAACTTTGAGCTAAGAAATCGGCTCGACTGGTTCACTCCCACAGGATGTTGACGTCATCCAAATGTAAACAAAATGTCAAACACATCCTCTAATTATGTAAACATCAACAAAAAGCCGGATATTCAAAAGTAAATAGTTTTGTTTTAATTCTAAACATCAAGACTTTTTGAGTCTTTGGAAGGTTTAAACAGCTCTCTAGCTGATTCTGCTGGCGAGTTATGGCCAGTCATGGCCATGGGTATAATATACTCAGGGTCAACGTTTGTGGGAGTAGAATTTTTATCAAAATTTGGTTTATGGGCCATAATTTTCGTTCCAGATATCCTAGCAAGCCAATCAAGGTCTCTAAACATTCGAATGATAACCTAGATTTCAAAATGAATTTGAGCCAAATAAATGGCCCGTTGGGTTGGCGCCCAGGGCCAGGTAACCTCAGTCATAAAATCGCGAAGACATGCCCCCATTATGACGTCACCCACAGAGAACCCAAAACAAAAAAAATTGTTTTCAAAGTAAACTAGAAGACATGCCGAATCCATAGAGGGTTTGAACAGCTCTCTGGCTCAATCGACTGGCGAGCTATGGAGTTGCAAAAAGTTGTAAACTCTGGTCAAAAATGTTGCCATTGTGGGTCCTGAAGGGTTAAAGGCTAAGGAAAAACTACTTTAGTGATCGCAAATTTTGCTTCATGAGAAAAGACGGATTGATATCTTCACACAAGTCATCTTCATATCAAAAGAGCATTATGAAACAAGTAAAGATTCGTACTTAAAAAGTTTTTCAGTGCTACTGGCATTATTATTTTTTGCTAGGATTTGCCTACAACTCGGAAGTGTATAGAAATGCAGTTATTTCACGGTAACAGCAAAGGTTCATTATTTTTTTCTTTTATCCACTGAAAATATTCAAATGCACCTTTGCGAGCAATTCACCTGTTCATCTGAAGACGCGTTCCGTAAAACTTTTTTCGTATGGCCTTGAGTTGCAGCCACTAGCAGGCTGCTCCAACCATCCCAGACGTGCAGTTGCAAAGTGTCGCCGAGTCTGACACCGTATTTTTCCAGCGTGTGAACGTCAAACATCTCTTTTCCAGAAGCGGTGCAAAGGCGAAACACTGACACGGGAAGACCAGTCTTAATGGAAACTTTGCTCCTTAACGTGCTCACGAGAGTCTCAGCTGGATCTAGCTGGTCTCGTATTACGACGAATTCTCTGTAATTTAATAAGGTGAAATAAAATACCTTGTATACCTGTCTTCCATTTGTGAACTCACGCAACATAGGTATGCTGTAAACAATTGTGGTCGAATGCTGATCCCAATTCGAGTTGCAGAAATTCTTTTCGCACACACATTTTTATAAAACCGGCTTGACTTAGTACATTCATCCCAAAATGAATCTATTAAATACAATAACGAAAATTTGCATTAATATCTCCAGGAAGTGTCACTATCTCAGGTTGAAAGGAACAGATAAGGTCTCAGTAATTCTCAAACAAAGTTGAGGCTCATAAATTCCTCGAGTTCATACTTTTAAACTGTGGCCATTTGACCACGCGCAAGCGAATATCACTAAACCGTTATGCTACATCTTATCTACAGGGTACTTTGAAAAAAGCCACTGAACCTAATCAGGCAGCAAGCATGCATGACTGCTGCGACATGGACAGCTTCGAGTGAACTGCGTTGAGACACATTCAATAAATGAATCAATGCCGCGTTTCAAAAATATCTTAGAATTTTTGGTAAGCCTATGCTATTTGGCGAATCGAAAAGTAACGGTTGAATAATCTTTACGTTGATTATTACCGACTACCATGGCAAACAACGCATTGACAATTGATCCCTATGTTCTCAGATATTCCAGTCATGTTTTTCTTTCCCTGCATAAATTATATCAGGTAAGCTCTTGTTAACTTGCATTTACTTGAAATACGAGAAAACTAATAACAGCAATATTATAACAGCAACAGTAATAACAGCAACAACAATGCTTTGTTTATGCTCAATAAGTTTATTTAGCAAAACACGCAGTCAACGAAAATCCGTCGATCATTTTAAAAATTACGATTGGTATGCCTCTTACAGTTGACCTAAGGTTAAGGATAAGAAATGTGAAAGATTAGATTTTCTAGTCAATCTTTAAAGAAAATTTTATCTGCGAAATAAAATTGAGTAGTTTTGTACACAGCAAATGTAATTAAAGACATTAAGCCCTTTTTGTTTGTAGGCCATAAAAGCCATGCAAAGAATAGCGGCTTCGTGCTGGTTCGTATGGGACACTGTAGACCGCAATTGCTTTGTACGTTCCGAGACGGCATTCGGTAGCGAAGAACAAGGCTGCATCTAAGGTTATCGCTGCGTGTGAAGTTCCACAAGACCTGAACTATTTGTCAGGCGCTATAAGTTCACTCGCATGTCATCATACACAACACGCCCATAACATCGTACTCATTGAATGGGCAGTCGATGTGGAGCATTGGTTTGTCCGAGTCTTTCAGAGCGCTTTTCACGGTCGACCCTGAGGTAATTCCAATATCTGAGCAAACCCAAGCGTCGTTCAGCACTGCTCCAGCATAGGTGAGTTGAAGGATTTTGTTTTCAACGTGAGAGGAGTTGAGCTGTTGAAAAGTGAAAAAAGTTTGCTAAAAGTGTAAATAAAATATTTTCGCCCCTGAACCTTTGCAACGTATCTGAAGCAATGCACCCGTTAATGTTACTTTTCCTTCACTGATAACTTTCTGCATTTCATGGTATGGTGCAGAGACATTGAAACTATATCAACATGACGGAGGTTTCACTGCTGGCAGTCAAAATAAAATCCTATTTTTACGCAACTTCCATATCGTCTTTCACGCGGGCAGCACTGATGAGTGTTTTTCGTTTCACTCCTTATTTTAAAAATGTCAAAGGATAGGTTTGCAACAACCCCACGTAATGAGTTTCTGAACTATCGAACAATTAATTTTCTGAATATGTTTCGAATACTTTTTTGTCTTTTTCATTTTTGTTGAGTGCAAATTGCTGTATATGTTTGTGTTTTTCATTTCATGCTTGGCATTACCACCTTTCAAACACAGTGCGAAGCACATTTTAATTCACTACGTTTTAGATAAAAACAACCAACCACGTACGTTCTGTTCGGGGTGCGATATAACCGAAAATCAGTCGAACGAGGCCAGTGTTTATCACTTTTCAGGTCAAAAAATGTCTTGGCAAACAAAATCAGGACAGGCAGTGTAACGGCAGTTTCGGATTTAACGCGTAAATTCTGATGCAAGAGAAATGATACATTGAAACCACGCTGAAGTGTTTTTCGCAGAAATGGATCAACCTTCGGAAATTCCGTTAAATTGCACATGACCTAGACCCACTTTCCACCATAAAACTTAATCACAGCCGGCGTCAAAAATCGGGTGTGACCATAAAAACAGGCGTCAAAAATCGGTAGTGACGAATCTTTTTTTCTCAGGACAAGCTGTTTCCGGCACTCCTGAGAAAAGCTTTCCCGTACTCCTGTGGAAGCAAGCACCAGCCGACAATGACTGCATGTGCTGCAGTGCTATCGTCGCCGCTGCCAACGGGCGTATTCAGTGTCTGCTTTTCAAACTTGAGAAAAAGCATATGTCACAAGATGAAAAATGCGAAAATCCGATTTAAGTCGTAGAAGGTGCAAGTTCTCATGGAAGTACGCTTTGCGTACCTAGCTCGACTATATTCTTATTAAGAGGTCACGATTTTGTGTTTCAGAAATTAATGCAACCAAAATTACCTTGAAATGTTCCTTGATTACAGTTTTAACATCTCCAACTGTTTGTCCAGGCTGAACATCTAAAGGAAGCCGAACGTCTTCAAATGCTATGAAGATTCGCATGGCTCACGATCCAAACTCTAGTTGTGCTAACACTCAAAAATAAATTGAATGTACGCAAGAACCGAACTGCAAAAAAACATCAGCATTATGACTAAGCTCCAATGCGAAGAATAGGTTGTTTCATCAGTAAGTGTTGCTAAAAACTCTAAAATGTTGCAAAATACCATAAGTTTCTGCAGTTTTTCGGAAGCAAATTTTCTCATATGGTTGAGATTTTGATTCCGAATGAAACAAGCAAAACATACCCAGAATCATGTGTATCAGTTGGGGAGTTGTCAAAAGCACTTTTGCTCTCTTCTCAAATGTTTCAGCAAGATTATCAGAGCAAATTGCAGAAGCAGCTACCAGCTTACCGCGGTAAGAGTGAGAGATTTTCATTCCGGGCGCCATCTAACCTCGTTACGCCCCTGGGTTGTTGCACTTGTTAAAAACTGTATCTGTTTCTTTCCACCTATGTTACTTAAAAACTTCTGTTCCTTTAGTTGATAATCTAAACTGTCCAAATCGCAGTGTAGCATTTGATTTTTAAGCCAGAAACATCATTGTATAGCAGCTATGTCCAACCCGCGGCCCGCGGGCCTCATGCGGCCCAGTCGATTACGCATCGGTAAGCAAACCGATGAAAACCTATGACATATGTTAAATAGTCGTGACGAAAACGTTCGCAATAGCAAGAGCTATACGAAGTCAACAGTTTGCTCTCGATTGGAGGCGTTTGCTTCATAGCGGTAACAGGCAGAGCGAAGGTTGCTCTCCGAACAAAATTTGCAAAATATCAAAGATTAATTGTTTGTGATTTGTTAATGGATCAGTGTTTCATAAACTTGAGTTGTTTGTTGGCCTTTATGATGGAAAATCCTTTCTTACGATGTTTGTTAAGGAATCTAGTTTTGAGATGAGCAAAACTTTTGCTTTATTTTTTGCAACTTAGCTCCCATAAAATAACGATACCCAGGTCTGTGATGAAAAAAGAAAAAACTCTGAATTCGTCTTGCACAGATGATAACTTCGAAAAGCCATCAGTAAACCAAGTAACCAATAAGGTGTTTGACCTCCGAAGAGCACACACAAATGTTAACAAACATCGTAAGAAAGGATTTTCCATCATAAAGGCCAACAAACAACTCAAGTTTATGAAACACTGATCCATTAACAAATCACAAACAATTAATCTT
>JGI24021J15306_10003180_pt1 | contig 18358 bp, 13 predicted proteins | sample Ectturendosymbi1_FD_15306 | JGI IMG/M metagenome (IMG submission 15306)
CACGCTATAATCGTGATAGTTCGATTGACTGGCTAATCCAGTGGTTCCCAACATGCATAAACCCCCGAAGCACTAATCATATGCTATGCATGAAATCAAACGACGCACTGCACAAAGGCTATTCACGTACTGTTATTTAACGCGTTTCAATAGCTTGCTTGTTGTTACACGAAACGCGCTGTTATGTTCGAAACGGCTGAGCGCCTTTTTTCTTTCGACGCTTACCTCCGAGCGATATTTCGTTTTGTTGCCACAACAACGGAAAAGCCAGCTTCGCCCAAGTACGAAGTAGCAAATAGAATTAAAATCCTGAGAGCTTCTTAGACGCAAGATGGATCTAAGCGGGGTATAAGATTGTGACGCCCTTGCAATCTCAAAGCGACGCCCCAAATGGGAACCCGTGAGTTATTCCGTTCTACTTGGACCACGGAGTGAAGCGCTTCTAGACTTGTCAACTTCACGGCATGGTCGCTGACGCGTCTGAAAATAAATTTCTCGTGTTTCTGATTCTGAACTTGTTATTGGACGCACTTCAAGCAGAAAGATATCAAATAAAAACAGCAACTTAGTCGGGATAGCTAACGTCGACCAGCACACAGCCGTTAGCACACTTACCACTTCCCTGAATAATAGGTTCCCATACTGGTTTTGCTTGCCTGATGAATCTCAAACTGGATTCGGTCATCGGCAAACGTACCGTCGTAGATCGTTTCTCCACGGCTTGCCCACTTTCGTACATTTCTATGCCTGTAAAGCACGATAGGCTTACACCAGCTCTTGTTGTGGATGCTGGTACGACTGTGTAGGAATGAAGAAAGCTGCTTGGTTATTTCGCAAACCTAGAAAATTTATACCCGTCTGATTTCGTAAGATATCTGTTGGCGCCCCTGCTAGCACTACCGCTGATCTTTCTGCAATGCACCCGATCCCGAACTAAAAGGTTGGCGAAAAACTCACCGAGCATAAAGAAATACCAGTATTTGTATTTGGTTGAGTTTCTAGGGGTGACTTCTAGCCCCAACAACCTCTTGGCTGCGCTTTTGGTTAAAGCTTTGATTCGAAGTTGGTGTTATTTATGTTCCTCACTGAAATGTTTTTTACTAAAGCCAAATATTGGCCACCTTAGATTTCGTCTAAGTTGGTTTAATTTTTATTCACCGTCANTATATTGGCATTTCAGNCATTTGTGACCGATGATTTAATTGAAAAAATTACTTTTCATGNCAAAAGCGCTATTTTTTTGTCTGTTCCCACACGTTGTGTCTCCCGCATAACATGCAAGAGCTTCTGACAGATTTACGTTAGCGGAAGACAATGATTTATTTGCACACCAAGCAATTTGCGTAGAAGAGGCTCAGTGCCATGCACGCAGAAGCTCCCAAGTTTTGCATGTCGATTTTGTTGTGATTCACACGGAAGGTATGTTGATCTTGACCTGTATAAAAGTGCGTATGTTGTTGGCACACTGAAGGATTTGAAACCGGTACACACTTAGCAAAGGCTGCCGGCTCCTGAAACTTGCTCGTACGCTTGACGAGCCCAGTATCGGAAGCTCAGCTCACTCAATTAATTCACACGGATTGGTGTTCGCAGATCATGATCCGGTGCATATTCCTCGTGCTGGATCGAACCTACGTGTTGCGAAGCTCAGTGCTGCCCTCCATTTGGTAGGTCCTGTGCTGTCGATTTTTTGGTGTTTCAACCTTTTGTTGGATCGTCGCTTGCGCTTGGGCGTTTTGACAAGCTTGTAAATGGTGCACTTAAAATTGTATCATTTACAAATTGTCTTGTCTTATCCCATCCCATGGCAACTTGTTGTTATTCGATGTCATCCCACGGGGTTCCCAAGAAGCTTGTAATACGAAGCTCATGATATTAGGTGGATAGCTAGCCTCTACAAAGCTTTCGTTATATGACACCCCAAATCACCCAATTAAGGGTCCACGGCTGTAAAGGGGGCCAATAAGGATCGGGTAACTCTTCTTCAGTTACCACGCAAGAAGTTTCCCAACGACCCTAATTTCGGAGACGTCGCGTGACTGCGCCAAGGCACTGCGCCTCTACGTCTAATAAATGTTGTGCTGAGAGCGTATAACAATAACATTCGGCTCGGTCATATTCGCGCTGCATGACGTTAGAATTCCTTACGGTGCGACGTGGGTAAAAATTCAAGTCCACTGACCCGTCCCCGTGGACAAGCCTGTGTCGTAAGCGTTGGCCAGAGTTCTAGAACATCGGTGCGGGCTGACGTCAGCGTGCTGGCGGATGTGAGCGGTGCGATCGCCAAGTGTTGAGCACTTCCTGCGGAAGTGACCCTGTTATTGACAATATAACGCGCGACCGTGTTCAGCAGCGACACCTTCTTCCGGTCTTTGCCGAAAGCAAAGACAAAGAATGCCGAAAGCAAAAACTGTTTCCGGTCTTTGCCGAAGCATGCCACGCGTGGAAACCGAGGTTTTCGGCCGCGCGTCGTGCATTTCAATTTTTTCCTGCGAAAACGAATTTATTTGCAATGTCGAACAACTCCGGGGTTTGATTTAACCAGATAACCTGACTTGATTACCGTATTTATTCGATTGTGAGCCGCTGCTTATAAAGCTTTTTTTTCATCATTTCATTCGTCTTATAGTCAAGGGCGGCTTACATTTTTTATTTCTTTACCTTATCGAAAGATGTAGATGACGCTCAGTCTTTTCTTCGCTACGTTTTGTGGACCAGACTCTTCATTAGCATTCGATTTTCTTCAGCATCACGTGCACATCCGTCACAGGAGGGATTATGATGAACAGAAAGCTGTGTAGTGGTGTAAACATCATTATCAGGGTTGTCAATTAAAGGCGAAACGGACTAGTGTGCGAATGCATCTCAAACGCTGTTCAAGAACGGCTTACATTAATTTTTGAACAACATTTGTGCAGCTTACTTTCGAGAGCGGTTAACAATCGAGTAAATTCGGTAACCTTTTTTGAAAATTAGTTTTATTTAATGCCGACGTAGTGTTCAGCGAAGTGCGCGATGAGTTACAAGTCCTAAGGGGGGCGGTTCTGTTGCGTTGGGGGTCTCTTTGGGTCGATTGAACATACGAGGTGCGAAGCGTGATTGAAAATGTAAAGGGTGAAAGGGTAACCAACCTGGGGAGGCAGCAAGTACAATCTTGATGTGAAGTAGCCTCTCCAGGCGTCCATATTGGCGTTGTCAAACAGTGGAGCAACATACGTAGCTTTCTAAAAACCTCCCCTATCGGATTTTATTCGATGCTTGACTTCGCCACTTCACTCATTGTTCGGTCGTCAACAGGGATTTGGGCTTGGACTTGTTCCGTGACAATGTCCTGAGCCTGGAGAATGTTCGAGAACGTTGCCTGAACGGCTTGCTCGCCCTGATCGAGCGCGAGAGAACAGGCGACACGATCGACCGTTCCCTGCTGCGAAACCTCCTCTCCATGCTCGGCGACTTGCAGGTACCTGCGCAGCGAAGTGTCTCGTCTTTGATTTAGTGTGTGAGGGGGTGGAGGCGTTTGGCGTGGATTGCAAACTACGGTGAAAAACGTGTTTGTGAATGGCGCGTGCTGACAATTCATTTTGAATGTGAGTCGTGCGCAAGTTGTGATAAAATGTTTGGTATTTTCCTGAACGGGACTTGTCGTTGAAGCACTTACCACTGAATGATTGTGTTGGTTAAAAACTGTGTGTAATTTCGTAAAAAAAGTGACCAATCGGAATCGAAGAAGAGGACAAGACTGACTTTATTCTCTTTGAGCAAAACTGTTGTGCTTTGCCCTCCGGCCGTGTAAGTGTCAAGTGGCATGAAGAGATTAAGCGCGAAGATTTCCATACAGTGAAAAAGCGTAACTTGTGCGATGGGTTCGTTAGTTGCAGCTCTGAACGGCCTCTGTCTGAACGATGACGACTGTCTGTCACGTGGGCAGGTCACGTGCTCCGGGCGCTCAACCGTTTCTTTTCGCAGATTTATTCATCGCTGTTCGAGAAGCCCTTCCTGAGACAGACGGAACGCTTCTACGTCAGCGAGAGTCATGCGAAGAAGGCCGAGCTCGAGGTGCACGAGTATCTCCTGCACGTCGAGCGACGCATCGCCGAAGAGAAGAACCTCTGCATCACCTGCATGGACACCTCGACTCTGTAAGTCGACAGCTCGACGACTATGTGCAGTAGTAAATGCAGACCCGTAGCCANGTTTTAAAGTTGGGGAAGGGACAAAATACACTTTTAGGGGGGCAGGATTTTTGTTTTCATTGTATGTTTACAACAAACTTGGGCACAACAAAATTTTGGGGTCACAAAATTTGGGGGGTACTACACCCGTGGCTACGGGCCCGGGTAAATGTGGGATGTCAGCCACCCACGAACGTCACTGGTTTGTTTTACCCCTAACATCTGACGTTTAAAGTTACGTGTGTAACCCCCAGACAAGCAAGCACAGGCAGAGGCGCTTTACAAATGAAACAGTTTTAGTGTGCGTAAACTAGACTGGTACCACATTTCAAGTAATACCGATACAATATGAACCAAAACCATTCCAAGAACGCTCCCGTCATATCCATTCTTATGACTTTTATCCTTATGGACGCCAACCTCTTGTACGAGTCATGTGTGTCAGGAAATATGTGACATTTTTTAAGTTCTACCGCGAACACATGGCAGTTGTTCGTTGAACTGAAAATTCAAATCCAGTGACTTGCAACGTACCGCAAAAAGGCCAATTCGGTCACGGGCCACTTGCCTTTGTGCGACGTCCTCAGAAAGTGCACGGGTGACCTCTGCTTTGTTTCCTGTACTTCAGCAAGCCCCTTGTGTCGTGCGTCGAAGGCCAACTGATCGCCGCGCACGTCGGCTTCATGCTCAACAAGGGCCTGAGCTTCCTCGTCTCCGAAAACCGCACCGCCGACCTCCAGCGCTTCTACACGCTCCTGTCGGCGGTCAAGGACGGCACGCAGCAACTTTGCGATCGCTTCACCGAGCACGTCAAAGTAAGCCTTGGCAACGGCAGCAACGGGCCGGTTCAAATCATAACAAGTCGAGCGCGCTGTTTGTTCTTCGCTGTGCTTGTTGCGCGTTGCTTTCGTTGATCATATGCTGGACAGTTTGCTGCAATGTTGAGGCAGACTGCAGCGCAGGGTTCGGGCAGAGGCCCGGTGCCGGTCTGTGAGGAAGGTATTATCGTTACGTGCGGAACCAAGGCTAAGTTGATCCAAAAGTGACTGGAACGACTGACAGAAGGAACACAGTGCGGGCGCCGCTGACCATTATAATAATAGAGGTCAGAGCACCTAATTGCGGCAAAGGAAGCCCAGATCTCTCACTTCGTCAACGCCATGATGACTTACGAGTTGTAATAAATCTACATGCCAAACATTGATTAATTATTTTATTGAGGGCCTGTCCGCAAAATAATGCCAGGCTTAAACCGGTCTGCTGTGCGAAAAAGGTTGTCGATTCCTGTCGTAGCAGACTTAACCTCGTCGCGAACTGAATTCAGCGTACGATGCAAGCAAGCGGAAATGCACTGTAGCAGGTCAAGACGTTCAAGTACCTTGGGGTGGTATTCACGAGTGACGGAAGGCAGAACAGCGACGTTGATACTCGAATCAGTAAAGCAAACAACGTAATACACGAGCTAGCCCCGTGTTCATAAAAGGGGAAGCTTTGAAACGCCGTCAGGCTGTCAGTTTTCAAATCGGTGTTTGTTCAGATCCTCACCTATGGTCGTTAATCTTATGTAAAAAGCGCTATCTGATGTGCAAGCGGCCGAGATGGGGTTTTTGCGAAGAGTTCACGAGTACTCGCCTGCGAAATACGCCAAGCCCTGAATGTCGAACCACTTCTCCGAATCGAGACATCCCAGCTACGACGGTTCGGTCACGTGACCAGAATGCCTCATAAAAGGTTGGCAAAACGAATTCTGTTTTCTGCACCCGCGGAAAAGCGGTTTAGGTGCCGACCAAGGGCCGGGTGGCGTCTTTACATTTCCGACTTGGTTTGGTCCCACCTTGGTGTGGAGCTAGCAGTCCTATTAGTTCGAGGTTGTTGAAAACCGTGTTGCATTTCGAGTTCTAGGAATGCTGTTCCCGCGATCCTCCAGTGAGGAAGAGCGGGTATGAAAAGTGAACTGAGCTGTTTTCGCTATGCTTCTATAGACTGGCTATCTTTCAGTTCATTTGTTTCTTTGTGTTTTCCTCCTAATGCGCGATCGCTTCTATTTTGAACGAAATCATTTTAGCTGTTGAAGCTGCTACATGTGCTCGAATTGCTGTAGACGTCGCTGTTCGTTTTTCTTGTTCGGGACCTTAGCGTTCGCTCGTATACTGTGCCTTTCAAAGGAACTAAGAGTGTGCCATGCGAAAAACTGATAATCATCTGATTTTCTAATTACTGGGCACTGCTTGCAATCTTCAGTCCATTAGAAACTGCAGCGGTTGAAATCGGACATCAATCTTTTGCCTGATGTCGTGATTCTATTCGTCAAATGTCGTGATTGTATTCGTCTTTAAAGCTGTCCTGTATGGTTTGTCGCGAAGTGTGGTCAAACAAGCACAGTTTAACGAGGGGGGATCGCATTTCGCTCCGGGTCGTAAATCCGCTAAAGTGATTTTCATACCGAAGCATGAAAGCGAGTGTTTGCGATTAAAAGCGGACCTTCGTGTCCGGTAAGACCATTTACAATAGGCTTGTATCGTCGTAACGATCGTAAATCGCCTCCGCAACCAGGGGGAGGGGCAATCGGGCGATTCCCCCCCGAAATGTTCAAAAACATGTTAAGTTGTTAGGCACAACATCACATTACAACCGTTTTACCCCTCCCCCCGAAAATAGCAGCTGTTGCGGCCCTGGTCACGGTTAACAGCTTCATTCTCTCACTGTCCAAGAGAAAAATTAACCAGCTTCTACCTCAACCATATTCACTTACCCCTACGTACGTGCAAAGCGGTAGTAATGCTTTCAGGTTGTGACAAGACTTTTCATGCAAACAGTCGCTTAAAGACGCATCGCCCGCTTTTTATGTCTTTGCTACTTATTACATTTTTAATCGGGAATTCACGGTCGCCTCGCGTGTGTCAGAAAGAGTCATACTTGTATTTGTTTTGAAGTAAATAAAACAGCTTCTGATCCATGATCAACAACAGTAAAATTGAGCTCAACAAAAAAGAAAAACTTTGGCTCTATGATGGACAAATACAGATTTGAAATAAGGAAAAACTTTTGAGTCCTTGTCAAAAAGCATAGATCTGGAAAAAAAGAAAAGTTTTGGGTCCTTGTTGGGAAAAGCATAATTTTGAACGAAGTTCTTCAAAACACTCTCCTGGTGAACGTTGAGCGTAAAGCGAACTGATAGATGAGTAGGAACTTATTGTCTGTTGTCCGATAGTTGAGTAGGAACTTGCAGGTTTTTTTCAAGGTGTTTTAGGGACCCGGTTCGGGTCCCTAGAATTGAAAATCGGGTTCCTAGAATCAGAAAATTATCATCGGGTCCCTACAGGTTCATACCGGGTACCTAACATTTTCCTTCAAAACCCTGGTCTAGTGTCCTCCGTTACTCCTTCAAACCACCGCAGGGTGTCGCCACCACGATCGTGTTGGACACCAGCGGCGACAACACGATGGTGCAAGACTTGCTCGATCTCAAGGAAAAGCTGGACAACGTTGTGAAGACCTGCTTCAACCAGGACAAGAAGTTCGTAACGGGCTTGCAACGCGCCTTCGAAAGCTCGGTCAACAAACGACAGAACAAACCGGCGGAGCTGATAGGTTTGCAGCAGGTTTTCTGCTTAGTTGCTGAATGCTTGAAGTGTATGAAAATGGCTGTTTGTGGTTTTCTTTGCCATCGCGAAGAAAAGATACTGTGCGTGGGGCTGAGAATATATTTTAAGCACGGGTGCGCAACCTGCCACCTTTTTGAAATTTTATGCGGCCGTGTACATGTGATTTATATGGTGGCGGTGCAGGCTGTTTGTCTGCTGCATGCGGATACTTAGTAGAAAGACCGCCAGACGGGCGGTGGGAATTGTGTTTAAATAAATTCATTAAAATGTATGGCATTACATTAGGCGTATTGGCACGAGTAAATAGGACATTATCGGATAAATCTTATTCCGAAACGTAATTCATAACATTGAACTTACTGGCCGTAATTAATAAAAATAAACGCAATGCGGCCGTAAATAGCGAAAAGGTCTTGCACACCTGCTTTTGAGCATTTGCTTCTTGTCGTTCGTTGCTGTCCGGCTGCTCCTCGCCCCGCTGTGGTTACTGCATTGAGCTTCTTTTCAAGTAATTTACTCCCTTGCGCAGCGAAGTACGTTGACCAGCGAATGCGATCTGGAAACAAGGAAGCCACTGAAGCGGAACTTGATCGCACGCTCGACCGCATCATGCTGCTATTTCGCTACATACACGGTGGGTGGCGCTGTTGGTTTTATTGTGAGAGAAAGTGAAGCTTGCCGCAAAGTTCTCGCGCGTGCACGCGGCCAAATTGTTTCCCGTTAGTCCAGGGTGTTTGGCAAGCTACTGAAGAGTATTGAAGTGGGCTTACCGTGACAAGAAGCCCATATTTTTGTGTGGCATAAGTAGCAAGTTGTGTCAAATGCTCTGCCAAACCCGGAGGCGAATGTAGAGGTTCCAGTCTGTAGACTTTTTCCCGAGGACGGATTGTAACGAGAAGTGACGGATCGTTGTTGATCACCAAATCAGGGGGTGTAAAGTTGTTATCGTCGGCCTTCCTTGCATAAACTCGCATTAGATGGACGTGAGTATAGATGTGCTCGCCTACTTGATTTTGGTTACAATGCACTGTTTTATGTACAAGTACTGATGTTTTAGTACCTCACCTCAGTTTTGGTTTTACAATTTTTTGTCTACAATGTTTCCTGTTTTTTACAAACCGCGAATTCGACCTGGCGTGTTGTTGTTGATGGTGAAGCGCCCTTCTCTCGCCACCGAAACCTCCATTTCGTGAAGTTCGATAGCATGAAGGGAAGGTTGACAGTTCGATCCTCGGCAATTGAATGAATGGCCGATGTGCCGCTTTATCAAGAGCGTCAAGCTCAACCGCCCCAGCAGGATGCGCGTTTCAGGCCTTTACCGTAAATGATACGAAAAAGGCTAATTTTAGTCAACCAAAAAAGCTTGCTCCGCCCCCAAATTTCAAATCCAAACAATATTTTCCGCTATGAAACAGCGGAGGAGGCATTTCCGCGCGAGTGGTTGTTATTAATCGCGCTCGAAACTTTTGCAGGTAAAGACGTCTTCGAAGCGTTCTACAAGAAGGACCTCGCCAAGCGGCTCCTAGTGGGCAAAAGCGCCTCGGTGGACGCCGAGAAGTCGATGCTGTTGAAACTGAAGCAGGAGTGCGGGGGGGCGTTCACCAGCAAGCTTGAGGGGATGTTCAAAGACATGGAACACTCCAAGGAGCTGATGACGCAGTTCAGACAAGTAGGGAATACGAGCAGTGCTCCATTGCGGTAGCTGCATTTTTCCATTTTTTCAGTCCGGATTTCTTCTCTGGAGCTTCGCAGAGTAGAAACTCCAGGACGAGGCTTCGAAACACTTTACGGTTCTCGTTGAACCTTGACGGTCCTGCTGGCTTCACGCCAAGGCGCTTCTAAGCCAGGTCGGAGATCTAGCGGATCCGCCTGTTCCTGTTTGTATTCCTGCGGGGCAGGACTTGTCAACCTTTCACAACAAGTGCCTATTCTTGTAAAATAGTTTTTCTTCCTGAATTTCTGCGGGTTGGTTCCCTCGCGTGTCTTGTCAGCAATGCTACCGTCAGAATCTGACTGACTCGGAAAATTATTGCGTGGTACAACCGGACCGGCGGTTGTTTGCTAACATAGACAATTGTGACAATGAGATAATGATTTCAAAAGTTTTGAAGAGCCTGTGGGGCAACCAACACAATGGTTTTGACAGTGGTGTCGTGCTGATACAATGTGAGAATGCCGTTCCCACCCCCATTGCACCCATGATTTAGGCAAAGCCGAACTCTTAACACCAAATATCGCTCAGATGCTCAGATGCCCTCACACGCAAAAAGCTCCTTTAGGTCTTGCAATTCATTCAAGCAAGCTCAGGCCCGTAACCAGCTTGGGACAGCAGGGGGGCATCTCCCACCTGTGCCCCCCTAGTTACGGTCCTGGACAAGGTGTAACCTACTCCGCAACGACCTGAAGACTTCAAGGCTAATTACTCCTCTGAAACGTAGATAGCAAAGTTACGGTTAATGCAAACAATCAGACGAAGCGTGGAGTATGCAAACACCATTGTTGATGTCACAGACGGTAATTGCACAACCATAGTACGGTGCTATACACGAGATAACTTGTCATTTGTTCACTTACGCTGCTACATGCGCTACACGTAAAAATTGAAATGAAAAATCTCAATCTTCAAGTAACGTTACTAGTGCAAAAAGGTGTGGGATGCCGTTCCACCCCACCACACCCCTGGGTTTTGAACGAAGGGCAGGTGGAAAGTTAAAGAGGCAACTGTTTTGTTTCTGCCAAATTCTATCTGTTTTTGGGCGGTTTAAAGTGACTTGTGTTGTTGGGTTTTGTTCGCAAGTTGTCTCTGATGCGCTTTAGATGTTTACTCGTGTGTTGTTATTTTTAGTACCAGTCGAGCAAATCTCACTCGCCAGGCCCGATCGATATGACGGTCAACATTCTGACGATGGGTTACTGGCCAACATACCAACCTATGGAAGTCAGACTACCGGAAGAAATGGTACGTGCTTTGTGGCGTGAACAAATGGTACGTGCTTTGTGACGTGAAGAAATGCTAAGTGCTTTGTGGCGTGAAGAAATGGTACGTGCTTTGTGACGTGAAGAAATGGTACGTGCTTTGTGACGTTAAGAAATGGTACGTGCTTTGTGACGTGAAGAAATGGTACGTGCTTTGTGACGTGAAGAAATGGTAAGTGCTTTGTGACGTGAAGAAATGGTTAGTGCTTTGTGACGTGAAGAAATGGTTAGTGCTTTGTGACGTGAAGAAATGGTGAATGCTTTGTGATCTGAAGAAATGGTGAGTGCTTTGTGACATAAAGAAATGGTAGGTGCTTTGTGACGTGGGAAGTGCGAGAATCACTAAGGAAATGTCGCGAGCGTGATTGGTTTGACACAGAAATCTTGACACAGAACAAAAAAGTCGCAGTTTATTTTATCGCTGTCGTTTCTTTCTTGAAGGGCAAGCTACAGGACAGCTTTCGTTCGTTTTACTTCAGCAAGCACTCGGGAAGGAAGATAACCTTTCAATCGACTCTCGGCCACTGCGTTCTGAGGAGTCGCTTCAAACACGTAAGCATCGACTACAGGGGAAGTAACTCGATCTGAGATATCCTTGCGCTAAATTGGTTTACGAGGTTGTGGGGAAAAATACGCGAGACCGGCGTTCATGTACATTGTTAGCAAATAATGAAAGTAGGAGTTTTATGGCGAAGTCGGCTTGTTTTCAATCAAGCGAAAGGCATATGTTAAAAGAATGTCACAAATAATGAATTAAGCAAAAATATCAATGAAATAAATTAAAATTTACATTAACAGAAAGACAGGTTTTATTTTGTAATCTTTGGCTCAAAGGCTTTTGTTGAAGATTTTTCCGGTTGGTGCAGTTCAATGTATTGTTTTCTTGCTTGGAATGGATAAAAAATTCAGCAACATAAAAAAACTGTTGATGCAATATGATGGAACTGCCAGCTCGTAGAAACTCGCAGGTCTTGAAGCAAGACTCATTTGAACGGAAAGTTGTGCGCCCGTTGCCAGACCGTGAAGTCAGTTGCAGAACATCATTTGTGGATTTATGAAATAAAAAGAAACAATCCAGTGTCCATCCGTACCTTGCCGTTGGCCGTGCGACTTTTTTCACCAGGCCGCTCTGTGATGGCGAAAGCGGTCGAGCGTAGCGAAACGAGCGATGGAGCGCGGCGAGGTACGAAAGAGCAGTATACGAATAGTGAAGCGCGTCTAGGGGCAACGGCGAATTTTATGAGGGTCGGGGTCAGATCTAAGCGAAAACTCGCATCGTGGTGGGTTGATTGAGTGACGTCATCAGTGATCATTCAACCTTAAAACGTCCATTTTGCGCCATTTCTGAAAGACGGAAATGCGAAAACGGCGCCTACACTCCGTTTTTATCACAGATAGTTTCGTATTTTGTCAGTACTACTTGCTGAAAAAGATGCATGGTTGGTTATGAAACAAATCTGTGGTAAAAATATCAGTTGGCGTAAACTAGATTGGTACCACGTTTCAAGTAATACCGATAAATATGAACCAAATACCATTCCAAGAACATTTCCGTCATATCCATTTTTATGACTTTTATCCTTAGACTATTGACGCCACCACTTGTATTAGTTATGTGTATCAGGAAAAACGGCTTCTCTGACACAATTATTTTTTCAAGTTCTGCAATGTTTATTGAACTAAAAATTCAAATCCAGTGTCTTGCAACGTATCGCAAAAAGGCCAATTCGGTCACGGGCCACTTGCCTTTGTGCGACGCCCTTAGCAACTACACGGGTGACCTCTAACGCAGCGTTCAATACGCAAGGCTGCGTACCAGAGCGGTCCACCACTCTTCGCTGCGCATGAGAAAGTTGCCTTAGTTTATTTTCTCTGTCACCCTTCCACTCGTTTCGTTACACTTGAGCGCTTTCACCAATCACAGGGCGCCCTGATGCAAAGCACTGCACAGGTGGAGATACTACTTGAAAAATGGTTGTCGTCCTGTCATTGTCCGTTTAAGCGCAGCGATCTTCTTGATCGGGAACAGTGAGGCTGCTTTTGTGACGGAATTTGGTTATGAACGTCATTGCTTTTATCTCTAATTTTTTTGCATTCACTGCGCAAAACTAGAAAACAAGGTTATGATCTATTGGTTCTTGCCATTTTGCCACCACTACCTCCGCTGTTGCCATGCAACCCGACTTGCCCGAAACTTGTTGGGGCATGATGGAACTGAGTGACATTGGGCAACTGTAACTGAAAATCTTGTCATAGAAACAAAACCAATGTGATTTTGGGTTGAGCAGAGATGGTGTAAAACAACTTACCCCGTGGACTGCAGATATGTGTCTTAGTAAATTTGACGTGTGCAAAGTTATTGCCGCCGATGCGGACATGCACAACTCAGTAGACTCATCCGTTCGCTTTCAATAATAAGCTATTGCTTGCATGCCGCCAAACGTCTGGCGTGGAATTTCAATTCATTTTCCGACTTTCGATGTCGCCAGGGCAACAAGGAACTCCAGGTGTCGCTGTTCCAATCCCTCATACTCCTGCTCTTCAACGAGGGCGACAGCTTCTCGTACGTTCAAATAAGAGACGCGACCATGATCGAAGAAACCGAACTGAAGCGAACGCTGCAGTCGCTCGCGTGCGGCAAAGCGCGCGTGCTAACAAAGGTATGTTGGAGACAGCCGGCGATGCGACGTACTGTTTTATCAGCACTGTGTTGTCGGTGGAAAAGAGATCGTGCAGCGATTTAGAATTCTAGCTTGCGTCTGTGTGATGATCTACTGAAGCCAGGGACGTAGTGAGATTAGATGGCGCCTGGGGCAAGAAGCAAGTTTGGCGCCCCCATCTTCGAACCTGAGATCTTTCGGAAGCAAATGTACTGTATTGAAGGCAGTACTTGTGACATTATTGAGACTTTTCGGCGCCCGGGGAATTGTGTCCCCTTTCCCCCCTCGTTGCGCCCCTGGCTGAAGCGGCAACTTAGCGTTCGCTTTGCCTGCGTTCACGCTTCTGTTTCTTTTTCTTTTCGTTTAGTATTTGGTAAACTTTTTTTGCTGAAACATCTAGCGGTCCGGATTGAACAACGCTAGCCCTTACTCCGGCGGACAAGTTTCATGTTTTTTCCTGATACTGAAGTACAAGCACGACGGGTCCCATCATAGGAAATTTAGGCGCTGATGCCTATGAAGCTGAGCATCCTGGATGGAGCAAGCGCTGCCAAAAAGCTATTTTGCCGTTGTTGACACGCTGATCACGTTACGACTCACTTTACCCGTCCATGCTTCGAAATTACCTGCCTCCAGCCTCCATCAGAAACATTTTTGTTGTTTTGGTTAACACTCCTTTCGCGTTTTATCCATACGGCTGAGGTCACTTCCGTTAACGTGCCAATGCAACAGACGAGGTGCCACCTTCCTTTCCGTGTATTTTACGGAAAAAGTTTGAGGTTTCGTATGAAGTTCTTGCTTGCTGACCTAAACGTGATTTTCGCTCCCTGACGCCTTGTTTGGGGGTTGCCGTGGTGACTCTGTTCAGAGTAAAGACTCGAGTAAGAGACTCGTCAGATGATTGCGCATCATTTGAACATTACAATGCGGGTAGAGGTCGTTTGTTAACCACATCATTCTGTAGATGTGTCAAAGCAGTTCGTCATTATTTTGGTTGTGGATACCACTTGAGTTCTAAAACTCCATATGATACAACTCGAATTCTAATATTGCCCCTAACGCCGAACGTGCATTGACATTTCGCTGTAAAAAACAAGTTTTTTTAATGTCGCCAGTTTCCCAAAGGCAAAGACGTCAACATTTCGGACAAGTTCGAGTACAACTCCGATTTCAAACACAAGTTGATTCGGATCAAAATAAACCAGATTCAAATGAAAGAGACGGTGAGTGGCGCGTATTGTGATTGCGTTATGTTGATGAGTTGCGGGATTTTACGTTGATGGGATTTTACAGCATTTCCTGGGGTTGTTTGCTAACTGGAGAAGCAGTTCGATAAAAATCACTTTAAAGAAAAATGCTAACGACTGGAAATGGACAGATTTGCACCAAACTTTGAAGTTTTCTTTCTGACTTCGCGAATAACCTTGTGTCCTTTGCTTGTATAGTGAGCTGAGACCACTTCAACTTTTGTACGTTGAACAGTGGACGTATTAAATCCGAACAGTGGACGTGTTATATCCGAACAGTGGACGTGTTATATCCGAACAGTGGACGTGTTAAATCCGAACAGTGGACGTGTTAAATCCGACCGTTTTCAATAAAAGCACAACACTTCAAAGTTTGGTGCAAATCTGTCGCTTGCTTGTCAAGGCTGGATTTGTTTCATCGCATCCTTGCAACATTCCTCGCAACAGCGACAAGCTTGTCGCCTGCTGTTGCTGGGAACATTTCAGCTGTTAAGTTATAAGCGTCATAAGCTACTGACTTGCAAGTATCGTAAAGAAAATACTCTTTCCAAAATTCGTGTGTGAATCCAAGCAATGCTGCTTTTCTGCGGTCGCATTAAATACGAAGTACGCACACAACAAACACATGCGGACATTTTTTCTCGCAACAGTCATTTTTACTCTTCTCTCTATTGTCCAATCACAGGTCGAGGAAAACCAGGACACGACCGAGCGCGTCTTTCAAGATCGTCAGTACCAGATCGATGCTGCCATCGTGCGGGTGATGAAAATGCGCAAGACCCTCTCCCACCAGCTCCTGCTCTCCGAGCTCTACGAGCAGCTCAAGTTCCCACTCAAGGTAGGCTTCGCTCGCGAAGCGGGTCACCGCGTCATCATTCTTTGTCCTAAAAAATCAATGCCGTCGATCGTCGATGAGACGTGAAACAGGGGTTCCTACGGAGTCTGGAAAAGTATGGATAAAATTTTTTTTGCCTGTTAGTATGGAAAAAGAAAATGATCTTCGAAACTTACGACATACATTTTCACAATATTTTATTCAAGTTTGATGATAATTTGCTTTCATCGTGTTAAATATTATAGTACCTGTGTTTGACCTGGATAGGCCATTTGGAAAGGTTTAAGTCTGGAAGAGGTCTGGAAATTTATATTCAAAACTGCACAGGAACCCTGGCAGAAGCGCCTCGTTTTCAACTGCGATGAAAAGTAGCGAAGTCTTGCGCAGCGTCCAAGCCCAACTATCGGTTGTTCGCATACCTGTTGAGGCGCAATGCAGGGTTGACTTCACTGAGTTCCTTATGGAATTATTTCTTTGCATGTCAGTTCGAAGTCTACACCAAGGTTTCTCATCCGGAGCACTGTGACCACCCCCCCAAGAGGAACACACGGCGTTTTTTCGGGGGGAGGGTGCGAGCAGACGTCTGCTCGTTTCACGTGGCGAATAATATAACAAACGTTAATGCGTTGAGACAAATGTTGTTTTTTTCCTAGTGGTTGAGATGGGGACCATGGGTGTTGAAGTCTCTGAAAGAAGGCCACGAACCATGAAAGATTGGGAAACGCTGGTCTAGGCCAGGGTCTCCCAACTTTTTTATCCGAGGGCCACATAAGCTATTACGTATGAGATCTTCTTACTTCTTACGAGATCATCTTACGTAATGAGATTGTTTCGGGATATGCTACGTTCAACCGAATCAACGAAAGTGTCGTAAATATATTGTTTTTACATTGTTGACAAAATGTCTTCGTGGGCCGTATTTTGGAGACCCCTGGTCTAGACTGTTCGAGTGTTCTATAATTACTCGCGGTTTTATGACCCGAATGTCAGTATGACCGTTTTTTGTCGAATCGTTAACCTTCGTTTTTTTCCTGGTTCTGTAAACCTACCTTGTTCCTCCCACAGCCGACCGACATCAAAAAGCGAATAGAGAGCTTGATCGAGAGAGACTATATGGAGCGGGACAAGGACAACACAAACCAATATCACTACGTCGCATGACGGACCACTGCGGCGTTCCTCCAATTGTCGAACCCCCCAGACCGCACGCGGCCGTTTGTGACGTGGCCTGGCTTCCCTTGCATCCTTGCGATGAAGCGCTTTCGGTGCTTGGATGGGAGGAAAACGGCATCTTGCTGCGAACTCAAAGAAAACCTCTAAGTATGCAATTACTACCTTAAAGCACAAGCCATGCCGGTCGAGCGTTCGGGTTGGCGCGCATGCGTCACAACGAGACTCTTATTCACTGTTAGAAGCTCCTGGTTTCAAACTAGGGGAAGACCCTGACTTGTGCGCGCGCACAGCGAGCAGTCGACGGTAAAATAAAAGCCTTGTTCTCTAGGCGGCCTTGGTAAAATGCTCGCGATCGCGCGCATCTTTATGACGCAATTCGCCGACGCCTAATGTGCAGCAGCCAGTAGGTCAGTGTTTCAACCAAAGCAACCGAGCGTATCGTGCTGAAACTTATCAATATCGTTTGAACATTTTCCTGTAAAGTGCTCCGCGCGCTTTGCTCCGTTAAAGTGTTCGTTGAGTTCTTTGCAATTTTTCGGCTTTGCTTTCTTTTGGCGCGCTGCTAGGTCTCCACTTGCACGACTGGACCTTTCAGAACACTCCACTGTTTTCCGGCGACAGTCGCACTAATAAGGTGGTTTCGTCTGTGTTTCACAACCTTTGTTCGTAGTAGACGTAGCACAGTTCATGGCAAGGCTTGTGGTTGGTTTGTTGCTGGGGCGCCTACAAGGGGTCAAGAGTGTTTTTTTTGCGATGCGCAGTAGAGAGCTTCAAAAGCGAGGTTGACACTAGTTTCAAAACCGCAACTATCAAAACCACAACTATTTACGAATTCAAAGGCCCTTGTGATCTGACGAAATTACAGAGTTAAAGAACCTTTGACGAAATCATAAATTTCGAGGAGCTTGTCATTTGACAAAATTATATTTATAGGCCCTTGTGATTTGACGAAATCACAAATATAGAGGGCCTTGTGATTTGACGACATGAATTTGAAGGCCTTGGTGATTGGAATGTTCTCCGTTGCTCTGCATCCACGACACGGCTGCGTTGCAAGCGTGTGTGACGCGATACGCGGCGGGATGACGTATGCTGCGTCTTGCTTGTAGGCAGATGGCGATATAGACAATCTTAATACTGTAGATAAAATGGCGGTTATTGGTTGCGCTAGTGGACTTCTCCGGTCTTCTTGCTTTTCGTTTCGTGTACATAACCTTACTTGCTGATGTTGCTTTGAACAAAGTGATCAACTTCTTTTTTCTGCCAAAACTTGATGCAATTAATTAACTGTTGTTTTAAGTTGAGCAAATTTTGTGCCAGTACGTCTGCTACTAGACTTTTAAAGCACACGTGACGTAACAATCGACGACATTCTTTAAACAGCTCGTCATTTCATCGCCGTGACGTAACAATCGGCGATATCCTTTAAACAACTCGTCATTTCAAGTCGTGTCACTTTCGATTGCTTCATGCGGTTGTTTCTTAACGCACTCACAAAGGAACTGGTCAAAGGCAAATTGCTTTTTTTCCTAAAAGCTGCGTGGTTTTCGTTCAGGACTTAGCCAGAGAATTGCATGCTGTGCTTTCTGATGCTAGTTTTATGGTCGGGAGAGAATCGGGGAATCGAACTATCATGATTCCCAGGGAGAATTTTGGCCGAAATTAAAGCAATGCCTTACCGACTGGACTA
>JGI24021J15306_10003184_pt1 | contig 18354 bp, 12 predicted proteins | sample Ectturendosymbi1_FD_15306 | JGI IMG/M metagenome (IMG submission 15306)
ACGGTATTCACGAAACAAATGTTCGCTTGACCTCCCTGTAGTTTCTGATTGCCTTGCTAAATAAATTCATAAAAGTAGACACATGAGGTTTATTTAGTTTTGTTTTTATTTCACGAAATATGCACACAAAAGGATGAAACTCACCAATTGATTTCAGTAGAAATCAACTTGAAAGCACTCTTGAATCAGAGAAACAGACACAGTTATTTCAATGGTTGACCAAACTTACAGACATCAAGTTTACATGTTATCTGAATTTTACTCAGAGTCAGCAGCGCCTCCAGTGTTGCGACCAGAATGAGGTTCTGTTAATATTCAGCATGTTTAAAGTAACGTTTGCGTGTCACGTTTTTCATGCTTGACTGTTTATAGCCTTTGGGTTGGTTTTTCTTGTCTTTGTTGCTTGATTCCTTTGACATTGTTTCTTTTAATCGTATCAACATTAAACATGTACAGCCCATTAAAAATGTGTCTGCTACATTTAATTCAAGGTCTTTACCAAAAACTGATCAAACACGCGAGGTTTTCGGTGAATATTACTGCAATATATGGTATGCCCCAACCTTACACAAGGCACTCCACATTTCACATTACTTTACCCCTTGTTGTTTCTGTCATTTCTCGCTGATGCAAAAAAAAACAAAAAAAAACAGGAAGCACAGGCCAAAGAGACTAATAGGTCAATACAGTAGATTTTTTCCAATAGTAACTGATGGCGCGGGAAATGAAACGTGATTTCCTGTTGACTCAGAGGATCTGAAAATCCATTCTGCATATCGTATTTGGAAAACATTTTCAGTTTATCCAATTTAGAGGTCATTTTTGCACTCCAGTCCTAGGATTTTACCGTCACACAACGCGATGAAGCAACAAAGGCAAAACCAGTCACTAAGTCGTGGCGCTTGATATGGGCTTTTGTACTAATAGAGCCAATTACACCCCAATAACATCAACGAAAACGCAATAGTGTTGTTAGTTGTGATCGTAACTTTTTATTTTGCCCTATTTACAGATGTTTAGGGTCGTAATTTTTTGACACAAAGTCACGTGGCTCCCCTCGTGTGCGTGATGCAGTAACTTAAGTCAAAATATTCCTGAAAATGGATCGCTTTCTTAACGACAAAGACACCGAGTGTGCTGATCTTGAATCGCCCACTGCTGAGGACGAGCCAACGAAAACGTTTCGGAACTTTCTGGAAAAATAGGGAGTCAACGGAGGAGGGAGTTGATGACTTGTCCGTTCTTGTAAATGTAAAGTATGTTTCGCCAGTATGTACGTACTGTACATTAAATGATTAAAGTCGCACGTTAATGCGTCGTGAGTGCTTCAAATGGTTTCAGTAGACTTGAAACAGATATTTTTGCTCGGTATCTCCTTGCGACGAGTAAACAGTAAGTCGGTCAACTGTTGGACGAAAGAGCAGTTTCAGAACTCTCAATCCCGAACAAAACCGTGAATACTTCATTTCATAAGCGCTATCAAATTCAAAAAGGTAGTTTGCACTGAAAAGTCCTAAACCACAAAAGCGGACTGTATCCACTCAGGCTAGGAATTGCTCATGACCGCGCGCAGCGAATTTCTATTTCGCACCACGCTGTTAATTCATCAGCTGCTTCTGCCGCAAACGTAAGCGTGTGAAAACTGACCTCAACAGAAATATTCGCTACTCTTCAAAAGAGACAGGCAAAAGGCACTAGATGCGACTTTTTATTTCTATCCCTTTCGCTTCAGGCCTTGGAAAATGATATAATATCATGCAAATTACGCATATGTTATCTTACAGAGACCTGGACAAAATTTTCAGGGTCCGACCGATGTCTATGTTTTGTTTTTAAGTTTACAATTGTGGAAAATGCTTTCTCGCACAGGTACGTTGCTGCGAAAAGTAACAACCTTTTTGTTGCTTCCAAGCGCGCGATTTCAAAAGGTTGCGCGGTTTCTGACATCCCAAAAAACGACAGACTCAACTTGTTTTGAAATACCATGCGTGCTTCAACATTGGAGCGAGGTGCGAGAAGCGCTTCTGCAAACAATACGGCTCATCTGGTATATCAGTTAGTTCACACTTAAAAGGATTAACACTACATGAATCAAGTTCTGGGAAGCATTCAGAGATATGTTGAATGCGTTTCGTCAAATATCTGCGAATAAAGCCTTTGATGTCACTAAATCATCAGAATCTACCCAAAATTCTGGTAGGTTTGCAAAAAGCATCTGTCTTGATTTTGATGAGGTTTTTGTTCAAATACAAAAGCTTTGATCCAAATGTAGAACGTTTTTGCCTAGCTACAATAATATTCATATTGTTCCCATTGTTCCCGTGTAATGTTTAATTCAGAGGTTTACGTGACCACAAATCTCGGGTAAATATTCGAGAATTGTAAGTTTAGTCTACTTTTTGAAATACTCTTAATGGATATGCTTTTCTCAACCAGAAAAATTTGAAGCTCATCTCTGAGAATCCACACACTGTATATAACATTTTCACGAAAGAGCGACGTGATCTCTGCGTGAAATAGGAAGGTTGCATATTTTCCATTCCTTATAACAGACGCGCATTAATGCATGTATATTATAGCATTAACAATCTTAACGATATCATTCATGACAGTTTCAAATTCTGGTTCCAATTCTTTCACTAACAATCCTTGGCGACGATGTCTCATGCATTTGAAACCTCAATTTTATGATTCTTTTGTTGAGCAAGAGCCACAGAACCATTGGTAAGACCAAGGCCTCCTAGGGAGAGAGGCCTTGGCTTTGGTATGACCCAAAATGGCTAGAGCTTCATCAACAGAAATAGCCATACAGTTGTCCCATAGCAAATTAACGCTTGTTTTTTTGAAGTATGCATGGACTTCGTTGAAATTTTCCATTCCAGCAAAGTTCTTCTCAAGTGAACATTTCACCTACATNCTCAAATGAACCCCAGTACTTAACATATGCTAATAGCTGAGAATCGCTGCTGACGTGTGAAGTCNCGTCAAGTTGAATNGCGAAGTATTTCCGCTCTTTTATTGAGGATATAACGTTTTCTCTCAGATCTTTGCATAGAATGAAAATTCTTTGTTTTACGACTAATGCCGACAAAGGCACAGTTTTAGAGATTCCCTATGTACACACATGGTTTCTGCCAACAAGCAACTGCAGGTTTGATCAGCTATTTGCCGGTATTATATGTGTCCTTATTTCGATCAAAGCGGCCTGTGATGCCAGGCGACAAGAAAACTTGTTCTTGTTCCGTGTTGATCAATGTTGCCATGCATTTCATGATCTTTTTCTGTCTTTTTATTGTTCTTTCCAAGTTTCAAAATATTCGCGTGGTTTAGAAGACACATGAGGGTGAAAGTTTTTCAGATGCATTTTTCAGATGATTCTTTTTTATTGACTCCGAACTCGACACTTTCAAACAAACGGCGGACTGAGGCTTCATCTCTATATAATTTCTCATTTTGCGAAGTCGTAATTGCGAAAGTCTTCCTTGTATTTCCATTTCTTACCGTTGACATTTCAAAAACGAAGTGTTAAAATTCAAAATGTTATAATACATAGAAAACAATCCCATCATCCAAATAGTTATATTCTGCAACACTAAAGTATAAGACAGCAACACTATAGTTCCAATATTAGTATTCTAACAACTGTGCAATAACATAGTAATAANTGTTTCGTCATAAATAGTTTTATAATTAAATGGAAGACTTCTGTAAGAACGTGTTTTTCAGGTTGCAGTGGAAAATTACCNAGAAATTTTAACCGGAAAAACAGATCAACTANTTATCCGGTTACTAGGGACTTTCAGAAAGCTAATGACAACATTTTATCGCAAACCTTTTCAATTTTAACCCATCAGGGATATTTTACTCAGTTTCCGTTCCTCTTGACCTGGATTATCAGAAACAGCTCACAGGTTTTAGCAACCTCTGATAGCTCCGCTGGTTCCACACCAAGAGGGCACAAAGCGAGGCCGTAGATATAGTCACAGCACTTAGACCTTGGTCGATGTCTGCGCTGTTGTGCCATGAGTGTAGCTAAGAAGCCACTCCTTCCTAATCGTTCGTGGATAATGTTGGTTACGCGACCGAACCAACGTAGCTGGGATTTTTCAATACGGAGAAGTGACTCGAACCGACATTCAGGGATTTACGAAAGTCACAGCTGCGCACTTTGTCGCAAAGGGTCGCGTCGTGAAATATTCGCAAGAAGTGCCATCTCTGCTGCTTGGACTTCAGATAGAACTCTTTGGGTTATTCAACAAGATTTATGAGCAAAGGTTAGGATTGTAGAAAAGATTGAGTTAAACACTGACACCTTTGCCGTGTTTGAAATCTCCTGTTTTGTGAACACGGAAAGATAAGCTCACGAAAGACCGTGTTTCCATTACTGTTCGTGCATCAAGCAACTAGTTCTGCCTTCCGTCACTCGTGAATACCACACCGAGGTATTTGCGCTACTCCGAGAACTTCTGCGGTCATAAAATCGACAGCAGAAAAGGCGACAACCTGTTCACAAACAACTGAAAAGTTAACAGTTTTGGTTGTGCACTGTTTTCCAAGGGAACAACATCACATGCACTAGATCGAGTGTGCGCATGCGTAAAACGCCAATGAACTTACAATTGTCGCCATGCTCAGCTGAAGACCAAATACGAGATTGAGCTCCTTTCCTTTGAACCAAAGCACACCGTAAGTACTCTGCACCACGACAAGCGATTCTCCACCGATGCCGAACACAAATCTCCCGAGGTCCATCAACCACATCTTTTCAACAGTAGCTCCTACGAAGTGCAAAGACAGCGTTTTGAACATTCAAATGGTTGCATGAAGCAAAGACGTTTGCGAACAATCATTAAACGAACAATATGCTCTCAAAAGAAGATATGTAAATCTGTTTGATAAGGTTTTTGCAATTCATTGGAGACTACTCTCTCTACACGGAGACGCAATCAAACAACTAGTCGGTCGTTGAAACAAAAGCCAGTTATGTGCAGCGTTTTTCGGGTCACCAGATACAAGAACTTCGAGTCTGGTTCATCTGAAATTTTCGAGTGATGACTTGTTCGATTTCAAATCGTGACACAAAAACTGTTGAGTAACTAGTTTGTAAGCTTGAGTCAATTCGAGTCAAATAAAATTGGGCTTGTTTGCATTTTTTCATAAGTATGTAGTTTTGGCTTTCGGCACAGAAAAAAATGTTTCTTTAGAGGTTAGGAGACTGCAGAAATGAATCGATTCACGAGTCAAAACGTTCCACAGTAACTCGAGCGAGTCGAATCTTTTTGTAATAGTGTGAGTCGAGCCATAGCATGACTTTCACAGAGCATGACTCGAGGAAAGCCTCTAAAATCACGACTCTGATCAAACTGAGTTATTGACTCGTGTCACGCAATCATTGACAAACCTCTTGTACATACAAAAGTTATCGGCGCGTGTGTAACAACGTCCGCATTTCACCAATGTCTTGCAGATGTAATGGTTTGCTATTCGTTATATTTCAATTACGAAGATTGTAAAATATAATCGTCATCATTTGGGCCTAACTCCTGGAAACAGCTCTTAATCGTAGTAGTCAGAGCTATAGCACATTCTGATCCCCCCCTAAAGAAGCGAAGGAATTATCGACATTAGATCAGCAAGCTAACAGGAAAATGAGCAACGAAGCCGTGCAGGTTGAAAAAAATTGGAGAGAATTGTTACTGAATCCAAGTGAACTGTTTGTCCAAATTAAAAATTTTGAAAACATTCAGTATAACCTAAAGTGTAAGCTGAATGCAATCACCCCATTTCAATTACGCAGCAACAAAAGAAAGTATTGCATATCAGATCATAAGTGATCTGAAGAGCTTCAAACAACAAAAATAACCTCAGGAAGTTATTCGCACTAACAATTTAGTAAGCATCACTGTGAATTTATTCATTTCTACTGTGAGTAACAGCAAGATTACCAAAAGCGAAGATGAGTTGACCAATAAGTACAAACAAGCTGAAGATTATGCTTCCCAGACGAATCCCAAATACTCGATCCAAGAGGAAACCACCGAAAAAGCACAGAACCACATTAGGCCACGAGTACCTGGAAAACAAATCACATGAGAATTGAAGCCTTCGTACAGATTAATGAAAAAATGACAACAATGCTGCTACAGCATTCAGGGCATCTACTTTCAGCTTTGTTTAAGCTCCATTCGCAAAGCATTTTACTCAATCCTGCACATCAAACCTTTTCCACACTTCTATCTCGCATTGGAAATTGACGGGTTTCTGTTTATTGTTGCTACGCAGGGCAACAGCCGTGAACAAGATAAGGAAAACTTATCAGCGAACGTAAAAATGCGAAGTTTGCCACTGATTAAAATAATCTGAGATGTTCATGCATTTTGAACATGTTTATTTGATGCTACTCTGCCAATGATTTTTAACATACAGTAGTTGTTTGATAGATACGCATACGCTATATTAGACAAGCAGCTACATCAGATGTGAAATCCGTGAAAGTAAACAACATTATCTACACTGCTGAGCTGCTCCTACAAATTTAATTCGTTAATTCTCACTTCAGAGACGTTAGGAATGTTCTGTGCAAAAAGTTAAATTGTTGCCGTTATACCAAACAAATACTGATTACCATGCAAACCCTAATGTAGCTTTGATTAATTTATTTATTGTTTCATATCACTCAGCTCACCAAAAGAAACAAAACAAGGAGCTATCGCAGAAAAGCTAAACCAATTGAAAGTAAACATTAGATCAAATGAAAACACAATGGCCAAATAACTGATCAATTTAAGCAATAAATATTACTTTGTCACATACGATTGGTGAAGGACCATGGAAGTCATCTAGTCTAGCAACCCCGTTTATCACTATTTGACAAGTCTTTGAGAACAATAGTTGGAAATCAAATAAGCACAGTTAGAAAAACAAATAAACAAACATAGAACCTAAGTTACAGTATATTTGCAGATGAACAAAGTATGCCTATGTGCACAAAGGAGTGGATTAAATTTAATTGAGGAAGTTTTGTGTGGTCAAAAAATGTTCAAACGGGGTATGAAACTAAAAAAATAAAAAGTTGATAGATGAGTTACAGAAGACAAACAAAAGTGGAAAAAACTATGGAGTGTAATTGCATGCCGGATTCCGTCGTAAAAATGTGCTGTGCACAAGAAGAAGCGAGCAAAAAAAAGTAAAGTCAAGTAGTAAAAAGACAAAATTGCGTTATTTCAATTACATATACTCTCAGCGTTTGGTTCTTCATAATTGAAATGTTGCTAAAATACATAATTATGTATCGTGTTCAAGTAAGAGCTGTTTCATAAGTTTCCATTTGAAGGTAAAAAAGGCAGAAGACTCAACACAATCTGGTATTGAAGACCACACTTTTGGGGAACCAACGTGTAACTCTCAGTACACGTTCTCGCAATGATAAGAGTACATACCAGGAATACAACTGCATGAATGTAGCTTCATCAATCCCCATGTCATTTCTTAGTTGGTCGTGAAGAACGGCTGGGTTGTCGAAGCAGAAGTTACTCCCTGGTCAAAACAAATTCTGAAATGAAGTGGTTTTCGTATAAAACTGTTTTCAGCACAGATTTCATCATGTGCAGAGTGAACATTGGAATGCATCAAACGAAGATAGCCAATCACTGTTTCTGCAAAACCTACATGGCCCAGATACGTTTATCAATAACAATTTTAAGCTTATGTGCGAAACCTATTTTCCCATGATGCAAAAACATGTTGTGTTTGGAAAAGCCTTTTCTAAATATCAACGTGGTAGTCATGTGAGGAAAAAACTAGGATTTTAGTACTCAGTGGCATTATTCAAATTAAAAACGGAATCATAAGCTATGCTGTTGAGACGTTCCTTAGTGCAATATACACCTTTACTTGATAAAATCTTGTTCGAAGTGATTCAATGCTTTTTCGTCGAGTGTTGAAAACACTCCTAACATGTTTGTGCCAGGGTGGCATTACTTAGCGCAGACATGTTGAAGTTAGCAATTGCCGCAATAAAGAATGTCGCTGCGCAACCTGTCGCAGTCAGACTGCGGCGCCAAGAATGTTGAAACTAAGCAAGCAGCGCGTTCAGTTGACATTTCGAGGTTCACTTTTCAGGGTTGATATTTCAAGGATGTCATTGCAATAATAAGAGATCACCTGTTCAGCTCACTGTGCGCCATCACACTGGCTACACAGATGACGCACGATTAGCTGTTCACCAGAGCTCACCTGCAGCAAGAGAAGTCACTCGCCACCATCACTCTGTTACTATTTGTTCAGATGCCTGCATGGGCAAGGTCTTTAAGGTGTTTCCTTGTTTCTGGAAACTTTATAAAGTGNTTTCGCAGGTCACAAATTATATCAATAAAATTTTTCATAGTTCAAACTTGCAAATTTTGCCGGTTNGTTCTTTCTCACCACCAAACCGAAATATTGTACTGGGGAATACACTCTTTTCACTTTAAGGCATTCTGTACCTTTGNTCAGGCCCGGCATGATCTCACTATGGAATTCGAGTTGTTACAAAATTAGCGTTTCATTATAGTTTCATGCAAAACAGCGTTGAACTGCAGAGTGGCGGGAAGGTGACACAGTGGGTTACGCACGCGCCACTTAAGCTTCACGGCTGGTTTCAATAAGATAAATCTACGAGTGGGTCATACTGGAAACGGTAGTTGCGTCCTTTCTAGCCTGCTAATAAGTGGATGGAATGGATGGTAAACCCAAGGGTGAACGTGCTGTCCTGCAATGATGGCAGCCGCGTGGCCTACAGCGAAAGCAAGCGGGGATAGCTCAGCTGACCACTAGCGACACATAAGAGCGAGTACAACAGCAACTATATACTGCATAATAAATCAATCATTTTTTATGGTTTTCAGTATCATTGGTATTATTTTTTAAAATCGGTTAAATAAACTCATACTTGAGGAAACGCGTTCCAGTAGAATTCACACAGATGTTCTGTGGACATTTAAAGATTGATAGACTAACAAAGGTCAACACCAGGTAGTTCACGGAACATCTTTTAGCAAACAATCATTAGTTGCTAGGCAAAATAACAAAATCGCAATATTTTGAAAACTTTTTTTCCACAACTGGGAATTCTGGTGAAATTATGGAAGTCAATAAAAAGCAGCAAGGCCATTGCTTCAATCACAAGAAAACGTCAAACTGCAGTAGGCCTACTCTTTATCTTTTATTTCTTGAACCAGTATGTTACTCACCGAAACCAATAAAACACATTAGCACCAAAACTATCACGCGAAACAATCTGCTTGATGGATCTCCGAAATCTCCACAAAAACTGTCCGATTGAGTCGTGACAGTGACATCATCATCATCATTGCTTTGCACTTTGCTTAAAAGAGGCTTTTGTTCACTTTCATCGTCCATTCCGCATAGATTCAGAAAGTATGAAACTGTTTCTTGTGGGACTTCAACAAAACTACTACAAAAAGCAGTTATATAAAACAAACTGTAATGCAACGTGTAACCACACATCAAACAGCTCTTCTACATCTTGCATGCTTCAAAATATGCAGTACCGTCCGAATTAATTGACTTAGCAAGATTTTTTAACCTCCCTGATGTTAGAAAACATTATGTCAATCTTAAACTTAACAACTAGATCAACTGAATGCTGCAGCATTGTTGAATAGCATCGTAGTCTACATTCGATGAAGAAAAATTATAATTATGATGTCACAATACTTTTTATGATGTCATAATTTCCTTATGTTTATCTGAAAGCAACTTGCCAAAATTCATTATTTTGACTAGATACCCTTATCCGAAAGTGTATCGTTGAAATTATAGCTGACACAACCCCAAAAAGCGTAAAAGCATTCTTACTCTGCATAGGCACTTTCAGAAGACATCAAGGAAGATTGCAGGTATGGTTGGGATGAGGCAGTCCACAGTTCGTAGAATTATTCGACGCTTTAAGGAAACTGAAACAACCTCTCAAAGACGTCTGCTAGAGATGATAAAATGCTACATCAACTCAGTGTTGTTAATCCCATGAAGACAGTGGTGATTTGCAAAGAGGCATGATGGCGTATGGAATTCATTTAAGCAACACTTCAATAAAAAGACGTCTCATTAAAGCTGGAAGATTTGCTCGAAAACCTCTCACGATACAGCTGCTAACTAAAAAAATGCAGAGCAAAAGACTTGCTTGAGCTAACTAAACAATAAAAAACTGGACTTTGGCTGATTGGAAAAAGGGTTGTGTTCAGATGAAACTCATGTTTTCGTCGGAGGCAAGCATTCTCGTTTTGCGAGGAGTGTATGAGAAAGTGCAAAAACCATGTCACATCAACCAACAGGTAAAATATCCCCAAATATGTTTTGGGGATGTTTTAGCTGCAAACGTGTTGGATCACTCTTTCCTGTCCAGGGAATGATGTAAAATGACCTGTATATCGAAGTTCTCGGACGTAGATTAATTCCAGATATGCAAAAGGTATTTTCTAGTGGCGAGGGCATTTTCCAACAAGATTTAACATTGCAGTGTTAAAATCGCCTGGTAACTCACCTGATCTAATCGTAATCTTAGACAATTTAAGATGTCTGAACTTGAGATTCCACGGAAATGGTTTTAGCAACACAGCTGCACATAATGCACTCGTGAAATGCCAAAGTGAAGGTTATGAAGTCTGGCTGACCGAAGGTTTCCTATAGCAGGGAGGATCGCCTGATGAGTGATCTGCCGCTCTCCAATGCATTCCAGAAAACAATTCAGACAAAGTTGATAGAAACCAAGCAGTATAATCACAACCAAACAATTCACGGGAGATTGTTTCCGGAATTTCGGCTCAAATCACTCAATCGACACAAAAGTTACATTGACTGAAGCTGTGAAAGTTGACTGCGCATCGCCATGTGAAAAAAGGTATATTTCTCGAATAAGGCCTCAGTGAAGAAGCAGTTCTGTTGTCTATTAGAAAATATCGTGTCTGGAAGCCTGCTTGAACATAGTATTATGGCAAATACACCACATCAAATGTAACAAAAACAACCAAATGTTTTGGTGAAAAATGTCTTCCATGAGAACAACTAGACTTCCTTTTCTTCCGCCAGGAACCACGATGAATATTGACGAATGTATCAAATTTGCCGAAAGAAATGCTTCATCACGTCACTACAGTCAATAACCTGCATCTTTGTGCGCATGATGATGTTCCATGTCGTCAAAGCAAAGCTGTGAAGAAAGTTTTGGCCCCAAAGTATTCAAATTCCGGAGTGGCCGAAAAATAGACCGCGGATTTCCATTTAATTGAACATTTGCGCAGTATAATGAATGCAAACTCACTGATATCCACGTCGCCTGCAAGACGTGAGCAATAACAAGTGCGCTCACAGAACGTATTGTCAGCAGCATTTGTTTGTCGAATATAATTTGAAAATGTTTCCCATGAATGGTTCTTCTGTTCCTACCACGGTTGCGCAGCCCTGGACGTGTATTTTGAACACGGCATGTTCGCAAATATGAACCGATTGTCGATGAAGCAGAACTCATTCATGCCACTCCAAGTTGCGCCCCTGTTCGTTTACAAAACGGTCGAGAAAGCATTGTTTCGTTGAGAGACATAGCCGCGATCGCTCAAGTAAGTTCACCCTCTCATAGGAATTTAAATTATATTCTTTTCATCGTAAAAAGCTTTTGAGTGGAGCTGTTGACCTAGCTGCATTTAATGTGTCTTCCAATGCACAAAAGGCGAGCCAGTAGTGGGGAATTCGCGGGCAACGTTCCCCAAATTTTTTGTGCCCGGAAAAATTAGTTTTCAGCAAATACTAAAAACAAAAATATTTTCCCCATAAAATATTTTAGTCCCCAAGCCTGGCTACGCGCATGATGTTACTCACGGTGATACTGTCGTGCATCATGGGAATGCCACTGTTACATATGACCAGAAAAAATCGGCCCCTTTTCATGAAGCTACGGTTCTTCGTCGTTCATCGCGAGTGCGGCGCCCTCCATCCCGACGCACGTATTGCAACGTTGTAAAATTTAAAGGAGGCTGTATCGCCAGATCTCATCTTAACACTTTCGCACTGCAAAATGCTTTTAGTCTAGAGAAGGGGGGGAGGGCAAACCTTTTTCAGTGAGGGCCTCATCGTTCTGTCAGGACAGAACGAAGGGCCAGCTTCTACAAACTATACTTTTTATACAAAATGAAACATATTTAAAACATAGATTCCCACCCCTGGTCTCTATTCCAAACCTACATTTCTGTACTAAGATCACTCGACTATCACACTGCATATTTATCAAGTAAAAACGACCTGCGTCGAGTCAGTGATACTCGATCAGCACAAAACATACTAAAGGTGTGAATTGTTCATATGAAGGCGGCAAAACTGTTGAGTAGGCAGCAGCGGCACGCGGGCAGTAATTTGCTCACCCCAGCTTCGAAAAGCCTGTACTTGATGCCTCGCCATGTGGCAAAGCCAGGTTAATACTGCAGTTTTCTGCGGCGACAGCCAGGTTTCATTTTGACACCCATCGCATGAAAACTCTCGAGTACATTTATTGTGCTCCTTGCGTGAAATCGTGCTGCGAAAATCATTAAATTATTGCAGTGCGCCGCAGATGACAAAAGGCTGGGAACACCGCGTTAAAGCAACTGGACATATCGCTGCACTGCAGCGGAGAGAAGCGTAATTTGCAAAAGAGCGCCAAGACTCGCCTCAGCCTCTCAATAATCCACCTGACGTCTTGAGGTTGCCAAGCCACAGCAAGTTGGCACAAGGGCTCTCGCCGCTTTGTTCTCACCACTAATACGTCCGTAAATTAGCGTTCAGAAGCACTCTTGAATATGACTTCTATCCTTAGTTATATTCAGTTACAGAAGAAACTCTTCAATGCATCTGAGTGCAAGGGCAATGCAGCTGAAACTGTTTAGTATCGAATATTCTCTGTTGCGTTGGTTTATCGCCCGAAGTCCGCCATAAACGTCTCCACAAGCATAAATATACGGAAAAAATCAAGCTAAACTATGAAACAAGCAACCATGACGATGATCTGACTTAAGTTACGTCATCAACTGAAACCGCAGACGAATTCAGTGAAAAGGAACGCTACAAAGCAGGGTTGCCATATTGGCCAATTTATCGCCAGATTGCGGAAATCTGGCCAATTTGGAAAGCTTTTGGCTACAAATATTATAGTTTGGCGATTTGACGATTTTTTGCAAGCATTTGGCTCCAAAGTGTTTGGTTTGGCGAAACGTACGCCCTGTATATTTGCCGGTATTTACTTACATATTCATATGTAGATTTTAAGCTTGCTGATGGTTTGAAAATTCGTAACATCAAATGAAAGTGTGATAGTTTTGAACGTAGGAGCATGGTATTAAACACTAATAAAATATGTTTGCACAATGTTGAAACTATAAATATTGCAAAATGTTGAAAACTTATACGCTTTCTGGTAAAATACAAGACAAAAGATACACGAGCTGTAAATGGCTAATTTCCAGTGAAAAAATTAATGTTTTTGTAAAGATGCAACCATTTCCAAAAATTGGGCTATTTTTTGCTGAGTTTGGTTATTTTTTAAGTGAGTTTGGCTGCAGTTCTTTCTATCTGGTAACCTTGCTACAAAGTGCAAGCATCGGTCATGTACACGAAACAAGTTCGCGATACATCGACTTAACTTGACAAGGCCAGCAATGACTTACCATCGCTTTCAACAGGTCACACCATGCAGAACAAACTTAAGTCTAACGCTCTGGAGCTTGCCAACATCACACACGTGCTGCATTATTCACACTCTGCAGTAGTACCTTGCTTGACGTTACGAAATCCGGAATCTGTACGTCATCGAAAAAAAGCGGAACCAACATATCAAACTTTAATGTCCGCCTGCTCGGTCGAACACTGAGCTTGTCGCCATAAACGTAAAAGCCTAATCAGATTCTAGTGATCTTTTGTAGTCTCTATAAAATATTCCTGTTTTCCGCTAAGATGGGAAGAATGGGTTTTGGTTATAATGCGTTTTATTAGAAACGAATTGTCAACACTGCCCTGATCATCAGCGAAAGGGAAGGGTGTTAATTGCGCTGTGGCAGTTTCACAGGGTTCACCTCGGGGCGTGAATATATCCAGAAGCGTCGCATTAACTTTGAGCCGGAATAATCCGTGAGTATCGAAGCTAGTAACCTCGCCTTGTCTTGCTCGGAGTATGGGCGCATTTTTGTTGTAAAATATGGGGGGACAGATTCCAAATGTTATTTCTAGAGGTGTTTTGAAAGCAACACATATCACGCTTTGTCCTTGCAGATGATTTACATATAACATAGCCTACTCCCAGACATGGTGCTGTAGTTCAGCCTGCTTCCATTAATATCGTATTTGGATGCAAACAAGCACAGTAATATAATAGAATACATAAATTGGGTTTTATCAGAGTTGTCAGCTGGAGTCCACAAAACGCTGAATCGCGTTGGTCGCACGTGCGTATCACTCTTATAGTAGAACACTTCAAGTTTCATGCATTTTATAAGAAGTGTGGGCTACAGCGCGATTTGATGTCTTTTTCGAGTCGCTGAACGTTACAAAGACGATAAATATTTTGCTTGCACATTTCCGTTTTTTGAAAAAGCTACAATTATTTTTAATGCTGCAGGGCATCATGCATGCAGCCCCACCGCTACCAAGATCACCATTGATATCCTCTTACCAGCAGCAAAGATATTTGGCCTAAATTTAGCGTAACCTACTTCACAAAATGATTTCAATCTATATTTGGTGTTGGTGGGTGAATGATGTATCCTTTCAATCTCCCCTTGTTGGCCCCTGCGTACATACCCATACAGAGTTGTAAAAGGAACACTGCCGGAACCCGAAATCACAAGCCCGAACCTGGATCTCAAAAAGAATGTGAGACAGAGCAGAGAAATAAAAGAACGTAGCTGTATGTGTAACAGAATTGGCTGTGGAAAAATCATAATCTCTTGACTCGCAGAAGTCACCGCGGTGAGCACAACAAATCTGCGTAACGAAAGAAAAAATCGTTACTCTTAATGATATAAAAAAGTTTGGAATGCAAGCCCGAAATCAGCCCAAACTATTTTGACAAACTTAAGCCCGAGCCCGTCCCGATCCGAAAAGCCCGGCCTGACTTACCACTCTGCACCATGTCAACAACACGAAAATATATTTGAGATTAAATTAAATTGCACAACGGCTAATTGGCAAAAAAGCACCAAATTTCACCTTTAAAACGAAAAGAATATCAAACAAAACTACGTGTGATGTACTTATAAAGCAAATATTTCGCACTTTGATGAAAATATTGCTACATCGTGGGTTTGGTTAAACTCAAATTAATCAAATGACTTACGAACCAATGCATTCAGCACAAGCACAAAGTGTAAGAGTCACGGAAAAAATATCTTTTGGATTTGTTGGTCACCATTGTCGCTACATTACAAGAAGTGAGGGTAAATGTGTATTTTATCCTTATTTCCGAGTCAAGTCCCTAGGTTTTGAGCTATAGGTCAATATACAGCTAGGTAAATACTGTAGGCTACTTCTCCAACGTTTTGATTACCATTCTGTTCACTAATAGTTGAAGACAGTCTTTTGCAAAACTGCCCATTCCGAAACTAAGTCTCCAGCACAAAAGTGCTGCTTTTTGTCTTAGGCAAAAGCTTCGCAGAAATTTGCCTGAAAATCTAAGTTTCTAACATATGCACCAGCATCATTAAATTGTACTCTGTTTGTTTCTGAATACGTGACAACCAACGTTACAGCAAAGCCAGTTACATTTCTGCACGGAACAAATCATGGCTGTATGTGCAGTTGTAATACTCTCGCTGTTACAAGAAAATAACCGTTGTAACAGTATACCACACAGGGTAAGGTAAAATATCGGACAGAAGCTTTTAATCACCTTTTATGGTATCTAAAAACTTTAAAAATGCTAAAAATTGTTTTATCGAAGCTAAAATTTATAAACTAACAGAATCAGTGATACCACACCAACTCTGTTTCAACATGAACTTGCCTATGTGCAGCCTACCACCTATCATGAAACGCACTCCACACAAAACGTGACATACATCACGTTTATTTTTGAAACCTCTCCAAATACAATACCTAAAGAGAAAAAAGTGGTATAAAAAAAGTGGTATTAACCCAGTATGTTGATAACCGGAGAAATTAAACAGTCTTTGAGTTTTGAAATAAACGAAATGTGAAAATTGTGAATTTTGTTGATGATGCCTGTTGTAACACCCCAAGTAGCTGAGATAGTCAAGTCAAAACTGAGTGCTACAAGACAGATCATCTCTTCAGGAACAAATACGCTACATTGAATCACGAAAAGAAGTTCCCTGGAATCACTCATCAGAAACGGTCGAAACGGTAAAGCACACATACATCCAGAATACCTCTGCAGCCTTGAAATTTGTGAAAAAGTCACGCTTCCGATGATTTTCGCAGCTACGCACAGCACACTGTGCAACAGCTATCCTATTTNAATGATCTACCTCTACNTACAAATTCTAAGCAACAGTGAGTTTTATGCCAGCTCTAATATACGACTGCAAGCTTTACAACGGACAGCAATGAGCATTACTTTGGTTCAGGACGATGAAGCGACCAAACATAATAGTCTTTGTGGCATATCTGTTCCCGAGTTCCTGCAGTTTAAAAATAATAAAATTTTGTGGCCAAACACCGACACTAGGAGGACGTCGCTTGCCGCTAAGCGTCCTGCTGCGTTTGTGCAAAAAGTGCTGGGTCAATCGATCCTGTCGTGTAACGCGATATTTCGTTTGTCCGGGATCCCTTTTTCAATGCATTCTTGTCGCTGGGACTAAAGTATTTAACTTTTGGTGGTAGCGTGTTGGTTTTCATCATTTTCAGGAGCTTGCATTGTATAAGTGCGTTAAAGACACTGCAGTGAATAAATCAGGTGGATTTCAATTAAGCACGTAAAGGAAAACATGAACACTTACATTTCGAATTTGCTTTTGTACAAAGCTATGTATTTTTCACATGCCTAAAAGTAAAAGACTGATGAACTGCTAATTCTACTACAGTGCAAAAGTTGTAAAAATGCTCTGTTGGACACTGCACAACATCACTTTTATTTAACACTGGAAACCATTGCTTTTATTGCACACTGGATACCATTGCTTTTAATTCACCAGTACGTATTGAGTTCTGTTGTGATATACACGACTATATTAATTAAAAACACTTCCTCGTTTTCCGCAGTGTTCTAGCATTGTCACCAATATGGTGTGATTTACAAAATGAAATGCTTTTGCATAATCTATGTACTGTAAGCCGAAAAATAAACTAGTTTCGTATCATGGTTTGGAGAACGTTTTTTATACAACTCTGTACTGGCCAGGGTGCGGAAAGGTTATTGTCAAAACCCTATTGTTACTGACTTAACAAACAAATGACGATCACTTATGCTTGCGTAAGAGCATTGTTACCGCTTATATGAATGCGTGTGCAACGAATTCTACCAGACATTGTACTGTAGACTATAACTGCGTTTCTTTGATGAAAGAAAGTTGTCCACGTATGACACTCAACCGCCGTTTGGGATGATTATTTGGCGAAAAAATGGGGGTTTTCGCGGGTGAATGCTGTCATATTAATTACATCCTGGAGCCTGCGGTCCAGTTTCAACACTTTGCAGAACTGCATAAAGACCATGGTCCAACAGCTGAATAATTCTATTGTAGGCCGTGAAATTTGGAAAGATCCCTTTATTATAATTCGTAATTTTATCTTGAAACGAAATTTGGCTGAGTTGAAAGAGCAACATTCTAACGGCAAACTCAAACTGGAAATTGCTGCAGGTACTGAACATAAAACCACAACATATGCGCAAGTTTGTTGAAACTTGGAAGCTTTAAAAAAATACCCAAAATCGATACGTTTAGTTTTGAAACAGTTGGACATGATGTGTTGGAATTATATAGGGTTCTACAAAAACACGAACTGTTTGTCGAATTCATTTTCAAGGCAATAACGACGCCACCAGACGAAAATCACTACTGATACGAATGCGCACAAAGCTTTTGGACACTTAATATAAACAATTGACAAACGTTTGGACGAAATTGATGAATCTGACCAATTTTCCAGAAAATCCGTTGTTTTTGTCAAAACAGTTAACCCTTTCGATACTGTAGGGACATTTTTGTCCCAAGCCGCGAGCCATCCAGTACGGTTACGTTTATCCCGCATTGAAATCAAGTTGGGATGGGACAATTCAGTACTGGGCTGTTAGGTGGTGCTGCTTGTAACATAGATTGATCCGTTACACTGTTTTACGCTTGACTGGACAATGGTTGAGCAACCGTATTCTACTGT
>JGI24021J15306_10003185_pt1 | contig 18353 bp, 12 predicted proteins | sample Ectturendosymbi1_FD_15306 | JGI IMG/M metagenome (IMG submission 15306)
TTTTGACAATAATAAAAAATATATTTGTACGAAATTGATTTGGTAGAATTCAACATATATAATTTAACATATCCTGAAGCAATCAAATTACGCAAGATGTCGGCCCTCGAACTGTTGTGTAATAGCTTATGTGGCCCTTGGACAAAAAGTTTGGAGACCCCTGATCTAGGCTAACCAAAATATTTTAGTTTACACAACACCACTAATAAAGTAATCGTCAAACTTAATTCCTTCACTCTGAGAAGCAAAACAACTGACAAACAATCATAGGTCAGAAATTTCACAGAGGTCAGAAATTTTGCTTGACACTGGTTCATTATATTATAGTTTTGTTTCAAAAACTTCTTATTATGTACTAAGACTTTTGGTTCAAGTCCCAGTGCAGCAAAATTGTATTTAAGAGCTAAATATGCTTGATCATGAGGCAAAATGTAAGCAGTGAACATCTGATTGCTCGATGCGAAAAAACTGCTTTCAATGGAATTGTATCAAATTTGTTTGTTTCTGCAAACTGAAGCTTTTAAGGCAGTGGCTACAGAACCTCCCGTGGATATTTAAGTTTGACACCTCATTCAACCACCTCCTGCAACATAACAGTAATGCGCAATGAGAATGCAGTAGGCTTGGTAGAAAGTAGAAACAAATGCAAAAGGTAAACCTAAAACCTGACCCTGACCGACCTGTAGCCTTAAGCTAACGCTAAGGTAACTCTAAGCTAATCTAACCTAATGCTAAGCTAACTCCAAACTAACGATAACCTAACACCAACGTAATGCTAGCCCCTAAAGCAAAAATTCAAAAAGTTTTGCAGAAATTTAAAAAATGGTCCCATGAATGGAAATGTGATTATCGTTAGCTTAGCATTAGGTTAAGCGAAAATTCGGAAAGTTTTGCAAAAATTAAAAAAATGGTCCCATGAATGGAAATGTGCAAGTGGTCACTATTACGAAAACGCAAGGCACCAAGCTCAGAGGCGAATCCATAACCATTTGCATAGTAGACTTGAAACTTAACTGGTAGGCTACCAGGTCAACGCTGCTTGAGTGACAAACTGACTGTTTTTTTCGAACCGCATCATGTGGGGCGGTTCCCTAGCCACTTCTTTGAAGAAACTTTGTTTATCATGTGAAAGGCTGTAAATATCTAAGGAGCAGATGATCATAGCTCTGCTTGAGTTAAAGTATTGATCTTAATTGCCTGTGCAAAAAGTGTCAAGTAAGCTTCAGCTTGCTTCCAGCTATTGTCAATGGAATCATATAAAAAAAGAAATCATACAACTGGCTCATAAAATGGCACTAAATTTGTGCTTGGGAAGGATCAACTGTGAAGCTTCATTGAAGATATCAAGAGTAATTATAGGGTTCCCACGCGATACTGAAATTATTGAAAAAGTATTGAATTTCAAAATTGGTTCTCAAGACCTTTAAAAAGTATTGAAATTAGTCAAAATATGCATTGGATATTGAAAAAGTATGGAAATTCTGAATGGAAAAGAAATTTGAAATATCTTAATGAGTAGAATTTTACTGAAGGCAAAGCAGTTCATTATTTATGCAGTGTAAATGTAATGAAATGTGCAAAATTGAGTTTCGTGATAAAGAATTTAAAAAAATCAAGAGGAGTAATAGTATTGAACTTTTTGAATTTAGTATTGAAAAGGTTTTGAAAAAGTATGGAAAACGATTTTTAAAAGTGTGGGGACCCTGTAATTTTATGAAAGTTCCCAATGTTATATTTAGGAAGCATTGTCTTTTTGCAGAAAAACAAACTTATGGGTTTGTCATTAATTCATTTGATTTCATTGATCATGATGTGGTAAGATGATATCTGCTAATTTTCAGTATCTATGCACAAAAAAATCCACCTGACCAACTGCATTGCATGTAGCATCACTTTGAAGAAAGTAGGTTGCTCAATGATTTACTGGATTTAAGAGAATGTAAAAGGTAGAATGTGGATCCCTAGTATAGGAACTGTTTATAAATGTGACAAAGTGATAAGTTTGCAATATGTGTAAACCGTGAGATGATGTTAGTGATCTGTTCCTATTTATTCAACCAGATAAGTGGCCTAGTAGGACAGAGCGTGAGCCACAGATGCTGGTAGGATGGGTTCCAATCCTAGTTGGGTCATAGTGAAGACTTGATGATAAATTGTAGTTGTGGCCTGTCCAGCCTTGTGCTTGGCGTTATGGGTGCAAGGGAAACTTCAATGTGCAATGCTGCCATTGGGCTGCCATCGCATCATTCATTGCAGAAGTAACTGCATGGCTCCTAGTGCAAGCAAGCAGAAATGGGTGATGCATGCCGCTAGTGATGCTCCAAAGGGAGTATGGAAAGCAAGTATAAAGAAACTCTTCTATTTATTCAAAGGAGTCCTGGATTATTCGTGGTAATTTCAGTGACAATATAGAGTGTGTTATTCCTTTAGTTCCACGTGTGTGTAACTATGAAGTATAATTCACCTGGTCAGGAAAAAGGAATTGGAGGGCAAAACATGCCTTGTTGGTATTATGACAAAGCTGATTTGAAGAAAACTCCATCATTTTTTGATGGACTTAATGCTGAAACTGAAGCAAGATACAGGCGTGAAGGTCCAAGATTTATATTTGATATGGGTACAAAGGTAATTTAAAACATAAGTTTCTTTGGAATATTAATATTCTTTATCTTGACATTATAAATGAAGGTGTAATTAGCTGTGGGTTGTTCTTTTTGTATAGTTTCCTTAACTTCAATGCTAATAACATTAATGCAATTACAGCTTGGATTACACCATGAAACTATTGCAACTGCAATAGTGTTTTTCCACCGTTTCTATATGTTTCATTCATTCAAAAAGTTTCCTCGTCATATCACAGCTACATGCTGTTTGTTTTTAGCTGGAAAGGTTGAAGAAACACCAAAAAAATGCAAGTAAGTAATTTTTAAAGGTTTGCATTGCTGCTAAATTGGACCTTTTCTAATCGTTTTCTGAGTCAAAGAAAGAATTTAGAACTCTATCATGCTAGGAAAGCAAGTTGAACTTCCATCCAACCTACTCAGAAATGCTCTTCTTGGCAGTGCTGGTGATCATAGTGTTTTTTCACTGGTGATTAACACCTTCCGTTCTGGTAGCCTAAGGCTAGAATCCAGCAGTTTGCACATGTTTTGCACTGGAATATCTCCACCAATGATTGTGGTAGAGAGCTGTTCAAACCCTCAAAAGATTGTGCAAGTCTTCACGTCTGCAGTAAAAAAAAATTTTGGTTTTGGGTTTCATTTTATTGTGAGTGACATCATAAGTGGTGTTGTTTTAGGCCTTTTTGGCCCACTTCATCTGGCCATTGCCCAAACTGCTAGATGGTATTATTTCACTCAAGTTTTTATTGGAAACTAGGCTAAAGCCCGAGTCCTTTCATACTTGGATTGACTTGCTGGGGCTTCTGGTTCAAAAGTTATGATCTAAAATAAACAAAGTAATTAATCCCATAATTAGATAATTAACCAATGGGTAAGACAGCATCAAATTAATCCCATAGTTAGATAATTACTTTGTTTGTTTATTTTAGATCATAACTTTTGAACCAGAAATGCTAGAAAGTTGATCAAGGTCTCAAAAGATGCAAATTCTAGCCTAATTTCCAATGAAAACTTCAGCGAAATACCTCCGTCTGGTGGTTGGGCCCAGGTCAGGCACCAGCAGCCAAAAATGGCCAAAAACCTGCAACTGCGCAACCATGTGCACACACAACTAGTGAAGCATTTCAAGCAGTATCGCATAAGAAATTTGGAATGTTGCAAGCGCGTGAGAATGAGATTTCACTGCGCAAATGATCTGGTGGTACTGCAAAATTGCACGGTTGTGCACCTTGGAGGGAACACTGCTTACATATGATGTCACTCACAAAAAACTGAAACCCTAAGCCAAAAATTTTCTTTTCATTGCAGACCCGAAGACTTGCTGAGTCTTTTTATAGTTTGAACAGTTCTCTAGCGCAATCAGCTGAGGAACTATGCAGTTGGTAAGTCCACCAAAATATCCCTGGTTTTTCCCCGATTTCCAAGTACGTACATCATACTGTATTTGTAGACCGGCGGCCAATGTGTTAAGGACGTTGTTGATATTATCTTTTCTGTAATTGCCAATGCTTTGGAGAAATCTATTTCTGCATTTATTCTTGTCCTCTTTACTGAGATCAATTTTTAAAGTGATTACTTCTATATTTTAAGTTTTTTATTATAGAGATAACAAAAGTTGCTGATATAATTTGTTTTGCAGTACAACTGTTTTTTTCTGACTTTGTTTATGCATGTTAATTGTTTTTTCTGACTTTGTTCATGCATTTTGTGCTGCAGTAAAATGTATGCTTCATTTGTTTTGATGCTGTCTTACCCATTGCCTGCAGGTCATAGCTCAAATGATTTTTTGCTAGGATGATCAACAGTAGTCCTTGCCCTGAGAGCACTGTTCAAGTGGTCTGTTTTATCTCTTGTTTTAACTCAGTCAGGCTTGTAAAAAATTGAACATAATCCATATTATTTTTCTGTGGTAGTTTTTTTCTTCTGGACGTAATTGCAAATAATAAAATTATTATGTTATAAACATAGCATATTGTACTATAAAAGATTGAACAGAAGACAATTCGTTAGAGCAACTACATTACACTGTGTCAACAAACAAAATCATAAAGTGAGAAATGGAGCATAATGTTAACAAATCAGCCAAGCCTATTAATATTTGTTGTGATTTAGCAAACAAAATTTTATAGGCCTGTGTCTTCTGTAATTTTCGTTGTAATCAAATTCTTTTGTTGGTACTACTATTGTTACTTTCTGAATATCAACAATATAAAACTGGGAGCTGGTTATGGACTTGTGTGCCATGCCTTATGCAAGAGCTGCATTTTTGAGCTACAGATTCTATCCTTTGCATTTTGCACATGACTTAGTAAAAAGACGTGAAAACATATTGTATTGACTTAAATGATTGACTTGATAGACATAACCAGAGATGTTTTAAGGAAACTTCTATCTTCAGTATTTGTGCAATACTGTGCCTTTGTTGTTAATGACATTTTGAAGTTGCTGGCATTTTCTCATTTTGAAAAGGGTAATTGTTTTTGTTAAGGTGTACTTCAACATTTATGAAGGGTTCTTGGCTTTAACTAGTGATGTTATTTTGACAGTTAAGCCTCAAATAATTTGAGTTTGTGTACACTGACATAAACAGCTTTCTCTTCATATAAAAAAATAAGTGTGAATTTGTCATTTGGGCTGGATGGAACTCTCTTGCATTTGCACACCATATATGTTATCTATAACTTGGATCTTTCTTGCTCTGATTTCAACAGCTCAACTTAGATGAAAAAAAGCATGATGCTTGGTTTTGCAGAGATTTGATAAAAGTGGCTCGTGGCTTGCTGAATGAGGCACAGTTTGCACAATTTGGAGATGACCCTAAGGAAGAAGTACTGACGTTTGAGAAAGTGCTTTTGCAGACAATTAAATTTGATTTCACTGTTGAACATCCTTATAAATACATGTTGCAGTATGCCAAAGCTCTGAAAGGTGAGGCACAAATTCTGTTTGTTGTGGACTATATTTTTTGTTAATTTCCTTGTGCACTATTTGCTGTTGTGTTGTGGTTACTATTGTTTTTTGTTGTCATTTTCAGTATTTTGTAGAGAATTACTTTTGGTACAATTATAAAGTATATGTTTCTCTTCCAGTATTGAAATGAGTAATATACAGCATGACTTTTGCATTACTTCTTTCTAAATAATGTTAATGTCATCTTCTTGGAAACCTTCATTGGTCTTTTTAATGTATTTAGGTGAGCGATCCAAGATTGAGAAGTTGGTGCAAATGTCATGGACTTTTATTAATGATAGTTTATGTACTTCCCTCTGCCTACAGTGGGAGCCACAAATTGTAGCAGTTGCTGTTATGTATCTTGCTGGTATGTGGATTGATTTTAAATCACTTTTTAGCAGTTTTCTGTTTCTGAACAATTTTCATGGTTTTCACTCAGAAATCAGTTACTTTACCTGTTGTGTGAGATGCACCCTGTGATAAATGTCTTTTTGTAGGAATTTATTGTTCTGTCTTAGCCAGAGGTTCTTGACATGTTTTTAAAAGCCCCTGGGAGACATTTTGATACTTCAGCTAGGTTTTGTCAGTGAAATTTCTTAGTGCTAATGCTGGGATAACATCCAAAATATTTAGGTAGTTGTGTTATCGCATGCATTCTCGCATGAAAAACTGCAAATGCAGTGAAAATTGCCACCGTCAGCCATCGTATTCAGTTAGAGACTTTACAAGAGTCGTCTAGGTGGGGTTCCATCTACGCCATCATAGTAAAATGCTGCTGCGTGGCTTCAGGCGAGCAGTCAGCAGTCACTGATTAGAGTTTAGGTCACTAAATTGTACAGTTATCATCAGGCAGCACTTTTCATCTCGTAGATAGCCCCAAGGAAAAGCCTGGCCACTACATTGGATCCAGGTTCACCTGCAGTGGCTGCCAGAGTGGAGAAATAATCCCATCTTCCTGGTGTTTCTGAAAGACACCAGATTGCCTTGCATGGCTGAAAAGCTGAAAGACATCGCAAGTTTATCCTCTTCCGCCTAAACTTTGTGTCACTAATTCTCCTTGTCAGTACACTTAGAGATGTTAAGTGATTCTTTGGACATAGTCATCAGTCACTCATAAAAGAGATTATTTGAGCTATAGGTACAGCCTCGTCAGGTGCCACCAGTCTTTGTTAGAGTGGACCTGGGAATAATAATGGTTGAAAGATATCCTGCTTGCAGCTTCCCCAAAACTGCAGAATGTCCAATCTGCACCAGTTGCAGTTGAGGGTCATGTCCAGGACTACATAACTTGGTGACTAAGTACAATATAGGGAAAAATTAAAATATGTGGTCCTGTTTAAGCTACCAGAGTTAGCCCATTAAGCTACAAGGGTCTTGTGGAGTCACACGAAAAGAAAACCACACATTTCCTTAGAAATTCTGGTTGTTTAGTCAGGGTTTTTTTAAGGCATTTTAACAACCCGATTCGGGTCCCTAGAATTTCAAATCGGGTCCCTAGAATCAGAAAAATATTATTGGGTCCCTAAAATCAGAGAAAATCAGGTCCCTAGAATCAGAGAAATCGGGTCCCTACAGATCCAAACCAGGTTTCTATCATCTTCCTTAAAAAAACCCTGGTTCAGTGATTCTTAGCAGTTTTCAGTATTTTGGGGTTTTCTAAACTTTTTTTGTGCACTTCACAGAGCTGAAGTTGCCTGTTCAGTTGACAAAGTACATGTATACTATGAATACCAAATTGATTCTTTGCTGTGCAAGGACCCTTTCGATAGTTACTATTTGTGTATAGCTCCATGTCACTACATATTTGCCCCGATTGCAATTAGCTAGGTTCCAGTTAAGATTTTGCTGAACTTTTTACCTTCTTTGTTATGCAGAAAGTTTTGGTTTTGTAAAACTTGCGTACGTGCTGAGAGCACTGAGACAGCTCAAAATATATGGTAAATTGAATTATATAACTGGCATTGGATGCTCTTCACAATAGTTTCATGAAGTCGATGCGGTACAGTGGGTTGAGCACGCGCCACTGGAGCTGGTAAGCGGGGTTTAATTTCCAGTGAGGTCGTACAGAAGGCTTGAAAAATGGTATTTGCGGCCTGCCCAGCCTCGTGTTCGACGTTAGTTGGCGGTGTGTGGAAAAGGTTCACGCGTGATGCTGCCATTGACTCGCCACCGATGCAGCATTCAATGCGAAAGTAGGCGCGTGACCCCCGGCGCAGACGGACACTCGTGACACTCCAGAGGGAGTACAAAACGAGTAAAATAAAAGTGAAATTCTGCATCAAGCACCATTTGTCTTGCTTTCCATTTGGCTGTTCGTGGGATGCATATGTGTAGCAGTAAAATTCTTTGTTCGTTTTAGGTCGTTTGTGCAAGTTTGAACCTCAGGATTGGGCTTACAACAGAGGAAGATGGTGGGAGCAGTTCATCGACGACATTAGCACAGATTTGTTAGAGGATATCTGCCACCAGGTTATCGGCTTGTAAAACAAAACTTTGCCTCAGTATTTTCAATCTAACTGCTCAGCACAGTGCTATGTTGTGGTAATTTGCAAGCACAAGGGGCTGTATCCCCGCGTCTAATGTACCCACAGCAACGGTATAAAAATAAGCAGAGTAAACTTGTCCACATTACTGCGAAGAAAAAGACACGCAAGTTTATCCTCCGCCTAGCTAGCCTTTTCTTCTTGACAAAAATTCTCCATGTCGGCACATTTAGAGATGATAAGTGATTCTTTGGACATACTGTAGTTACAAAATAGGAACAGTAATTGCTCACCTAATTTTCTTTTTTTGATGGCATTATCTCGATTGTGTAATTCAGTCATATTATATTGCGTCCTCTGCAAACATTCTCACGTTCACGTTTTTCCCGAGCACTTGTGTAGGAGGCGGGGGTGCGGGGGGTGCAAGCGTGACCCCAAAACTTTTGATCTGGTGAAAATCCGAGAAAAATCACTTAAAATCCGGGCAAAATCTGAGGAAATTTGGGCAAAATGTGTGAATACCTTCGCAAAATCGCTGTATGTGCTTTGATTTTACAAATATGGCACCCAAATCAAATAAAGTGCAGACGTTTTTTTGGAGGTCATGTTTTTATTTGGTTCTTTACGGGCAAGTTAGCAGAAATTTGGGTAAAAATGGTGTTTGAAGTGCTTCGATTTGAAAAAATACGCCCAACATGAAAAGAAATGCAGTCGTTTTTTTGGAGGTCATTTTCTTTGGAGTATTTTTCGGACAAGTTTGGGGAAATTTGGGCAAAAATCCTTCGCACCCCCAAAAATTTGCCTGCTCCTACATTTGTGTTTCCGAGCACACGGTGCATTATGTTTGTTTGAAAGAGCGTTGCTGGATAAATTTTCTCCGTAGGTACTCGATCAGTATTCTCAGACTAAAAGCAGTAAGGCCGGGTCATCAAACAAAGCGAAGAGAGAAAGACCGAAGACACCTGGTGACGCTGAAAAGGGTTCGGAGCCTCAGGTTAGTTTTGTTGCCTGCAGATAAAGACCTGTGACCTGTTGAGCGAAATTTTCAGCGATTGAAAAGCGATTGTTTTCAGGTGAAAACGTCAAAAACCGAACCACACAAAAATGCACAGAAAATTAAACCACCGCCGCCTGCCTCCACTTCCCAGGTACTTCTTGGACTGTTGCTCAGAATTTATGTGAACCCGCGTAACCTCCTGTTGCACGTCGGTCAGACTGGTTTTACTCCCTCGCGCAGCATCATCCTGTCTCTAGTAGTTTAGACCCGACGTCAAAAATATTTGCCTTGTCTATAGCAGGATTTTTTTAAGGAAAATGTTTGGAGCCCGGTTTGGATCTGTAGGGACCCGATTTCTCTGAGTTTCGGGACCCGATGATAGTTTTCTCTGATTCCAGGGACCCAATTTGAAATTCTAGGGACCCGAATCGGGTCCCTAAAACTCCTTAAAAAACCCTGTCTATAGTGAACTTTTGGTTCAGATGTATTTGATTGTTGTAGGTAACAGTGAAGGTAAAGATGTTAATTTACTTTTGATTTGTGAGTAATTTAGCTTAATTTTTTCTCTTCAGAAACTAGTTTACTTTTTTGGTATCCATCAGAATTAAAACCAACATCGCATTTTATGGTATAATTTTTAGGGAAAAACGGCCGCTGCAACAGTGAAACTTGTAAACTACAATCGATCTGTTTTGCAAGATCCTTTTATAAAAGTTGCTAGTGCCTTACTACGATTTCAGTTAAAGTTTGTTCATTCTGAGGAAAATTCACCGCACCAACTCAAAAAACGGCCCAGAGCAACTTTGTCTGCGGCGAAAGATATGTAAAAAATGTTTGCTGACGATTTTTCAGCCAGCGGTAAAGAAACCGCACACGCCGAGTGCTGCTGCCAGCAAAAACCAAAACCAGTCTTCAAATCAGCGGCGCACTTCTTCAAACACAGAAGTCGTTGCCATGGACACCGTTGACACAGGCGACAGAGGCACGATAGAGCAGTCAAAAACATCTGCTTCCAAGCCTCAGCAAGTAAGTTAATTACTGTCCTTTTCAAACACCCTTGTGTTTCTGTCTGCAACTGTTTTTTTCGCTGAAACATTTCGGTCATTTTTGCTGGGACGTTTTGGTCACTGAAACATTTCGGTCATTTGTCTCACAGTTGTATTAAAACTCGCTGTAACAGTGCTTTTTAGCCTATATATTCAAACATTCTGACCGAAATGACTAAATTTTTTTCGGTCATTTCAAAAACAATTCGGTCTATGACCGAAAAAAACAGGTATATGCGCCATAGCCGTAGCAGGCGGAAAGAATGCCTCTGCCAAAACCTTCGCTAAAAACTAGGCAAGCATTTTTGTGAAATTCTTGTAGAGATGGTTTAAAAAACTTGTGTTATCTGTTTTTTATTCTCATTTATTAGATTGCTTACGCGCAGCCAGTTCATAATCTTTGTTGGGTTTATCCGAATTCATATCTGACGTGGACGTCATTACCTTTTTCTCGGGAAATTTTCTGCCGATAATCCCAAATGTCGTTGGTCCCGTGCGGCTATTGTACATCGTGAATTTGATTGATATGTGTTTGTCTAAGATTTCACGCAAAGAACAACGATGGGGGCTATTTTAAGATCCACTAGGTTTTACTCGCGTTTGGAGACCAGCTGCATCTCGATTTCACGTGTTTAAAGCGACGGATATGTCTCTCTTTGCGAAACATCGATGTTTTTCCGACTTTTTGTCGTCTTGTCTAAATGTTCAACTTTATGTCCGGTTTTCGTAGTGCACTCGTGTCAGTTTTGTGTTAGGGTAACATCCAACTGTTCACGCTTTGTGTTGTCTGAAGAATCGTGAATTTCCAAATTCACTTCCTCTTCGATAATACTTAACAAGTATTCACAAACCTCTACAAAATTGCAGATCATCAGCTTTCTTTAAAGCTTTTCTGGCTAATAATTGCTTATCTTATTTAGGTCTCATCATCTAAGCCTCAAACACCGACCAAATCTGCGAGTGAATCGTCGTCTTTCTATGGCAGCGTCAATCAGTACCAGTCATATATGGGAACAAATGTTCCCGCATCACTGGGGTTTGGGATCCAACCGAATCAATTCAGTGGGCCAGGACTGGTCAACCAGTTTCCAGGAGCGCAAGGACTCGGGCCCCAGACACCCCCTGTCCACCAATCATACAGCTCAAACATACCACCACCTCCGCCGCCGCAGAACTTCCATCCTTACCCTCCCATGCCTGGGTCTTTCGACCCCGGATTTGGGCCCAATCGTTTCCCGCTGACGCCACCCAGTGCGGACATGTTTCAACAAAACCAAGGACAATTTCCGCCATCGTATAGTGGACAACCGGCTACAGGGCTAGCGACTGTCCGGATCACGGGTCGCAGAGACCAGAAAAGCGGACCGCAATGGTCTTAGTGATTGGCGTTTGCTCCAGCCTTTGTTGCTGGTGATGAAACGATTTCCGTGCTAGAAGCAAGACGCAAGTTTGGCGGAGATATTGTTTGCGAAAGAGGCCGATCACTGTTCTGTAGGATTTCGGTATCTGAAGGTGCTTTTTTGGCGGACGACCAACAACCAGCCCTGTGACTAACAACTTGAAATTTTGCTTCCTGGATAGACGCATTTTATGCATTTGCTACGATGTGATTGACCTTTTTTCAAAAGCAAGATCACAACTGATGTCTTGAGTAGATGGCAGAAAGTTACTATTGATGCCTTTCTTCCCGTTTCAATTTGCAATCCTAGGTTTTTAAGTCACCAGTTTGCGCCTGATTGATGCGTTTAAAACTCGTGTTGCCTCATGGTGGTGGTGCAGATGCAGTAAGCAGTTTCGTCGAAACGACTTAAAATTGCCGGGAAAACTTACTTGTGCCTAAGGAGCTGGTGTGGCACTGAAATGGTATTTGTTTTAGTTTAGTTTTGTTTCGATTCCAATGCAATGTGAGGTTACTTTTGTTACGTTGCTGCAGCAGAAAATTCCTGTACTTCACTCCTTTTACATTCGTATCAAAAAGGCCAATATAAGACTTCAGAAACGTTCTTTGCTCCATTTTCTGGACGCACATACATTTTGCGTTATCTTCCACAGTTTGCAGAGTTGACGTAAAAACTCTGTGGCTAATAATTTAAAAAAAGGCATCTTCTGAAAACTTAGGTCAAGAATAGTTCCAGGGGATCAGCCGAAAACCCCACCCGGGACCCCGTGACTGCAACGTAAACACGAACAGCGAAAGGAGAAAATAACAAAGTAAACAAATTATCTAACTACATTTCAGAAGGCTGCAGGTTACGACGAAATCCGACCTGAAATGCTCAAAGCCTTGAACAGAGGAGCTCTTTGACTAACTTTTGTGTGTTTCAAGTGATGTGTCGTTCCAAAGGACACCAAAGGGTTGGTAAACTGGGGTGATCGATACCCATTAATAAGAAGGGGTGCAGAAGAGAATGTGCCAACCACTGTCATCTCTCCTAAGCCCAAATGGAAAAGTTTGTGTCAGGTGTCTTGAAAAATGGTGCTGCGAAAGAATTTGTCCGAAGTAGGAGGATACCAGTGCGATTTTCGTCCTGGCCGAATAGCAATACCGAACAAAGTTTCACTCTACAGCAAATTTCGAGATACCTTGGGAGTATGGCAAAGATGTCTACATATTTTTTGTCGATTTCGAGAAAGCATATGACCCGGTCCCTTGAGAAAAAGCCTTAGTGAGTGCCGTAGGAATTCAGCGTTAATGTGTGCTTGTTACTAGACGTCACGTCGCTGTATTCCTGCCCAAGAGTTTTTGTCCGTGTGGACAGAATTCAATCAACCACAACTGTTCACCGTGGGTGTTGGACTCCCACATATCTTGCCCTTTCATCAAACAAGATTACGACAATATACTCAATGGTGTTCGTTTATTGAAAATACGAAATTAACAAACATCTACAGTTTAGAAGTATCTATAAAAATTTACATTCACTGCAATTTATTGCTCAGTAAATTTACCCCCTTGGAAGATGAAATTTACTCCCGGGTGTAAATTTACCCCAGGTTAAGAATCACTGGCCTACACGAATAGAAATGGCTGATCCTGGAACTTGCAGGATCAACCGTTTGGCATTTGCTGACAATTTGGTACTACTTGCGTTCTCTGAACAGAGTCTTCCACACGTATTTGATCGGTTTTCAGCTGCGTGCGACCAAGTGGGAATGAAAGCTATCACGAAAAAGGCCGATGCATTATGTCTATGCAGAAACCCAAGCCAGTGGGCGCTGTATGTAAGCGGCAGTACACTGGAGCAGGCGAGACGTTCAACTACCTTCCTTGTGTGGTATTCACGAGTGACGGAAGGCGGAACTGGGAGATTGATGCACACGGCTTGGTAAATTAAACACTATTCTACGCCAGCTCTATCGCTGTGTGGTCACAAAAAGAGAGCTTTCAAACACCGGAAATCAGTTAGATTTTAAATTGGTCTTTGTCCCGAACCTCACTATGATCACGATTCTTGGGTAATGACTGAAAGAGTGCTATGCCAAATGCAAGCGACAGAGATGGGATTTTTGCCATGAGTGTGATGATTCGCGGTAAAGTGGCAGCTGTAAAATTTGTAAAGCCCTGAATGTGGGGCCACATCTCAGAATAGATAAATCTCAGTTATACTTGTTCTGCTATGTGACCTGAATATCAGGAAAGATCGCCGAAGGAAGTCCTGCTCGTACACCCACGGGAAAGGGGCCCAGAGGTCGACCAAGAACCAGGTTGCGTGATTACATCTCCGACCTTATTCGCGTCTTGGTGTGGAGCCAGCAAACTATCAGATATTGCTGAAAACCGTGAGATATTTCGAGATCTAGGTCTTCTGTCCCTGCAACTCTTCCTAGAGGAAAAGCGCATATGCAAATGATGATGATGATTGAGTGAATGAACAAAATGAAATGCCATGAAGCAATTTACAGTCGAAATGTACTCAGGTAAATGATATTCATGTGATCACAAAGGTTGGGAAACAAAGTGAATTAATTGGTTTATCCAATTAGAAAACATCCCAACTGTATGCACAATAAGTGTAAATATTGTAAAAAATAAACGCTGGTATTACACTGCACCAGATTTTGAGAGGTTTTATGAGTTAACACGCACTTGAAACCTGCGGACGGAGAAACAAGTATCACAAATCAAAATTATGCGTCGCATATGTAAATAACAGTATATTTCTGAGTAAAGAACTGAATTGGGACATTTTTAAGTCAAGTCATAGTTTATAGCTGTCCACATTTGTTGGCGTACATAAGCACCTGACTTTTGACCAATGCGTCATCGTTTTTTTCGAATCAAGTAATGTGATGGGACAGACGGACAGTCAGGCCAGTATTAAGAAATTGTACATATTCTTCTTTACTAAATATATTTAAATTCCATATGCAATATTTGCAAGCAATAAACAGGTGCTAGCGTTGGCAAATATTATTAGAAAACTTTCCACAAAAGTAGCAACATTACCCTAAACACTTTTATTGACATCTCAAATATACTTTCCCAAGATAATAATGTTAAAGTAAGCCTCAACATGCGTTGCAGGCTGTGTTTCACTATTCTCTGCTTTTCAAAATCTGGAAGTCGTCTTTCACAAGTAGGAAAAACGGTATCATACCTTAAGTTTTGGCCAACAAATTCATAGCATCATTTGCACTGGTCTTTGTAGTTTCTACTAATGTATTTGCATTTTATTGCATAACGATTTGTTAATTTTAGAAACGTTTTGCTCACCTAGTTTTACCAACACTAATTTTTTCGGTGTCATTCTATATTTATCATTACATAGCTTTCTACTCTAATATGCAATTCTTAGTGCTGGGAAATGATGAAGAAAATTCACAAATTGCAACCTTGGTTAACTCTTGTGAACTTAGTGTTTGCTAATTTTTATTTATCAAGGTACAACCATAGGAGTAGCTAGGGGGCCATGGATCCCACAATTTTTAGCATATCGAGTCATTTTGTGCTTAGAAAAGTGGCGTCCCAAACAAATACTGTTGCTCGCCTAAAGTCAAAAATTTTGGGCGGCCTGCGCCATTGTTTACAACCCCAGCGCTGTGGCATAACTAGAGGTTTGAACCAGGAAATGCTTACTTGAAGGGGTACTTGCTGGCTACCGTAAGTGGCCCAATGACCAACACGCAGAAAAAAGTTGAGAAATGATAGTGAAGCCAGATGTGGATGGCTATACTAAAACCCGAAAACACTTCGAAAACCTTCCAAAATACGTAAAAAAGTAACAACCTACTACAAACCAAAAGAAAACGAAAGACCGAAATATAAGCAAGGGGGTCCGTTTTTTACATTTAACTTCCCAGGGGGCCGGTTCGCACCCCTGACCCCTTGTCAGTTACGCCACTGCCCCAAAGATGTTGGCATTTTTGCAATAAGATCAAGATAGCGGTTATCTAAATTTTATTCTGACGGTTCACAGTAAACCAACCATTTTATGCTAATTTTAATTCATTATTAGTAGATCATTGCTCTACTGCTCAGTCCACATGTGGAAAAGAAGCATATTACTCGCAGTGTCAGTCAACGTTTTTATTGAGTTCTTGTACAGGTTTCGTATCATGAACACGAGCTGGTGACGCGTCGCCCGCGTCCTCTGCTGGACCATCTGCGAAACCTTCCTGCTGATGCCTTGGGTAAGCAGAAGCAATTAGCTGCAACTCGTCTGCCAATGTTTCGTCACGAAAAGCAACCCGAATATTTGGAACATTGGTTTTGTTGATGTCATTTCCGTTTGCTCCATCCTCTCTAAGAGTTATGATAAAGTATGTTGGATATGCAAATAAAAAGCTGTATACACACTTGGAAAATACTCAAGTTAACTTTTGTCACAAAATAATGGGCTGGGGGTTAATTGGCTTGGCAGATTTGTGCGGCGATACCGCAAGGCAAAATCATAGCTGTGAATCGTTTGTAACCGTTCAAAACTTTTTTTACGGTGTTCACAAGTATTAGCTGCGCAAGAAATATTGGAGAGATTTTCCTTGCTTTGTAAATGCTTGCAAAATGCATGGGTCTTAGTTAGCCCAAAAGTGAGGTTTGAAATTAAAAACAAACCTAAGTGCATGAACAATCTATCTTGTTTGGCAAAAGGTTCTTCTAAGAACGGAAAAACAGAAAACTTGGAGACACGTTTCAATATGTAAAAGGCATCACAGTAAGTAACCGCTTTTTCTGTGTTCTGTGTTTTTCTTCCATTGATATTCTATTGACAATCGTCCTACCGATATGAATCGCCAAGCCATTTTTGCTTTTCTTCATGAGAAAAACCGCTCACTAGCACGCTGGTTCGAGCCAGTTCGCACATGTCGCAGACGCTGAGCTTCCACACCTCAAGTAAAATACAGTCACTTATTGGTCTAACGCCATGATCACATGCAGTTACACCCATTTAAATGAAGTATTTTCCAAAACGTAAATATACGTATCTCTAGTGTCAACGACGAGAACGCTGTATTTAAGACAACACATGTATGGCTACAATCAAGATAGTTGGAAGTCTTTTTGCCAAGAGTTTATAAAAAAATTTGACAACACAAGAGTAATGATATTTTGATGCTGACTGCACCACACTCGTTTGCCAATAGTAGGATTTTAGGATTTCTTTTTTATCTGCAGTTTGCTAATAAGGATACCACACATTCCGGTTTGACTGAGGCAGTCCAACGTTTGGGGGATTGCTCCCTTTTGTTGCTTGATTATTCAGAAAAACTAGCTTGGGTGCAAGAATCGGAAAGAAGTGGGGATTACGAAAAGAAACGATAAAAATGAGTCACGAAAACTTCCATTTCTATGTTGGATATATTTTGCTCTGTACAGTACCTAATTTTTAGGAGAGTTTTCACGGGAAATCCGAGAACTTTAACGCTTATTTTCGTTGTTTGAAATCTTCATCGCCTAAATCAGGCACTGTCTTGTTTTGTAACAGATGGCCATCGTATAAAAAGAACTATCATACCATTAGTCATTTGTTGATTCGATGGGCGCTTTATAAAAAAGCTGAGAAGAACACAATTAAGATATAATAGTTACCTGTCTATTCATATGAATAACACTACTCTAATGCCAACTGAAATATTTTCCAAAATTTACCTGCGCCGCAACAGCGTATTCTTCCAACAGCGGTTCCATAGTAAAATGAAACTGCAATGGGTCGTCTGTGGAAAGACACACGTTGAGGCCTCGTGCAAAATAATCAGGAAATGGACTTTTGTGGTATTCTAGGAATAAGTGATTGTTGCTCAGTGGAGACATACATATTCCAACTTGAGCTAAGTAGTACAGATACTGCAATACTGGAACCTAAAAATTGAAAAGAATGTGGATTTTTATATAACAGACATACTTGTAATAGAGTTACGCTCCTGCACAGTTTTCAAAAATACTGATTTATAAATTTTAAACAAGTTTAGCATTGTTATCTTAACATATCATGTGTATCATTGTGATTGGTCACAAGTTTGCATGAACTCTTTTTAATGTTTTCAAGAAGCTCTGGATAATAGAGGATCTGTAGGGGAAGGCGGGGCACAATGGCACACTTTTCACTATTTTTGCCACTGCTATTTGTATTTAAGCCCAATCAAACTCAAGCATGGTTACACAACAAAGCAACCTTTATGCACAATATCCTACTAAAACACGGTGACACTTTACTTCAGAAAAAAATCACAACCTTTTTGAAAATGCCGCTTTTTGTTCCATTGTACCCCGTGCATGGGACGCAATGGTTACGGCTATGGGGCGCATTGAATCAGTCCATTATTAATTCGGCTACTTTCATTTTAGAGCAGTGGTTCTCAACCGAGGGGGTGTCAAGAAATTTCCAGGGGGGCGCGAGCCCTTACGTGCTCTACAACATAGAAAATTTTTGAACGGAGATGTGTCCCTTTCAAACGTTACGCCAGTGCTTATTTTACGTCGCTACATGTTATTTGGCTTAGTTCTGGTAGAGATGGAAGTCGGGGCTAAGTATATTGAAATTTTGCAGGCCGAATTCGAGTCTAATAGCATCAACTAGTTAGATGTTTCAGTCATTTATTTACTTGAGTAAACGTCTTTTTAATTTTTGACTAAACACTTATTTCATGAGCCACAGTTTTTTTTGTCGCCACTAGTATTCTTGACGTCAGTCAGTTTGTTAAGATGGTATGATTTATGAGCTTGTGTTGCGAAATTTTGATTGCAGTCTTGAGTTTGTTTTTTCTCTGCTGTTACTTCAGCCTTTCAACTTTTCACCCGTAAGCTTTGCTTGCAATT
>JGI24021J15306_10003188_pt1 | contig 18349 bp, 9 predicted proteins | sample Ectturendosymbi1_FD_15306 | JGI IMG/M metagenome (IMG submission 15306)
GATGAAAAGCGCTCCGGGACCATGCACAAACCGCTAGCGCGGCGCCCGGGGTGCACCCGCCGGTCGTGCGCGCCTTTGCTCTCTGGAATACGGCAGCGAATGCCATCGGGTGAACGCACGCCGAAACTCGTGTTGAAAATCACGTAGAAAATTGCCTTTTACTCAGCATCAGGCAAACCCAATGCAGCCTCACGTCGATCGGCGATGGCTTCGGCTGTCGTCACCGAGACAGAAACTACTGGAAAAGCAACGTCGGTCGCCGCGAATAGTTTGAAATTTGCGCGTAAGTTGCCATTTTCGCGAACCCGCTTTTAAATCCCAAGATTTGTACAGTATCGCGTCGAAGATGTCGTGTTAAGTCGGTTCGGCGGTTGTTTTTCGCACTCGATGCGTCGGCCCCTGCTTTGTGACGCGACAAAGTCGTAAACTGCAACGCCCCGAACAACCGCCCAAAAGACCCGAAAAATTGCGAAGTAATTGACGCGAGGCGTCGGCCCGAACCAGTGATCCGATGAACAAATTGCAGACATTTACAAGTGAAGCTGCGGCGTCGGACTGGTTTTTCGTTTGTAATTGGTCCAATTAGCAGAGAAGGCGACAGGAAAGAACGCCATTTTAATCGAGGTCTCGCGGTCGCGGGCGCGTGCCTGTCACGTGCTTTCAGGCCGGGCAGACGACAACCAAGAGGGCGACGCGTATGAATTATTTCTCCGAAAGAAAACAATTTTTTCCTTCTTTGTGCAATTTTCGCTCCCTCCATCAGTTTTACCGGCGTTCGAAAATAATTTTTTTAACAATAACAGCAGCACCCTCGTGTGCAGTTTGCGGCCGTTTCGAGTGATATTCTCGTGATGTTAACAATAGCGACTGTCGACGATTGTTGCACAACAGTGCCTTTCTCAGTTTCCGTAACAAACGGCCAGGCTAACTTGCGTGACGCGTGTAGGAAAACATAACTCAATTGCAGAAATGGTGTTCGGCTTAACCAGGGTTGCCATATTGCCAAATTTATCGATAGATTCCGGAAATCTGGCGAATTTTGAAAGCGTTTGGCTACAAATATTTTTTGCTTAGACGATTTGGCGAAATTTTGGCAATTCTTTCAAAGTACATATTCATATGTAGGGTTACTGTTTTCAAGCTTGCTGATGGTTTGAAAATTCGTGACATCAAACGAAAGTGTGATAATTTTGAAAGTAGGAGCATGGTATTAAGCACTTCTCACAAAATACGTTTGCAAAATGTTGTGAGTGATTATTTAGAAATATTTGCCAAAATGTTGAAAACCTATACGATTTCTGGTAAAATACATGGCGAAAGATAAAAGAGCGGTAAAAGACTGATTTCCAGTGAAAAAATTAATGTGAATTTTGGCTATTCTTTACTGTGTTTGGCTATTTTTTGAAGTGAGATTGGCTACAGTTTTTTTCCACCTGACAACCCTGGGCGTAACAGCGAGCCAGACACTTTTTTTCAGTGCTGCTGTGAGTGCAATTACGTCTTGTAGATCACCTGCGCTAATTGCAAAACTCAGTTTTTCTTTCGCCGCAGAGCGACTCAGTTTTAAACTGATGCCAACATCGACAAGGAAATCAGGGCAAAAGAAGGTTGCGACACGCACGTTACGCACAACAGTGTAAGATCACTACGTAATCAGCCTTGCCAACAGTCGCCATTTTTTCCGACCACCCTTTCCTTAAGTTCAAACCTAAGCTGCTGTATATGCGAAAACAAAGAAGTTCCCTAGTACGGTCCTCCCAGGAAGTACTACGAAGGCAGTGTGCAGTTGAAGATACTCGTGTGTGCGATTAATTCTTAACGAAGCCGAAACACGACGTTGTTCTCTAACACTTGCGCCATATGCACGCTGCAGTTCTGCCACGGGTTAACACATGTCACGGTTGTTGCATGCAGGAGTTTGTTTTTCATGTTCTGTGCGACGCTCATATGCGTAGCCAGGGAGGCAAGGGGGCCGTGATCCCCCAAATTTCTAGCATATCTTGTACTTTTGTGCTTTAAGAGGCGGTGTCCCAAGCAACATACTGTTGCTCGCTTAAAGTCAAACGATTTGGCGCCCCCCCCCACAAAATTTCTGGGGTGGCTGCGCCACTGGCGACGCTACTTTTCCAACATGTTCGACCGTGTAACCGATGAAGTGGGCTGCAGTTTTGACTCGCTCGTAAAGAATGCCATAGTGCTGATGTGCCGAACACAACGAGAGCCCGCCGACCAGTCCCGCACGTGCAATCTTCCACTGAGGTCAGGTGCCGTTGTGTTGCCCGCGTACGCTTTGAAATAACAGCCTAAGCCGATTTCTGACCAAAAAACTGTTCCGCAAAGTCCGTAAAACCGTCCGCTTTTCAGCGCGTCTTTGTTCGCCGCTGTTTCATCGTCCCAGAATTTCCTCGACAGCGCTTGACGCAAGCACGGGACGACGTCTCCGCTGCAAAGCCCCGCGGACAGCCGGAAAGCGCCTTTCGTCAGGCCACGTGACGGACGCCACGACCGTGACGAAAACTAGTCGACCGTGACGTAATCCAATCGAAGCGCGAGCGGGTTTAGCCACTGCGCTTTCATGAAGTTTCGGTTTGGGTGAGCGGCGGACGGACAGCGTCGCGGAATTTCCGTGGAGCTGCGCGTCAAAAACGTCCTTGCCAGTTTTCCGCTGTTTGTTCGCTTTCGAACTTTTCGCCGCCGACGACAGCGAGCGGAAAAAGGGGGAAATGCGCTTCGCGTCTGACGCGCTTCCTATCAAAGCGCTGATCAAAGCGCCGCGATTTCCAGTTGCAGGCGATACATGCTTACAAATTTCTTGACGCTGAAATTCGACACTTTTTGCGTTTGCGCGTGTCTGTTTAATCATTCGTTGATGGCTTTTGCTCGGAAATTCCTGTCCGCTGGATTGTGGTGCGTTGAGTAAATAACTCTTCCGAGATGCTATTTCAGACTGAATTATTTCAAAAGTATTTGTTTCGACATGCCTTGGCAAAAACATGTTTATCTCTAGGTTCGTTTTCCTTTGAGGAATTACAAACATTCATAAGGTGAAGAAACAGAAGCGGTGCGGTCAGTGTGTTTGGGGGTGGGAAGCAAAACTTCCAACTTCCGTAAATATCTCGGGGAACAAATCATCATAATCATGATCATTGTGTGGTCATTATCATTCCAATTCCTTCGTGTGTCAATGACGTGCGTCCGGTGGGCAAGAAAGAAAAAAAGTGCCTTTTCTCCTGGAGGGTTTCTGCGGCTGTAGTTAAGCTCCGACTGTTTTTGGTCCTTCCAGCTAATTTAGTGCAGCTCGTTATTGGTCACCAAAGCTTCGTACTGGCCTGACCTTTTCCTGTGTGTGTATCGGGGCTGTTTTGATCGAGACGGGGAAGCTCTGCTCTGCGCAACTCTCATGTCCAAGGAATGTCGACTTGTCCGCTCCGCGCCTGGCGTTTTCCACTTACCGGGAACGGGCGAATGATCTCGAGTCGTAGCGGTATCCCTAGGAGCCGACTAGGGACGCGCAAAAACTCGTCAAAATGGTCCAGAATGTCCGACGATGCGCCCTGGTCTGCTCTTCCATTGGCTACTGCACAGAAAACGTCCTGAGGGAACGTGAAGTTCCCACGGAAAGTTTTATCGTTTTTGAGCACACTCATGCTGCGTAGCTACCTATGTTGGTTTCGGCAGAAACAAACGTTTGCTTGTTTGGAAGAGCGCCAGACGTGCTTTGTTCTTGAAGCGCGCGATTCAGACCTTGCGCTAGGAAATTGTTTTGTTGATGTTACGTTTTTAAACGCAACAGTCGCGGCAACCGCATCGCCGCACATTTCTGATTGCTCAACATGTGGCGTTGCGAAACGACGCTTACGCCAAACAAACCGCGATCGCTGACCCAATTATGACGCCGCCACAAGCGGAGCATTTAATCACAGTCACGTATTAAGAGAGAGGGGAGTTAATATTAAGGAACGACTGGCGAGTCGGGTAACCACTCGACTTCAAGCTGTCAATAACCAGCCGCGCAAATACATACGGCCCCGCTTTCAAGCGGCTGCACTTATCGGGCGGCGTTTCCCCTGCCTGGGCCAAAGGCGGTCGCAAGCACGCCGCAAGTAAATAAACTTAGCGGCTTTTCCTATTGTTCCGCAATATTATTTACCCGAATGCCTCGCGTCGCGCGAGAATTATTGCTTCGGGCCGGGAGCAAATGACAGTCGCGCAGCCGCTTATCGCTGCCCTTTGTTTATTTTCGTCCGCGCTTACATTCGTAAGCCGCCGCGCGAGTTCCTTGTCACCTGTTGCCTGATGAAAGGCGCGTTCGCGCTGCCTTCTGGCGCTTCGCTGACCGGCGCTTCGTGCGCCCGTTGGGGCCCGGCGAGTCGCCGCTTGTTTTTCTCCGAGCGCTCGGACGCAATTTTCATACCTCCGCTTCAATTTCCGCGCTTCTTACATCGAAACGCTTTTCTTGCCTCGGACGCCGCCTCGCCTCCGCTGGACGCATCTGCTGCGCGACGCGCGCGTAATGGAGTCCGGGCCAATAGCGACGGAGACGGCGCTTTGTGATAGACCTTAATCTTCGCGACTTAACAGTAAGAAAATAACCGCTTGAACAAATTTGTCATCCGACGGCGATTAAGGCGATTAAAGGCATGGCGCGTTTGCCCTCGCGATCGCGTATCAGAGCTGCGGAAAATCGAGCCAGCATCGGTTTGTGGTTACCCACGCATGGTTGTTGGTGTTGAAAGAGCAAATAAGAACGGTCTGTGATGCTTCTTTGATTGCTGTCGTTGTTAGAAAAACGCGTTCTGACGAAACACCCATGTTCATAGGCGCGCAGACCTCAGGTTCGGGGCAAATTTTGTCAATTGCCTAAATAAACAGTGTTTCAAAACGTTCAGGTGCAAAATTAGGGGACACAATCAGATTACTTCACCACTGTCGCAGCTTCACATTTGCATGATCGCGTTCGGCAAGTGCGTCATGCTTTCTGCTGAATTGCTTTTGCCAAAGCCAAGCTCTTGAGGTCGATTTTTTAGAGGTTTTCCCACATGCTGTGCCAGTTTCCTTGGGTCAAACAGGCTGTAATTTTATTAAGCGCTTAATCCGGTTGTCGTTTCGTGGCGCTGCAAAACAATATTAGGCCAGCTTGAGGCCGTGCGTGCGACACAGCACGCGAAGTGTTTTGACATTTACGTTCAACAACAAAACGAGCTGTGTTGCGAACACTACCTGAAAATGACTGGGTCTCGGATGCGAGGATACAGCGTGAGTTGCTTGCAAAAAGTCAAGTTTCCCCGTGTTTCTCGCGGAGATCAACAAAATAGCGCGGAATTAAAACAACGGGCGTGTCGCCCTTTCAAGTTGGCCGTGAGAAAGTCAAACGACAGAGGCTAGAATGACAACAGCACAATTTGGACAACCCTGCGTCGTTGTCTCCGTACGACGTCCTGAAGGTCAGCCCGGACTTCTGCGATCGCACTTTGTAACACAAAAAAGAAGGCGAAGCGGTAGTTGTTGGAGGTCGCGGTTCTTGATTAATAGAGTGGAAAATGAGTGGCCTTTGCGACGTTTGCAGGTCGCGATTGTGCGAGTAACATTGTGATCGAGAGATCAAAGCTCGTTTACAGCGGACGAAAGCGGTCGTTTCGCAGCAGAATACCTTCGCGCCTCCTGCCCATAAATGACCTTGCGCGACTCTGCTTCGAAAGGAAGCAGCGAATTAGAAAGTTGAACGCATGAGCTCAAGGGCGCAAGCACGCATTCTCCCGCGACGCTCGACGCTTGATAAAGCCCTTCAGACAACGTTCCCATGTGACTTTACGCCCCTAAGCATATTTGACATCCTTTGTGGGTCGGCTAAGCTCGCTCGTTTGTGGGGTGTTTTAGACGGATACAATTTGCCGAATGCTTGTTTTGGATCGGTGCGCCTTAAGGCCCAACTTTGAAAGTTGTCTCGCGGCCGCGCTGGTGATAACGCACTTACGACGCGATGGATTGGCGTCAGAGTAGAACGATTCGTTCGAAATCGACCTATCACTGCTGTGCGGCTAAGAGTTGAAATTTATTTTCGACCTTGACACCAGCAAGGAAGGGTCAAACGTCACCGGCAACCAGTCGCTTGGTGCGTGAAGTTTGGCAATTAATTTTACGGCAAATTTTCAAACACTTTTGCCTCAATGGTCAACAAGACGCGATCCGGAAGGGAGAAACCCCTCATTAAAATCTGGCCTGCCACTGAAAGTTAGTAGCTCGCTCGTTCGCAGGCCGGTCGACGTCATTATGCGATAGTAAACGAGTGTTACGGCCGCTGCTTTCGCGTTTTGTGTACGGCAATCATTGATCGTAAAAGCGGCGGCTGCGAGCAATGCTTCGCGCGTCAACAGAAACGAAGGACTTCGCGGCGCCAGCCGACGACCAGTTAAAGACAATATGAGCGTTAAGATCTTGCGTAATGCGCGATTAAAGGCTCAGCGCTAATCCGCGCTCTCGTCGAACGCGCCCGACCAATATGTTGGAGTGTTACAAGGCAAATTGCCGTGTTGGCCACTGCCGTTGCGAAGGTCAAATTAACGCCTTCCAGTTGAGTTGGATTATCGGGTGCTACTTAGGACGAACGCGAGCACATGTCAGTAGAAGGAAACGCAAAGGTCAGTCTCAAAACGCTGCTGCTCTCTTCCCAAGAGACGCGATCGACAAATGTTGAAAGCGGCCCAAGTCGTCATTCGCGTGCTCCTCCATAGACCTTTGCTGCGTTCTGCTTTGCTGTGGCATTGCTTATTTATGCAGTCAATTTCAAAATCTTGCAAGTGGGCTGGAACCAAACAAGACAATTTTGCTTGCAAAATGGAGGAAAGAACATGTTGGGGAAAAATGTCTGAAAATTCGTTCAGCGAATTTTGGTTTGAATTTTTTTGCAGATTTTTAGAAAATTTTGGCGAAAAAGCAATAAGGCAACAACCGATGATTTAAACAAAATCATATTGGACGTTTCGAATAGCAACTGTTTTCATTATCAGCATGCAACTTGAAACCGTTTAATCCAGGGGCGTGGCCAGGCAAGGGAAAGGGGTTGAGGTTACACAATCCCATGTTACTGGAATTGTCCAACGTAGTGCTTCCCAACCATTGGGCCGCAAACCAGCTGGTGTGTCGCAAAGTTTTCAAAACTGATAGCGACTTTGTTGAAACTTTCGTACACGATTAATCCAAAGAGGACAATTCAATTAGTTGCATTGTAGTCATTAGCTTTGGTGAGCCCCGTGGCGAAAACTGAAGTGCGTCGCGGCTAATCTCTTAACGTTATGCATCTGTTTCCTGGAAAAAGAAATTATCGTACGTGCCACAAAAACTGCGAGTTCTTACTTGCCATCGATTGTTCGTTGCGCTGAAATTTGAAACTCAAATTTCGCAATGGACGACGTTGTTAAGGGGGGATTGCCACCCCGCACCCTCCCCTGATTACACCACTGGATACGCCACAGAGTTCACCCTTCTTTCGATCTCTGCTGACGATGAAAAAAGCAGCTTATCGAGACGATCAATCAGTAGCGTAGCCAGTCCAAAATTTTGGGAGGGGTTAAATATTTTGACTTCAAATGAGCAACAGTGTTTTGTTTGGGACACCACCTCTCAGAGCACAAAACGACAAGATATGCTAGAAATTGGGGGCATGGCCCCCTGCCCCCCCAGGCTATGCGTTCACTATAAATTTATGTAAATGTTTAGTGATTTCATTTTGTTCTCATGCAACTTAGGAAGATTTCCAAGCTTCATTCTGTTTGGTAGTTTTGTCGCCCAAAACTTGGGCTGGTTGTAGTGTGGCATCTAAATTAAAACTCTCTAAGCTGTACCAATGAGGTAATTGAAATCTGTGATATCGCAGTAATGTTTTTTTCGTAGCCTGGAGTGCCACAGTCATTGACCCGCAACATCTGATAACGTCACAAGTCGCAGTCATAGTCGCAAGAAAATAGTGCTAAGCCTCAGGTTCCAGCTGTTGCGTGCCAGAATATGGCTCAACGTGTGATCCGCTTACTGGTGTCGGATCACTGCCCTGGACGACCGTTCCAGGTCAATTACAACTATCTGGTTTCCATCATACAATTTCGAAGGCACCAGATGCAACGAGTGTCATATTCTGTTATGCATGTCGTATCTTAACTTGAAATAGATCCAGTTGCCAGCTTCCATTTTTTTAAAGTGCCGCCGCTTCACATGTAAAATGCCCAGCAACATCAGAAAATTTCAAAACTGCTTGATTATTTAAGTTTTTACTGCGTAAAGAATGCATACTAAAAATAGAGCGTAACTACTGTATCTCTCGGCAAAGTGTCAAACATGACATCACAGATCGATGTTCGCATAAGTTCTGCCAGTAAGATGATTGAAAAAGCAGCAAAGACTGCGGTACTAGCACACGTATGTCCGCAGTGCCCAGTAGTTACCATCTTACCACCGTGCAGTCATTTGTGCGCTATACCCACTGAGAGTTTGCTCTGAAACTGGGAGGCTGGGCGGACGAAGGAAGTTGGCATCTTTCCGACATTACGCTGCGAATTGTGCAGAGCGAAAATCGTCTGTTTGGGTATAAAAGGGTTTTACCTGAGCGGTGTTTCATTTTATCTGGGTTTACACTCCTCTGTTTCGTCGTTTTTACAGATCTGAGCAATACCACGATAAAAAAAACGGAATAAAAACCTACGCCTTTACAGCTCACCTGTACTGACTATCCAGAAAACACCCGCTTCCAGTTAAATCTGTCTTCATTTGATTTAACCACTACTTCAAATCCAGGTACATATCGGCCATTAACTACAAACCTTTAAAAGAAAATTAGCTCATTTTGGAGGGGGTGCGCGACCAGAAACCGTACTTTCAGTAAAACCGTTCAATACTTGCACCAATAAAATCACCCCATTGCTTTGAGGGTCATGCCTTTTCATGAAATGTGTTCCGCTGCGCAGATATGGACTCGCGATAGTAGCTACACCATACGGCCAGGTCTTTGAGAATGACACGTGGCGTGAGCCGGTGCCGTGCTCGGCTGACTTGCGTTACTCCGAGTACAAGGGATGCAAGTTGTTGATTTAGTGAGTGCCAGTGCAAAGCTTTGTTCATGTAATGGGATTGTTTCACCGATAACGTTGCGTTGTTGCAAGCGTATTGCTCTCGAATACCAAGTACGTACAGTTTTTCCGCGAAATATTATACTGGACAAGCAGAACAACTATGTCGGCGGCATAGTAGCGTCAAAGCGAAATAAACGGTTAGTTACAGCTTGAAACACAGTCATTTCATGTTTCAGACGGTGTTGTTGTAGGTAATCGTTGACGTCGAATGCTCCTTTGCTTCCAGACTTTGCCTGTTTGTTTCTCGAGGTATCTCGTGAAAGAATTCGCGCTAGTTTAGAAAGTTTTTTTTTTACTTTCACGATTGTGGTCCTTGCTTCGCAGGTCCAGTGCAAAGGCAACCGTAAAAACTGCGTCGGCAAGAGGTTGCGCCCGCGCAAGCGATGCAAGCGCTTGTCTCGTAAGTGTCGTCGTCGACGCAAGAAGCGCTGCTATCGCAATCAGACGTGCCTCAAGCGACTGATGAAGGTTTGCCAGAAGAAAGTGCGAAGGTGCAAAAACACCATACCGGCGCGTGAACCCACCACTCGTCCCACCTCGACCAATCTTCGGCGCGGACCGGCCCAGACCGTACCGACAATTTCATCACCTCCGAAGAAAGGTACGCTTTTGCTGCAGCGTGCTTTCGTCGTTTGCTTTGGCTTTGTAGCCGAACTTCTTGCCCCAGCGTTTGCTGTTGTTGCGTCTGTAGCACAGCTGCCGCGAACATTTTGCGATCGACTGACAAGAGCTTAAAGATTAAAAAAAACGTTTGTCGTTGAGGCGTCGAAAAGAAAGCTCCAACTCTTGTTTTAGGTCTCCGCGAAGAGTGTCAACGTCCGGACGACTGCGAAAGAGGTCATTGCTGCGCTCGTCACGGCAGGAAAATGGTCTGCAAGGAGCTGGTCCAGCAAGCAAACGTAAGCGCGTGCTGATGGCCCCCTTTATCTTGAACAGTCCTCATCACGGGGTGGGGGGCTTGGAAGGATTGGACCTTTGAAGTTAAACAGGGTTTAAAAATTGCCTGATTCTTGCACATAATTGCTGTTCTTCATTCACTGGCTTTAAGGCCTTAGCAAAGGATTAAAGACTGGGGTGCAATCTCATACCCGCTTGCATATTTAGTCGTCGTGTACGTAAAAGTTCCGGCTTCTTTAGAGCTACCACAGCGCACATCCTTTTTCTTAACTGCATCATCTTACTGTTTTCCTTAAAAACTTACGAATTGCGATTTTTTGGTATAAAACATATACACGTGGAGATTTTGAAAACTTAAACGCTATTCTTGACGAACTTCGCAGATAATTCGAAGCTGAGCGACACGGAAATGTGAAATGGTATTAGGCCACACAAAACGTTTATCTGGTGAACCTTTGTCTCTCAAATTAGTCATTTCTTTCAAAATCTAAAAGTACATTGGCCGGATTACGTTTTTTTCCGATTCTGTTTGCACGACGACAATGATGGTGGTGAAAACAGAATCAAAACAAAAAAAAAGGTGAAAAAAGGTGAAAACAAAAAAAGGTGAAAAAAGGTTTACAGTTTTTTTTCGAATCCGAAATACTTGAGTTCCTGCAGAAATTAAGACGCTTGGCGCGATTCGGCTACCTTGTTGGTTACGTCATCACCGCCCACTGCTGCATCAGGTCGTGACGTGTCAGCAGCAAAGTTCGCTTTTCTACAAAATGCCGCAATCGTTGGTCAGCAACAGACGACGGCTGATGGTGGGTCTGGAACTGAATTGCTGAAAACCTATTAATTAGCTCTAATGAGACTACGAACTACTGATGTTCGTCTCAAAAAGATAAGATGTAATCATCGTGTTCGAAGTACTTTGACACGGTGCTCGAGTGGACTCAACTTCCCTTCTTACCAGCAGTACGCCATAACTGGAAGCAGACACTGCAAGCAAACGATCTTTGCCCAATTTTCGTAGGAGGCAACTGACAGTGAAAACGTTTTAGTTTCTATGTCACCTTTTTATTCAGAGACGTCCCTGGTGACCAGAAATAACGAAAGATTGTGTTGCTGCGGTTACATCTTTCCAGGCAGTTTGAAGTTAACCGTGCCTTTTCAAATTCCTGATCAAGCTACACCAAACAGCACAGCAAAACTTGACACCCATAGCTCTTGCTTTAATAAAAATTTGGAATGTTTGAATTTTTATGCGAATAGCAGGAGTTTTGCAACAACTCTCAATTCTTCCCGGACAAGCAAACACGTTGCGGTCCTGTAATGGACCCTATGAGCTCCTAAGGTCTTTCTCTGCGAAAACAGTCGCTATTTCGATACAACGAATGAAAAACGCTGAAAACAAGCCTTTCAATTTAGCATTAGATGCTGCGAACCGAAGACGCCCCTCGAAATACAGCAAAAAATAATAAATTAAAAAGCGAAAAAATGAGAAATGAATCAAACTTGTAGTTCATCGGCTACAGAAAGTTGCAAATCGAAGGTTTGTGACGGTTACGTAACGTGCGTGGGGGTAAACACAGCTGGCTTCAGCATTGTAAGCAAACTAATTCAGTTTCCACCTGTCTGTGCTCAGGTTTGTACGAAGCACTTCAACAAGAGAAGCCCCGAGATGTACCAACGATGCCCGTGCGCCCCTGGCCTTCACTGTGCCCCGTCTGAACATCGCCACCACACGTGCCAAATAGTGACGTGACGACGATCCGATTCGCTTGCAACGAACAAATGCGTCCGACGTGATGTCACGCACCTTGTCGAATCACGCATCAATGGCGGGAGGAGGAATCAAAAAGTCGCCGAAGGTCCAGAAACTCGGCGCGGATTACCGGAGAAGTGGTAGATTTTGCAAAAAAACGCTCTCGGTTTGGTTGAAGTGGAAAAAGACAATGATTCTGAAACTGGCACTGGATGCGCGCAAGCGGGCGATTGGTCGTGCAGTGCGGAGCTAGATCGCCTGCCTTGCTGATTCTTCACAAGAAACAACAAATAATGCCAGTCTCTTCAGAACTGTGGTCGGCGTGTTGCAAGAATTATTATAACGAGGGGAATCGCGCTGGAAAGCGGCGACGTTACGTTTTTCGTTAGTTAAAGTTTTTCTCCGAAAACCTTTTTTGGGGTTTTCGACGTAACCTCGCGTCTCAGGGCGTGCTGAAAACTTTCTTTCGCTGCGTATTTACCGCGTTTAATCCTTCGGGTGACGTCATTGCAACGATTACCTGTATCCGCCATACGCTGCAAACAATTTGCTCGCATTTTTTGTTCTTGTAAGTTGTTTTCATTGACTTTTGAAGTTGCGTCAGCGTTCAACGCCTTCAGATATCCTTTCTAGCAACGTTTTCGTCAACTTATAATGTTTTGACAAAGGGTGAAGGTCCAGCAAACAGTGGATGGCGACGTGCCGAACAACAGTTGTGTTGTGAATCGTAAACGTTATTGAAGGTTAACGCGATCAAAAGCGGCAAAATTTCATATTGCTGCGTCGCTCCACGGTCATCTAATTAGATAAAAACTTTGATTCTCTGAGGCTCGATGCGTTTTTATTTACATCGGCTTTATTACGGTTGCACTAAGCATTGAAAAACTGCTCGCAAGTGGCATTTCGATTTGTTTACTTTAAAATGTTTAAATCCGTCGTTTCGCACCGTTGCCAGATTGACGTCGGGGAAATAAAGCAACCTCACACGCGCCGCGAGCAACCTCCCAACTTCCTGTCTCGAAATCTGATGCCATCGACAAAAGACGCATCGGAAGAACCGGATGATTCGCTCATCGTTTTACCAGAGCACTTCGCCAATGCATGGTCGGCGATCAAGGGGGGAAGTTCGCCGCTCGGGTATCGCTAGCTTTGAAAAAGGCGAAAAAACTGGTGTTGTCAAATTTTGGGGGGTGTTTTGCCGACATCTTCAAGAACTTCCTTCTTGATGGAAAACTGTCGATTGATACTTTCAATTGACGCAACGCATGCAGCTTTACAACGCGCTTATTTTCGTCTGCGCCAACCTTTATACTATACGGTCGCTTCTGATACAGTGCAGTGTATTCCACTGTGTGAGAAGCACGTTGGGAGTCAAGCAGTAAGCAGGCCCGTAGCCACAGGGGCGCATTCGGGGGAAGTTACCCCAAAAAAATATTTTTTGTTTCCTCTCAAACTGTGTTGTGCTCAGAAAATTTCTTTCAAGCATATAATAAAAACAAAAATCTTTCCTGCCTAAAAATGTATTTTGACCCCCGAACATTAAAACCTGGCTACGGACCTGAAGTAGTAAACGAGTACCTTGGAGAAAGCACCAATATTTTTGACGATTTCATAGAAGACTTTCTGTACCAAACGTTTACTGAAGAGCAGCGAATGTTCTTCCGTCCAAGCAATTCGCCTCAGATCTCAATCCCGAGCGTTGACATTTGTGTTTCGTTATTTTTTCCACTTATTTCTTTTTAGTGTTTCTAATACACATTTATCTACCTATACCTTTTTCATGTCTCGTTCTGCGATTAAAATGATTGTTTTTTTGAAAACGCGATATATTTAAGGCTGAGGCTGCAGACAAGAGTACCGATTTTTATTTAAAAAATTTGAAGTAATGCGTAATGGATTGCCCGTTTGCAAACCTTGCGACGATGCTTTGCAGGCGACCACCACAGCTGTTGAGTTGTTGCTCAAAAAGCCTACTCGTGTTGTTAACCCTTGTTCCACATTGCGTTCAAAGCATTGTTGTATTCTGCAAGTACCCAGTTGATGAACTTCTAACGGTTTAAATTACATGTCCTGAACGTGAGAATGACTGCATGGACTGGGCATCTCAGCAGAAAGCGGTAGGGCTGCTTTTTGCAAAACGTGCTTGCCCAAGCGTGAAGCGTGAATGTCACGGTTGGATTGGGTTCTCAACGTCATTTTTGCGCGCATAAGAAAACCCGCTTGATAATTAAATGGGTTGTGGGTTCAGTTGCATTTCCACAAGTCTTGATATGCAATTACGGACTTTTGTCCGCCCGCATTTAAACCAACAATCATATGAACGTTTGTTAGCTGTGCATTAAGCACAATGCGTTTCAGCCCAGACAGGAGAAGGCTGCAAATAAAAATATGAGAGCTTTGTCACGTAGCAGCCGCTATGAAGTTAGGACCAGTTGCAACCAGTGTGATGGAAGACGTAAGAGTCGTTTTGATCACTTCTTTGCAACAGATATACCATGCCGCACTTTGCAAACTTTCTCGTTCAAAAGTCGTCTTGAGACAGGCAAACCAGCGAAGCGAAGTATTGAATGTAATTGCACGGTGACAAAGCTGAAGCTCCTTTATGCAAAAGTCAAAGGGTTTACAACTGCTTACTTGCTAGACGAAGAATTGTTAACAGATCCCTGTTTGAAGGCACAGCATGCACAAGTAACCGGCAACTCGAAAACTATTCATGAACCCAATCTTAACCACAGTAAAACTTGGTACATCAATCAAGTTATGGCTGTTTGAGTCTGTGGTGACTTTATTCAACCATCCCAAGAACTTCATTTTCCCTGACGTTGTTCGTTAGGGGAATCCCCAGACGTTGTTCGGCCAAGGAATGTCTTCCGATGTTTCTTGCTGCAGTAGCGCAATCGGTAAAGGAGTGAGAGTAACTTCGAAACCGTTCTGATTCGTTGGAAAAAAACGAATGCAGTCACCAGCAAATAGAAAAGCGATCACCAACTCACTCCAGTGATCAGTTATTCATGATGGAATGATACAAACTTTTCGAATGACTATGTTAAGTGAAGAGAGTTTACTGCACGAACCAACATTTTTTTAATTGGATGCTGTCTCGACTTTTGTTGCAAATCCAATTTCACTTTGATACCAAAACTACTGCAAAGCCGGGTTCGATTGCATAACCTTTTCTAAATGTTTCACCTAATAAGTCTAATTAATTTAAGAATTTAGAAAATTGCAAATGCATAGGCATAGGCGTACGGGAAGGCATTTTGCTAGGGGGTCGGAAAAAATTTGTCCTGAAAATAACAATTTGCCCCAAAAATAAAAAATTAGCCCTGAAACCAACTTTTTTAGTTCAATCCAAATTGGGCCTGAAACTTTTAAATCTGTTCTGGATAGTTGATTTCGTTTATTACCGCTTCTTATGTAACGTCAATTCGCTTATAACGTTACATTTTGTTCGGTCCCGATGGCATCTTTTACATGCATTTTAATTCGTTTATAACTTCAATCCGGCAATAACGCTCCTTATATAATCCCCTAGAAGTGCCGTTGTAGGCAAATTTTTACCTTGCTTGTTAACTCAAGGCGGTGAAGTTCCTCGAGTGTAGTGTTCTCTCTGACAAGAAACATTAGGGTAATTGCCTTTACTGGCTGAATATACCGTATCAAAAATATTTTCACCTTGCCCTGAAAAACAGAGTTTGCCGTGAAAATTTCCACTACACTGAATATATTTTTTATCATTCAGGATTTTTGAACATTTTGCGCTTGTCCTGAAAAACAGAGTTTGCCCAGGAATTTGTCACTGTAGGACCTATTGAGTAGGCTATACTTTTACATTCAGGATATTTGAGCAACCTGGTCTTGCCCTGAAAAACATGAGTTGCCCTGAAATTTTCCACTGTATAAAAATATTTTTCATCATTCAGTATTTTTGAGCAACTTGCGCTTGCCCTGAAAACAGAGTTTGCCCTGAATTAACTGCATTGAATATACATTTTTTATCATTCAGGATTTTTGAGAAACTTGCGCTTGACCTGAAAACAGAGTTTGCCCTGAAATTTTTCAAGATAGGGGGGGCGGCCGCCCTCCCCGATCCCCCACCTCATACGCCTATGTGCATAGGTAAGGAAAATTGGATACTCTGAACGAAACGAAGTTTCAGTTCGATTCTAATCACAGGCAAATGAACGATCAGGACGTTGCCGTGGGAAAGAGAAAAAGAGATACCTTAAACATTGCATTCAACTGCTACATTAAGACGTACTGTGCAGTGAATGCGTTGGAATTCGGTGGTAATTTTTTTATTCTATTTAAAACAAGCTTGTTTTCTGGCAGGACCATCATCCGGGGAATGGTTGTGTAGAGTCCGGCTAGTAACATACAACAATGGGGTAAGCCGCACGATCTTGTTGCTAAGCCTGCAAAGAAAATGTTAAAGGTCTGGAAACACCTTTATCAAACAGCACGTTTAAAAACCGTTGGAACACTATGTCACTATTCGAGGTGCTATACGGTCAAACGACATTGTTGATCCAAAAGGGGACGCGGATGAAAAGAGTTTTCCTTCACTGTAGTCTGTTGCAGCTGTTTAATTTCATATCAGGATTTAACTAGTACGAGTATTTCTCTTGAAAGGCCTGCAACTAGGGGGACAAACATGGAAATCTCCCCCACTCGAAGCTTTGAAGAACATTTTGAAAACGCCAATAATTTTTTTAGTTATTGGGTATAACAAGTTACAATAATTCCCCTCCCAAAAAGATTTCAGCTGGTTGTGGCACTACCGCTTGAGCTATTCTAGACCATGGGTTTCTAATCGGGAACAAATTAACATCCAAGGGTTATATTTAATGGATTATGATTTGTAGTAAACATGTATTTTTCAAACATAAATCACTGGAAATGTTACACTGGATTATTACTCCAAATTACGTTCAACGTTAACGTTTCATGGATATATGAAGAAATTCAAAAAGTATAGCATTGTTGGACGTAAATTTTGATCTTGACAGTTTTAGGGTCAAACGATAAAAAAAGGTTAAAACGCTTTGATCCAGACTGAGTTTTTACCATTTGTGTAAAATGGACCGAATAAGTCTGGAAACATATTGCATGAACGTCTTTTTTCAACAAGAATCAACATCTTTATGTAAGAAAAATAGCATTACACATTACGTTCATGTGGTACCCATTGCCCCACCAATCACACTTGAGAAAATATTGAGATATCGATGTAATGAAAAGGTTATTGACTTTTACATTATCCTTTATTGACTGAACTATTTTGTCACTACAGTTAACACTACGTTGCTTCCCCAGCCCGCCATCACAACTTCAAATTCGTTTGGGAGATCCACAGAATAAAGATTACAGTTTGCTATTTTATGATTGCGATCACTGCAGATAAAACAATATTGGCTGCATTTGCATCTGCATGGAACAGAACTGAAAAATCCGTTGCTATTGCAATTACGAAATTTTTTAAGTGATAGCTCATCATTACTTTTCGATGTTCTGCGCCACTAGCAAAACTGCAGCACCTATCTTTGCCATTTTCTTTGAATTCCAAAGTTTGCTCTGAAGAGCGCCGCGTACGAACGGTCTATTGGACTGGAAAAAATCCTGTCCACACAAACAGATAAACAGCTTAAAAACCACAAAATTCGACTGTATGTATGGAGCAAAATGTTTGCAGAAAAAGAAAAAGATTCAGCATTTTGCGTCCTGAACTAAATCGTAACGTTTCAAACTTGTCCTGGTATGCGAGATGCAGCACCCCACAGGCCCTCTGCTGATAATACGATTAGCAGAAAGTAGAGGCACACGCGAACTAAGCTGCTGGTATGCCTTTTATCAAGCCGCTTGAAGCCTTGCAAAACAATGCTATGCCCTTGTTCGGCCGGGACAAGGGGCTTTAAGCGTCATAACATTGGGGCTTTAAGCGTCATTGGGGCTTTAAGCGTCATAACATATGGTTTAAAATCGTTGCGCCCATTACAAGGTCGCCCGAAGAAATCAAGAGCTCGCAGTCAGAAGTTTCTTTTTTGTATCCGGAACGTATAGACAGACAGGATGAGTGGTGGTGTACTGGAGGTCCACTACTTGCTAGAGACACACACCTAAGTACGAAACTTGATTACGTAATTCGTTAATGCCGTGAAGCAAAGTGTTAAGGCTCTGACGTGTTATGAAGAAGATGTAGTACCCCGAGCTCATAAACAGGTCTTCGATGATGCAGATTGTCCGTTGCAGTTGCTCCGGTAAGGACACGCTCAGCGGACAGGAAGAAACAATTAGCGAACTGTCTTGTCGACAATATAAAAGTTACCATCACACAACTTGGTCATGATCACAAAATCTGAAAGGTTTTAGAGGAGGGTAAAAGCGTTTTTGCAATGGAACCTTCAGTAGGCTGATTTTCAAACTACTTTTTTTTCAAGAGAGCAAAGCCAACCAAGGGCGTACGCAAGGGGGGGTTGGGGTTACCCCCCCTCCCCCTTGAGCTTGATATTTTACAAAAACTTTATTATAAAGGAATGTATAGGGCTTGATTTTTACAAAAATAAGGGGAGTGCGTGTAGAAGAT
>JGI24021J15306_10003193_pt1 | contig 18343 bp, 14 predicted proteins | sample Ectturendosymbi1_FD_15306 | JGI IMG/M metagenome (IMG submission 15306)
TGTCCTCCGGAGCGTCTTGTCTCCCAGGTGAGCGCGTGAAACGCTTGATTCTCTGCTGGGCAAGATTTGGAAACGAGCCGCAGCCAATAAGGGTTTAATGCAGTCTGCAGTGAGGGACGAACGAAGAGCACACAAAGCTCGTCAAGGCCAGCAACAACACAAACATGGGACTGTCTCCGGCGAGCTGTTGTTTCATCGAACCTTTGTCAAAATCCGCTGTGCGATACGCAGTTGCTATACAGTAATTTGAATTCGCTTTCGCTATAATTCGGTCGCAAGGTCGCTACCACTGCTTTATCAACGGAAGCAAGCGGCTTTCGTCATTGCGCGTATCGCAGTGCGCGGTGAAGCGCGGCGCTCCCTCGCGCGCGCCTTTTTCTCGTGTTTGCATCAGCTGACGTCACAAAGAGTCTCTTTCAGAGCCGGGTTCGGAGGAGGAGGCCGATCTTTTCCTGCACGGCTGGACCACGAAGCAGCTGCTCGAAGGCTATCTGCTGTCGCACGCCTCCCACGACGCCGTTCGCGCGTCGTTCGTGGCCACCGACAGCAGTCCCGCTGTGGTGCGAATCCTACATCGACAAACCGACCAGTTCGACAAGGTACGCAAATTTGTCGTCTGTTTGATCCGCGTTTTACTGAAGCGGAGGAGCCCTGACTCCGTCGTTGTGTCTGTTGGTTGTTGCCCTCAACGGGAAGTGGTTGTTCGGCGACACTTTATCAGTGGGTGGAAGAGGATTACAAAATATTGTCCGTAAGAGCCAAATAAATAAAGATGAGCGAAATGTTGTATGCAGTTTGTAAATCATTTCAAAGGCTTCTCACGACGGTTTGGTGCGTAGTTTTTTGCATTCTTTTACCTTTGAAAAGTTAGTGTCACAAATCAATAATGAGAAGGTGCTGCGAGGTACCGCGGGAAATTGAGCTAATTTACCTTCTGAGAGCACTTTGCTCGCTTTTGAGCTTAATCTGAAAACAAAAGACAGACATTTTAATCACGTTGTATCTCGTGCATGTGGCAGTTTTCAAGATCCTTAATGGTGAAATTGCTTTCACGTGTCAAGGGAAACAGCTACTGCTTTACTTTTCAACACAACGCTGAATTTGTATAATCAGATCAGCTTTGCTGCAGTGCGGTTAATGCTGCATATGACAGTCCCTGCACGTAAGAGAGATAAATATTTGCAGTTTAAGGCGGGGTGCTGTGCTTCATGACCATCTGACACAGCGAAAACTGATACATCATGCAGCAATGTCTGACTGAGCAGCGAACAAATCATATTTATTAATAACCTAAAACCCGCTGGGAAAACCGCCAATTCCAGGCTGCGCTGTGGATGATGAACAGACAATAGGGTAGGTGAACGGAAAAGTACGAGCAGCGTTTAACTCAGGCATTTCGAGCCGTTCACTAAAACGATTCAAGGAACGAGTTGAAAGGTAGCAGATTTGAAAAGTTAGGTTGGAAGATCCTCTTCCGCGCGTCTGCTTGATCGACTTTTTTGGGACTCACCTCCTCACAAAATGTTGGGCGGTGGACGCGTGGCGAGCAGAGTCGCCTCCTCTAGAACCTGCGGCCGGCGTCCGACAGTTGCCATGGCAGTATGTACGCGTCGATTGATTTTCCTTCCCAAGATGCAAAGGATTTTTTACGCTTTGCATCCGTTTCCACGCTGCGACGCCGGCGAACATGTGGAGGTGATGGCCTCGTGCCGCTGCATTTCCGTTTTCGGCCTCATTCCTTCATTTGTTCTGCTTCTCCCGTGTGTGTTTACCTGGTTCGCGTCGTGTCGCTCTCGAAAGGTCTTGTTCCTATGTATAGACTGACCGGTATTCGATTTAATCAATATTGTCATTTAGCGCGCGTCGATGGCTGACCGGTTGAAGAGAGTTCGTTTTTTTGCCACAGGCTCGGCAGCTGGTTGCGTGGCAACTGCGTGCACGTCTATTTTGACGCTTCCGAGGTGTTTGCCGTATATTTCGCAGCAAAGATGTTGGTGGTGGTGGGAGGTTTCTGGTTGAACGTTGAAGTTGCGCAACAACCGCGGCGATTGATATTGTGCAGACGGGTTGCGCAGGTTTCTGAAATAAGATTTTGCGCCACCTTTGGAACAAAAACTGGTTGAGCGCGCCTTAGGGGCATATAGGAGTCAGATGCCTGCCGACATTTTCACAGCTACATTTACGTTTTACATTTGTACCGACATTTCAACCGCTACATTTCCGCTACGTTTCGACACTGGCCGTTTCTCGGTAAAACGCAGGCGGCGAATTCCAGCCATTAGCTCTACGGTGCTGCTGCGCGGGTAGGGAGGTTAACAGGTTGTGGAGGTTTGCAGATTGTCACCTAATGATTCACCCACGATTGTTGTTTATTAATCGCTCTGTTTCAGCCGCGACCAGACTTTTGCGTCCCGTTTCAGGCTATTGACAAGGCATTGGGGAACCCTGCCCGCGAGGACTACTTCCGGCGCGCCCTGCTCTCCTCCTCGCCGGTCTACACCGTCCTCAAACTGCGCGCGCCTGCAGCTGCACAGGAAGTGACGACAGTAGGGTCCACGCAATCCAGCGCGCCATCTACCGTCAGCAGTTTGTTCGAAACGACGACTGGCTCGGTGCAAAGCCAGGACGAGGTTGTCAAGTAAAATTTTTACTTTCGTTTTGTTTTTTCGCGTGCAAAAGGGTGTCTTTTTTGCTGTTTTTCACGCAAAAAAAACGGCTTTCTTCACCGATCGGTTTGATTTCATCAACTCCCTGGGTCAAACCCAGTCAGAGTGGAACTGGATGTGAAGTCGTGTCTGGGGTGTGGTGTCGCATCTTGAGTGGAACCGCTAGTTTCTCCTGCGTTGTTTGGCGTAAAACCTGCTTGCCTACGACGGCGACTTCGTCCGACATTAAGCTTTTCTGACAGATGCTCTCAAACCAGTTCGCAACACTTTATTTCACCTCGCGTGTTTCGTAAAGTGTCGCGTAATTGCGTGTGAGGTGTGACTCATCAGCTTTGCTGGCGATTTAATCGCCAAAACGTAATGTCTCCTTAGCCGAAGGCGCCAAACTTAACCTGGGCTGTGTACGTTGGATTTCTTGCCTTACCTTGTAGTTTTGCGAAAAAGCATGACGCCTCCGGCAGCAGACGGTCGAACGTAATCGCAGTCAGTTCCATGCTTGCTTCGTCGTACGCCGCCTTGCGCTACATGAATCTGTGTGACCGATAGGTCGTTCACTGAACTGCAGCGCTTGGCTTCTTGACCCGTCTTCCGGACGTACTGCTCTAACGACGTAGCGTTAGGTTCGCTTCCTTGAAAAAGCGACAAATCGAATTATGCAGCTGTTGGTGAACCTTCGGGCGATTAAGACTGTATACGAACAGCTGGAAACGGTTTAATAAGATTGATTGTCCTTTTATTGTGCAGTCAACCGAGACGTTCATCGTCATGAGCGAAGCGGTTTCCTTGGAAACGCAACCTCCGGTAATTCCAGCGGTGGTCGGGGCAGTGCTGAACGAGGAGATTCTCAGGGAGGTTCTGTTCAACATGTCCTACACAACAGTAAGAATTTCAAGAAGATTTCCGCTGTCGCTGCTGTGTTCCATTCCGATGAAGAGCGTTGGCAACTGGTGCAACAACATTGCAATAATAAACGAATAAGCAGAAAATTGGTGCGAATAATTTCCTTTCGTATGGACGCGAAAAAAAACCGTGCTTGTGATATTATTTTGCTACTTTTACCACCCGTGCAAGTTCGTGTTACTCGGCCTGGTTGTGAATAAGGAGGCAGCAGGTTGTGGTGGTTTGCAGGTTGTCACCCAAAGATTTACCCGTTTATGCGTAGGCTGTGTCTTCGGCTGTTGCAATGTAGCATTTCGACAACAAGCCTGTTGCGGCCAAGTAAGTTGCCTCCCACTGACATATGGCCATAGCGCGGAACGCCGGCTGTCCGAACATCAGCTTGAAACCCGACCACTCAGCGACGCACCCCCCACGCCAACCCCCTCATGTTCTGCGGCTTGAAAACAATGTTCTAACACGTCAAAAAGCGCGCCGACTCGCTAAGAATTCTGGATTTGCATCGAAGGCGAAGATTCGACTCTGACTCGTTTGCGCTTGCGCTGAAAATGATACTCGACAGAAATCGTTCACGAAGACTCGCAGCTTCGCGAGTCCTGATCAGCTCACGCGCTTGTCTTGTTCTGCTTGCAGTGCACTTCCGGCTCCTGCCACGTCTACAACTGCCGACTTCAGGTGAGTTGTCGCTGTCTTTGGTCAAAGCTGATCGATGCAGTGCATTTGTTTCCTTCCAGCGGCTTCACTGCTGCGACACTGTTGCTGTAGCTTTGACAGGGGGTGGGGGTGACAGTACCGTAGCCAACCAGCCCAACAACCCTAAATTTTGGGACGAGCGAAATCTTTGACTTTAAGCGAGCAATAGTATTCGGTTTGGGAAGCCGCTTCTCGAAGCGCAAAACGACAAGATATGCTAGAAATTTAGGGGAGCCATGGCCACTTTGCCCCCCCACCGTGGCTACGCCTATGACGGAGGAAAGTTTTGTGTTGCCAAATATTTTGTTTCCGGCATCAGTCATTGCTGCGGTCACCTTTTCTCGGTTGGTGTGTTTTGTTTATGTTGGTTTGCGCCATGGCTTTGCAAGTTGTATTTAGTTAAATGTAAGTTCGTTACTTATTGCGCTGGTCTCGTTCTTCTTCGTATCTCGTCGCACTTTTTCCTGCAACCGTTTTCTCTTCAGGGGAAGCTTTGCCTGGTTCTGGATGACGGCGGAGTCCTGCTCATGACCAATCAGGATGAACATCGGGACAAGGTGGGTGGAGCTTGAGCAGGAGGCGGAAATGAGCTGGACCAGTGGTTTTCAAAATCGTTTTGGTCCATGGCCCACGTGTTTACTTAGAAAATGGTCCATCGCACACCATGCTCAGTAAAGTTTTGTTAACATTCAACTTCATGGGTACGAAGAGATTTTGCTGCCTTGAAAATCTAAGACAAAACGGCTGCATTTCATTGCAGTGTAATGGATGCCAACAAAACACATATATGGAAAGGTTTATGTTTGCCGTTCGACACAGGGTCTGTCCAAGATAGCACTGTGGGCCACGGCTAACATTTTGAAAACCATAGAGTTGATGATTGAATCCACTTAAAGCCTTGCCAAGATTTTTTTTTCTGAATTCTCTTTTAAAGGCATGTATGACAAATATCAATGTCAAGGAATCGACTTGTTCCTTCGTTTGCTACTCTTTGCCGCTGTAGTTTTTACTGATTGTCGGTTGCTGTCACGTGACCTAATCAGCACGCACGTAAAGTAAGATCCTCCGCTCATCAAATTCCGGGCCGTCTATTACAAACGTCTTTGCTTGTTTGACCGGAAGATTTCAAATCCAAGGATTTCGGTACCATCGTCTTTCGTACCTGCAATATAAGCGGTGCCTGTCCGAATGAAATCTGTCGACCTGAAGTGAAATCGTAGAAAGTATCTGAACCGACTGGAGTTCTTATTCTCGTAAGGTTATCAAATGCCACGCCCACTTTTGGACGAAGGTGTGACTCTGACGTCGGCTTCTGCTCCTGTCAGAGAAGTCACAGACGGCGAAACATCACTTATAGTATTCAAATTTTGTAGAGGAGGAAGTCGTCATCGAACTCGATTGACTTCCAAAACGAGAACGAACAAATGCGACGACAGCTCGCGGCCTGGTGTCGAATGCTCGCTCGAAGGCCCAGAGTAGCAGGAAAACATCTCAATTCGTTTCTGCCCTTGACCACCTTGGTGCGGTCTCGTTCAGCAGTGTCTCTGTGGTGCAGGTTGGCTCTCAGTACGGATCGGTCGACGGTGATTTGATGAGTGCGCTCGAGCGTGACGACCTTTATCAGCGCCATCATGTGTTCGATTACCAGGTCGTTTGTAATCGCAGCGACAACCGCGGGAGCTCCGCCAAGAGCGTCTTTCTCGTTCCGACGGTGACTGGACTGGTCGACTTAGGTCGGAAAATGCATTCATCGCGTCCGAACCTTGTTTCGCAAGCACGTTTTAAACAGCTCGTTTCTACGATCACCAGAAGGGAAGGGGGGCAATGGGGCCTTGGCCACCCCTGGATTTTGAAATCTGGTATTTTCTTGTCAACTTCATAGTACAAAAATGTTTTTCGCTCAGTTTCCAGTTGGTAAAATAAAATTTCACCACTGTTGTCCCCCCTGGAATAAAAATCCTATGGCCACCGCCTGGAAAAATTCACTGCTGGCCCGCGCTCGCAAAAATTCTTCCGAGGCCCATGATCCCCAGTGTTTTTTTAGCATTTTCTTTGTCCCGATGCGCCAAGCCGAATTGGCACCAAACCNGAAAGCGCCGTCGTGTCCCTCTGTTCGCGGCATTCCGCGGGAAAAAATCTTAATTTCGACATCGGTTTTGTTTTCGTGTGTTCGCCCATCGTGCGCTGTCTGTCGCAGGGAGTTGCGGTAGGGTTTTGAATATGCGTTTCGGGCGATGGGTGGTNCAGTACAAAAATTTCAACTATGGAAACACGGCTGCTCTTTTTGCTTTTAAGTCAACAATGTGTTCCCAGAAATTCGTGGCCGCCTTTCGAAGACATCAGGAACTGTTGGGGTTGGGCCGCTCAGGGATAATCCCTGGGTGTCGCACTTTCAAGACCTGGATCGAGGGGTGGCGGATGCTGTGCTCTTAGCTCTCGTACCTCCATTTAGTTCGCTATTAATACGTCAACGAGCTTTCCTTCAAAATACATATATGCTGTCCTTTTCAGGCAAGTGGTTGGTGACGTCGTCGCTTCTGTTCCTGCACAACCTCGTCTGGCTCGTCATGACGTCTTTACGCAACGCTGCCGCCCAGACGTTGGTCACGTTCGAGTATTCGCCGGATGAGGTGGCCGCGCCCAACTTCCACACCCACAAGAAGCACTGCGTCATGCGGAAGACCGTCTTCGAGTTCGGATCACAATCCACCTTGGCCAGCAGCTTCGGTTGTCAAGATCTGAATTGCAACAGGTTCTTCGTTTTTAATCGATGGTCCGGCGTTTTCTAGTGCTAGGTGTGCGAAGTTAAGCTCCAGACATTGGGGGGTGTAAATATCGCTGCTGCCTTTATTCGAAGCATTGTTTTGTGGCTCTTCTTTTCACGCGCGACATTTGCCAATGCACGTGCCCAAACCGCCAACTCCACATCCATTGCTGTGTCTGACGTAACTTCCTTGCGATCGCCTCCGCTGCGTCATCAGCAAAAGAGAATAGAATAGAAGAGAACGCGTCGCTGTCTCTGTATCGCTTGATACGACAGCTGAAAAAATGCGTCCGCCGACGTCAAACCGCGTATGGTCGACTACTCCAAAGACCGCGGCTTTCTGTTCTAGACTTGCTTTTCCTTCGTCATCAGAACGTACTACGCGTCGCGCATCCCGAACAGCAACCTGCTGATGGTCGTGGCCGACGCGAGCGGCCCGTGCTCGATCGACAACCTCGTGTGCATTTCTCCTTACCCGCGCTCGGAACTGATTCGGGAGGTTTCGGCGAATTTGTCCTGCTCGAACCGAAGGCAAGAAGCGATTGTGTGAAAAACTTTTTATTTTGTTACGTAAAAACTTTGTAGTGTGTTTTTTTACGTAAAAACTTCGTAGTGCGCTTTTACGTGATATTTGCGTTATTGAACGGGATCGTCACTTTGTATTGCAGTCATCGTCCTCCCATTTGCGTATGCAAATCATGTGCTGTGTATTAATTTCTTCGTAGCTGTTGATTTTTCCTTGCGAACCACTTAGTGCACATCTATAGTCACATTTTCATCAAACCCTGCTTTTGGCGCAATGTCGCCAACATTCCTGCTGTTGGCGCAATGCCGCCAACTTGCACTTGACGCTAACCTTTCGCTCAGGTTCAGAAGACTTCCAAACGAACAGTGCTTCGATACCCGAAGTTTCCCGGAGGTGAGTTTTCCGTCTTATTTTTTTTTCGTTTCGCCCACATTTTTCAATCCCGTTCCGCCATTGCTTGGGCGTTTAAGTTACCGTAGCGCGCGCGGGTGTCGATGGCGAAGCTTTTCCGAGCGGTTTCTAAGGCTCTTGACGACCAGTACCTTAGCTTAGGTCGTTTTGAGGTAATTGTGAGCGTTTCAACTTTTTCTTCGAAATTGTTTTGAAATCTTGCAAGTTCCGAATTTTGTCTGTGCAAGTTTTTTGAGTAAATCCTGCTGAATGTTGATTTAGCGAAAGTTGAACAGATCGTAATAATCTTCCAAATACCATGATGCCTGCTAAGCCATCAGCAGCATTTCGAAAACGAACTTTTCTATGTGAAAATGCTGATCTATGCTTTATCTCTGCGAACGTGCAAATGCAGTTCGAGTCCCGGGGGCCTGAAGCGCGCGGCATCAAAGCGCCCAAACCCCCCAAGCCTTTGCCGCGCCCGAGTCCACAACTGGGAAATACCCAACAGTGCGAGTAGCTGTTTGTTTCGCGGCTGGTGTTGCTGCTGCTTTTTGGTTTATGATGTCACAGAGCTTCTTGTCCGCAACGTTTCCGAAGCGACCGCGCTCGCGAACCTTCTAGAAATAGTTGTCCGCGCGCGAATTTGAGTGTTTGTAACGAAAAGGTCCACGGGCGGAGCCTGCTACGCTTCGTCGAGAACCAATCAGAGGCGCGAAGAGGATTATCGCCGACGTTTCACGCCGCAATCGCAGTCTTTCGCGCTGTTTTGCAGGAGTTGGACAAAGGTTGCGGCGCTGCGCAGCTGCATCTATCGCCATGCGCCATTTTGTTCTGTCTAGTCGCGTTCTTCCTGCCTCGATTATCGAGGTAGCGCCGGTTGTGGAGCGACTTGGTCGAATGCGGCTGATGAGCGTGCGCGGATAAGGTGCGGATGGCCAGACTCAGCGCATTTCGCGGGGAGTGCACTGAGTGAAAAAGAAGGGCGGCTGTTCACCGAAATGCTATTTGCTCCTTCTGAAAATACGAACTCGTTTTTCTTCCATCGCCGGTTGAACATCTTGAAGCCTGCGCAGCGAATTAGACTTTTGGAGAAGCAGAGAAGCTGTTTTGCAACACTATCTTTCACGTCGCCTGTCACAGTTCTATCACCTTTTCGCGAAGCGTGCGATTTTAACCTTGTTGCTTGTTTTGCCTTCAAAAGTGCTGTTCTCGACTTGCGGGAAAGTGTCGCGTATCTTACTCGGAAAACCGACAGATTTCCTCGAACGAATGTAAAAAAATGTCGAGGTTTTTCCAGTTTTGTGGAAGAATCTGCAGTGCAGCTTTTTTCAGGAAGGCATTTTGTTGCTGACACTTGCCGTAAGTTGTAGCGGGAAAGTGTTCGAAATCCGTTCACCATTGCGTCATCCTTGCGTCATCCTGCTGTTGCAACCGCCAATCGTTCTGTTTTCTCATGCGAGAGCATCTGTGATTTTGTGCAAAGAAATAACACTGCAATATAAGTGGCAGTTACCGTTTTAGCCGCAGTAAAACCAGTGTTGAAACATCGGTACACACGTAGCAGTTTGCTTGATTCTTAGTTTATCGCCCAGTCTTTCCACGTCTGCCCTGTTTGTGTTATCCTCGCGCGTGTCGCAGCGAATCAGTGTCTCCGTTGATTTATCTTCCTGTCACTTTCTTTGCACTACACTAGTATGGACACTCGCTAAACAAGTTTGCTTGTGCGCGATCGTTTGCTACAACCTTTTCAGATTTTATCCCTGTTGCAGTTCTGTCAGTGTCTTAATATTTTCGAAATTCTATTCTTCCGTTGCAAAAACTCACACGGTCAGAGTTCCTTCCCCCCCACGGGCTAGAGTGGTCCGCGCGACTTGCAATAAATTTTTATGCCGAGTTTTTGCGAAAACGCATCAGAAAATTTCGATTTCCGTACAAAAGCAACTCCGCAAAGTGTTGAAACGGCGTTTCTGAAAAAGCAAACAACTGAAAAGTTCTCAGCTTCTCGCGACACCGTTGAAGAACTTCGGTCGCTTTCGCGCACTAGTTCCGTCGCAAGACGTTTGTGAAGGGCCCAGTAGTTTTTTTTCGTAACATATCTCTTTGCAGATCGTGAANTTTTTCTCTCTCTGTGTGTTGTTTGTGCCATCTATATTTCAACTTCCACAAACCGTTTAAAACTACTAAATATTAGTGGTTGGCATTTGACCCGCCAATTGAAAATCCGTTTTACAGAGCAATTTAAGAGACTGCGCAGAATTTCGACAAACCTAAATGTTGGCGATGCTCCGACAACTGAAAATCTGACCCCCAGCCAGCATCAGACAAAGCATGTGTCTGTTGCTCACAGTCGAGTACGTCGAAAAACGGCCGAACATTTTTTGCGCCATCCAAGTGAAACCACGTCTATCCGGACGCCATCCTGTCGTGTTAACTCATAAGGAACACTTTACACAACAACTCAACGTCTGTTCAAGTTTGGTCGGGAATGATCAGCTTTCAGGGTTACTTCGATGATTTCTTGACAACACAACTGTGAAGCGCTGGGGTAGAAGTTGGGCGCTCTGCTCACCCAACTTACCCGCCCCAAATGTTTTTTTCGGCGAGCATTCGGCCGCGGTAACCGGATCCTCAGATCGAGCAGTGTTCGCCGTCCATTCGCTCCAGCGGTTTGCATGCCGTCGCGCTCTTTTGCTGTGATAAGCCTTCGCGCCTCGCACTTATGCTACTGTCTCTGCCCGAGCGCCCCTCTGGCCCGAACTCACCGCTTGCCTCTGATTGCTGCGATTTTGCTGACATGAAGTTGCCCCTCAAGAGACACGACGCAGTCGAGTGCTCCCCCTTATTTCCGAATCGTGTTACCACTCCCCGTCCCTACCTGACTCGCGCCGTTTTGCTGACTGTGTTGTTAAACCGAAATGTTTGTAGTCCGGGGTTCCCACGCAGTATTGAAAAATTATTGAATTGTGAAATTGGTTTTCAAGACCTTGAAAAAGTATCGAATTTGGCCAAAATGTTCCCGAGGCATTGAAAAAGTATGGAAATTCCAAATTCAGCTATTTTTTATTCATTATTTTGTCATCTGCCGCTGATGACAGTTTCGCAAAGTTTTTTCATTGTGGTCCTTGAATAAAATTTTGGAAAAATGAAGGTAACTGATGGTATTTAAGTTTTTCAATTTAGTTTTGAAAAGGTATGGAAAATTGTTTTTGACAATGTGTGGGGACCCTGGTAGTTCTTGGATCGCACTCGAGACCAGGAAGTTGACGGAAGGTCAACAATCGCACGCAACATCATTCGGAAATTTCGAAACAAATGTTAAGACTAAGTGAAAAGTTTCCCCTAAACCTGTTTGCTGACCCCGAAACATCAAAGGCTTGTCGCGCTGTCTAGGTTCGCCAAGTACCAAATGATCTTCCCTGTAAAACTTGCCACGTAACCCGGACTCCAAGTTTCTCCAGATCTACCTGTGGTGGCTGGCATGCCTGTAGCCCGGGTGGCATTCGGTGGCACTAGCTGCATTCGGGGGCACTGACCACCGAACTTTACTTTGCCCAGAAATATTTGTTTCAAAGATATAGCGAGAACAAAAATCCTTTCCCCCTAAATATGTACTTTGCACCCCCAAACCTTAAAACCTGTCTACGGGCCCTGGTAGCTGGGATGCCACACACGCAGCATCCGCCATGAGCTGATCGCAAACCACGTGACTGAAGCCGCGAAACTTCAACACGCGACGTTCGCATACGTGCGCTTACCTTGCTTGCTGTTCATTTGCACTTGCGTTTTGTGCTGGGAATCGCTCGATCTCTGTGTTTGCGCTTGCGACTGATTAAAACAAGAGAGTGCAGTGTGCCAGTGACAAGGTCAAAGGTCAATCGCTCCTTCCATTGCTTTATGTGCAAGACACTTTCAAGTACGGCGTAACACTCGTCACAAAATCGCAAATCGGCAAACATAAAATAAAAGTCATCTATGCAAAGCTTTCGGAAAGGTTGCAAACACTCTTAAAACCACTGATACGAAATGGGTTAGTTGATCACAGCAACTGTTATTAGAAAACAATCTGGAGCTGCAGGACCACCCACAGCTCTTTTACTCAGATCCTGCAAGCTAGGCTCCAGATAACTACTGCACAGCAAACCAAACACTGTATAGAGCGTCTACGTCGCAAAAAAAGAAATAAATTCCACTGCAATCCCCGAAGAAACTGAAGGCTGGGTCGAGCCTGAACAATAATGTGCACATTGACGAGAGATTGTAATAGGAATACTGGGGTTGTTCAAAATAAGTTTTCGAAGCGACATGCATTTAAAAATCGTATACCATTTCATTTTGTGTGATTTAAGTATTTTTGTGCGTGTGTGAAAATTGCCTTTGCAGCAATGGAACTGTTGATTTCGTTTGAATGCGAAACGCAAGATGGACGTTGCCCCAAGATTATCGATCCGTTTCATCATCAGATAAGCACATATGTTCATAATAGTCTCCGACCCAACCCAGCCAGACGAACCACACGCGGGGTCAACACTACATGGTTGCTTAGCTACGGCGTTGCGATGAAGACAAAGTTAACGCATTTACATGAAGGTATGGAGGCTGCCTCGGCGAAAGTGACACAAATGAGCTCGACATGGGAGACGATAGCACGTTGTCAGTGGCAACGTGACAAATAGAGCAGTGACGTGGACGAAGGTGACGACAGCGGTGAAAGACGTCATTTCCGGTGCGATGACGAAAGATGACTTTTTGATGAGAATGGCGATGAGCTTCCCACGCGTGCGGTTCAAATCACAGTGCACGCGAGACTGACGAAAAACAAGAAGATCGCTGATTACAGCCCCCCACCCCCCTTATAGCAAAGTGATCCTTGACCCTCTGTGTGCAGTTAGTCATCCAAGGCGCAAAGGAGGGCAGTACCCCGTTTGATCCAATGCGACTCGGGTCGATCCGAGGGAAGTCGGATGGCGAGCACGTAGTTGGTTGAATGGCCTGTTGTGGACAGCGTTCCTTTTCTTTCGCTCGTCTTGTAGACAGGGCAGTTGTAATCTTTTCCTGCGTTGAGATAAAAACGCTGCAGTGTCAGCACTTGATGCAGCGCAGCGAAAATTAAGCCAAAGTTGTTTTTCGAAGGACGAAGTAAGAAGACAGTTCAACCTCTCAGCGGTTGAACCACAACCGTCGCCAGAAAGTCTTCAATAAGGGGGCTTCACGTTTGTGCAGAGGGGCTTGTCATGCTAAAATTTGGCAAAACCTCCACTGATTCATAGTATTTCGTATTTTAATTTGGGAGGCTTGGAGTTTGTTTCGGGGGGCAAAGCCCCCCGTGGCGACAGGATCCAAGCTGCCTGCACCGATATTTGGTGCAAATGATTGACGTGAAAAAGAGATGATGCGGTTGTAGTTGATGCCACGCTGGAGTTGAGTTTGGGATAAATGAAAAACTCTTTTTGATTGTGGTTTTAGCGACGGCGATTGGTAGCAGGCAGAAGCCTGAAATTTGCTTCTTGCCGGGCCGGTTGAGGTGAACGCCCTTGCCCAATGAACGCTACGACGATTCAATCACGTCGTCGACCTCCCAACCTTCCTACTGAGAAGCGAACACTCTACCACTGAGCCAATAACCTCCCAAAAAACTCTTGCCTTGTTTACCAGGTTGGCAAAGCGACTGTTGGTGAAAATCTTTCATCCGGCCACTGACTCCGTCAGATTTGTTGAGCAACACCAATTGGTGACGTCTTGTGAGACGATTCGGATGAACCCAGCTATTTTGAACTTTCGCCCAGATATTTAGAGCTTATTTCAGTCGCTACGTTGGCGAAATAAGAGAGGATGTATTTTTACCTGTCTTGATATTCTCCACTCGGTTCGGCTTCAACCATATGATCGGAACTGTGTCGAACAAGGTCTTCGCGAACTGCTCTGCCAGGACTCCCCTGGAATCGAATAGCAAGTGATGGAAACTCAATGCTTCCAAGCAAGGATTTTAACTCACAACCTCGGGAACGAGGCCTGAGCGTCTTTACGAAGCACAAACATCGACGCACGAAAACAGAAAAAGAAGACAACAGTTCCTGCAGTATCAATTTTCACGGTGTGTAGCAGGAAGGCCCAATACTTTTATAGCTTCACCTTACAGAAGACAAAACATGCACGAACTGATGTAAATAACAAACAGATGAATGGAACGAACGCGTAACATTCGTCGACATAAGGCTGTTAGTTGGTAAATACGTTGAGGATCGATTTCACAAAAATAAGAGATGGCTTTTTCTTCGAATTTGTAAGAAGTCATACTTATTCCTCATCAAGTTTTTTCTTACGAGCGTCTGTTCCAAACCAGCTAAGTAAGCAGCAAACTACTGTTTTCTTTCGAATAAAGTATCAGGACGCCACCGCATGAAGCTCACGGTGTGTGCGAAGCTCATGTTTCAGTTTGAGACAAGACCAGAGGCAGTGACGTACCGTTGACGTAAGACGCGCACCACGTGTGACGCTTCATCGAACCTGCCTGGTCGTGTCTTTTACGGACAATGAAGGCTATGATGGCGCAAGTGAAACGACTTGCACATAGGAATACGTGAGCTTGGTGCAAGTTCTCTCTGGAAGGTGCTCGTATGTTGCAAACTTAGCTGAAAGAGTTTGTGACTAGCAAAGTTTACGGACAGCAGATGCTGACACCTTTTGTTGTCAGTTTTCCGCAGGATCACGTGTTCGAGGATATCGGAAATAGCTGCTCATTTCTAAATCGTGAAAGACCAAATCACGTGTGTCGGAGTAACTTTCCGAACGATGGTTTGGGCAGTTTGACTTGTTCTTTTTCCATGCTTGAACCACTGTGTTTTGTCGCTCTATGCTAGGGTGTGAACGGCTCTGTCGCATTGGTAGATAGCAATGCTTTTCCTTCTGGGCTGTCAGTGGAAGGTTTCTTCAATTTGAAAATAGACTTAACCAGGTTTTTTTTAAGGAAAATGTTAGGGACCCGATTTCTTTGATTCTAGGGACCCGATGACAATTTTCGCTGATTCTAGGGACCTGAATCGGGTCCCTAAAACGCCTTCAAAACACCCTGAGTGACTTAACGCAAATACTCGGGCAAAAGACTGTGAGTCATTTGCTTGGATATCTCACTTTTTTGTGCGGGACACCACGAAAGGTGAATTTCAATTTAACAAAAGTCACGCTTTCAAGTCTGGTTACGAGGTGCGGGGGAGGCTTGACGTTTTTAAGTTGCGCAAATGTGAACTAAAGAAGTGGATCGATATTTAGACCAAGAAAAAATTGTTTACACAACACTTAAAAAGTCGGTATATCGGAAAACATTAAGTCAAGCTTTTGTTTCGATAAACGGCTCCATTTGGTTTTCAAAGCTATGTCTGTTCGTCCAAGATACACTGCTTTAAAATATATTCGTCGTTTGTACCGAAACTGGTCTCGAAAATCACTGCCATTTACTGTCGACATGACCAGAGAATAGGCGAGCTACTCGTGACGGAAGACGAAACTCATGTGGTGGCGGTAACATGTTTACGCAAAGCTGAATAAAAACCTGGATATAAAAATTCTACCTCCGAAAAAATTTCTGAGTGCAGGGCAATAACAGTGTTAAACGACCACGCAAGCAACCTAGCATGCCGATCGTTTAAAATTTGTTATTTTCCTATTCGTGTTTTTGTAGAAAAATGTTATTCTGTTATTTTTGAGTTGAAAAAATGAAATTTTACCATGGTTGCCCTTCCCTGGAAAAATGCTTTTGGTCACCACCTGGAAAAAAATCCTTCCGACGCCCATGGAGCTGTCATGGACTTTTTTCTGAACCTTGAATCTCTTCTGACCGTCAAGAACAAAATTTTCGTGGCAACTAACACCAACAAGCCTGGATCTTACGTTCAAAATACACTACAAAGGAACGTAAAAGTAAATTTCGACCGAATTATCGCTAAGTATCCAACCACAGCTGGTGAAGCTTACAAGCAAAGGCGTAACCGGGGGGCATGCCTCACAAAACCTTTCTAGCGTATCTTCTCGTTTTGTGCTTTAAGAGGCGGTGTCCGAAACAAATCACTGTTGTTCGCTTAAAGTCCAAATATTTGCCCACCCAACAACAATTTTGGGCTGGCTACGCTACTGCTAACAACTGAACCTATTTCAACCCAACCTCTTCCGATCCCAGCGTGCTCCATCCAGAAAGAGGCCATGAACATAAACACCGTCAGCCGGAGCGTCTTCGTCGGTCTCGTCGCACGACAGGACTTCGAACTCGAAGTCGAGCTTGTCGATCGGGATCGTGTACTTCCGCGCGTAGTTCTGCCGCGCTCCGGTCAGGAAAGCTTGCGTGAAGAAGAAGCCGGATATCCAGAACACGACTGGTTTGCCGTTCTCGTACCAGTCCTGGACGCGTAAATGGTTTTCACTCAAGCTCAGGGTTNCNNCACGAAAACGTTTGACATTTAACTGGCCAAGGTAGATCTGACACGATTTTCCATGAAGAAAATGCACAGATGAACAAAAGTAAAGAAAAACTGCGCGAAATTGAAATTTGTCAGGTATGCTGACCCCAGTGTGAGCAAATAGGGTATTTATTATTGAGCAAGTCAACAGTGTTTGCCGTTATAGTAAAAAACTCGACCAGAGCATAGAAAAAAAACAATATATTGGGCTTTTCAGTCAAACACGTCTGTATTTGAATCTGTGAAATCGGAAACGATTAAGTTGCTGGATCAGACCGAAAACGTCATCACATCTAATATGCAGCCAATCTAACGTACTATTACGAAAGCCCTGCGCAGGTTTTAGTGCAAAAAAATTTAAAACGAGTTGAAGCAAGAATTGCGAGTTCGCACTTGAAGGAACTTGAGCCGGGCAAGGAAGTTGCTGACGTAGCTTCCCAAAGGCTTCAGGTTCGGATATGACTTCTTCATCCACAGCTCTGGTACTTTCCCGATCAGGAGACTGCCGGCGACCTTCTCGAGCTCGGCGTTCATAACGACGAGACCCTTGATCGCTTTGCGAAGGTTGATCAGCGTGGATCGGATTACGCGGAGAAGGCTGGAGGAGGAAATCATGTAGTGTCATCGCGAGAGCAAAGCTTCTAAGCAAAAGCTTGAGAATCTCGGTGGTTTGTTTGTATCACTGAGATTGAAATGATCGCCAAGTTCAGGGAAAACAAAATGTGGTTGAATTAGCAACAGTTGAGCGAAAGTGCAGGCCGCTGTGGAAAGTGCGACACCGAAATACACAACAGAACTGGGTTAGAGCGATAGAAACAGCTCGGCAAAAAAAAACANAACCACTTAGGGTCGTTGAAACAACACGGACCTGGAATTTCTTGGTGATCAACAAATATACGATTAAAGTTCACTGTTAATCTTTCAGATGCGCAAAATAATTGGTATGCATTTGAACGACATTGAAATGTTGTGATTTTAATAAGAACAAAAACAAACCGACTTTCTAAATTTTTTTTCCATTTTAAACTCAAGTGAATCAAGCTTCAGATATGAGAACGCAAAGCATCGGAATCGAATAAAACAGGTAACAAAAACTTTGAAGAGCGTACTGCAGCTGACACTCAAGCCGCACACGCAAACCCGTGTTGATTAGTAGCAGCAACAACAACACAAAACAAGCAGCTGGCAGCACACGTGCAAGCATGGCGGCGGGGCCAACCGGCATCCGGAAACATTTGANCGAGAAGTTACTTGCTACGTACGAGGCATCACCAATCGACTAGCCCTTGCGACAAAGAAGAAGAACACTGTAAGCGCGCTGAACGAAGTCCCGCCGCATGACTGACTCACTTGTTGAACCGCTCCATTTCTTGCACCAGCACAGTGTTCATGCTCTCCTCGTACAGAACGGGGTACTTCTCGAGCGCCGCTTCGACGTCGTAATCGGAGGGAAGCTTGTTGAGGATGTCGAGCGCGATCTCGTTCAGGGCGTCGTCCGTCTTCCCTCCTCCTCCTTCCGACTGAATAAGATGCAAACGGTCAGCATGAGCACAACTCCTGGTTGACGGGGTGAAGTTGGTGGTTCCAGCGATCCTTCCGAGAATAAAACTCGTTTTATTAGACGCGACGAAGCTTGCTTGCCGATCTTGGGTCATATCACCGTTTTCTTTTGAGCGGGTCTACAGCAGACAGCTGGGCTGGAGCTTAGGAGACGCAAACACGTTGATGTTGGTTAATGCTGGCTAGCTGCTGCAGAGGTCCAATCCACAAATTGCGTATTTGTTCGGCGGCTTTTACGAGCTCACGCATTCAGGATTGGCCAGACCGCAGGGAACACAAATATCGCTCACAAACACTTTCCCGGTTTGAGTATTTTCAACTGCAAGTGCTAGCAACGAAACACAAAAATAACGATGCATATTCGAGTCACCGAAGCACAATTGACGGTAAGAGAAGG
>JGI24021J15306_10003194_pt1 | contig 18343 bp, 12 predicted proteins | sample Ectturendosymbi1_FD_15306 | JGI IMG/M metagenome (IMG submission 15306)
GGGGACATGCGGGAACAATGCACCGAGAAGTCCCAACAATGTCGCAACTACATTCTTCAGTGCAGTACATTTGCTCCCGAAAGACCTTAGGTTCGTTCAACATGTGGCGCCAAACTTGTTTCTTGCCCCGGGCGCCATCTAACCTCGGTGCGCCCCAACAGAACAACAGTTTGAGCTTTTTCAAGTTTTCAACCTTCTTTCAAACCCAGCACGGCATGGCAGGCTCACTGCCCACAAGAATAGCAAGATCGGTCAACTGCTCCTGTGTTGAAGGTTTTGGAAAAGCGGAAGAATTTTTATTTGAAAAAAGCAATTCGAAACGTTGCTCCGTTTCCACGCGTTCAAAAACAAGCATAAAACACGAAATTTCATCGCAAAAACTTGACAATAGTTTTCGATATCAATCGGAACAGTGCATGGAACGCGCGACGCCGAAAGGTCGAGTCCAACCTGTTGTAAAAATAACGAGCGATGGCAGAATATTGCGAAAAAGAAAAGAAAGAGTGACGTAAACCACCAGAACTACGAACTGTTGTTGCAATGACGTAACTACCAATATATACTATGAATAGTTTTCGATGGTCATGCAAGGAATCGCGTCCCCATTGCGGCAACAACTTGCAAACGCTCGATTCCGGAACGCACCCAGTCCCAAACACCGCAATTACAGGATCCAAGCAGGATTTCCGAAAGCATTTCCACAAGACACCAGCTAATGTCGCTTTGCTTTCCCAGACCTGGTGGAGACGCCATTGCTGGTGTCGTGGTCAGGATCGTTTTTTTTTTCTGTTGAAGAAATAAAACATGTTCGGAAATGATTTAAAACGCACCATGAGCGCCTTTCGCAATGGAAGCCTCTCAGCGGGCGACCGTACAGTCAAGGGTGATGGGGGTGCCAATCAAGGTTTGTGCACCAGACTTTCTCATGCGTTGCGCAACTGAGTTAAAAGAACCACAACCAAGCATTTCCGAAAACACTGCGAGCTTTTGCTTGATATCATTACGCGAAAAATGTTGATCACCTGGCGTAGCGTTATAAATAAAAGGTGCACCTTTCGGTCCAGTCAGTGCTCTGCTTGTGCAGCTGATCTCTATTTGCGGCTGGACATTCGTGGAAGGAAGTTTTGCCAGAACCTTTTGCGGCCTTGCAACGTTGCATATATTGCAAGTTGAAATACCAGGCAAATGACGTAAGGACCGCATTATAGTGGCAAACTTATTTGAAGCGCTGCGGAATTGTGAAATTTAGAGACGGAATCATGTCACAATAGCGATCGTAGGTCCAATAACGTGAATAGATAAAAACCAACCACGGTATGCCACACACACCGTTGACGCACACTGTCAACCTCGCACTTTATGAAAACTTGCTGAATCCGCATTGGAATATATGGCCATTTACCTGAATTACGAGTATGTCACACGCTTGCAAACCCGATACCAACACTACCAGATGAAAAATGTGTTGATTGTGCTGTGCGAGGAAAAAAGACCAGAGTTCTTAAAAGCAGACAGTCAAAATACACACATACGAATTAAAAGACGGATTGTTCCAACAGAGCACAAAATTAAACTCACGAGATTTCTTTGATGGCTTGGGTTTGACCATTGACAAGTTGGCCGTCTTCTTTTTCACCATCTTTTCCTCTCTGCTGCGACGCAACTGAAGCTGAATGTACGACCACATCAGCCATACTTGCATTATGCTTATGCTAGACAAGCAAACCATTCTGCAACGATAAAAACAAATTCAAAATTTATGTTTCAAATACTGCTTTTGCATTACAAGGAATGAAACGGCAACCGGACAACATGTCTTATTTGAGTTGCTCTGCATGAGCATCAGGAAAGTAAAGATCAAAGATAATGAAGCGGGAGGTGGTTGGGTTATCAGTGGACTACTGACCTGACGAAGAACGAATTGAAACATCCTTCGGAAAAATCGACGCCCTGATTTTCTTCCTTCGATAAGCCGAACCAAAAAGCGACAATGGCCACGACCAAAATAACGAACCTCACAACCGGAAACAAAATCTTCCACACAGAAAATCTGCAAGAAATATATAATAGTTGAAATCATCTAAGTCCAAAAATGCCAATGATCTGATTGCTACCGCTGATGTGACGATGACAACTGCCTGCAAATCGACAAACAATGAATGTTAAAAATTCACGTGTCATGGTCTGACCGTCTTACGATTGAAATTCAGCAAACTCTTCAATAAGCTAGGCGTTAGAAGCATGGGTACCCGCAAGCGTGAGCAATATGAAATGCTTGGTTCCACGAAAGGTTTATGCTTTTCAAACTGCAAACACACATATTGCGCACTGGTCATATTTTGCTGGGGTCCATGAACCCTTACGAGTCTGTGTTTTTTAGGAGGTCCGTAAACCAAAATCAAATCAAGAAAATCCGCTAGTTTTTATCCGCCAATTTGGGCTATTATTCCGGTTAATTGCACCACAGCTGTATTCTGACATGTTCAGGTTGCAAGTCGACTGACCCTTTTTATTTGATTTTGGTGACGGCAATTGGCGGCAGGTGGGTAGCCTGAAATTGCTTCTTGCCAGGGTGGTTGAGGTGGTCACGCTAAGAAGCAACCTAATCTAATTTTTCAATAATCGAAAAACGTTGACTTGGGTGCAGTGAAAGGGATCTGCAACATCAAAAAGTTTGAAACGATAACGCTTTTCAAATTATACGTTCATCGTTTGTGCCCGCCACGAAAGAATTGCAGCGCCGGCACCCACCTCAAAACGACTGATACTTTACAGAAGGACACTAATGTGGGAATGTGTTTCCTACAACCACGCTGTTTTAAAGTTTCACACAAGCTTCCAAAGCAACTATGAATATTGGCTGTACCTCAAATACTGACACGCTAGTTATTATCCACGGGGATTTGCTTTTTTTATACATAACCGAATAAAACAGTATCATACCCACTTTCTTTACACAAAGAACATATACGAAAAGGAAGTCAGTGATAACTTCTCACTGTAAATGCCGGAATCTTGCGCAAATTGGGTTTGGCGTATGCAGCTGACGCGTTACTGTTACTAGTTCGCGCATTGGTTTGTGCAAAATCAAGTAGCTTATGAACATAGTTTCTCTAAAACGTTGCCATTGTCTGCCTACACTCCGTATTTGCATTTCATGCGCTTGTTGAACAATTTAAGAAACACAATAACGAGAGTAATCAAACACGAAACCACAAATTGAGACAGTTACTGTTAGCGCTTTTTTGAACGAATTTCTCGAATTGAGCTTTTGTTTCGGCGAGTGTTTGATCTGATGGCTTTGCTAATTCCAGAAGTCTCACCAGACCAAACCCTCGTAACATCGCTGACAATGGATGCAACGTAAAAACAAGTGTTGTTTTATTTACGCGACGTGCCATATGTAATGAATAAGAGCAGTTCGCTACAATTGACAAAAGCGAACATACCCAAAAGTCGACATTTCACTCTTATCCGCGAAGTAAGCCAGCCGTGAAGCATGGAAGACAGCCTCGGCAAGGTAGTGCAAAGCCAAAAGAGCCTGACATATCCTCCACATGCTGAAAAAGACAAAGAAAGATAAAAAACAGGGAAGAACAGAGGGATCTTTGTGCGTTACGCAGCATATGAAACCTGCGAAGGACCCATGCGCTACTTATTCTTTGCAAAAATTAGACTCTCAGTCTCAACCGTTAGAACGTTCGTTTTCTCCCGCTATCTCATGCCAAGAAATGTTTTTTCGTGAGTTATTCTCAAGCAAGTCAACGTTTCAAAGAACATTGGAACACCGACTGGCTGCACACGTCGGAAGCAGTTAAGTTTTGTCGATGTTCAGTAGGATTTAGCCTTCATTTCAAGTAGAACAGAAGAAAAGGCATACGAATAGGTTTGCAACATTCCAAAAGTACAAAGCCATTTCAAGGGAGACTCACTTAAGAACGTATGCTCCAAGAATAAAGACCAAATGTAAGGTGTAATACTGCACACGAACTGGTATTTCCTCTTTTCGCGCTTTTTGGAAGTACAGCTCCGGATACATGTGGATCCAATAAGCCAGCTGCGGTGGTACAAATGCGTGAGAGGTAAAGAAAAACAGACGCCGGTTCCGCAGTCCGAACCACGCAAATCGATAACGCAAAACTTAATACGAAGTGCACTAGGTAATTAACCAGATATCAATCGTACGTCCCTGTTTGTTTTCTCCACAACCGTATCAAACTCAGAAAAACTCTTAGACGCTTGTCTGCCTTCCAATTATATAGCATAATAGCATAGAGGCCCACAATTCAATAAAATGAGGTATTTAATATGGTACTTTCAACAAAAATATTAATTGAATTTCAGTGGGATGGCAAAGTCGGCCATCATGAAAACATTTTAATTATACAGTTGCGATTTCCTGGCTTGTCCATGGGAATGTCATTCCTATGGGACTCCCATGGGACGGGATGGGATAGGCATAAATTGCTACGGGATGGGAATGGGAAAGATAAATATGTCCCATGGACAACCCTGGCGATTTCCATCAATTGATACTGAGCTCGGGTGTTTTAGACATATCTAATTTGTCTAACCTAAGCGATAGGTTATGTCATGGTGAGGGTTGGACTTGAGTTTGATCACCACATTTCCAATGCCCTATATGGCGACATCCACAAAAAATTTAACATGCCAAAACGCTGCGACGGCTTGAACTACGATCGTCTTAAGTCGTACACGTCAGTAAGTCAATCGTTTCACTTAGAATATCTACGACACTTAATACTAAATTTTGCAAAAACAGGGATCTGTCAGACTCCTGAAACCAAATACACCAACAGATCTATAATCAGGTTTTTTTGAGGAAAATGTTAGGTACCCGGTATGGACCTGTAGGGACCCGATTTCTCTGACTCTAGGGACCCGAATCGGGTCCCTAAAACACCTTAAAAAAAACTACTATAATCCTTTTTTTCCAAGCTTTGGCAGGTCGAAATTACTTTTTGTAATCTCTTTTTGTCAACAACGTGTCTCAAACGTTGCTTTTAGATTGGCCGTACAAAGTTGACACAAGAGCAGACAAGCTGGAAATTTCCCAGTCGTTTCTACACTAAAGCTTCACCTACTTATCCACTATTTGTGGCCTTAAATTATTTTAGAAGAAAACAACGTTCGTTCGGCCATCTCCATCTGGCAAGCCACACGTCATGTGCACTGCATTTGGAAGAGCGACGAACAAACCGCTTCTTCGCAAACAAGGGAGTAAAGTGACGTCACAGGAAAAAAATGTAAAAAACGGTACATCGTTTCGACAAGCAAACGATCAAAAGCACGTAGTTATATACCTGTATTAGCATGAAGAGCTTATTTTCCCAAGACATGATTGCGTGCGGATATCCTTCCCACAGAAAAGCCACATTAGTAATGAATTCATTCTGAAAAAGTATACGGGTAAAACACGGCATAATAATCAACAGTCCATGCAGCACGCTTTGCTAACAAGACTGCGATGTTGGCATGTTGACGTAATATCAATGTCGTTTGCAAACTAACTACAGAAACTACAGATGCCTGTTCCTTGTTCCCAAGGTAAACAGGCAGGTTTTTCGCCGTAAGTAATGGCAGCACATTCTCATTGTATCACTTCAAATACTATGTAAATAGCAGCGTGGTTTTAGCCGCTAAACAGGAATTAATGTTTTGAATTAATGCGTAAAACTAACTTTCTAACTTTGCGCTTTATCAAAAATGCTATTTCAGGCCGCGTCCCGCATGACCTGAAACTTTGTACCGATCTTTAAACTCCGCTGTAGCAACGGTCCAGTCACATTACGCCAATCACGAGCATGTTTTGGGCATCAGGGGTTAAGTAACTGGCTGGTGTTCCTGGAGTTCGTCTTTGTGGACATTGACGTGACATGATCCAACTTTAATAAAAGTGTCTGAAGGGATGCGCTCACCGATCACCAACTCTACATTAATTAACACATTGTAGCACGTTGCACTACTACGATTTTAAAGTTCTTTTAGTGACAGGGAACAGATTGTAGAACCTCAAATAAATGTGCCCAAGCATAGCAAGTAATAATTGCGATACTGCATTTATTTTTCACAACTTCACACAACGTTACATGAAAAGCAGTGGATTTATAAAGCATGTAGTATTTGAAGCGACGACACCATTTTATCGCACTTCTCAGCAACTTAAGACTCCTGTCTCGTGCCTTTCTTTACAAGATTTTCATCCAAAATGCCGGGTTTGCGCGACGTAGCGCATTTTACACAGTGTAAGCAACCCCAATTTCAGAAAACTTCACAAGAATTTGTCAATTCCTAACCGATATCACACGCTAGCGAATCTATTCCTGCACGCCCTAGAAACCCATCAATAAAGACACCTTACTTTTTACTTGCCTAATCACTCGAACAAAGAGCCTTTCATTCGGTTCGCTACATTTAGTAAATCCAACACCATGGAAACACCAGACGGTGGCCTTTGCTTTTCGATTTATATTTTGCATGGTGCGAAGTCACCGCTTATCCGCTGTTTGCGCGAGCAATTCTCAGCAATGCGTTCGTAACGTTTTGTAAGCGCCTGTACCGCACGCAATTATATGGAACTCACCCGGATAAGAAGATGAATAGACCAGCCTGCTGAAGCAGCACAGAACACAAGCAACTGGCCAGATTCACTGAACTTGCTATTCTTGGTCTTTGACAAATGAAGCTTCTTAGAAACTTTCTGCAAATACAAACGCAACTTTGAAAAAGGAAAGCAACGCAAAAGCATTGCTTAACAGCTGCAAAAGAACGATGTTGTCCTACACCACTTTCACTTTTAAACACGTGACTTGAGAAAGTCCTCAACCGATAGTTTGTTTTTGTGAGGTAACGTTTGTGAAATATGATGCTGCACCCTAGTTGTAAGCATGCTGAGCTGATGCAATCAGGTGGACTATGAATGTGTTTAAAAAACATGATCATTAAGACAAGTACAGTGCGAAAATACGCACTGTTGTAGACGCTCAGAACAGAACACAATATCATCTCAAGTTATTGATTTATTATTTTCTTGTTTTGTTTAATGAACAAGACCTGAACACACTCAAACAGGCATTTGGGGTTAACACGTTCGCATGACACCGGGTGTATCATGACCAAAAGATAATTGTACACTACTCGGAGTTGAAAGAGCAAAATGTGCAAGTGGGTGCATCTGCATCCTTTTGAACCTTACTTCCAGAAGGTCCACTACTTATTAGTTATTACTTATTAGGTAAAGGGACAAAAATGTGTTTTCTAATTTTCGCATTTGTCATTTTCTAACGCGCTTGCCCGATAACTTATTATGGAGCATGTGTGCAAATAATGATTGTAAGAAAAACCAGAACCGTTGCCAGAAAGTTTTCAATAGGGGGGCTTTGCGTTTGTGCAGGGGGGATTGAAATTATAAAATTAACCAAAACTCCACTTATTTATAGTGTATCACGTTTCAATTTGGGGGCGCTTGGAGCTTTGTTTGGGGGGCTAAGCCCACCAAAGACCCCCGGAGCGACGGTACTGAGAAAAACGTTAGTTGTGTAATTTGCAACGAGGTTTGAGTCTTGAACCTTCCTAGATTTTTGCGAATTCACTGCGACGGCCATGGTCGCAGATAGACAGTGCTGTACTAACTAATGGTTGCCCGTCTTTAGGAAATCCAAGGACTTCCGCTTGCGTTTTCTCGTAAGTACGTGTAAATAACGAGAGAAGATAAAACTTAAGTTCAGCAACGTAACTGACAGTGAATTGAACCAAGGATAGAACTGACGTTTACCGAACTATGTAAAAAGTGTTGCGGGGCCCGTTTGAAGTAGGCCAGAACGAAGCACTATGTAAAGCGTATTGTATCCACAGTAAAACAGCTTTGTAGAGAAATATATCCATCTGGGCGGTCAGCGCATACAAAATGACGCAATGAACCGACGGCATTCAGAATTATAAGCTTGCGTTTGTCCAATACAATTGCGCTTTCTATTACAATGTTGCGTGGATCGCAGTTGATACGGGCCAGAGTGCTTGCTCAATGAAACGTACCAGCTACTTTACATGAGTGAAGCAACTGCGCGACACAGGTAGAACAGGAAGATGGTGCTCAACGTTTTTTTACTGAATTTTGAAAAAGGGTTCAAAGGCGACGCCTTTGCATTAACAGGGTCTATACTCAATCATACACTTAGGCTACCGGATTTTTAAGTGATTTATTTTTATTTAATTTTCATCAGGTGTGCCCAAACTATTAAATAAATTACTATCTAGTTGAAAACTAGATTTTCAAAATCTGATGGCGCATTTCACCATCTAGTAACACTGCTGCTGAATATTTCAATGCCTGGTGATCATACTTTTCACATTTTTTCCACCTAATGCCAATTATCCCGCCCTTAGCAGTGCTTAATTACACACAATTCCAATCGTTAGACAGATTGTTTTGCGATGTCAATTTGTTATGTGATGAGTTCCATGAAGCATTCATGATTTTTGGTGTGTAAATCGGATGATAACCTTTTTCTAGTAGAGACCACCACAACGTAATAGTATTTAAAAGGTTTCATAATTATTAGAGGGGTTCACAGCTTTCAGCCAAATTGGCACTAAAAATTTTGGGAACCACTGCCTTAGACTATATTAGTTCTCTCTTTCTCTGACAAGTAGTACATTTGTTTCAGAAAAATTGTTGGTATTTGATAAGGCATTATCATTGTGGTCTCATATTCGGAACAAAATGTGCTGTATCCACAGTAACGGAGATCAGCCATGTAGAACGAGGAGCAAAGCCTTGAAGGTTGTTTAACACATTAGATAGAATTCTGACAGGTAAAATTACGTGGTCACTATGTTGTACCTTGAAACAAGTTTAAAGATATTTCCAACAAAAAAGCCCCGAGTTCATTAATTGGCAAATAAACTGATACTGATAATGGCTGATAAGGCTAGTTACCAACTGCTAATTAATTGGTGCAACTATGGTAAGTCAACTTACGCACATAGTAAGCTAACCCTGTCCTAAGGTACGTTCATCTGTATCTCAATCTCGCAATGGAAAAAACACTAAATTGTTGACTGATAGTTCTGTAACCAAGTCAGCTAAATATTTCTAAGACAGTAAGACAGGGTAAGCTTAAAAGTGTGTGCTTATGTATACATCAGAAATTCTTTAGGAAAAGTTATTGTAAGCATTCTCACAAAGTTTGTTTAAAATTAAACTTGCTGCATAAAAAACTATACGTAACACACAATAGATTAATCACCAAACATACATCAACTGCATATTCTTGAATCACTGCTTGTATAACTGTCAACATGAGCGCTTGAAAGAAAATGGCAAAAACATCCANAATTCCACGTCGAAATTCAGTTGGGAATGGCTCTTTGAAAGAAAAGGCAAGTAAGTTGTGATTAATGTATAATAAACAATTAATGNAGTTCGCGCATAAAAACAGTTGACTTTCAACTNTCCACTATTTATAAAATTCTACAAAACCAATTCAAAATCAGGGAGTATCAAGTATTTTTACATGTCCATGCTCACAAGTGCACTTGAAGTAAGCCATTACATCAAGGNAGCTNAGCAGGGGGAATGTAGTAAATCTGTTACTTTACNGATATGATTTTCTTCAACTAGCCTACAGTCAATGTGCAACAGCATAGAACGTTTTTAGAAACTAGTTACCTAAGCTTTTAAAGTTTATTTAAAAAAATTTTCCATTTTTTAAATGTTCACCATTGTGTGCAGGGCAACTACGTAATAAGGTTAACATCAGATGAGGTGCAAATGTCGCCAATGCCAACACGAACTCTAACTGCCAATCAGGCTCAAGCTACTTAGGCTAAGCTAGGTTCACAAGCACACAGCACTTGCAACAAATATTCTTCACAGCTACATGTATACTTAGAAAACAACATTTAATTTTGGGGCGGCATTAGCTCAGTGGTAAAATCTCCGCCTCCTAGTTGGAAGGTTGGGTGGTCGATCCACAGCCACTGAGTGAATTGCCGTAGCGTTCCTTGGGCAAGAGCGTTCACCTCAACCGCCCCGGCAAGAAGCACAACCCAGGCTTAGGCCAGCCGCCAATTGCCGTCACCAAAATTAACAAAAAAAAAAACTCTGTGGCTTCCAGTTGGTTTCGGGGATTTTCGAAAAAAACGCCTAAACGCACGTGGCTTTGCGCTGGAATTTCTCCGGTCCGGTATGCTCTACAGACCCGGTAAAAGTCTCAAAAGACGCGGCAAGTCTTCTAGTCCGCACTAAAAAAATGTTTTGCTTGGGGTGTGCGGGTTTTTTGTGAGTGACGTCATAAGTGGAGGACTTTTAGGCCACCATGGCCCACTTTGCCTGGCCCTGGGCGCCAACCGTTAGGTGGTAGTATTTCGCTGAAGTTTTTACTAGAAACTAGGCTACAAATCCGAGTCTTTTGATACTTTGAATGACCTGCTGGGGTTTCGGGTTCAAAAATTATGATGTAAGTTAGTAAAAATTTTTGACTAATTAGCTAATTAGATAATTAATTAATTTGTTTATTTCAGATCATAACTTTTGAACCAGAAACGCTAGGAAGTCGATCAAAGGCTCAAACGACTCGGACTCGAGCCTAGTTTCCAATGAAAACTTCAACGAAACACTTTGGCGTAGTGGTTGGGCCCTAGGCCAGGCGACATGAGCTGAAATGACCCCAAAACTACTTTACTTATGACGTCAGTCACAAAAAATCCGCACCCGCCAACCAAAAATTTTTTTTTCGAGTGCACTACTAGACTAGACTGGCCGATCCGTTTGAGCCCTTGAACAGCTCTCTAGCGCAATTGGCGGAGGAGCTAGGGTGTTGGTATGGCAACTGAAAACTGCTGTTTTTTAGGCCAAAATCGAAGTATGAATATATTGTAGGCTGGTTCTCAAAAGTGTTAATGACATTCATTCTCATACCAGAAAAGTACTGAGTCAAATTGCTATGTAAGCCATGACCCAGATGTGCTTATTTCACCCATATGCCAGACTCGGATGTACTTATTTTATACGTAAGCCTTGACTCTGATGTGCTTATTTCATTATAAACTGTTGTTGACCACCATGTTCTTGACTTATTCATACTTGGTTTACCCTAAAGTATTCAATCTGGTATTGGTATTTTTTCCTGAAGCATATATATTCTTATGGCTTTTTTCTGCAAGAAAGTTTTCCTTTATTTTGTTATCCTGCATTAGTGGGATTCTTCCCTGTGTTAGCTAAAGTATATTTGCATATGCTTTTTAATCATGCAATGAGGTTACAAACAAAGATTTAAGTGATGCGACCACATAATCTAGTGATGAAATATAAATTGTGTCACCTATATTACATTTTGATGTTATTGTTCAAGCTGGAAACTCTTACCCTGCACTAATAGTCTTGTTTTGCCTGTAGCAGCAAGTTTCATATAAATAAGCATGTCAACTGGTGATAATCTAACAGACACATGTAGTACTTCGCTTTTGTGTCACTTCAGTAAAGCTATTTTGAGTATTTTGCATTACATGTACCTGTTCAGATTAGAGTTACTAAGCTGTCTTTTGAATAATCTACAATAAGCTGCTGTGTCATGGATAATATTCTGATGCAACCTGAATTCTTTTCCAACTAATTACCTTGATTATTATTAGGTCCTCTATACTGTGTATAGTGTCTAAACTTACAACATACATTTTATTTTTGAAATGTTGATTTAGCTTTTTCACAAACAGCAACTTTTGTTTTAATGTTAGTATATCAAAGCAGTTTGTGCTCTGGTTGAACCTTCTAGACATAGACCCACACAAAAATTAATTTATTTTGATATGACATTTTGTTGGTGCATTTACCCATGGATCAATTTATCAAGCAATCACCCTGAAGTTGTAACTTAGACTAATTTGGATGTAATGTATCTCCGAATCAGGGGAGCATCCACAGGGTCTATTTGGCAGTCATGACAAGTTGGTTGCAGCTTTTCATGGGAGATTCAAATGCGCAACTAAAGGAACGCCACAAGTCAACTTGTGCAGTGGGCAAGCATCAATAGAGATCCCTGCTCGACCAGATTCACTCTATTGTTGCTTGCGTACAACTGCATTTTTGAAGCACTTCCCGACTGCGCACTCCTTGCATGTGACGTGATGCGCTGTCACAGGCTCCCTTATATAGTAGGTTCTCAGCAATGCCAATCAAATGTCAAACATTTGCACAATTGACGATAATTGGGAATTTACAACACGAAAAACAAATCATTGCAATTGTAAAATCGGCGACAAAATTAGAACGTTATCAAAACAATCTTCAATCAGTCACAAGCAATTCATGGTTCAGATAGTGGCTAACTATGTATCTCTCACACCTTTTGATTAGTTGATAAACATGAGAAACTTTGCAGGGAAGCACTGCCATGTTGGGGATATTGACTGCAAAAATAGGCTTGCTTTTTGCTTTGAGTAAAATGTTTCTAAGGCAAATAAAATTATGACAAAAACTAAGTGTCCCAATGAATTGCTAGCTGTCGGATACAACTGGTGGAATCAGGATAATTTATCATGTTTTTGTCTGAATTTCAAGCAACTCTTGCTCCGCCTACAGCATTTCTATTCTGTAATGCTGCATAGCATTATTATGGAACAATCCTTGCCTTGTTGAAATAGCACCTGTGCAAGAATGTGAAACAAAAGGTCCGTCGAATGCACGCCTTTTAGACTCTGCTGTTCATCCCGTGTCAGACGAAGGGCAAAGCTGTCGGAAGTTCGTACACTGCCAGACACACCCAGAGCTGTTATGTGATATTACTCTAATGATGTGAAGACCAAGTCTTAAATCGCAATCATTTTGTTTCACAGCAGGCCTATGTATTACCTGCTGTTTACACTTGCTAGGTTAGGATTATATAAGGTTTAGGCATACTCAAATGCGATGTTCTTTCTTAGAAAATTATGCACTGAGCAAATGTGTTAGTTTGCATGCAATTGCTCAACCATGTAGACACACAAACAATGAAACGTTTTAAGCGTTACAAAGGCTACAAGGGCTCTGCTGTATATGTACGATATTGCCATATTTTTCGGAGCATAAAGCGCACTTAATCCTTTATTTTCTCAAAAATCGAAAGTGTGCCTTATGCGATGCGCCAAAATGTATGGATCTGGTTGTGCTTTCTCACCGTATACAAACTTTGTGTGGTAAAGGGTGCTGTTTATTTACTTGCTAGCTACGATTTTTTTTGTAAACAGACCATCGTGTTACGTAATAAACCAATAACAATTGCACTGAGCAGCATCGAGAGTAGCTAGCACATACCACAGATCTTATTACTCCGCGGGGTGTGATTTGGGTTTGTGCATGAGTATCTGATTATTATACTTTCGAATTACGTTTTGAAAATGGAGCAATTGCAATGTGACTGAAAAATTTGAAGGAGATGCTGGAATGAATGCCTTGTTTATTACCTATATCAGGAGTCTACAAACCTGTTTGGCCCGGGGGCCACAAACTATTACACAACAGTTCGAGGGCCGGAGATCTTACGTAATGTACTTGTTTCGGAATATGTTACATTCTACCAAGTCAACAAATGTTTCCCAAATATATATATATATTTTTTATTACTGGCAAAATGTCCTTGCGGCCTGATGAAATAACTTCGCGAGCCGGATTTGGCCCGCGGGCCGTAGTTTGGAGACCCCTGACGTATATTAACAAAAATACGGAATGAATAGGTAGTTTTGCGTATTGATTACAGAAAATATTCAAATGCAATTTTATGCAGGTGTTTTTCTATCCTCCCAAAAGTGTATTCTCGAATCGAAATCCACCAGTTCGATGTGACGCATCATCCTCACTTCATCTGCGTCGCGCAGAAAAAAGATTACCATTTTTGGCAGCACACCGTCAAAAGGACTGTTTCAAGCAACCTGATCTTTCTGCTGGATAAAAGCGAAGGCAAGGAGAAGATAAAGAAACTGACAGATGAATGGAACGCTCGCGCCATTCCCACCGAAGAGACTTCGGGGTTCCCGGGTTATTGTTCCGAGGTGATGCGAAGAGCCAGGTCTGTGATCGCCCTGGAGCGGAAGTCGCGCACGAAGTACGGAAGCTGGACGAACGATATTTACTACGCAGTTAAAGAATTCTTCGCTGGACCATCGCTTTCAGACGAAGAGAAGGCTTTGCGTAAAACGTTGGATGAGCCCGTCGTAGCTAAAGCGCAAGACATTTGAGTGCTTGACGGTAGAGTCCGTTGTTGCTTAACGCAACGATTTTCAAGCGAAGGCCGAGGCTTCGGCGTCAAGTTCGTTTAGGTGTCAGCACTGTGGTCGCGAGTGGTTGTCCAGCTGCGATCCCGACTGGGATGTTGGAAAGAGGCGATTGGTTTGGTTTTCAGTGTTTGAGAAGGCTGAGTCAATTGGTTTTCGCTAAACTTCGTTGGCACTTGTCGCTCAAAACAAAAGAAACAGACATTATTGTAACTTTAAGAAATCGTTTCAACTGCAAAACCAACTGTTATGGGTTTGAATGTTGTTTAGCCTACAGTCTTGCCTAAAATTTTCAAATTTCCTTCGATATTGGCAGGGGCGCATCCGGGGGTCTTTTTGGTTGACGTAACAGGCCCACTTACGCCATTGGTTCTCAGCATTAACGCCAATCAAACATCACACACTAACAGTGCAGGTCTCTAAATATTTGAACGCGCAGCACAGGTCACAAGATTTCTACTCATGTTGCATAGCATAATTACGAAGACACCCCAACGCTGCCTTGTTGAAGTAGCGATTACGCAATAATCTGAAACAATACGAAACAAAATGTCCGTCGAACGCACGTCTTTCGGACTCTGCTGCTCTTCCCGTGTCAGACGCAAGCAAAACTGTCTGCCAACCACACACGGAGCTGTTAAGATTACGCGTCGTGGTGTAAAGACCTCGTCTCGAATCGCAATCATTTTGTTTCACAGTACGCTTATGTCTTATCTCAGTGGTTCTCAATCTTTCATGGTTTGTGGCCCCCCTTCCAAAGACTCTCAACACTTGTGGCCCCTTGCTCATCAACAAAAATACTCAGCTTTGTTTTGGGATGTGCAATATCACGGCAGAGTTATCTAGTAAAGGCCTCTGCTCGTGACCCCGGAGGGGGGCCGAGGGCCCCGGTTGAGAAACTCTGTCTTATCTGCTGCTTAGTGCTTACACTCGCTGGGTTAGGATTATATAAGGTTTAGGCGCACCCAAATGACACACCGGGTAAAGTGCGTTCGTTTTCGTTGAAGCAGTTTTACGACGAGTGTTTTTAAAGACGGATTTCTTATATTGAAAGGCATGACTGCTAACCTCAGTCATTGTTATCACGTTATTTAAAAAAAAGTTTATTTCAAAAACAGCTTCACTGATATGAACAGTTTACAATGTTTATTGTTGTTGTACAAGTCTAGAACTTCCTTGCACTAAATTCACTTTTGTATCATGATGCAAAAACTTTGAAGCAATTAGACTCAAGCGTTCTCCGTATGGATCACAAACCTTTTTTGTTGCAACGCCTTTGGAAAAGTTTGCTAGACTTTCGACGCACCAGCAATAGAACGTTAATAAAGATATATAATATCAAAGTTTTATACTGTAGGCCTATATTGAATTGATGAAAACACGATAAAAACGACCTTGAAATTTTGTTCGATTTGTACCTTTGTTAAACAAAACTAAAGCACTTCAAAATTCCAGACACGTTTCTTATATGTACCTTCCACAATGATAGATGTTTTTGAACACCGTAATTTTATATGATACGTCATGCATAGTGTTGTCCGACCCGTGCATAGAAATAAAAGAGTTTTATTCAATTTAGCAAAGATAACACACAAGTAAGCCAATTTAAGTAAAAATTCGTTCTAAGCCAAGCAAGGTGATTATTGTTATATTTAACCACTGTTGTATAGCTTTCAATTGTCTGACGCAAGATAAATTAATATTGTGCAATGCGTTTATCAGTAAACAATAACTGCAGTTGCGTAGTCTATCTACTCTTAGCATGATTCCACTTGAAAAATATTCTCTGGTAAAGTTATAAAACTGTACTGAATTTTACCGTTATTATAGTGCATTGAATAAGACTACACTGAGTTAACTTCTGTGCGACGCCTTTGGAAAGTTAAAACGACGCACAGTTTGAGAAATATGGCCATAGCGACTTGGCTAATACAGTATATTTTTAACAGTCTCCATGTAGAGCTCTCCACAGATACAGCAGTTGTGCAGTTGATTAGCAACAGCATCGATCTTAGAAGTATATCCAGTGATCTACATTTGGATTAACCGAGTTTTCGTTGCTGTATGGCTGACTTTTCCACATGCTTTCACGTGAGAAGTAAGGTATCACCGGCTTTATTGCAAGAGAAAGAGCGACTGATGAGAAAAACGCGCTGTGTCTGACAACGAGTGCTAAGCGAAAGGTGCAGTTTGCCGAGATAACGTGGTCATCATTCCGAATAGTTTAGGCCAGGAGTGCGGATTCGGAACCTACTTACGACCACCAGCCGCATGGATTGTGAAAACTTTGTTTGTCAAAAGATACTTTCAACAGCGTTTTGAAAATAAACCGCTCAATCCTTGCAAAAGCAGTATTGCCTAGAAATTTTCTTAGGAAGTACATTACACGCAGAGGCGTCCGCAGAAATTTTCCTAGGGAAAGGAAAAGTCGACATTTTGCTTATCGTTTTCAAGTTGTTGACGATGCCATTAAAATGGACGTTCACAAAAAAAGCTTTACCCTTAGGCTCATAAAAACACACTTTCATTTTGCGAAGCGAGCGCGGCGCATTCGACTACATCCCCCTCTCTTGAAAAAAACATGTAGTGGAATGCGCCGCGCTCGCTTCGCAATAAGTGCAGCGTTTCTAGATTGAGGCGGGCTCGCGATCAGCGTGTGTTGCACGCATCATATTTGCGCAGTTAGTTGGTGCCGGGGCTGTCGCGTTGAACGTGTTCCAGGTTTTGACTGTTTGCACCGTAACAATACATGGTGTCAGAAGTGGGATCAGTATGTCGACCCACGTGCATATTCCGCCTCCTGAGCCGTTCGATTTTAATTTTCCGAACACATGGTGCTCGTGGGTTAAACGTTTCGAGAGGTACCGGCAGGCTTCTACTCTCCATGAGGAAGAGGGAAAGAAACAGGTGCACCTCCTTATGTATTCACTTGGAAGCAAGGGGGAGGATGTTTTGTCTTCCTTTAATCTGACAAATGAGGAAGTCGAACTATATTGTTGTGGTTACAAGGTTCAATACCTACTTTAATGTTCGCACGAACGTGATTTATGAACGTGCTGTTTTCAATCGTATTAATCAGAACGATTCTGACTCTGTTGACGATTTCATCACAAGACTGTATTCTCAAGTCGATAAGTGTCGTTATGGCAACCTGCGGGACGAGATGATAAGAGATAGAATTGCAGTTGGCATAAAAGACAAGTCTTTGTCTGAGAAGCTGCAATTAGACTCGGAATTAACTCTGGAAAGGGCGGTGACCCAAGTCCGCAATGCTGAACTAGTTAAACTCCAACAAAAAGATTTGCAGGAGAGTCATCATCCTAAAATTGTTGAGAGAGTTCAGTCACGACCTCGTAATAACTCGAACAGCAAAGGATGTCCAGCTTGCGGATACTGGTGCCTGAAAAACCAACATCGTTGCCCAGCGGCGTCCGCTAGATGTTATCAATGCGGCAAGTTTGGACATTTTAGGAGAATGTGCAACGTGTCGTGAGTTCTATCGAACGAAATGAAACTGAAAGTGTGTCTGATAAAGGTTACTTCGTAGGAACATTACAAAATGCCCGAGCATGGGATAAGCCTATGGCTTGGATTAGAGTAAACGGTACAGCTTTGCATTTTCGTATAGATTCGGGAGCTGATGTCACTGTTATTCCACATGATGACTTTAAACGCCTTCCGAATACTTGCTTGTCAAAAAGTTTACTTGTCTCTGCTAGGCTCGAAAAAACGTCCTTTGGACGTCATGGGCAAAATTAACTCCACCCTAAGTTGCAGTGACACAGATTTTGTGCAAGATCTGTTCCTTTCACGCACTTTAACTCAACCTCACCTAGGATGACCAGCAATCAAGCGCCTGGGATTATTTTCGCATTTAAGCAACGTCGAAGCGGTTGAAAGGTATCGGCTTACGTTTCCTGCCTTATTCATTGGCTTGGGTAAACTAGAACAAGAATGCCACATCGAGTTAACACCTGACGCTCACCCTCATTGTCTTTATGCGCCGCACAGAGTTCCACTGCCGTTGCAAGAAGCCGTCAATGCAGAACTTCAAAGAATGCAAGATGAGGGTGTT
>JGI24021J15306_10003195_pt1 | contig 18341 bp, 13 predicted proteins | sample Ectturendosymbi1_FD_15306 | JGI IMG/M metagenome (IMG submission 15306)
CACAAACCAAATTTTAATTGAAGACGTTTTACAAGAAGTAATAAAAGTAATAAAAATAATAGCATCCTTAGCGATTAAGTAATGTGCAGTACAAAAATATTTTTGGCGATGAGTTTCGATGAAATCAAGTGTCATGTCAACACCTCTTTTGGTCTGGTGGGGGGGATGCATCCCCTGCACCCCCCGTGTCCGCGCCTGGGAATCATGCTCATCTTCACATAATTCTAAACTACATGTTGCTTGAGTTGTTCTCAGTCTCAAAGTTGGAAGTGGCAGGGAACACTGCATTTGACCGAGAGAAACTAGAAAAGAAGATTGTTACTAATATGATTTCGAAATATCGTAAGCTTTCCTCATGCAACTTTTAATCCATATCAAACTTTTTTGCATGGCCACGTTTTTTTCATTTGAATAATCCGAATCCGGATGAAAGGGAAATGATATCCAGTCCAAATCCAAAAAATCTCTAATATCCGGCCGAATTGGTTTCCAAAACTCGGATTCTGTACACCCCTGCAGCAGGAACAGTCGTATTATGCGGTAGTCACCGCTTATTAAGCCCACCTCGCGGCCGGACGATTTTGGGGTTATTAAGTAAGTGGACCTATTAATAGGGGCAGGGGTGTAATGAAGTTAGATGGCGCCCGGGGCAAGAAGTAATATTGCTGCCCCCATATTTGAAACTGAGGTCTTTCGGAACAAATGCATTGATCGAAGAAAGTGCTTGTGACACTGCTGGGACTTTCGGCGCCCCCCGCGGTGATACGGCGTCCCCTGTATTGAATCGGCGGCCCCATATTTAATTCGGCGCCCGGGGAATCGTTCCCCACTTGCCCCCTCATTAGGCCCCTGACCGGAGGACAACTTTTCGCCACTCTCATGGACATAAATGAGCATGGCCGACTGTTTTATCGCTACAAGTTGCTAGCCATAGTACAGTCGGCCATGCTCATTTATGTCCATGAGAGTGGCGTTCTTCCCAGCGATGTAGGACTAGGAGGCGGGGGTTCAGGGGGTGCAAGCGCACCCCAAAAGTTTTGATGTGTCAAAAATCTGGGTAAAATTCTTGAAAATCCGGGTACAATCGGTAGAAATTTGGGCAAAATCTGTGAAAACCTTTGCAAAATCCCTGATGTACGGGCAAAAATGGCGCCCAACGTGGTTTGATTTGAAAAAATGGCACCCAACGTTGGCAGAATCACATGAAGACCCATTCTGGAGGTCATCCCGAAAACGTTCTTCATGAGAAAATATTTGTACAAAAAGTGGCCAAAATTTTTCAGGCAAGTTTGGGGAAATTGGGGCAAAAATCCTTCGCACCCCAAAAAATTTTCCTGCTCCTACACCTGTGTTTTTTCCACTTCCTGGTCATTGCCATGGCACTGTCTTTTCCGGTCAGTCTTCCTTCTGACAATAATGCTTCACTTCGAAGAGCTGTTTCGTTGCACAGGATATTTCGTAAGTAGCCACGAGGAGTGTTGAGGTGCTCGGCGGCAGCACGTCAACTGCATTTTGGCAGTGCTAGTAATTTTCTATAATTTCACGTTTCTTCTACATCAAGGGTCTCCAAACGTTTTTGTCCAAGGGCCACATAAGCTATTACAGAACATATCGAGGGCCGGACGTCTTACGTAATGTGATTGTTTCGGGATATGTTACATTCTACCAAATCAACAAATTTTTGGTAAATATACATATTATTATTTTCATCATGGACAAAATGACTTCGCGGGCCGGATTAAATGGCTTCGCGGACCGCATTTGGCCAGCGGGCCGTAGTGTGGAGGCCCCTGTTCTACATAGTACCACTTGTCTTGCATATCGATTAGGGCCCAAATAAACGATCTGTGACGAAACTGTTGATTNATGAACTACAGCAAGTCAGCAGGGTAAAGAGCAAAACCATCGAAAGCAAGACAAAAAAGTGAGTTCGNCTTAGACGTTCACCCAATTTTAAGCAAATGTCTTTGAAATTTGGGCTTATTAAGCAGGATTCTGGGTTTATTAAGTATGTGTTTTTCATTCAGGTTTTGTTGGAGTAATTCCGGACCTGACAATTTTGAGCTTATTAAGCGGGGACTACTGTATTTACAGAATTCTCAGAGTCATCAGACGTTCTGAGACCGCTATCGGAGATTCAGGTAGGGTCCGAAGCAGTTTGGTGCCAATGGCAAACCCGACACCGTGAATACACCGGGAGTTTGCTGGAAGTCCCTTCCAGAAAAAGTATATGCCACTGGCCATCACATTCAGTGAGCCTTCATCAGCGAGCCTGGTCTCGCTCAATGCTGCAGTATCAACGTTGTAACGCGACAGTTCGGAAGCTATGAGAGCAGTTCGTCGGTGTGGACGGCTGGAGTTGTCTGCATCCATCAGGGCTCGTACATCCCAAGTAGCAGCTTTGATGTGTCGAGATTTTGCTAACAGCTTGCGTTGTCGACTGCTGGGAGGGATGCCCTAACGGTCGCAGTCTACCGTCCGGGTCAACAATGGAATAGACAATGTTTGGGTCACCTTTTCCAGACCCTTCCTCTTGTTGAGGCGAGCAGTATGGATGCTAAATAGGGCTGCGCAGTCACCCAGGAAGCTGCCGAGGTAGCTTGCTGTTCTTGTCCCAAGCTCCAACGACCATCTGACCTGAGCCGCCTACGTGGGAGTAACAGACTAAATCTCCCAGTCTCATCCAAGACCTGCCCCCGACGCCTGCTAGATCCTCGTCGCAGGTCTTTCGGGATGAAAGGGGAAAAAATTGTTTTGAGTAGAACTTGCGCAACTGATGATTAAGATGGAGGAAAGATTCGCAGCCTTTATCTACCATCTTGGCCCCCCTGCGTGCATGATCAGTGGCATGGGTGGACCCAAGACAACTGAGCTGCAGACAGGTTGCAGGAACCTTCTAGTAAGTCTCATGTTTGGGAGCCTGCATTTGCGTGTTTCCAACACGTCGCCACCTTGCCTTCACAGCGGGTGGAATTTTCTATCCTCACACGCCTGATTCGCCAAGAGGCAAGCGCATGGTTTGAAGCAGAGTGTCATTCTTATAGGCACGCCGCCGACCAAGGCTGAAGGTCATGCCAATCCCAAGTAGTTGCTCAGATATACCGCTGAGTACTCGGACGCGCCACGTCGCATAGCAACATTTGTTCAAGAAGAAAGGCACCACGTGAAGGCGTTGCTTCGGGCACCTTTGCGTAGGAGAGGCCATGCGCATGTGGCTTGCTTCCTGGAGTACCAGAAGAGGCCCGTGGCGATCACAACACCTAGAAAAGGAGAGGCTGTAGGAAACGCTCACACTTTTCTCAAGATGAGCAAGCTCATCAGTCTAAGATGAGCAGGCTCATCCGCACCTCGTGAGAGAAATGCAGACGAGACAAAAATAAAGAAGATTTTCAAATCATTTACGTGGTACTAAGAAAAAATGAAAAATCACGCGAAACCAAAAACAACGTCAAAAAGTAAGCATACACGAAGTCACGTTATTGGCGGACATGAAACAAACCGCGTAAGAAAATGGGAGACAGAAGTTCACTATCAATTGCCATACAGGACTTAAAATAAAAGCGAAAATTCCTGCTATTCAGAAACAACCAACAGTAAAGAAAGACAGTGCACAAGGCAAGGGAACAAACCAACCAAGGGCCTATTTTCTTGGGGCAGGATGGGACTGAAATCAGAATCGGTTGTAAAGGCAAACTACCAACATATCCCGATGGGAATCGTTTGAGCGGTCAAGCTGACAACATCTCCATGACGATTCAAAGCAAGCTAACAATGTCTGATGAAGGGAAGTCTCCAACAGTAATAATACCGATGAAATTCTCAATGGTATCAAATGCAGGACGCGTGCAGGAGCAGAGCTGCATAAAAATTCCTTTTCGGCAATAAAATTGTAGGAGGCTACACATTTCGGTTCTAAGCAAGGGCAGAATCGTTGTAGGAGTCGCTTATATATTGCTTGTTTAAATCGCTGTTTTTTTAAAATAATAAAGTGGTTGAATTGACAAACTTTAAATTACTGTATATTAACAGTTGAAGGCTTGAGTTGCTTTGAAAGTAGCTTCTGGCAATCAATTGTGGGTAAATGTTGTCTCGCGCAGAACGTTATAGATTTTTCCGATATTCTGAGAACTTGTGGCTTATTTTGCAAGGACCTCATATCACCAAAAATTAAAAAGCTTACAAAAAATGATAGCGAGTGTGAGTGTTCGCATTTCAATCTTTTCAGAAATTGTGCAAAAAGGAACATTCCAAGTTTAAATGATCACATGCAATGCAATGACTTAATCATGATGTAGGACAGGGATGTTCAACCTAGAGCCGGGGGCACACACGCCCGTGGCCACGGGAGGTATTCGTGTGCAGTGTCTCCCTAATTTTTTTGTCTTCCACCAAACTTTGCTCTACCCAAAGTGATTTTGCGATTTTTACTTGCAGACAGTGACGGATTTACGCATAGGCCAAATAGGCCATGGCCTAGGGTCCCGCGCTTTTGGCGTCCCGCGCAACTCCTTCCCATGACGACTCATTATTAAGTTAAAGTTCGGGAAACTGCGCAGAGGCATAACTTCACAATATACCTTGAAACGAGCGAAAATGCAAATGTCTAGACCATATGTGTCAAACTGGTGGCCCGCGGGCCAAATGTGGCCCGCCACGCCTTCTTACGAGGCCCGCGAAGCTTCAATTTTAAGTCTAAGCCTGCTTATTTTTTTGGAACTGTATTGGTTTATAAATGTGTTTATAAAGGCAAACGGCATTCTTTGCCATGTTGTAACTTTGCTATTTTAGTCATATTGCTGACCTAACGTCTCTCATCTTGCTGACCTAACGTCTTGCTGACCTAACGACCTAACGTCTCTCATCTTGCTGACCTAACGTCTCTGAAAGTTATTCAGTTTTAAGGCTCCTTTCACGGCAACATAACCATTATTACGTCACAGCGACGTTGTTTAAGCATTAGTGTAGATCAGTGATATTCAACGTGGGCGAAATCGCCCCCAGGGGGCGATTTTGTGATTTACCAGATTTTGGGGGGCGATTTCAGTTTCCAGGGCGCGGTTTTTGCAGGTAAGAATATACAAAAATTCTGCATTGGTTCCAAAAATAAAAACTAGGTTTGTCACTTCGGAACCAATTCGTTTGATGCACTTTCGACTCCATGTTTCGTAAAAAAGGTTATAAAACACAAGATATAGCACTGATGATATAACAATCAAACTAACATTGTCCTGTGTAACCATTTCTGGATTAACTATCCAAGGTCACGGAGAGTGCTATTGGTTTGGAGCCAAGCACTGCGGTTCTGACGAATTTTCAGGTATATTGATAAGCCTGATGTTTAAAATAAGATAAAATAGTGGAGAAACTGTTGCAATAAGTAGTTTGGTAGTTTGTTGATCTAGTCGTTGCATAGGCAGCGTCAAAAAGGGACATCAAGCAATAACATTTGCAAGTCTTTAGGCATGTCAACACGAGCGGATTTTTGGACTTTTCTCGTATGCAATAGTATGCATTATTTCGTTTCATTATACTTATGTTGACTGAAAGCAACCGACACTGATAGAGCTATCGGGAAATACCTGATCTGCCGAACACCATTTCTTAAAGACAAAAAACGTCAGTTTCTTTGAAGATACTAAAAATGGTCCAACGATCATAACATTGCTACCACTGAATCATCACAACTTTCGCTGCGATTGAGAACATTAATAAAAAGCTGTGATTAAGTTTAGGCTAATTATTTCTCCCCGTGAGCTGACACAAATCCCCCAACTGTATGTATTAATATTAGTAATATTGCCTTGAAACAAAACTTCATATAGTTTTCGATAGAGCACAAAACATTTTTTTCTTAGGCAAAACACGTCATAGTCCGTTATCACGTGTTTTATAAACTCCGGTTCGTAACTTGAGTAAAACAGTGGAACCAAGTGTCTTCTATTAAAAAAATATGTGAAAAATGACTGTCATGAGACGATTTAGGTAGCCATTGATGGCTAGCAAAATTAATACAGTTGGCTGTAAGTTGTAAAACGTGCTTATCATGCTTTTCAATCAGTTCGAGTGTTTTCCTGTGCTTGCAGATATAGCTGTACTGTGTTCATCTGACTAGTAGGCTAGGAAAGGGATAACTTGTACTGGCAAGAAAGTGCAAACATCCCCATCTTAGCTGAACTAAAAATTCCAAACAATAGTTTCCGCCATCTGTGGTTTGAGGTTTGCTAAAAAGTCTTTCTGTTGTGGAAATGACGCCAAAAGTTGGATTGAGTAGAAAGTGACTGGGTGAAGTGTTTTGCCAGTTAACCAACATAAGTGAATGCGATTCCACATCCAGGAACTTTTCATCGACTACCAGGGGATTATGAAACCTGTACCATATTTATTAACACGGATGTTCAGACGTTATGTTCAAGTGCAGTGAGCGTTTTCCGGAATTTTTGGGGAAAGTTAAGTTAATATCACTGTTGAGGTTTCCCACGAAATATGTTGCTGCACCAGTTTCAACCACGTACTGCACATGCGTAATAAATTCCGCAATCGTCTTGACATTAGCATAGACTAGTGGAAACGTCATACGACTGAAGCTGACCAATTTGCAACCTGCTTAAAAAAACTAGCAGATAAAAAGCCCGCTGGGCAAGATTCGCAGTAGTTGGAAGTGGAACCACGGTTGTGGTTCCGGCTCCAGCTCCAGGTATCCAAAATTTTTTGCTCTGGATCCAACCTCTAAAAATTTTGGCACCGGCTTCAGAACGATTTGGTCCAATAAAAACTGAAAATCATTGTTTTATTTGTACAATTGGCTTGCTCCACAAACCGTGTCTGTTGAACGGGAACTCAAATGTCAGGCTCCGGCCCCACCATTCAAATTTTTTTGGCTCCGGCTCCACAGCCCTGCTTGAAACCAACTGCTTTTGGAAATGAATAACATTGTTTCTACAAATGCAATTGCATTCGTTTTGTTTGTTCGTTCTTCGTGCTAACTAAGCTGTCCCTGTATGCCATTAGCATTGAAATATTTCCAAATTGAAATAATATATTTGCCAACACATAAATCATAAGTGGGGGGCGATTTTTAAGTAAAGTTCCTGTAGGGGGGCGATTGATTGAACAAAAAATGTTGAAGACCACTGGTGTAGATGATCGTGGTTAATTCTGTTAAAACTGACCGTTTGAGGCAACCATACAGTTAAAACTTGCTCTTTGAGGCAACTATAATGCTGATATGTCCCTCATTGAAAATGAATTTGACATCCCTGGTCTAGACTCTTATCAGTACAGTAACAACACGATAATATTGTTTGCTACGCAATATAAGAATGACAATCCTGCTTTTCATCGGGGTTCTGCAGTATCTGGCGGTCTTGCGTTGTGGCGAGCTTTTTGTCAGTGAAAGATTGAACATCAAGTAAGAAAGAGCTACGAAAAAGGCTTGACGGGAGGTATTCGTGTGCAGTGTCTCCCTAATTTTTTTGTCTTCCACCAAACTTTGCTCTACCCAAAGTGATTTTGTGATTTTTACTTGCAGACAGTGACGGATTTACGCATAGGCCAAATAGGCCATGGTCTAGGGTCCCGCGCTTTTGGCGTTCCGCGCAACTCCTTCCTATGACGACTCATTATTAAGTTAAAGTTCGGGAAACTGCGCAGAGGCATAACTTCACAATTTACCTTGAAACGAGCGAAAATGCAAATGTCTAGACCACATGCCTCAAACTGGTGGCCCGCGGGCCAAATGTGACCAGCCAGGTCTTCTTATGTGTCCCGCTAAGCTTCAATTTTAAGTCTAAGCCTACTTATTTGTTTGGAACTGTATTGGTTTATACCTGTTTATAAAGGCAACCGCAACGGACGTTCTCTGCCATGTTATAACTTTGCTATTTTAGTCATATTGCTGACCTAACGTCTCTCATCTTGCTGACCTAACGTCTTGCTGACCTAACGACCTAACGTCTCTCATCTTGTTGACCTAACGTCTCTAAAAGTTATTTCCTTTCACGGCAACATAACCATTATTACGTCACAGCGACGTTGTTTAAGCATTAGTGTAGATGAGTGGTCTTCAACATTTTTTGTTCAATGGTCCCCCTACAGGAACTTTGCTTCAAAATCACCCCCCACTTATGATTTTAGTGCTGGAAAAATTTTAGTTTAATTTGAAAATGTTTCAATGCTAATGAAATAAAAGGGCACTTTAGTTATCACAAAAAAACGAAGAAAGCAAACAAATGCTATTGCATTTGTAGAAACGGTGTTATTCATTTCCAAAAACCAGCTCGTTCCAACCAGGGCTGTGGAGCCGTAGCCCGGAGCAGAAGCTTGAACTTTAAGTTCCCATTCAACAGACGTATTTTGTATAGCAAAACAATTGTGCAAATAATGCAATGGTTTTTCGTGTTTGATGGACCAAATCGTTTTGGAGCCAGAGCGAAAAATTTTGGATGCCTGGAGCCGGAGCCCGAAATTTGAGTTTCGGCTTCACAGTCCTAGTTCCAGCTACTGCGAACCTTGCCCCGGGCTTTTATCTGCAAGTTTTTAATGCAGGTTGCAAATTGGTCAGCTTCAGTCGTATGGCGTTTCCACCGGTGTTGTTCATGCCAAGACGACTGCGGTATTGATTACGCATGCGCAGTACTCGGTTGAAACTTGTTCAGCAACATATTTCGTGGGAATCTGCAGTAATAACATTAGCTTAACTTTCCCCAAAACTTCCGTAAAACGCTCACTGCACTTGATCGAAACGTATGACCATCCGTGATAATAAAATATGGCACAGGCTTCATCATAGCTTTGGTAGTCGATGAAAAGTTCCTGGATGTGGAATCGCATTCGCTTATGTTAGTTAAGTGGCAAAACACTTCACTCAGTCACTTTCTACGCAATCCAACTTTTGGCATCATTTCCGCAACAGAAAGTCTTTTCAGCAAACCTCAAACTACAGATGGCGGAAACGATTGTTTGGAATTTTTAGTTCAGCCAAGATGGGGGTGGTTGGACTTGCTTGTATAAGCAGGGAAGTAGTGCTAACGAAAAAGCTGTGGGAACGCATCCAAAAATTTAGTCATTTCAAAACAGCTTCAAACTCATTTTGAAGCAAAACGTGAAAAAGGTGTGGGAACACCGTTCCCACGCATTCCCGCCCCACTACCCCCCTGAGTATAAGTTATCTTTTTCTTAGTCTACTCTACTGACATACTGTGTCATTAGGTAGATAAACACAGTAGCCTACAGCAATATCTACAAGCACAGTAAAACACTCGAACTGACTGAAAAACATGATAAGCACGTTTTACAACTTACGGCTAATTGTATTAATTTTGTCTAGCCATCAATGGCTACGTATATCGTCTCATAACAGTCATTTAACACTTGGTTCCACTGTTTTACTCAAGTTACGAACCAAAGTTTATAAAGCACATGATAATGGACTATGACTGTTTTGCCTATGAAAAAATATTTTGGCCATGCTCTACCGGACACTATATCAAGTCTTGTTTCAAGTCAATTTTGCTACTAATAACATATACGGTTCGGTGGATTTGTCTCAATTCACGGGGAGAAATAAGTAGGCTAAACTTAATCACAACTTTTTATTAATGTTCTTAATCGCAGCGCAAGTTGATGCGATGATTCAGTGGTAGCAATGTATGATTGTTGGACCTTTCAGTACAGTGGTTCCCAAACTGGGGCTAAATTACCCCCAGGGGTAATATGCGATTCTTCGGGGGGTAATCCGGAACTAAAACCACAATTTTGTTCTATATTATGAGCGATCACTGCGAAATATTGCGGGTAATAAGACTTAAGCGCTACCTCGATTTAGGTAACGGCTCGAAAAAGTTTGGGAACCACTGTTTTAGTATCTTCAAAGAAACTGACGTTTTTCGTCTTTAAGAGAAATGGAGTTCGGTCGATTGGGTATTTTCCGATTGCTATATCAGTGCTGGTTGCTTTCAACCAGGGTTGAGAAAAACCAGGGTTTTTTCAAAAAAAAAAAAACCCACCTGTTTCTGTTTTTTTAAAAAAACGGGTTTTTCTGTTTTTTTAAAAAAGAAACAAAGTTTTGTTATTTTTTTCTTGGAAAATGGAAAAACCTTATTCTTAATTGTTTTTATTGCATCATGAAATATCATTATTTTCAGAATTACACAATAATAACTTGTTGTACCTATTATGCTATTCAAATCTGAGGGTAAAGAAATGTACTCCATCTTTGTTTTTGCAAATTTTTGGTCAATTCACTCCAAAGTAGTGTTTGGCAAAAATGCGCACAGCAAACAAAGAAAAACCATTTGCACACAAACTCTGCAGTTTCATGTCAAGTTTATCGGCATGCCCTGCTAGTTCAGCATCTACAGCAGGGATCACCTACCTTCTTGAAGCTGAGAGCTACTTCTTACGTGCCGATTAATGCAAAGAGCTACAAGTTTGATGCACGCTCCTGAAATAAAAATGTTGCTCATTTTACCTTTAATTATTTTAGTATTAACGATTAAGATATTCCGCAATGTGAAGACACTTATCATGCTAATGTTATTTTTAGAGCAGGCCCGAGGGCAGTAGCGTAGCCAGCCTGAAATTCTTTTTTGAGCCAAATATTTTGACTTTCAGCGAGTAACAGTATTTTGTTTAGGATAACACCTCTCAAAGCGCAAAACGACAAATGCTAAAATTTTGAGGGCCATGCCATTTGGCTACGCCTATGCCTGCGGACAACCTGCTTGGTCCTTGCGGGCGACCTGGTGCCCATGGGCACCATAATGGTGACCCCTGATTTTTAGAGTGTGTTTTTCAACATATGATTTGGTATGGTCCAAAACCCGAAAAAGTTGATAGATGCACATAAAGCAGAAATATTGGTTAAAATATATTAATTGCGCAGAGCTGACAAAGATAACCATTACAAACTGTTCAATTTTTTTTCAAATCCTTCAAATTTCATTGCTGCTCGTTTTGTTTGATTAAAAAAGTTAAAGTTAACTGTGCAAGTGTCCTGCTTATGTTATTTTTTACTTCTTAGTAGATTTTTTCAAATAAAAAATAAAAAGTGGGTATTTGGTGGGTTTTATTGTCTTTTTTTAAGTGGGTTTTTTTAAAATAACCCGGGTGGGTTTTTTTGGGTCGATTTTTTCACAACACCCCTGCTTTGAACCAACATAAATACAATAAAACGAATCAGTGCATACAAGTGCATGTATACGAATTTAACCAATATAAGTATCATAAAACAAACTAATCCATACTCTTGTATACAAGAAAAGTTCAAAATTCCGCACATGTTGACACGCCGAGAGACTTGCAAATGTTATTGCTTGATGTGGCCTCTTTGACGCTGCTCATGCAACGACTAGGTCAGCTATATCCAACCAGCAGCCCAGTCAAAGGTTTTGTGTGGCCCATTAGGTTTTCGTTGTAGTAAAAGTATCCTTCATACTGACAACCTGTCCTTATTTCGATAATCTTGAATTTTACATTTTTGATGCAGGTGGTCCCCAGAGCCGCTTTATCGCGTCTGTTACCATTACAGTTAGGATTGGAACGATTTCAGTACATTGGCTTAAAGGAAATTTAGTTTGCTGAGATCAAAGAATGCTATTCACTCTGTGGGCCTCAAGTGTTAATATGTCATTCAATGTGCGGCACCTGGTTAAGATAGCGACATAATTTTTGGCTCAGTAAGCCATTTGGGTTGAACATAGCTGGACTAGGTCGACAAACTACCAAACTACTTATTGCAACAGTTTCTCCACTACTTTATCTTATTTTAAACATTAGGCTTAGCAAGATACCTGAAAACTCGTCAGAACCGCGGACTTTAGCTCCGAATCAGGAACACTCTCCGTGGCCTTGGATAGACAATGTAGTAATGCGTTACACAGGACAATACTAGTTTGATATTTGTACCATCAGTCCTATATCTTGTGTTTTATGACCTTTTTTACGAAACATGGTGTCGAAAGTGCATCAAATGAATTGGTTCTAAAGTGGCAAATCTAGTTTTTATTTTTGGAATAAATTAAGAATTTTAGTACACCCTAACCTACAGAAATCGCCCCCCTGGAAACTGAAATCGCCACTTAAATCTGGTAAATCACAAAATCGCCCCCTGGGGGGCGATTTCGTCTACGTTGAATATCACTGGTGTAGATGATCGTGGTTAATTCTGTTAAAACTGACCGTTTGAGGGCAACCATACAGTTACAACTGGCCTTTTAAAGCAACTATCTGATATGTCCCTCAGTGAAAATGAGTTTGACATCCCTGGTCTAGACTCTTATCGTACAGTAGCAACACGATAATATTGTTTGCTACGCAATATAAGAATGGCAATCCTGCTTTTCATCGGAGTTCTACAGCATCTGACGATCTTGCCTTGTGGCGAGCTTGTCGTCAGTGAAAGATTGAACATCAAGTAAGAAAGAGTTGTGTGAAAGGCTTGATACTGAGTAACATGGCTGGGTGCGAGAGAGATGCAGGCCGTCTGTATGAAAGTGCTTACAGGAGAAGAATGAAAAAGAAAGAACAGCACTTCTTTCATGTTCGATCATCCATTGACAAAAAGCTCGCCACAACGCAAGACCGACAGACACTGCAGAATTCCGAAGAAAAGCAAGATTGTCAGTATTGCATCCTGCGTTTGATTGTTTCCAACTAGATTGCCCGCAAACAGAGATTCCTTGCTGAAGCTCTACAATTCTATATGTTAGTTAAACCAATTAGAACAGGTTCTCGTGAGTTCAACTTGGAAAAATGTGTCTACATTGGGCAGGGGTGGATCCAGCCAGTAATTTTATGGAGGGCGATTTCCAGGCCCGTAATCAGCTTGGCACACCAGAGGGGGCGAAGAATTTTCTGTGAGGGCCCAAATTTTTTAAACTTTTCCCAATAGTTTTTAACAATGTCCAACACATTTTTCTTCTCCTCTCTGCGCCCCAAAATTTGCACTACCGATATAAAATTCGAACCAAGTGACATTTTTCTATGAAGTTGTCTTCAGTCATGGTTAAATAGGATTGAATGCAAGTGTGCCTTGTTACGTATGTGATCTCCACCTTTTATAAGCCATTGATGGAACATATAAAGGAAAAACTAGCTCAATGGATTTTTAGTTTTACCTTTTGTACGCGTGGTTTGCTGCATCCTACACAACTTGTACATTTTAATCAAAGGTGAAAGTTAAGTAGCTTATATTAGACTTTTTAAAGCGCAGATGCTATTATTTTAATTTATCTGCTTCTGATAATGGCAACGGCAAGAAAAACACTAAATTTTCTTGTAGTCTCATTACTCATCATGTCACTTGGCAGGCCCCGGGCAATTGTCCCCCGATATTTTCGAAAACATGTTAGTGTTTAGTTGTTAGGCTCAAAATAGTGTTTAGTTGTTAGGCTCAACATCAAGTTACAATCAATTTGTTCCCCCCCGAAAATAGCACAACGACAAGTTACAATCATTCTCTCCCGAAAAAATCAGCTGGTTTCGGCCCTGTTCAGTGGCGGAAATTTTGGGGGGCTAAAATGTTTGATTGTAAGCGAATAACACTATTTTGTTTGGAAAAATGCCTCTCAAAGCATAAAATGACCATATTATCTAAAAATTTTGGGTGGGCCATGGCCCCTTTGCCCCCCTGGCTACGCCTATGGCCCTGTTTCACTTGGGCAATAAGAACATTGTTTGCTGCGATGTTTTGTTGCCGTAGCTTCATTATTTTCCATTTCGTTCGTGTGTGCAGCTTACATGAACTTAAGCCTACAATTCAAATACACCACTTATCGTGATATAAAACACTGATCCGAGAAGCAACCTGCTAAACAGCTGTGGCCTTCACTCAAGAAGGTTTGGACCCACCTGATGCAGGTAGTACGCTTAGAGGCGGCCCTGCACTCCCCACAAAATAATTTGTTCCTGTTCTCTTGTTGCCGATGGCGGTGAATAAACCATGGCACTTCTGATAAGGGATAAGAACAAAAGCGTTTATTTGTAAAATCAATTTTTCTGTCACTGACATAGACTTTCGTGCGAACCAGAATTTTGCTTACATAGCTAGTGACTTTTTCAAATTCTATACTCGGTTCCTTTTTTCAAAATTTCACACAAAATAGTTGCTTAAAAAACTTACGCATTTAAAATGGAACGATCCTACGGAAGAGTTAATATTTGCTAATTTAAAATAAACAAGCAAAGACGGATATCCTCATAGGCCAATGAGGCCATGGCTATTGGCCCCTCGCTTTGAGGTCCCACGCAACTCGTTTCTATGACGACTTTTCACGATTTCAAAGAAATACGAAATTGTGCTGAAGCATAAACTTCGCGATTCTCACCATCACTCACGAAGGGCAAACGCCTGGATTCTTATTAGTGGTGCTGTTAAACATCAATAGGGTGTGTTATGCAAAAGAACATTTGCAAAACTGCCTTTGATCGGTGTTTTGCATTGGCTGTCGGTCATGCGTTGGTGCGGTTTTGTCAGTGGAAAAATGAACATCAAGTAAGACATTGCCGTTTGAAAGGATTGATGCCGAGGGACACGGTTTGGCGTAAGAGAGATGCAGGCCGAGAGAGATGCAAGCAATATTTTAAACTATGATTTCGAAGGGTTTAGATGTCTCTAGTGAATAATCACGCTGGGTCATAATTAACGATATTCACAAGCCTATATTGGGTCTGATAGGTATATTCATAGCAAATTAATCTTCAAAACAAAGGAAAATCATCAAGCAGGATGGACGTTTATTATTTCCTCTTCTACTTTTTCCTTGGCGCCGCATTGGCCCCCACTTCTTTAATTCCAGAATCGCCATTGCTCCTAGAGTGGATCGGGCCCTTGTGCGGCGCACCGGCTGCAACCCCCTCTCGTGGGGCCTGCTTCAAATATTTCGGGCTATTTGTTTGAACATTTCACTGAAAAAGGGAACTGAGCGCGAGTTATTTACGAAGGATTTTCAATTCGACTTTGGGGTGTCAGTAATGATTTTGCCACGTCAAGGCCAAGGCCGTCCACTTGTGCGCTTTTTTGAAATAGTAGTCGTAACCGAGCTTCCCGCAGACGCCTTGCGCTGAAGGGTGGTTTTGTTAAAGGGTTGTGATGTTTGGGTTAAGTTTATTTTCAGTGATTACGACGTCAACATATTTTTTTAAATTTGCGAAAGCAGAGTTGGCGTGAAATGTTGAACAGGCAAAACTAAATTTGAATTGCATCGAAATGCAGAGCACGACTTCAACATGCGATAAAGACTCGAATGTCAATGTTGGACACGCGGTAGAGACTTGAATGTTACAATAAGGACATGAAACGCACACTAAATTGTCAAATGCTGCTGAAATCCCGACAACACAACTGTGCGCAAGTTCGGTCTTCCGTTAGGTGGCGTTGAGACGTCGGCTTCACTGAATCATTAGCAGGCAGTGTGATACACGTTAGCAGTTAATTTTAGAGACGCCTGCCGAATTTTTACAGTACAGCTAGTAGCTTGATTTCATGCGAACAAATGTCACTGCTTGTGTTTGAACTGTTGAAGGCTTCGGTTATGTACGCTTGGTTGAGATCAGCAGCATGAGCCACGCACTGCGCGTGTTTACTCGTATCGGAATTTAGCCCACCAAGGCTGTAAAGCAAATGCAGTGATTATTGTATTTATTTCATTTTCAATTTACGTGCTTAGCTCAGACACGTGTTCGATATCATAGGGGTTACTAAAAGACTACAAACATATAGAAATCTTGAGACGGAACACATTGCAGAGCAGTGCGCAAAGGCAGTGGCGTAACCAGAGGTTTGAGCCGGGGACAAAACTTAACTGAAAGGTCCCCGCTGGCCACTGTAGGGGGCCAACTAGGCAACACTCAGAAACTTGAGAAATGATGGTGGATCCCGATGTGCATGACTATAGTAAAATCCTGCATCACCGGAAAATACTCCGAAAACACAAAAAAACATCTTACTGAAAACCAAAGGAATACCAAAATCAAAATATGAGCTAAGTGGGGGCCCGGCTTTTGCATATAGCTTGCCAGGTTGATCGATTCACCCCTCTTCCCCCCCTGACAGTTGCGCCACAGGCAGTACTGTAGAGGAACAAACGCTTAACAATGCACTACCAACGACTGCATTTCGTCATCGTCATACAGCAGTGTTACATAATGGGAGAAAAATGGAGATTTGTTGAAAGCATCAAACAACTGGAGTGAGCGGATAAAAAAGTAATATGAAAATTCACATCGTTGAACAAAACATTACAAATTGTTTTTTTAATCAAGGCCTTAAATGTTCTGACGAAATAGGCAACTTGATATTGACTAACACTCAACCTACTTTCCTGGGGTTTAATGTAAAATTCGACAGACGTTATAGGCAATGCAGAGTCGTTTATTGTCAGACTGTATTTTTCGTAAATGGCAGGCATGCAATAGGGACAAAACAGAGTAATTTTAACTGCAGTTGAGCACTGAGTAAAAGTTGTTCTGAGCTTGTTTCTGCACAACGAAACGATTACAGTTGCTTCTGAATGTCATGGTCATCTTTAGTGAGGCCTGAAGTAAAATGACACGTGAGACTCATTTGGCAAATTTAATATTTGCAACATTCTGAGAAAATTTGGTGTTACAGGCTATCTATATTTTTTAGGGAAAAAACTACACCGACAGTTTTGTTGCAGTTACAGATGATTTCGTGTCCACCAGCAAACTCGCAACAAATCAAATCCTATCAGAAGGATTTGAAGACCACTGAGACTGGGACACATATCATCACCAAACATTAACACACCCATATATCATCACCAAACATCACGTTACTGGTCGGCAAACTGTGAGCTTGGGCCCAATTATAGGCCGCTTAGAACTTCTTATTGGGCCGTGCAACACTTTCTGTTGTGGGCCGTGTGGTATGTAAGAGCTACAGTTCAACGTTGATTGCGTGATCTAAAACAGTGCTCTTCAACCTTTTTTGTTATGGTGCACCCTTAAAGATGTTTTCATGAACTCATGCACCCTATTAATTTAAAAGATAAACCGAGGTGAATAGCGATATGAAAATCATCCTAGAAAGAGACTACTACAATGCAATATTACCTAAATCACACAACAAAATCAAGGAAATAATATTTAATAGCTTTTTTGTTGTTGCATGTTAATAATCTCCTTTTCAATATACCCCCTCATCCATGATGTCGATGTGTGTGATTGAATTTCTCTTAGTGGTGCACCCCTCGCATATTTTGGTGCACCCTATGGTGCACCGTGCACACCGGTTGAAGAGCGCTGATCTGAAACATAGGTTATGTAACAACTATGGAACATTGATTGTTTGACATTAACAAAACATTGTTTTTGTCAGTATACGGTTTATGACATTGGCATTGTTATGTAACAGGTGACTGAATACAGCATAAGTTTCAAATAAGGCTTTAAAAAATAAGCATGGACTTTAATTACGACCGAAAGGGTGGTTTGAGTCATCATCACAACGAATGTTTGCCGATCACTGCATTTGGTGATTTACGATCTTTCTTCACACAGTTTATCCCGCTCTGGCTGAGCTCAGCTGAGCCGAGAGCTCAAGGTAAACGGCGAATATATTTGAACTTTTATTGAAACATAAACTAACTGTGGGTGCTGAGCAGTGGCGGCTCGTGGTGAAATTGGCCGGGAGGGCTGCGAAATTTCATCTCTGGTCGAACATATGGGAATGTCGCCCTAGCTGTTTTCATAATTAGTGGCGTTTCCAGTCACTCCAGCAGTCCTAATCTTAGCAAACTCGTAATTTTCAGTTGTCCTTATTCATACACAAAAAATTTTCACAAACCCTAAAGCGTAAACACGAACACAAAAGAATGAAACCGGTTCCATCAAAAGTATGACGCATAACCAAGTCCACTGCCATCAAAGCTGCAGAAGCGAGAGTCGAACCAAGCACCACTCGCATTCTTAACTTGGAACATTCCGCTCGACTACTAAGGCCCTATTGTTAGCATGACAAAGTTTAGCATTTTATTCAAAGCGTGTCATGGCAGCAGACCCAGGCTTGAGCCACTTTCTTTGAGCTGGTACTTTAATCATGTTCTTTCAAATGAAGTTTCAATTTTTCAAAAAATTTCGAACAGTTTATTATTTTACACAAAATTTCTTGTTTTTTTAACTGGATTGTTATGGTTCTCCAGTAAAAGTTTGTATCCTGCATCAGTTACAGCTGCAATGTTCACCTCACCAAAAAATTAAAGGTCTACTTGAATGCTTGTCATAGGCTTGCCAGATTTCTCATGCTTCAAAATTTTCATATTTCAATGTTTTAAACCAGTCACATCTTTTGTTGTCTAAGAATGAGATCCACCAACTACTGC